>VOFE01001695.1_pt1 | contig 56000 bp, 75 predicted proteins | sample 5384071 | NCBI WGS metagenome assembly VOFE01 (sample SAMN12384724, study PRJNA508395) | human gut metagenome | isolation source: healthy gut D | host: Homo sapiens
GTATCAGGTGTTCTTCATGCGTGCGTGCTCTCCGCGCTGATCCGGCCAGTGCTACGCCGGTTCGATGGTGACGCTGTACGTGTTCTACGAGCTGATGACGCTGCTCTCCGTGCCGATGGTCGTGCATGAGCGCACGCCGCAGGCCGTCGCCGCCGGCATCAAGTACCTGTGTGCACTCGATCTTCGGCGCGATGCTGGGTCTGCTGGGCATCTTCTCTTCAGCAACTATCCTGGGCACGGTGACCTTCGCCGGGCGGCGTGGGAGACCGCGCGGCGAGGCGCGCCGAGCGGCCTGCTGCTCATCACGTTCCTGGTCATCATCGGCTTTGGCACCAAGGCGGGCATGTTCCCGATGCACGGCTGGCTGCCGACAGCGCACCGGTTGCGCCCGCTCCGGCTTCCGCCGTGCTCTCGGCGTCATCACGCAGAGGCAGGCGTGCTGGCGTGCTCCGCGTGATCTATTATCTGGTCGGCGCGGACGTGCTGCGCGGCACGCTGGGTGCAGAAGGGCTTTATGACCCTGACGCTCATCACCGTGTTCAGTGGGCTCGATGCTGGCCTATCGCGAGCCGCTGATCAAAAAGCGTCTGGCGTATTCCACCGTTTCAGGTGAGCTATGTGCTCTTCGGTCTGGCGCATGGTGCCGACCGCGTTTGAGGCGCGATGCTGCACGTGGTGGCGCCTCCGTCATCAGGACGCTGTTCCTGTGCGCGGGCGCGTTCATCCACAGACCGAGCAAGACCTATGTGCGCGACCTGCGCGGCATCGGCAAGGAAATGCCGATTACGACCTGGTGCTGGGACGATCGCTTCCCTCGGCCTGATCGGCATCCGCCGACGGGCGGCTTTGCTTCAGCAAGTGGGAGCTGGCGACCGGCTCTTTGCTGCAAGACCGGCCTTGCGGGCTTTTGACGTCATCTGGCCCGGTGATTCTGATTGTAGTCCGCGCTGCTGATCGGCGGCGTATCTGCTGCCCGTGACGATCCAACGGCTTCTTCCCCGGCAGCGCTATGATTATTCTGGGCTCACCAACCCAAGGAGGGCGGCAAGCTGATGACAAAACCGATGAGTTCTGCTGACATCCCATTGTTCGCCCAACGCTGATCAACACGTGCCGTGGCGCGGCTGCGTCGGTGCTATAAGGAGTAAGAGAAAGTCATGTTCAAGCCTTTTGCGGTTTTTTCCGATTGTGTGCGGTCTGTCTGCTGTCCTGCTGGGCAGGAGGGTCAGCCACCGCGCGCGTCAGGTGCTGGTGGAGACGGGGACGGTGGTCCCTCGCTGCTGGTGCTGTTTTTGCCTGCTGAACAGGCGGGGGACGGCGTATACGCCGTTCTTCCTGCTGCAAAACCTGCCCATCCGCTTTGCGATTGACGGCGTGGGCAGCGTGTTTTACGGCGATTGTCGTCTTCCTTTTGGCCGCTGGCCGCGCTCTACGGCTTTGAGTACATGGAGCACGAGGGCGGCGAGAACCATTTCTTTGCGCTCTACACCGTCACCCTACGGCGTGACGCTGGGTATTTCCACGGCGGCTAATATCCTGACGCTGTATTTCTTCTATGAATTTCTGACGCTCTGCACGCTGCCGCTGGTCATGCACGGCACACAGAAGCCCTCCGAGCACGCGGGCTACACCTACATGCTCTATTCCTTCTTCGGCGCTGCGCTGGCGTTTTATCGGCGTGATGCTGGCGGGTGCTGAACTACGGCGACGGCGGTGCGTTTACGATGGGCGGCGTGATGGCGCAGGCGGCGGCTGAGCACCCGACGATGGTGCAGCTGGGCTACCTGTGCGCGTTCCTCGGCTTCGGCGTGAAGGCGGCGGTCTTCCCGTTCCACGCATGGCTGCCGGAGGCCTCCGTCGCGCCGACCCCGGTGACGGCGCTGCTGCACGCGGTTGCCGTCGTCAAGAGCGGCGTGTTCGCGATCATCCGCGTGACGTATTTCAGCTTCGGCGCGCGCAGGTGCTGCGCGGCACGGCGGCGAGCATCGCGCTGCTGCTGGCGAGCGTGACGATCGTTTACGGCTCGACGATGGCCGTCAAGGAGCATCACTTCAAGCGCCGCCTGGCGTATTCCACCGTGTCGAACCTGTACATCGTGCTGGCGGCGAGCCTGATGACGCGCAGAGCGGCCTGACGGCCTCGCTGGCGCACATGCTCTTCCACGCGCTGATTAAGATCACGCTGTTCTTCTGTGCGGGCGCGGTGATGGTGAAGACCGGGCGCACGCAGGTCGAGGATCTGCGCGGCCTCTCCCGCGTCATGCCGTTCACCTGCGCGGTGTATACGGTCGGCGCGATTTTCGCCTGATGGGCACGCCGCTGCTGCGGTTTTGTGAGCAAATGGCTTATCGGCTCGGCGGCGATTGAGACGGGCACGGCGATGGGCATGGTCGGCGTGGCGGCGCTGCTGATTTCCGCCGTGCTGACGGCCATCTACCCGATGGGCCCGGCGATGTCGATGTATTTCCGCCCGCTGGAGGGCATGGAGAAGGTCGTAAACTGCGACCCGGCCTGCGCATGAAGGCCGTTTGCGGTGCTGACGGCGGCCATCGTGCTCTGCGGCCTGTTCTCCGACCCGATTATCACGTTGCTGGCGAAGCGCTCTCCGCCGGCGTGATGTGAAAAAGGGGGGAAAACGATATGATGTTGTTGTTTTCGTGTTTTTCCCGATGGCGGCGGCGGTTTGCAGCTACCTGATCGGTCGAAAGGATAAAAAAGCTGCGCGACCATGCCGTGCAGATCTTCTGCCTGATCGAGTTCGCGGTCGCGGCCGCGGCGATGGGGCTTGTCGTTGCGGGAAAAGAGCTTTCCGCCGCGATTCCGGGCTTCTGCGGTTTCGGGCTGAGCTTCCGGCTCGACGGTTTCCCGCGCGCTGTACGCGCTGGTAGCGGGCGTGATGTGGCTGATGACCTCGCTGCTTTCCGGCGACTATTTCGCGCATCACTACCGCAACCGCAACCGGTATTATTTCTTCTTCCTGCTGACGCAGGGCGCGACGGTGGGCGTGTTCCTCTCCGCGGATCTGTTCACCACGTTCATCTTCTTTGAAATCATGAGTTTCACCTCGTACACGTGGGTCGCGCCACGACGAACGCCGGGCGCGATGCGCGCGGCGGAAACGTATCTGGCGGTCGCGATCATCGGCGGCATGGTGATGCTGATGGGCCTGTTCCTGCTGTGGAACGCGGTCGGCAACGCTGACGATTTCCGAGCTCTACGAGGCGGCGAGGCCTGCCCGCGCAAGGGTACGATCTGGGCGGCGAGCATCTGCATCTTCTTCGGCTTCGCGGCCAAGGCGGGCGTGTTCCCGCTGCACATCTGGCTGCCCAAGGCCCACCCGGTTGCGCCCGCGCCGGCCTCCGCGCTGCTCTCCGGCATCCTCACCAAGTCCGGCATTTTCGGCGTGATCGTCGTTTCGGCGAACATCTTCCGCGCGAGCACGGCGTGGGGCAACATGCTCCCTCGTGCTCGGCCTGATTACGATGCTGGGCGGCGCGGTGCTGGCGGTGTTTTCCATCAACCTCAAGCGCACGCTCGCCTGCTCCCTCGATGAGCCAGATCGGCTTCATCCTGACGGGCATCGCGATGGGCTGCCTGCTGGGCGAGGAGAATGCGCTGGCGGCGCGCGGCGCGCTGCTCTACATGGTCAACCATTCGCTCTTCAAGCTGGTGCTGTTCCATGGCGGCGGGTGTGGTGTACATGAACCCGCACAAGCTGAACCTGAACGACGTGCGCGGATTCGGCCGCAAAAAGCCGATTCTGCATTTCGCGTTCCTGATGGGCGCGGTCGGCCTGATGGGCGTGCCGGGCTTCTCTGGCTACGTGCTCCAAGACGCTGATTCACGAGGGCATTGTGGAATACGCCGAGCTGCTTGCGGAGGAGGGCATGGGCGCGCTGGCGCTGCTCTACCGCGGCGCGGGAATGGATTTATCTGTTCTCCGGCGGCCTGACCGGCGCGTATATGGTGAAGCTCTACATCTGCCTGTTCTGGGAAAAGCACCCTGACGCAGCAGATTGCCTACGAGGCGAAAAAGCCGTACATGGGCAAGCTCTCGCGCTGGCGCTCTTCCTGAGCGCGGCGATTGTGCCGGCGCTGGGGCTCACGCCGAACCTGACGATGGACAAAATCGCGGATATCGCGGGCGGATTCTGAACGCGGCCGCGCCCGCGCACGCGGTACACTATTTCTCGCTGACCAACATCAAGGGCGCCTGCATCTCGCTGGCAATCGGCCTGATCGTGTATCTGCTCTTCATCCGCACGAAGCTGATGAAGAAGGAAAACGGCGTGCGCGAATACGTCGATCTGGCCGAGCTGGCTGGATATTGAGGATCGCCTCTATCGCCCGGCGATTGGCGGCCTGCTGGAGCTTTGGCGGCCGGTTCGCGGGCTGGGCAGTGAAACGACGCTGGAAACCTACGTGTATCGCCCGATGATCCGCGCGCTGACGCTGTTCTTCGCGGCGGTGTTCGGCTTCCTCGGCGGCCTGACGGACTTTGTGGCCGACCTCATCGCCCGCAAGGTGCTCTCCGCCAGAAGGAAGAAGCCGGAAAACCGCGTCGGAAACGCCGTGACCCGCGCCGTCGGCGGCGTGTTTGACGGCATGGTCGAGGGCTGAACCAGACGGTTCTGCGCGGCCACCAGATCGAGCACCACGCGATGGCGAGAATCTCCGCCGCGTGGGACGGCGTGATGGACGCCATCAGCCAGATGAGCCACACGATGAGCTACGGCCTGCTGCTGTTCGGGCTGGGGCTGTGCGTGACGCTGCTGTATCTGATGTTCTATTGAGAATATGCCAAAAGCGCCGTTTTCCTTTTACGGGAAAGCGGCGCTTTGTGTGAAAACGGATTGACAGGAAGATTATAAGCCGTTAAAATATAATCTTGTGCAATATGAAATGTTGAAGATATGAACCCGTCAGAGAGAGAGGAAGAAAATGGCGAATCCGGCTGAAAACAATGTGAAAACGAATCTCCCGCGCAGGAGAATAAGATGGGCGTGATGCCCGTCGGCAAAGCTGCTCTTTACCATGAGCCTGCCGATTATGATTTCCATGCTCGTGCAGGCGCTCTACAACGTGGTGGATTCCATGTTCGTGGCGCGCGTGAGCGGAGAACGCGCTGACGGCGCTGAGCATGGCGTTCCCGATTCAGAAACCTGATGATCGCGGTTTCGACGGGTCTGGGCGTCGGCCTGAACGCGGTGCTCTCCCGCGCGCTGGGCGCGAAGGACGACGAAGGGCGTGAACCGCGCGGCGACCAACGGCATCATGCTGCGCTGTTCATCTGCGGCCTTGTCTTCATGCTCGGCGGCGCGACGATCGTTCGCCCGTACTTTGAAATGCAGACGGATATCGCGGAAATCGTCGAGAGCGGCGTGGATTAAGCACGACCATCGTGATGCTCGGTTCGATGGGCATTTTCATGCAGATCCTCTTTGAGCGCCTGCTGCAAAGCACCGGCCGCACGCTGCTGACGATGGTGAGCCAGGGCGTGGGCGCGATTGCCAACATCATCCTCGACCCGATCTTCATCTTCGGCCTGTTCGGCGTTCCGAAGATGGGCGTTGCGGGCGCGGCGTATGCCACCATCCTCGGCCAGTGGATCGCGGCGGCGATCGGCCTGGTGATGAACATTCGCAAAAACCCGGAGGTTTCCATCAGCATGAAGGGCTTCCGCCCGCACGGCGCGACGATCCGCCGCATCCTGTCCATCGGCATTCCGTCGGTGGTGATGCAGTCCATCGGCTCGGTGATGACCTTTCGGATGAACAAGATCCTCATCGCCTTCTCCGAGACGGCGGTTGCGGTGTTCGGCGTGTATTTCAAGCTGCAGAGCTTTGTGTTCATGCCCGTCTTCGGCCTGAACAACGGCACGGTGCCGATTGTGGCGTATAACTTCGGCGCGCGCAGGGCGACCGCATGCGGCAGACGATCAAGTATTCCATCTGCGCGGCGGTGGCGATCATGATCGTGGGCATGCTGATGTTCCAGTCCATCCCGGATAAGCTGCTGCGCCTGTTCGACGCATCCGAAGAAATGCTGCGCCTCGGCATTCCGGCGCTGCGTATCATCTCGATCAGCTTCCCGCTGGCGGGCTTCGGCATCGGCGCGGGCTCGGTGTTCCAGGCGCTGGGCTACAGCGTGTATTCCATGATTGTTTCGCTGATTCGTCAGCTCGTGGTGCTCATCCCGTGCGCGTATGCCATCGGCCGGGTGACGGGCGACGTGACGGGCGTGTGGTGGGCGTTCGTGATCGCGGGCTGGTTTCTTGCTGACGGTCAGCGCGCTGTATCTGCGCCGCGTGAACCGCGACGTGATCCGCACCCTCTGATTCGACCGAAAATCAAAAATCAAAAAAGCTGTCAAGCAAAAATTGATATTTCAAGAATAAAACTAAGTATTTTTGCCCGAAGGTTTCCAAAGGGCGATGCGCCAACGGGCGCCGTAAACGCTCGGAAAGCCCTTTTGGGGCGATGGGGCAAAGCCCCATATCCAAACAATGCTTAGATATTTGTTTCCTGAAATATTTGGTTTAAGCATGACAGCTTTTTTATAAAAAGCGCATCGGGCGGTTATCCCGCCAGTTTGACGGAGACAAAGACTGCGATTGCAAAATTGCCAGCACGGCCAGCGCCAGATAGGGCGCGATTTTGTCAAAGCCGATGCGGAAATCGTGAATCCTGTTTTCCACGCCGACGCTGCGCTCGGCAAAGCGCGCATAAATTTCGTCGCTCATGGCATCGGCGTCGTCTTCGTCGAATAGAATGGAAGAGACGGCTTCCCGCGCCGAATCGGCTTTCGGTGTGGAAGAACAGGCAAAATGCGCGGCGGTTTTTCCGGCGATTTTCGCGATTTCCGCTTCGGAAAATCCGGCATGCGCAAGGCAAAACGCCCCGCGCTGGGCGAGCGGCAGCTTCAGGAACACACACAAATTGTCCGCGATGGGAAACGGGAGGGACATGCCCTCGAGCGCCTTTCTGCCGGGAAGGCGGTGCAGCTTTCGGCCGAAGTAATCGACGCAGAGCGTGAAGCCGCTTGAGAAAAGCAGGAATTTTGCGTCGTTTTCTTTGATTTTGTGGGTCTTTGGCCGCGCCAAGACGTAAGAAAGTTTTGAACGCCAGATTTCGCGCGTCTTTTGTCGTTTTCGGTCATCGCAAAGCAGAGGCGGCGGATATCCGGATACCAGTGGGAAAAGAAATCGTCAAACCCCTCACAAACTGCATGCATGATTCAAAACCCCTTTCGCAATATGCAATTAAACTCATGTTCAGACGCTTTAACGTGAAAATAGGAATTTTTTAAAATTGAGACTTGCAAATCGAAAAAAGCGCGTGCTATAATCCGATTATAACATGACAGCGCGGGGCCGCAAGCGCCCGCTTCTGCCAACATGATAAGGGAGGAAATTGCGATGAAAAAACGTCTTCTTGCGTGGCTTCTCTTGATGGCCATGCTCCTGACCGTCGGCGCGGTGGCCGCGGCGGAAACGAACCCGAACGCCGGGCTGGGCTATTACCCCGGCACGAGTGAAAAAAGGGCTGGATCAGCGTGGAATGTTCCACGATGAGCAAAGATGAACCCGTTCCTCCAGACCTACTCCACCGAGTTCTCCATCAACCGCCACATCTGGGATTGCCTCGTCAAGCTCAGCCCGGAAGATAACTCCATCGTCCCGGCCGCGGCCGAGAGCTGGGAATCCTCCGAGGATGGCATGAACTGGACGTTCCCATCCGCAAAGGGTATGAAGTGGGTCAACTCCAAGGGCGAGGTTATCGGCGACGTGACCGCCAACGACTTCGTGTTCGCGTGGCGTCAGCTCTGAACCCGGCGAACGCCGCCGAGTATTACGCCTTCGCGACCGTCTTTAAGAACGGTCAGGCCTACTACGATTACGCTTCCGGCGTGGATGGCGCGCCCGAGGTCAAGATCGAGGACGTCGGCTTCAAGGCGGCGGACGACTACACGCTCGTCTGCGAGCTGGAGAACTACCTGCCGTACTTCCTGCAGTATGTGAAGTTCGAGGTCATGGCGCCGGTATACGAGCCCTTCTACACCGAGGTCGGCGCCGATCTGTTCGGCACCGCGCCGGAATACATCTGCTACAACGGCCCGTTCTACATGAGCCAGTGGGTGCTGGAGAACAGCATCAGCTGCCCGAAGAACGAATCCTACTGGGATGCGGACAAGGTCAACCTCGCCGGCATCAAGTGGGTGAAGTACACCGACACCAACGCGAAGTTCAACGCCTTTGTCGGCGGCGAGCTGGACGTGCTCGACCTGACCGGCGAGCAGCGCGCCATGCTGGAGGCCGAAGGCTATAAGCCGAGCAACTACATGGGCGGCTACAGCTACTGGTACTGGTGCAACGTCAAGGATACGGCGCGCGACGTGGCCAACCTGAACCTGCGCAAGGCCATCAGCGCGGCGCTGGATCGCGAGCAGATCATCGCGACCGTGTATAAGAACGACAACGAGCCGTCCCCGTGCCTGGCCTACGGCATCAGCGGCGTGAACACCGAGACCTTCGGCGAGGCCGTGGTTGCGGCCAACGGCGGCAATCCGCTGTACGCGCCGACCGCCGATCTGGACAGCGCGAAGGAATACCTCGCCAAGGCGCTTGAAGAGCTGGGCTACAAGGACGCTTCCGAAGTCAGCCTCTGCCTGATGACCTCCGAAGGCACGCAGAACGAGCTGCTCAGCCAGGTTGTGCAGGAGCAGCTCCGCAAGAACCTCGGCCTGAACGTCACCATCGAGGTGCTGACCATCACCGAATGGCGCGCCCGCCGCAATTCGCTGGACTTTGACGTCTGCTTCGGCGGCTGGGGCCCGGACTACAACGATCCGATGACCGACCTCGATCTGATGATGAGCACCAACGGCAACAACCACACCGGTTATGCCGACGCGGATTACGACGCGCTGATCGAGTCCACCAAGACCGAGCGCGACGCGGCCGCCCGCGAGCAGATCTTCGTGCAGGCTGAAATGAAGCTGGCCGAAGACATGCCGGTGATCCCGGTCTACTGGCGCCACGAGGATTACGCGGCCAGCGAAAAGCTGGTCGAGGGCTATGCCCGTAAGCCGTTCCAGGCGTACAACTTCATCTACACCAAACTTGCCGACTAAGACAAAATCTGCCCTCTCTAAACGAAGAAAGCGGCATGGGAAGACCCATGCCGTTTTCTTCCATTTCAAGGGCGAAATGAAAAGGGCATGAAAGAAACAAAAAGGAGGGGCGCGTTGATTCGCTACATTATCAAGCGTCTCGTCTATGCGGTGCTGACGCTGTTTGTGCTCATCTCGCTCACGTTTTTCATGATGCGCATGCTTCCGGCGACCCGTTCATCGGCGATAAGACCGTCTGCGACGGCTATGGCCAACATGAACGCGAAATACGGTCTGGATAAGCCTGTGTTTGTGCAATATCTGATGTATATGGGCAACTGCCTGCGCGGCGATTTGGGGATTTCCATCACCTATAACCGCGACGTGATGACCATCATCTCCGAATCGTTCCTCGTTTCGGCGGATCTGGGCATTCGCGCGATCATCTTCGCCGTCATCATCGGTATTCTGCTCGGCGCTGTGGCCGCCATCAAGCGCGGCAGCGCGTGGGACTCCGTATCCATGTTCATCGCCATGATCGGCGTCTCCGTGCCGAGCTTCATTCTGGGCGCGGTGCTGCAATACTTCCTTGGTTTGCAGCTGCGCAAAACCTTCGGCATCAATCTCTTCCCGATTCAGGGCTGGGGCAAGTTCAACCAGACGCTGCTGCCCTCCTTCGCGCTGGGGCTTGGTTCGCTGGCGACGGTTTCCCGCCTGATGCGCACGAGCATGCTCGACGTGCTGGGGCAGGATTACATCAAGACCGCCAAATCGAAGGGGCCTTTCGCAGGGCAAGATCCTCTGGCGGCACGCTGCTGCAACGCCATCATGCCGGTGGTGACGGTGATGGGCCCGACGGTGGCCTCCGTATTGACGGGCACGTTCGTCATCGAGAGCATTTTCAACATCCCCGGTCTGGGCAAGTACTTTGTCACCAGCATCAAAGACCTTGATTACACGATGATCGGCGGCACGGTCGTCTTCTACGGCGGCCTGCTGATCGTCTGCACCCTGGTGGTCGATCTGCTGTACGGCTTCATCGACCCGCGCGTGAAACTGGAGGGCTGAGCATGGAACACATTGAAAAATCCCGCTTTGCCCACGTCGGCCAAAGCGCGCAGGAGAGCGAATCCATCAAGCGCCAGAGCCTCACGTTCATGCAGGACGCCATGCGCCGCCTGTGGAAGAACAAGGTGGCGGTGGTCTGCGTCGCGGTCATTCTGCTGCTGACGGCGATGAGCATCTTTGCGCCGATGGTTTCCAAATTCGACTATCGCGAGCAGCATTACAGCCATACCAACGCCCCTGATGGGCACGGTGTGCAACGAGAGCGGCGCGGAGGGCGAAGGCCATGTGCATTATTTCGGCACGGACACGCTCGGCCGCGACATCTTCACCCGCATCTGGATGGGCGGCCGCGTGTCGCTGACCATCGCCGTGGTCAGCGCGCTGGTCGATCTGATTCTGGGCAGCATTTACGGCGGTATCTCCGGCTACTTCGGCGGCACGCTGGATATCATCATGATGCGCCTGCTGGAGATCATCAACGGCATTCCGTATCTGATCATCGTCATTCTGCTGATGATGATCCTCAGACCCGGCATGATGACCATCATCATCGCCTATTCGCTCGTCGGCTGGATTCCGATGGCTCGCCTCGTGCGCGGTCAGGTTGTCGCGCTCAAGCAGCAGGAATACATCGCGGCGGCGGAAGCCATGGGCGCGGGGCCCGCGCGCATCATCGCGCGCCATCTGCTGCCCAACACGCTCTCTGTGGTGATCGTCCGCGTGACGCTCTCCATCCCGAGCGCCATCTTTTCGGAGGCTTACCTCAGCTACATCGGCCTGGGCATTCCGCTGCCGATGTGCTCTTGGGGCTCGCTGGCGCAGCTCGGCATTGAAAATTTCCGCATCTATCCCTACCAGCTCATCATTCCGGCAATCTGCATCAGCCTGACGATGCTGGCGTTCAACATGTTCGGCGACGGCCTGCGCGATGCGTTTGACCCGCGCCTGAGGAGGTAAGGCGGCATGGCAGAGAGAGTTTTGGATATGGAAAACCTGCATGTGTCGTTTGACACCTATGCGGGCGAGGTCAAGGCTGTCCGCGGCGTGACGCTGCACGTGGACGAGGGCGAGGTGCTGGCGATTGTCGGCGAGAGCGGCTGCGGCAAATCCGTGACCGCGCAGACGATCATGAAGCTCAACCCGATGCCCCGGCGCGCATCGTCGAAGGCAGCATCAATCTGGCCGGGCACGACGTCGTGAAGGCCAGCGAAAAAAATGCAGAAAATTCGCGGCAAGGAAGTCGCTATGATTTTCCAGGACCCGATGACCTGCATGAACCCCACACAGGTCGGCAAGCAGATTGTCGAGTCCATCAAGCTGCACAGGCATCTCTCCCGGCAGGAGGCGAAGGAAGAGGCGATCAAAGTGCCTCAAGCAGGTCAACATCCCCAACCCGGAGGAGCGCGCGCCAAGCAGTATCCGCACGAGTTTTCCGGAGGCATGCGCCAGCGCGTCATGATCGCCATGGCGCTGAGCTGCAACCCGAAGCTGCTGATCGCCGACGAGCCGACCACCGCGCTGGATGTGACGATTCAGGCGCAGATCATGGATTTGCTGGTGGAGCTGAAGGACAAGATCAACACCGCCATCATCCTCATCACGCATGACCTCGGCGTGGTCGCGGGCATTGCCGACCCGCGTCGCCGTGATGTACGCGGGCAAGGTCGTTGAGACCGGCACGACCGCGCAGATTTTCTACGAGCACAAGCATCCCTACACGGAGGCGCTGCTGCGCAGCCTGCCCTCCCGCCGAGGCGGGCAAGCGCGAACCGCTGATGAGCATACCGGGCACACCGCCCGACCTGCTCTGCCCGCCGAAGGGCTGCGGCTTTGCGGCGCGCTGCCGCCACTGCATGCAGATTTGCCGCGCCCCAGGCAGCCGCCGGAGTTTGAACTGGGCGACGGGCACAAGGCGAGCTGCTGGCTGCTGCGGATTGCCCGTGCGCAGCGGGAGAGAGGGGGACGACCAATGACGGACGAGGTTCTGGTTCGCGCCGAACACATTTGCAAAATATTTTAAGATTGGCGGCGGGCGCATGCTGCACGCGGTCGAGGACGTCAACCTCGACATCCACCGCGGCGAGACGCTCGGTCTCGTCGGCGAGCGGCTGCGGCAATCGACGCTCGGCCGCACGCTGATGGGCATCTATCAGCCGACCAAGGGCAAGCTGATTTACGGCGGCAAAGCCGGTCGATCTATCCAACAAGAAGGATCGCTTTGCCTTCGCCAAAAGGCGCAGATCGTCTTTCAGGATCCCTACGCGTCGCTCGACCCGCGCATGACCGTCGGCTCGATCATCGAAGAGGGCATGATTATCCACAACATGTACGACGCGAAGCGCCGACAGGAGCGCGTGGCCGAGCTGCTCGCGACCGTCGGGCTGAACCGCGAGCACGCCAACCGCTACCCGCACGAGTTTTCCGGCGGCCAGCGCCAGCGCATCGGCATCGCCCGCGCGCTCGCGGTCGACCCGGAGTTCATCGTCTGCGACGAGCCGGTCTCCGCGCTGGATGTGTCCATTCAGGCGCAGGTGATCAACCTCCCTGCACGATTTGCAGGAGCGCATGGGGCTGACGTACCTGTTCATCGCGCATGATTTGAACATCGTCAAATACATCTCCGACCGCATCGGTGTGATGTATCTGGGCAACATGGTCGAGCTGGCGACGAGCGACGAGCTCTACGCCAACACGCTGCATCCGTATTCGAAGGCGCTGCTTTCCGCCGTGCCGATTCCCGATCCGAAGCTGGAGGCGCAGAAGAAGCGCCAGATCATCGAGGGCGACGTGCCCAGCCCGCTGAAGATGCCCAAGGGCTGCGCGTTCTCCAGCCGCGCTGCCCGCTGGCCTGCGAGAAGTGCCGCCAGAGCGCGCCGACCCTCAAGGAGGCCGCGCCGGGGCATTTCGTGGCCTGCCATTTGGTGGAGGCGCAAAGCTGAAAACGAGAGGCTGTCAAGCTACGACACCGATATTTTAAGAATAAGACTAGGTATTTACGCCCGAAGGTTTCCAAAGGGCGACCGGAAAGCCCTTTGGTGGGGCGATGGGGCAAAAGCCCCATATTCCCAAATGCTTAGATATTTGTTTCTTGAAATGTTTGGTCAGCTTGACAGCCCGTTTTTTACGATGCGAGTTGACAAAGCGTTTTCACAAGCGCGCAAAATGAATCAAAAGCGAAATCCTGCATAATCATGCAAAAGTCAACCCTTCGGACGAAAAAAGAGCAGATGAAACCCATAAAATGAATGATTGAACATTAAAAATGCGAAAAACGGCGTAAAAACGGCTGAATACGCGCTGAAACTGCAAAACGATGTGAATAAAAATTAAAAAAGGTCTTGCATAGACTGACAAATCCTGCTATAATGAGCTCAGTTTACAAAACAATCGTTTTTGAGAAGGCTGAACCGTTTCGCTGTTTCACGCTTTGCATTGACAAAGCGCCGGGAATAGAAAAAAAATTGATGGAGGGCATACACTATGAAGAAACTGCTTTGTCTGGCGTTGGCCGCAATGCTGTGTCTGGCGCTGGCTGCCTGCGCGGTGGCCGAGGGAAATTGGAAGATCGCGATCCTGACCGGCACGACCTCTCAGGGCGAGGAAGAATTCCGCGCCGCGGAGCGCGCCCAGAAGGCCGACCCGGAGCATATCATCACCGATACCTACCCGGATAACTTCATGGCCGAAACCGAAACGACCATCTCCAAGCTCATCGCGTTCGCGTCCGATCCGGACGTCAAGGCCATCGTGATGTGTCAGGCTGTTCCGGGCGCGAAGGCCGCGTTTGACAAGATCCGCGCCATGGGCCGCGACGACATGCTGCTGGTCGCGGGCGTGCCGCAGGAAGACCCGGCCGTCATCACCGCGGCTGCCGACTTCGTGCTCTACACCGACGAACCGAAGCAGGGCGACACCATCATGGAGACCTGCGCCAAGTGGGGCGTCGATGTGTTCGTGCATTACCTCCTTCCCGCGCCACCTCGCGATGGAGACCATCGCCGCCCGTAAGGCGCTGCTGGAGGAGAACGCCGCGGCGCTGGGCATCCAGTACGTCGAGGCGACCGCGCCTGACCCGACCGGCGACGCCGGCGTTGCGGGCGCGCAGCAGTTCATCCTTGAAGACGTGCCGCTCAAGCTGAAGGAGTTCGAGGGCAAGAAGGTCGCCTTCTTCACCACCAACTGCGGAATGCAGGAGCCGCTTCAGGCCGCGATCCTCGATCAGCCGAACGCCTACTATCCGCAGCCGTGCTGCCCGAGCCCGTATCATGCGTTCCCGGCTTCCCTCGGCCTTGAGATTAAGGCCGGCGGCGACGACACCGGAGGCGCTGAAGGCGATTGCCGCCGTGCTCAAGGAGCACAACGCGCTGGGCCGCTACTCCACCTGGCCGTCCCCGGTCAACATGTCCATCATTGACGTGAGCGTGGAATACGCCAAGAAGTGGATTGCCGGTGAAATCACCTCCAAGAACGACGGCGCTGCGATTGCCGCCATGTTCGAGGAGAAGGCGCCGGGTGCGATCGTCAGCAATTACACCAATGCCGACGGCCAGACCTTCGACAACTACTACACCGTTCTGCTTGGCGCTGTCGATTTCAACGATTACGCTGAGTAATACACGGTGAAACAAAGGTAAAGCCGGGGCTGTCAAGCTAACAACACTGATATTTCAAGCGTAAAACTAAGTATTTGTGCCCGAAGGTTTCCAAAGGGCGAGCGGAAAGCCCTTTGGTGGGGCGATGGGGCAAAGCCCCATATCCAAAAATGCTTAGATATATGTTTCTTGAAATGTTCGGTTTAGGTTTGACAGTCCCGCTTTTTGCCGTTTCAAAAGACAGGAGGAGGAATGAAATTGGCCTCGGAATACATCCTTGAAATGAGGGATATCTCCAAAAAGTACGGCGAAAACGCCGTGCTCGCCGGCGTATCGCTCAAGGTCAAGCCGGGCGAGATTCACGCGCTGCTGGGTGAAAACGGCGCGGGTAAGAGCACACTGATGAATGTGCTCTTCGGCATGCCCGTCATCCACGAAACAGGCGGCTTCGGCGGCGAAATCTATCTCGACGGCGAGAAGACGACCATCGCCTCTCCGCATGACGCGATGACCAAGGGCATCGGCATGGTGCATCAGGAGTTCATGCTGCTGCCGGGCTTCACCATCACCGAAAACATCAAGCTCAACCGCGAAATCAGCCGGCCGAGCGCGATTTCCCGCGTGTTCGGCAAGAACCTTTGAAACGCTGGATATGAAGGCGATGTCCGCCGACGCGCGCGGCGCGCTGGATAACGTGGGCATGTCGATCGATGAATATACCCTCGTGGCTGGTCTGCCGGTCGGCTACATGCAGTTTTGGAAATCGCCCGCGAGATTGACAAGCGGGGCGTGAAACTGCTGGTGTTCGACGAGCCGACCGCCGTGCTGACCGAGAGCGAGGCGGCGCAGCTCCTCAAGGTAATGAAGGACATCGCCGCGCGCGGCATTGCCATCATCTTTATCACGCACAGGCTGGACGAGGTCATCAGCGCCGCGGACGGCATCACCATCCTGCGGGACGGAAAGCTCGTCGCCGAGTGCCGCACGAAGGACACCGACGTGACCCGGCTGGCCGAAATGATGATCGGCCGCAAGGGCGAATCCGCCTTCGTCACCGCCGAGCCGCGCAAGGTGCGCCCGGATGCGCCGGTTGCGCTGAAGCTCAGCCATCTGGCGGTGGATATGCCGGGCGAGACGGTCAGCGACGTCTCCCTCGAAGTGCGCGAAGGCGAAATCTTCGGCATCGGCGGTCTGGCCGGTCAGGGCAAGGTCGGTATTCCCAACGGCGTGATGGGCATTTATCCCAGTACGGGCGAGGTCGAGCTTTTGGCAAACCCTCCCCGCTGAACAACGCGCGGCAGGCGCTTCAAAACGGCATGGCCATCGTGTCGGAGGATCGGCGCGGCGTGGGTCTGCTGCTGGATGAATCCATCGAAAACAACGTGGTCTTCAACGCCATGCAGATCAACGGCGATTTCACGAAGAAATTCCTTTGGCGCGCACATTCGGGATGGAAAAGCCATCCGCGCCTATGCCGACGAGGTCATCAAGGAGCTGGATATCCGCTGCTTCTCCGCGCAGCAGCACACGGGCACGCTCTCCGGCGGCAACCAGCAGAAGGTCTGCATCGCCCGCGCGCTGGCCATGAACCCGAGGCTGCTCTTTGTCTCCGAACCGACGCGCGGCATTGACATCGGCGCGAAAAAGCTGGTGCTGGAAACGCTCGTGCGGCTCAACCGCGAAAGGGCATGACCGTCGTGATGGTTTCCTCCGAGCTGATGGAACTGCGCTCGATCTGCGACCGCATCGCCATCGTCGCGGAAGGCAAGGTGGTGGACGTGCTGGAGACGGATGCGTCCGATGCGGATTTCGGTCTGGCGATGTCCGGCATCAAGCCCGAGCATGTCAAGAAGAAGGGAGGCGAGGCGCATGACTAAGCTGAGAGCAACCCGCGCGCAGGTGATTGCGGCGGCGGTGATCGCCGTGCTGGCGATTGTGCTGGGCGTCGTCGGCCTGTACGGCCTGAACGCGCGGCTCCGAAAGCGGCGCGCAGGTGCTGGAAGATATGCGCTTGCAGGCTATTCTCAACACGGCGGGCAGCGGCGCGGTGGATGCGTATGTCGCGGCCGCCAAGTCGGAAGCCTCGACCAAGGCGCGCGAGAGCGGCGGCGGCATGTCCGCCGTGCGCGAGGCGGCGGCCAAGGCGGAGGAAGAAGCCCGCGCGAAGGCTGAGGAGCTCGGCATCGGCGCGGTGGATCTGACCGAAATCGACACCGAGCCGATGAGCGCGGCGCTCGACGTGCTGCTCGCGGCGCAGCGGGCGTATTTCGCCGAGGCGAGCGCGCAGGCGGCGTATGCGGCGCAGGCCGCGCAGAAGCGCCCCGGCGGACGACGCGGCGGCTGCGGACGCGGCGGACGACACGGCCGAGGACGACCTGACGATGGAAGAAGAGACGGTCGATCTTTCCGGCTTTGTCGCGACGGAGGCGATGAACCGCCTGTCCGCCGAGGTGGACGACGCATACGGCGCCCTGTGCGAACAGATCAAGGCGGTCTTCCCCGCGCTGACGGACGATGTGCTGGCCACGCTTAAACCGACGATCACCGGCATTGTCGCCGTGCAGAACGATCGCTTTGAGCTGCAATATGACCGCGCGCTGGCGGCAAGCGGCATGAACCCGGGGCTGAACGGCGTGATCCTGCGCGAGGCGTATACCATGGCCGTCAGCGCGCTTGGCCTGCTGATTCTGGCGGCAGCGGTGCTCTTCTATATTCCGCTGGTCGCGAAGATGGGCGTGCCGAGGCTGATTATCGGCCTGTTCTTCATTCTGCTCTGCCTGCTGGCCATGATTCTGGGGCTGTCCCTGCCGAGCCAGCTGAGCAACACGCTGGTGCGTCTGGGCATGAACGGCGTGCTGGTGCTGGCGATGCTGCCGGGCATTCAGTGCGGCATCAGCCTGAACCTCGGCCTGCCGATCGGCATCATCGGCGGCCTGGTTGGCGGCCTGCTGTGCATCGAGTTTGGCATGTCCGGCTTCACGGGGCTGTTTTTCGCGATTGCGGTCGGCCTTGTGATCGCGGCGGCGACGGGCTGGCTCTACGGCCTGCTGCTCAACCGCCTCAAAGGGCAGCGAGATGAGCGTCACCACCTACGTCGGCTTCTCCGTTGTTTCGCTGATGTGCATTGCGTGGCTGGTGCTTCCGTTCAAAAGCCCGATTATGAAGTGGCCGCTGGGCAACGGCCTGCGCACCACCATCGGTTTGCAGACCTCCTACCGTCACGTGCTCAACGATTTCCTCTCCTTTGAGATTTTCGGCGTGACGATCCCGACGGGGCTGCTGCTGTTCTTTGCGGCCTGCTGTCTGCTGGTGTGGCTGTTCATGCGCTCCAAGACGGGCATCGCGATGAGCGCCGCGGGCGCGAACCCGCGCTTCGCCGCCGCGACCGGCATCAACGTGGACAAGATGCGCATCATCGGCACCGTGCTGTCCACCATCCTGGGCGCGGTGGGCATCATCGTGTACAGCCAGAGCTACGGCTTCATGCAGCTCTATCAGGCGCCGCGCCAGATGGGCTTCCTCGCCGCTTCCGCCATCCTGATCGGCGGCGCGACGACGTCCGCGCGAAGATCAGCAACGTGGTCATCGGCACGTTCCTGTTTCAGGGCGTGCTGACGCTGGGCATGCCGGTGGCCAACGCGCTCGTTCCGCAGAGCACCATCTCCGAAACGCTGCGCATTCTGATCTCCAACGGCATTATTCTCTATGCGCTCACCAAGTCGGGAGGTGCGAACCGTGGATAAGAATCGACTGCGCGACGCTGCGCGCAACAACATCGTGACCATCATGTTCATCGTGCTCTGCGCGGTGTGCATGGCTTTCTCCGGCTACGCGCCCAACTATGTGCTCTACGAGCTGTTCGGCCGCCTGTCGCGCAACATGTTCATCGTGCTCTCGCTCATCATTCCGATTGTCGCGGGCATGGGCATCAACTTCGCGATTACCATCGGCGCGATGGCGGCGCAGATCGCCTGTTTGCTCGTGCTGGAATGGGGCGTTCCGGGCATCGGCGGTCTGGCGCTGGCGGCGCTGCTGACCGTGCCGCTGGGCGGCATTTTCGGTTTCCTGATCGGCAAGCTGCTCAACCGGATGAAGGGGCAGGAAATGATCGGCTCGATGATCCTGGGCTACTTTGCCAACGGCCTGTATCAGCTTCTGTTCCTGTTCATCTTTGACAACATCATCCCGATCCGCAACCCGAACCTGACGATCAAGGGCGCGCAGGGCATTGCCACACGATGGATCTCTCCCGCGAGGGCGGTTTCGCCTATTCGCTGGAGAAGCTCTGGCAGCTTCCCGCGTCTCAGGCGGCGCTGGTGTTCGCCGTCGTCGCGGCGGTGCTGCTGGTGGCCGGCTATCTGGTCAGCCATCGCAGGAACGCCAAAAGCTGGCCGTTCAGCTCGGCGTGATTGCCGCGGCCGCCGCCGTGATGCAGCTCCCCGCGATGAAGACGCTGTTCTCCATGGTCAGCGTGCCGATGGCGACGTTCGGCGTGGTGGCGCTGCTCTGCCTGTTCAACGTCGTCATCATGCGCACGAGGCTCGGCCAGCAGCTCCGCGCGGTCGGCCAGAGCGGCGTGGTCGCCAACGCGGCGGGCATTGACGTGGATCACGTGCGCATCATCGCCATCGTGTTCTCCACGATCCTCGCGGGCTGGGGTCAGCTCATCTTCGTGCAGAACATGGGTTCCTTCCAGACCTACGGCGCGCACGAGCAGGTCGGCCTGTACGCGGGCGCGGCGATTCTGGTCGGCGGCGCCTCCGTGATCCGCGCGACCAACACGCAGGCGCTCGTCGGCTGTGTGCTGTTCCACCTGATGTTCATCCTCGCTCCGGCGGCGGGCAAGAACCTCTTCGGCGACGCGGCCATCGGCGAATATTTCCGCGTGTTCATCTGCTACGGCGTCATTGCGCTGGCGCTGGTCATGCATGCGTGGGCGAGAATAACCGCCGCAAGCAGGCGGCCAGCGCGCTCCGCGCGGGCGGAAAAAGGCGTAAAAAGACGAACGACAAAGGCGCGTCCTTCCAGGCGAACGCCCAAAAAGCAGAGCTGTGTTCTCCTTCCCAAGCGGGGGAGTACACAGCTCTTTTTTGGCGTATGAAAACGGCGCAAAAGGCTCGATTGGGCTTATTCCGCCGTTACCGGCACGATCAATTCGGAATAATGGCGCATCTGCCCGTCGGGATCGACGAACCATGCGTATTGGCGCGTATATCCCTCGCAGACGGGCTTGAGGCGGTGGGCTTGCATGAATGCGCGCGTCAGGTCAATCGCGGGCTGCAGGGAGGTTTTCTCCGGCGGGCACAGGTCGAAGATGATTTTGACGGCCTGCGGCCCGGCGCTCATGCGCATCTGTGAAAAATCCGCGTGAATGACGTGCGTAAATTCCACCGGGGCGACGATGCCGATGCGCGTGGCGGCGCTCTGGCCGTTCAGCAGGGCGAGCGGAACGGTGGTGCAGTAATTGGTCAGCGGGAGCGCGTCAATCAGATCCTTGAGGAACGGCATTTTGGGGACGGCCGTCCACAGCGCGGGAACCGAATCAAAATCGACCAGATAAGCGGCGCAGCCGATTGCAGAAGCCGGGGCTGCATCAGCAGGCGCTGGCAGTCGCGCAGCAGATCGGTGCCGCCGGTCATGCGCTCGTAAACGGCGGTCTGCTGGGCAATCTGTTCGCGCAGCGCGGCGCGCTTTTCATCCATCATCACAATCAGGTCGCTGAGGGCGCAGTTGGTCAGAATCCGCTTGATCTCATCCAGCGAGAAGCCCTGCCGCTGGAGGCTCTTGATGATGCCCAGCCGCTGCACATCCGCGATGGAAAAGCGCCGAAAGCCGCTGGATGCGGCACGATCCGGCGAAAGCAGCCCTTTCTCCTCGTAATAACGCAGGGCTTCCGGGGTGAGGCCGTAGGCGATGGAAAGCGCGCTGATGGATATTTTCATGCGATACGCTCCTGACATGAATCGTGCAGAGTGGAAGGGTGAGAGAATGAAGGATTGTCAAAAAAATTGCAAGAAGGGCTTGACTCTCAAGCGCCTTGAGATTGTACAATGAAATGGAAATGGGAATGACGCTGTATATAGTTTACAGGAAACGGAAAGAAAAATCAATCCTCGGATTCCGTTTAGTCACGCCCTGTGAGAACGAAGGGAAACTGAAAGGAGAACCACCATGAAGAAGAAAATCGTCGCAATTATGGCGTGCGCCATGATGCTGCTCTCCGCCGGCGCGTCTGCGGAGATGGCGGCCGGAACGTACACCGGCGAGGGTCAGGGTATCGGCGGCGCGGTGAAGGTCGCCGTGACCGTGGAGGGCGGCGCGATCACTGCCGTTGAGGTTGTCGAGCACGCGGAGACCGCTGGAATCTGCGACCCGGCGATTGAAAATCCCGGCCGCGATTGTGGCCGCCCAGAGCCTCGCGGTGGATACCGTGACGGGCGCGACCGTGACCAGCAAGGCCATCCTCGCCGCCGCCGAGCAGGCGCTGACCGAGGCGGGCGCGGACATCAGGCGCTCAAGACCGCCGCGCCGAAGGCCGAGCAGGCGGAGGGCGAGACGATTGAAATGACGACGGATGTTGTGGTTGTCGGCGCGGGCGGCGCGGGCGTTGCGGCTGCGGTTGAGGCCAACGACAACGGCGCCAGCGTCGTGCTGCTCGAAAAGCTGACGCAGATCGGCGGAACGACCGCGACCAGCCAGGGCATGGTCGGCGGCTATGAGACCAAATACACCAAGGCGCTGGATGTGCATTACACCTTTGAAGAGATGTATGGCAACCTGATGAGCAACGCCTCCTATCGCCTCGACCCGGCGCTGACGACGATCACCGTCGAGCGCTCCGGCGAGACGATCGACTGGATGGGCGAGCGTTTGGGCATGCCCTTCAGCGACAACGTGATTGTCGGCTACGGCCCCTCAGATGATGCATCTGGTGGACGGCGCGGGTCCGGCGATGCGCACCGCGATGGAAGATACGCTGGCGGGCACCGGCGTTGAGCTGCTGCTTGAAACCGAGGGCACGGAGATCCTGATGAACGAGGACGGCTCCGTGAAGGGCGTGAAGGCCGTTCGCGGCGCGGATACCCTGCTGATCTACGCGGACAGCGTGGTCATCGACCGGCGGCTATGCGTACAACCCGGAGCTGACCGTGCGTCTTGACCCGGAGAAGGCGGGCACGATGGGCATCGGCTTCCCCGGCTCGACGGGCGAGGGCATTATGATGGCCAGCAACGTCGGCGCGGCGCGGACCCCACCGGCGACATGATGTGCGTGCTCAAGGATTACGAAATCATGGCCGAGCATGACGGCACGTCTGCCACGGCGAACGTTTCCAGCTTCATCAGCCGCGACAACACCGTGCTCGTCGGCGCGAACGGCAAGCGCTTCGTCGATGAAAAGGACAGCGGCTACATGACTCAGAAGCTCAACGGCCCGGTGTTCGACCAGATGCACAGGGACGGTCTGGGCTATGTCTGGGCGATCAGCGATCAGGCCTCTCTGGATGAGAAGGGCGTGAAGCGCGGCCTCGATATGGAGTTCGTCGTCGCCGACACCTTTGAAGAGCTGGCCGAGAAGATGGGGCTCGACGCGGCGGCGCTGAGCGAAACCCCTGACCAACTACAACGCCTACTGCGACGCGGGGCACGACCCGGAGTTTGGCCGCCTCAAGCTGGCGAAGCTCAACGCGCCGTATTGCGCGGTTCGCGTGACTCCGTGCGAAATCATCACCTACGGCGGCATTGCGCGCAATGAAAACGCAGAAGTCATCCGTGCGGACGGCGCGGTGATCCCCGGCCTGTACACGGCGGGCGAGGCTACGGCCAGCAGCGCCTACATGGGCTTCACCATCTCCAATGCGTTCACATGGGGACGCATCGCCGGTTCCGGCGCGGCGGCCTTCGCGCTGGCGAAGTAAGCGGACATTTGACCTTCCCTCTCTCGGTGAGGGAAGGTTTTTTGATGCACAATATTGGAGCAAAAAGCAAATTCCGCACAAAATGCGGGCGCGCAATGTGTCAGATATTCTGAAAAGCCCGTAGGACGCTCTTGACATATTCCGTTTCAGCTTTTCGTTCCGGTCTGTTTGCAATGACGATTTTTTGCGCCCCGGCATAGACCGCCCCAAATAACGGCTTTCTTTCCGTCGGCGATGGCTTTTATTTCGGCTTCGGGAATACCGTCAAGCATACATTGGAAATGATCCCCCTTTTTGTGATCGGTTCTGTAGTACATCCAATCATCCCATCCGGTTACAAAAGGATATGCGTTGGTTTGTAGACGTCGATGGTTTGGCTCAGTAATTTCTTGGCAATCTGTCTTTGCGCTGAAATCAAATGATCGGATGGATTTCCACCCTCGCTTGGCGCTGCGGGAAAGAGGTTTGCCCATGCGATTCGTTCGTACCAATTCGCTTCATCAGGCGAAAAACCGACGATTTCACTGCTTATCAGTTTCGCGGTTCTCCAGAATGCACTTCTTGCAATCGTATCATAGTGGTGTTTGACCCGGTTTTCCTCGATAAATCCATATCTGCGTTTTGCAAACAATGCACGGTATGCGTTTTTTCCGCATAATCGTCGCGCGCAGGCGCTTTTTCGTATTGAAAAGCGCCGCTGTATTCGTCTTCGCATCCCCACCCGTTGAGAGAACGACCGACAAGAAGCAGCTTGTTTAATTGCTCGCCGTATCTGTCGCCTTGGATAGGAAAATGCGTGACGAGGCAATTCTCCTTGAGATAGTTGAGTATAGCGTCATAAAGTTCGCCGTAGTTCTGGAAAATCATCTCGTTCAATTCGCGGTTGTTGTCCATCGGTATGTTCTCCTTACATAATCATAGACGTGGGGAAAAGCGGATTTGACTGTCAGGGCGGGATGAACGGTGGTTCGCGCCTCCTCTGCCCATGCAGATACTCTATTTTAGCATGAATCTGACCGAATGACACGACCGTATTCTTGCAGAATTGCTTCCTGCACAATGTGTTCATAAAAAGCACAAAGCTCTATCTGACTTGATAGGGATTGTGCTTTAATAGTACCCGAAAGAAGCTGTTCAATTTATTCATTCATGCGTTTGGTGTGCTCAGCCCGCTTATTACCTTGTCTGGACAAAAGAAGCTATGCTATAATGACGGGGTAGACAAGTAGGTTCTGACGGGGTGGTTGCCTCCGCGGCTGCAATACAGAAGCGGAGGTGATGCGTATGTCGAATATTGAGCTGCTCAATATCCTGCTCGCAATCGTCGGTTTGATGGTCAGCGTTTACATGCTCGGTCAGAACAACAGACGATAAAAATAAACCGCCTCGCAGTGGCCTCTGCTTGGCGGTTTTGATTGGGCTTTACGCCCGGATAAACTGTCGCGGTGGTTTTCCACCCTGTAGGCTCTCCCTACTTGTCTATATTTTAGCATCTTCCCGGCTACTCGTCAAGGGCGGCTGTTTTTTATTGGTCAGCATCCGTTCCTGCACACGCTCAAACAAATCGGGCTTGAAGTCCTGAAACCGATATTTTCCGCAATGCCGTTTTTATTGTGTATCTTCAATATTCTCTGATAAAAAAGAAATCGAACCCATCCCCAACTGGGATTAAGTTCGGATTTCTTAGGTTTGGTGGAGCATAGCGGATTCGAACCGCTGACCTCTACAATGCGAATGTAGCGCGCTAACGGAGTATTCCTTCGTGCGCCCCAAGCGGCCTTCAGCCAAATGCGGCTCACATGGCCATTTGACGGATTTGTCGCTCAGCTTCGCTTATCATCACAGCAGATTGCTCTATACCTACTTTCTCCTGGAATGATTCTTCCGTTACGAAGAAGGTGATGTTGAGATGGTAGTTGCGGTCTACTGTGATTTTTTCGATGATTCTTGCCAGAATCATTTTTTTGTTGTCGTTGTCAGCGGCATCGAATTCCTCAGCCCAATCGGTAATACTTCGGTACTGCTGAGAAAGATATTGAATACGTTCTTCTTCAGCATCCTTGTCAGCTTCACATGACTCCATGATGGACTCCGCTTGAGCCAGTGCCGCAGTATTATCACTCAGCATCTTCTTTAAGAGGTCGGTATCAAACGTGCTCTCGCCCATGAGAGATTTAAGCACTTCCTGCTGGAGTTTGGTCTGTTGTGCTTGCAGTTTTGCGTAGTCAGCTTTTGCTGCTTTCAGATGTGCCTTTTGCTTGCTGCGGAGCTGGATACGCGCCTGCTCTTGCCACACACTCTCCATCGTAGTGGAGATATGATGAAAGTATTCTCGGACGATCTCAAGAACGGCCGCTTCGATCTTCATGGCAGAATATACCGATTGCCCACCGCAGCCTTTGGCTTTGACCGAACCGTTGTAACAGCGATAGATGGGACGATGGTAAGCACGATTGCTGCGCTGCTTTGTGCAGTAACCGCCGACCAGCTTGTGACCGCAGTGCACAATACAGGAGTCCCGACAGCAGCGTTGCGCCATAGACGCTTGTTTTGGTTTGGGCATCTTCCGGCAAAGCCTCATCCTCAGCTTTTCTCTGTGAATGGTATTTGCGCGGAATCCGAGCGCTCAACGCATACTTTGCAAACTCCAAATCTTCATCCGATATGATACGGAGGGCTTCGTTGGGAGCGGATATGGTATCGTTCATGTGCATCCGTCCGGTATAGATAACATTCCGCAGCATGCTGCGAATGGTCTGCGCCGTCCAGATTTTGCCCAGCGAAGCATACTTGTCATTGAGATAGTTGGCAGCTCGGAGCGTACCATAGCCTTCATGGATGATGAGATCAAAAACCTCCTTGACGATGGGGCCTTCGACCTCATCAATGGAGAGATCGTAAAAGAGGGCGGTTCTTTTTGCCGATACGACCATTGTGTGTCAGCTTGTAGCCGAAGGGACGTGTACCGCCCCGCCAGATGCCATCGGCGGTCATTTGCGTATGAGCCGCTTTGACGCGCATGGAAGTTTTTTCACTTTCGCCGCCGGCCTGCCAGTATCGCATGAAGTTCAAGAGCTTGTCCACACGATTATCGAGCCGTTGCTGTCCCTCGCGGGTACTCCAGACCTCAATGCCATGCTCTATGAACCACTGAACAAGAAAAGGCGTTTCATCTTCTCTGCGTCCAAGGCGGTCAAACATGAAAACCAATAGGACATCAAATTTCTTTTTTTTCGGCTAAAGCGCGAATCTCTTGAATTTCATCGCGTTTGCTGGTGGCAACCTTAAATCCGGAAACGCCTTTTTCCAAGCGTTCATCATAAAACTCCCAATCTTCCATCTTGTCGATGAAATCATGGCACTCGCGGCGCTGCCGGGGAATATCATCTTTTTCATCCACTTGTCCTTTCGTGGATACTCTGTACAGGCATAAAACTCGCTTCATGGATATCCTCCTTCTTTTGATCGATGTAGCCAGGAGCATCTCTGCAACCGCACGCTTGATCTGAACATCAGATTCGGTGCGGAAACACAGAGAAACCTTACAGCCGTTGGCTGTAACCACATCACGGTACGCCTGCACAATTGGTAGCGACTTTTTATCGTTGTCAAGGTTCATAACTTCACCTCTTCAAGCATATCAGCCTGCCAAACATTTGGCAAGTTTGTCTTTTCAGAAAATGAGATCGGCCATATCACAAGACGAACACACAACATTAGGTTTGCTCGTCTTGTGATATGGTTGAGATTCAACTGGTATTCGAAGAAAAGTGAAAGCAGCGCTCCGATAGGGCGTAGGCATGCCCTCATGGACTTTTCATCCCTCTCCATGCTGATGGCGAGCCACCCTCATTGCTTGCGACGGTTTTATCACGCTCGAGCTGTGACTGGGCGGAAGTATCATTGTGAGGTCCACCGACATCAACCAATACAGCCTGCCCGCTGTACCTGCTGCATGAGTATAGATCGCTCGCCTTTTGCAAGGGTCGTGGCGTACTTGCCGCTCAGTCGGTTTCCCATAACGTATCGGAATGCTGCGTTATTCGATTATCAAGGTACAAAGAAGGGGTTGACCGGCTTTCCCGCAAGATCAGACTTGCGCTCACATGGGTGTGAGCGCGCTGATGATGCCGCGAAGCATGTCCGCATCCGTGCCTACCATCGTTTTCTGAAGATTAACAAGGAAATCCATCTGGATTGCATTCAGCGGACTCGTCGTTGGAATATACCAGTCAGGAATCTTGACACAGCCGTCATATCTGCCACGGACTGTTTCAATAGGATAAGTAAAGGGACAAATGCTCAACATCGAGGCGAATGGTTCTGGTAGTTACGCCATACATTTCAGCCAGCTCTCTCATTTTTGATATGCCGGCGACAGCATAGCGTGTGCCATATGGCCATACGTCTCGTAGCGGCGTTCACCCCATACACCTCCCTTCTGCACTACATGATAGAGGTCATATAGGAAAAACCTTTCCACTTTAGAAAGTTTTGTTTGATGAGAAAGAACAGAACAGGGAAACCATATACATGTACGATCACCTACCGGAAACCGCTCAGGACATGATTCTCAATACTATAAAGGTAAATGTCGTTGCACGTTCAAGGTTTTTCAATCACTATTGCTCAATTTGAAAGAAAAAACTAAGTACATAAAAAGCACTTCTGTGTGTTTACAGAAAGTGCAAAAATGATAGGCTAATATACGGCAGGAAGTGCCCTAAACTCATGCTCATAGGATTAGGCACCTGCTGCTTAGATAGCAGAATCACATCTACTCCGAGTATAATGAAAGCAGCCTCCCGCAAAGCAAGGTCGATTGCTATGTGGGAGGCGTTTAGACTATTTTCAGAGTTTTTGTACTTAGAACGATACCCCTGTCGAGTAGCGAGTGATTTCATGACCATCTGCATTGAACGTTGCGGCAAGGCGATACTTTCCTTTTCCGATTGAAGATAAGCAATTAAAAGTTGCGGCATATGCATCTGTGTTTATACTTTCCTCGGCAGGAGGCGTGAGGGAACAATCAAATACCCATTTCCCTCCGACTTCCTTTTCAAGCCAGCAAGCCGTCACCTTGATTGAAGCCTTATTGCCATATGTCGCGCAGTAGAGCTTCACTCTGCCCGAAGATGACAGTTCCACTTTCGTAGCATCGAAAACCTCATCAGCAAAAGGCATAATTGTATCGGCAAGGCAATAACTAATCCCTGACATAAGAACTATCAGTGCTAAAAGTCCTCCAAGAATCCTTTTCGAAAAGCTCATATTGTATCTCCTTTCATAATTGGTGCATTGATAGAATGAAGTGTGAGTTTCCTACAAAGGCGTTTCTTTTTCTTACCACCAGGCTTTCTTAATTTATCAACGGTCTGCTTGTTATACTGTGACATACGACTGTCTTCAGCAGTCACTTTTCCTCCCTCATCATTTACAGTGCGTGAGAAAGCATAAATACATTGCTCCTAACAAGTTTTTTGTAGAAAAGATGCTTTTTTTCACCGAAGCATTCCTCTCCAAGCATGCTATTGAGCAAGCGGGCAATTTTCTCAAGCCTTTTTTCCTGCAAGGCCTTCATGGAACGAAGCGACTTTTCAGCTTCCACACCCCATTTCTGTACAAACAAGGCCATGGTCTGCGGCCAGTCAGTTCCTCCATTAGATGGTGCTGGATCACAAAGGCTTCATTTTTCTGACAACGCCGCAAAGAACCCGTCAATCGTCATCAGTTCGCGCTGCAGCTCCATGACTCGCGCCGCCATTTCTGAAAGGTATTTCTGCTTCCTTGCCATAATATTGTGCCTGACGTACCTTCAGCTCCATTTCTATCTCGCCGCGTTGCATAAAGAGCTTTCTAACGTCTTCTTGCGTATACATTAGTCGCCCTCCTCTTCGTCCGCTGCGTAGTGCTCAGTCCGGCATAAGCAGTTAGAGAGAAAGGTGCTTTTTTATTTCTCAACTTATCGGATATCTTCTCCTCCAGAACATCCAATCTGCTTTGGATGTTCTCAATGCCGCTTTGAATGTCATCGCTGAGCTTGTCAATAGTAGCCTGATACTGTGTTTCTCGTTCTTCATTCTGTTTCAGCATTCGAAAAAAACAGGTAAATATACAGACCAGCCCAGATCCCCTGCTGGAGTGCGATTTCGATTATATTCTGCAAAGTAGCGTCCATCGCTGCAATAACCTTCCTTTCTCCGGTATATCTGAGCAGGAACGGCAGCCTTCCTGCTCCTCTCATATCATAGTTCAAGTCGGCAATGAAAGGGAGTGCAAGAAACGGCGCTGACCATACGTTTTTCGTGCAATTTTGCCGCATTCATCGGTGACCGCCTCCTCAATAGCTTCGACAGAAACGCGGACTCCTTTTCACTTCTAATAGTGTTTTAGGCTTGGCTTTTACAGCGTATTTTGAATATTGCTTAAAAAATCTTCGCATAATCAATCTGTCAGCATTCACACCACGTTATAGCGGCGTTTATTTTCGCTGAGACACAAAGTAAAATTGAAATGAAGTCAATGCTATTGATGGTATTCAATGCTATAGAGGAAAACGGCTGTCAGAAGGAGGACGTATGAGTTCGGAAATAGATTATCGTCGTATAGGTCGCCATTTTCGTGCTGCGCGACAACAACTGAACTTAAAACAGAAGGATGTTGCCGAATTGCTTGGCGTTTCGGTCAAGACATACAGCAACATGGAGCGGGGGCGCAGGAACTGAGCCTGTACAGGATTATCCAGCTCTGTCAGCTACTCAAACTGAAACCGGGCTGTGTCCTGGATGACTGTAATGATGATCTGCTCACATTGGAAACGCTTCCTGAAACGGTTTGTGAAGCCAAGGCACAGTTGATGCTTTTGGGCAGCAAATGTTCAGACGAAACTGCGCAACTGCTAAACAGCATTGGCCAATTGATTTATACGGTTCTGGAATCCAAATGTCGAAAATAGAATCCCCGGTTATTCATCTTCGGCAGTGAACACATCGATGCACCTAAGAGAACATGAGAACGAGGCATGTTAATGAATGATGTGAAGGTTGATTCCAATGACATCGAGGAAATGTACATTAAGTATTACACACCGCTAAAACGCTACTGCATGAAGCTGGTTTCGTATAATTCGCGCTATACTGTTATTGCCGAGGACTGCGTACAGGAGGCTTTCTACCGTGCGGTATGCCATGCTGAGGATTTTGCCTCCAGTCAGAACCAGTATGGATGGCTTGCCGCTTGTTGTTCACACTATATGCTGTCATACATTCGGAAAGCCAAGAGGCGTGAAGAAATCATAGGCAAGCCCGTGAGCCTGGAAGCGTATGGTGATGTTCCGGATTTGATGGATAATGTATTGGCATGGATCGCCCATACAGAATGCATGGAAACAGTCGAAGAATTCATGGCTGAGTTGTCGCCGCTGGAGCAAAAGGTATTCCGTACATATTACGAAAAGGTCTGTCCTTAAAAGACACGGCGCAGCAGGCCGGTCTTTCCGTCACTTCGGTGCGAGGTACGTTAGACAGAATCCGAATTAAGGGACGTCATTTTCATCCGATGATGCTTCTTTTTATTGGACAATATACTTTGCACTTGTTCAAGCACTATATGAACTGAAGGAAGTGATAAAGATGGGTGGACAAAAGAAAACCAGTATCATACAGATACTGGAGTTAATCGAATATGGGAGCATACCGCAGAACGAGGCGGTACACCGACTTGAAGCACTCTTGCAATCTGAAATAAAACGGAAAGACAAAGCTGCTGATATGGAATTGGTAGAAGCATGTGGGAGCTGCTCTGGCAGATCGGTACGCAAGGACGGCTTAAGTTTGAGGATAAGCGAAAAGAAAATCAGGCCGCATTGATGCGAAGATTAGAGCGGAAGCGGCGTCGGACTGCTGCTCTGCGCATGGGGACGCGTGCCGCGGCAGCATTTGCTGTGATTCTTGTACTTGCAGTTTTGGGGGATGGGATACTAAAGCGGGAATGGCTATCCGGGAACTCCACGGAGGATGAACAGCAGTACGCCATTCAAGGGCAGAGCATAGACCCCGGTCTTGTGGAGGAAGGTGTTGCCGCAGGCGATGATAACATTGCCGACAGGCTAATAACGACGGACTGGGAGTCTGTTGTAGCTTTTCTCGGAACGGAGCCGCTGCGTCCCGATCATCTGCCGGAAGGCTGGCGTGTCGGTCATTACCATGCGATACGATTTGACGATGAACAGATTCTTACCATTTCTTATATCAATGAAGCTGATCCGACTGCAACGATGAAGTTTCTTTGGGATCATTATTTCAGTGTAGAGGCGGCAAACCTGGCGCTGGAACAGAATAAAGATGGCGAGTTGATGGAAATTGGCGGCATCCGGGTATACAGGAGTTCAAATATAGAGAAGAACCGGTTTGTCTGGATTGAGGGCACGACTGTCTGTTCGCTGACTACTACATGTGATGCAAAAAAGAGATTGAAGTAGTTGTCTCTTCATTCTGGAAACAATAAGATATTGTGAAGGCTCTGTGAAATTCTTTCTGTAAATATCAGCCTTCCGTGATACGACCAAGGTTAGATGGGGCTCTTAAACATTCTCTTTCGATGAGTGAAATGAGTTGTCTGTAAAGCAAAAATCATAGGTTCTTTCGTTGCCGCCATCATAAAATGATATTATGATTGTCATAAGGAGCCGTTGCAGAAATTAAACCTGCACAGCCCCTTTAATGAACCTCTTTAGCTGAAAAGCATGGGCTCTGATGGTGAACATGTAAGCGTCAATCTCTTACCATCCTGCGCTCCGGCTGGCAAACTCCGATAATAACCATTCTGCCGACCACTCAGTCGAAAGACCATGCATCGGGTAGAGAATGGATACGATGTACGTGGAGGATGTTCCCTATTACGCATCTTGCAGGCTGCACGGGCAGACAGCAGATATCCGCATCTATGCTGAAGGCGAGATTAATCGATTCGATGGAGGTCAACCGATTCGTGTTATTGACTTCGATATATATGTGGACGATGTTTATCAGAGAAGAACATGTCGAAAGTACGACGCAAAAATATGACCGCTATTACGGAAATATCGATATTTCCCCAAATATTAACATCGATTCGAATCAGATCACCATCGTACCCTGTTGGGATGAAGGCTACGAGAGCAAGTGGTTACTGAGTATTTTTTAATGGGCGAACTGTGGCGAGTACGATGATAGTCAGCAGTTGCTAGGGTGGAACTAAATGGCAATGGTGTGGTGACGGCAGTTATGGCTTGAAGTACAAGAGTTTGTTGAGAATGGGGTTGGTATTCTGGAAAAAAGCGGTTTCTTTCATACGAAATGCCTCTCCACATATTTGTAAAATGAGTTAGTGTTCAGATTTTTTACTGTCTGCGGTAGGCTGACAATTATATAGGCTCATAATTAATATTGTTTTCACGAATTCTTCATGTTTTCTGCATGGAGAATTCACTTTTATACTATCATTTTCTGCAGTAAAATCTAATCAGCGAAGGAAAGTAGTGGCCACTCAAACTTCAGCTAAACACATCTAAACATAAAAGGAAGGTAATTATTATGGCAGTAGTTCAGAGTAGTAATGGTGGCGGCGTCAATGTCCGTTCCTCCAAGAGTGTGAGTTCTAGTCAGCCTTGGTACGATCCCTGAAGGTAAGCAGATTAATGTCGTGACTTGTGATGCTACGTGGGCAACGCTTGTCTACAATGGTACTCCGGCATTCGTGCAAAAGGCAGTTCATTGTTGGAGCCCCTGATGATTATGGCGCAGGCTTGGGTGAAAATGGGCGCGCACTTTGCAATGCAGACAGCGTTAATGTCCGGAGTCAGCCTACTGTCAATTCTGCAGTAAACGGCTCTAAGTTGGATAAGGGGCGATTCCGTTACCGCATATGAGTATTCTTTTGACGGTACCTATGTCTGGTATCGTATCGGCAGTAATCGCTGGGTCAGGGGTGATTTTCTTTGCTCCGGCCGAGGGGTATTCTAGCGAAGGTGATGGTGGTACTGGACGCAAGCCGGAGAATATGCACGAAATGTACGGGCCTAGTACTCAGGTCCTGCGATCGGGAAGCCGGGGGCAAGCTGTTTTCAACCTGCAGTGTATTTATTGTCATGGTGATCTTGAACGAGTTCCTAACGATGATTTTTATAACGCTGATGGTATCTTTGGAACAAAAACTGAGCTTGCAGTATGCCAGTTCCAGGCAAAACACGGTCTCACCAATGATGGTATTGTTGGAGAGCGAACAAAGAAAAAACTCTGGGAAAATGAAGGCGGTACGAAGGCAGTTCTTGCAATGTGTTCGGCTGTAATCTGAGTTTAAAAGTGAACGCAAACAATGCTCCCTTTCATGAATCACTCATGGAAGAGCATTGTTTGTTATGTGACCAACTTGGACAGCAAATTAAGCGCCGCTTAAAATCTTTCATAGGACTCGCAATCAGATGTATATTCAAATGCTTTGATTACCTCACCGTCTCCGCCTGAAGCCGGACAACGTATTGTCTTTGTTCAACGCCATCCCAATGCGTAAAGAAAAGAATTTCAAAAGGTTGGTTAGGATCGCTGATGTCAAAATACGATTCGGTTCCGGCGTTTTGAACCCATTCATCGAACGCCCGAAGGAATCGATCAAGAACGCCGCGGGCGATTTCTAAACAGTCTCCTCAGGAAGATCGGATTGAGCCGGAATGCCAAACGCATCTTGTGTGTAGTCATAGTGAGCGAGGACATCAAAACTGAAAGGATTCAGACGCATGGCGGCCTCAACCTTGGGGATAAAGACTTGGGAATAGACTGCTCTCTCCTCGTGTGTGAACCACATAAAGGGCGTCCTACTTCTTTCACATAGCTTGCGTATGCACCGAAATCGAGTATGTCAGGAAGAACTTCGCTCATCAGCAAGCCACATTCGTTGTATCCCAATGAAAAGCATTCTTCCATATCCGGAAAAGGGTAAACAAAGACATCAATCCAATGAATATCCGGATGGGCAACGGCCTGATATTGAAATTGTTCCGCGACCTTCGGCGTATACCCGTATAAACCGGTCATCAGATGACGCGCGGCGAGGATGACGTCATCTGATGATGTGGGATGACTGGGAACGGTATACCAGTCAGGAACGGTGATATTGTCGTTGAGTGAGCCGTCTCCCAAATAGCTAAGCGAAAAGCAGGCGTCGGATGGAAACGGAGGATAAAACCGAAAACATGGGTGGCGATTGATCCATCTTCAATGGAAGTCTCATATCGAAGAGCCTGCGCTTCGGCCTCTGTATATCCAAACATGCCAACCATGAGATGATAAGCAGAGTTAGCGGCCTTCTCTTCCGGAAAGCAGTCCATGATTTCAGCGTGGCACAGAAGGCAGTGAGGCTAGAGAGAAAGCAGAAACAAAAAGAAGCAAAAATTATTTGTTTTTTCATGGTGTTTATACTCCTGTTACAATATATTTGCCCCTTGATTTACGGCAACCAGTCGTAGGCATGGGACATCTCGTTGCCTAAGCTGTAGAATGAAGAGGTAACGGCATGACGATTGCTCCAAGGACTCTGCGTCCGTTGAAAGTCAGTCAGCCAGCCTGTTACAATATATTTGCCCCCAAAAGGAGACCAGGCGATAGCCCTGATTCGGCGCATCGTAAAGGATCAGGGAAAGCCCCCTGGTTCGCTGCCTTGTAGGAAAAAAGGCGACAGGCAAGCTCTTGGAGAAGTAAAAAAATAGCATCATCTCCAAGAAGGACAAGCCGCTCGCTGTTGTCTTCTCGCAAAAAGGAGAACATAGCCATTTTCGGCGAGAAATGCTTGTTTGACACGCACGTCCTCTCCCAATGTGAAGGCCGAAAGAAGCTGCGGCGCGGTATTCAAGGAAGTCCTCATACATAGACGGCGATTTGCCCGGGATTGTCATCGCATGCGTAGAAAAAGGCGGATATCTTCGGATGTGCCGGCGACGCACAGGAAATTCTACCATGACAGAGGAAGGGCGACCGACGAGCTGAGACCGTCCTTCGGATTGAGCAGCCGAAAGCAGAAGTTACCCATAAAACCAACGTCAAAATGGTAATCACGAAACATACTTCCCCTTTCATACGCTTTCCGCCGTGCTGTTTTTACTAATATGACGCGCAAAGCGGCTTTTTTCTTCCCGGAAAATGGAAAAAAATCTACGTTTGGTTATCAATATCTTAGGTGTCAGTGTCTTTGTCGCACGCATTCGCAAAAACCGGAAAAACAGGGATTGGTAGCTTCCAATAAGACAGCATGAGAACATTACTGACATATGCTAATTATGCTTTATGCAACTCCGGCTAGGACCTCCAACATACACGCTTTTTGCAATCTGTTGCAAATCAAAATCATTGTCTGACACGACATTATCAAGCGGAATATGTACATTTAGAGTTGCACCATTTTTTCGAGGCGTTCAAATAGACTGGGATTTGCTATGAAATAGTCTTGAATTGGCAGATAGTAAACTTTTTCCTTCATCTACCAAAACATAGAATAAAACAAAGGCTACTGAACTGGACAAACCGTAGTTAATTGTTTTTATATCTAATGAAAAGGAAAAAGAATTTCCATCAGCGAGTTTTTTGGGTTTCGAGTACCTTTAATTTGCCCCTCAATTTTCTTGTTTGAATTGCTCATTTTCAACAAGTTCAATAGTGCAGTCGCGACCGCTGTCCCTACCGGTTTCCTCGTGATATTCCCAATGTTCAGACGGAAATTGAAAGTGAACAATTTCCTTGCTTCTGCGCCTATAACTCGTTCGGAACAATCTTTGGGAAGAATTGACACTTGGTTCACCTCCTATGGTAAACGATAATTTTGTAGTAGTAGATTGTGCTCCGTCTAAGCAAGCTCTGGCAATAATCCTTCCGTCCTCCACTCGGCAGAAAGACTAAACATTAGGGTAGAGGATATAACGCAGCTTAATGGTGCCGCACCCTGCAGTGTTCATTTTTTCACGAATTATGTACGCATTGCGTCAGTATCTGCACTCCCATCAATTGGCATCTTGCTTTACACTATAGATGGCAAAAAAAGGCTGGCCAGCACACTGGATGCCAAATTAATAAATGCTAAAGGGGAAACACAAGATGGCAACTATGTATGTCTATAACATTCCGACCGATGAGACGGTCAACCTGAGGAAAACTGCTTCCAGCAACGGAACGATTCTTGTTCGTGTACCCTATGGCAAGCCTGTTCAGGCTTCCTATTACAATTCGACGTGGCATAGCGCGACCGATAACGGCTATTCCGGCTATATCATGTCCAAGTACCTGACCTCTACCAATCCCAATGGCGGTAGTTCTGGCGGTGGTGGCAGCTATCTCGGTCAAGGAACTGTAATTGGTGGACGACTCTATTGTCGGAAGCAGCCTCAGGCAGGTTATGCCCATTGGGGGCAGTTCAATACGGGTGATACCATTCCTATTTACTCTTGTTCCACCTCTGGGTGGTATGAAACGCGTTGGCCTGCCAATGGCAGCGATGTCGGCTATGTCATGTCGCAGTATATTCAGATGGGTGGCGAAGGTACTGGCGGCAACACTTCCTCTCACACTGCCATCGTTTGCCAGGGGAATACGGATGATGCTGGAGATTGTGTCGTATTCTACAACAAACTGAATGATGTATACAGTTCTGTTGTGAATAAGGGTTTTTCTCCCAGTACTGGCAACCCATCTACCACCCGCGCATCTCAGACGGACTTTAAGAATGCTGACGGCTATGATGTACTGTATTGGAGTAGTCACGGCAATTCCACACCGATGTTGAATCTTGGTGATTCACAGTCACAGTTCAATAGCTATTCTGCTGCGTATAGCGCATGGAACAGCACCAACGACAAATTGAAAGTTGCGATTCTCGCTGCTTGTCACCAGCTGGACGGCGCAACCAATCGTAGCCAGTGGGCAAGTATTATGCGCCAGTCCAATATCCGCGCTATCTGTGGTTATCATGAAGGCGCACCTGGGCATCCTTATGATAAAAATCTCGCTGAAGACTTCTTCTCTTATGTCAAAGCCGGTTCGACAGGTAACTCGGTTATGTACTCTTGGCAACATGCGAACCAGGACAACGGCAACAACTCTACCTATATGGTCTTGGTGTATCAGGATGATAACCAGTGCTACTACAGGCTTCCGGGTTTCTCTTCGCAGACGTATCGTAATCCCAACAGAAGCACCGACTCTATCTACGCATATGCTTCCTTCATGACCGGTGCCGTCTCTACTGCAGCTGTTCAGCCTAGCATCAATGGCGTGCTTCCTTACGAATTGGTGGCATCTGAGACAGTTGTTCCTGCTACGAACGTTGCAGTTCCTCGAGCTGTATGTTGTTCTTGGCAGAAGCCTGGCACTGGGGCTACTTTCGTTGGCTATGGCGAATTCCCCAATACGCCTGTTGACATGAAAGAGGCTCAGAAACTCAATTTGGAATATGCGTCTCAAGCGTTTGGTGCAGAACTCTTGTCTGGCGCTCAGATTCGCAATGTGGATACCGTCATGTTCGAAGTGTTTGGTGATGGCACTGAGGGTGAACACACAATCATCGGCTACGCAACACAGTTCATCAATCACTACAACGGAATCCCGCTGGCTCAAAACTGCATTGTCATCACCAGCGACGCAAACGGTCTGCATTCTGTGTCTAACAAGTGGCGAAATGTAACCCCGGCTCCTGCGACCAAGATGATTCAGGTCACCCCGAACTCTCTGTCGCAGAAACTCAGGTCCCCTTACTGCTGCTCGCCAGACTGCGGACACCTCTGAAGAAATCAAGGCCACTGACCATGTCTATATCGAGAAAAAATGGCCGCTATGTTCTCCATCGCGATGTCGAACTGATGAATGGCAATCATGTCCTGCTTGACTGCCAGAGCAATGCTGTTATCGCATAACTCAAAAATAATCAAGGTAGGCATGCCCCGATGGGCATGCCTATTCTCTACTGAACCTCAATCAGTATACTCCGAGGATTCTTGAATTTCCAAAGTTGATAGAATAGAGATAGCTTCTACTGGTATTTCATCTTGAATGGTATCATACGGGAGAATGTAATGGAACTGATAGCTATATCCATCATCTGTACGAATAAGAAATCCATATCCATATGTAGCTTGTTCTTTCGTATAAATAAGATATGTATGCTCACCAATCAAGACACCATCAGAAACAACAATGAACTTATTGCTTCTGTCATATAGTTTCTTTAGAAGATGGTTTTGATCTTTTTGAGTATGTAAAGAGCTTTGCACCAAAACGAAGTTTTTGTTTTCTCATTAGTAAAAGTATATGTGAACGGATAGCGTTCAATTTCTGTTAGTTCAACAGGTTGATACTGATAATCTGCTGGAATGGTTAAGGCTAGAAACCCGCCATCAACCTCCAGATTTACAACATAGCCACCATCTGCATTCTCTGCGCCAATGCTATGATCGGCGAAGTCTTGGGGAATAGCATCTATTCCGGATTGTTCTTGGCCCAATGCAATTTCCAAGTTCAAAACAAGCAAGAACAGCACCATCAAGCAGCTGGCAAAACGAATCCTCTTCATAGAATGGTCTCCTTTTCATCGGGTGTTCGTAATGAGCATCTGAAAACAAAACGCGATGAGAGCCAATCCGGCGTCTCGAAGGGCATAGTCTCCAGTGTTTATTAAACGAAATACCAGACCGTTCTATTCCAAATTTAGTTATTATTTACACTTTTCATAACATCCGTACAAAGAATTCGATTGATCTTCATGCAAATACACAGAATTCTGAATATCAGACTCCTTTATGCACACGGTCATTCTCTCTCCATCAGCAATGGTGAAGTTTGATCGATCTGGACAAAACACAAAATCGTTTTTATTTCAGAAATAGATGAACGTTTATCGAGCATGCAAGCGTCAATTTGTTAGTAGCCACGCTCCGGCTGGCAAACTCCGATAATAACCATTCTGCCGACCACTCAGTGAAAAGACTATGCACCAGGGTAGAGAATATAACGCATCTCAATTGCTTCACATTGCTGGTAGGAGGGCTATCGTGCGATTCGCTAAGGCGCACAGATCATTGTGTTGGTCTCCAAATTAAGTTTACCTGGGGGCGAAAACTCTTATCTGATTTCGTTTTCCGCAAGGAACCTATCGAAATCGCTTTCAAACAACTTGTCCTGTACGATTCGATATTTTTCAAATTCGGTTTCGGCATGGAGTTTTGCCTGTTCAGCACTGATTTTCCCCGGACCAATTAGCAACTCGCGTCCATTAAACTCCAGAAAGCCATCCAGTCGAGCTGACCAGTCCTGCATACTCATTGGGATTTTGCGCTCAGCTTGTTCTTCAGCGTAGTCGAGATACATAGAAACCAGCCGTTCCATAGAGGCGGCAAACCTGGCGCTGGAACAGAATAAGAACGGCGAGTTGATAGAAATTGGCGGCATCCGGGTATACAGGAGTTCGAATATGGAGAAGAACCGCTTTGTCTGGAGTGATGGTATGACCGTCTGTTCGCTGACTACTACATGTAATGCAAAAGATGCAGAGGCGGTTGTCTCTACATTTGGCGAGCAGTAAAATAAAGCGAAGTGCGAATGCGCTCTTGGCTAAAAAATGCTAATGGGGCTGCCTCTTGTGACCTTGTTTGGTCATTTTGAGACAGCCCTCTTTGCTTTTCCATCCTGTTTTTTCTCTATTTTCGACAGGCTAGGACGTTCAGTTTGGTGAATCACGGTTACTGCATATTATGCACGAATTAGCCATTTCCTCCGGGCATAAAGTCATCTGTGATAGGATCTCCTGGCACTCCAAACCATGAGCCTTCAAGTTCATCGCCAGTGGGAGCAGAAACTCTGTTATACTCAAGGAGTGGCGATAAGTTCTCTCGCAGCATAAATCCAACATTTCCATCCTCTGTTCTTACATGACACCATGTTTGGCTCACTCCAAATACACAAACTACTGATCCATTCTTATATAGGCCAAGAGAGGGAGAATTTGTTGATTGATCTTGGCGTAAATTCAACCCCACACCTTTCGTATTGTTGATTTTTACAGAAGGCATAGCATAACCGACCTTAATTGTTCTTGACCAAATACTAAATATTTGGTCATCATATAACCTTCTAACGTATGGAGTCGAACCTTTGTCCAGCCGTTTTCATCACCACTTAAAACTTCAACGGAAGTACCGCTATAGTATTTGCCAAGCGATGGAGCTTCTTGACTTGGCTTTGTCCTAAGGTTGAGGCGATCGATAGAATTGGGATTGTTTACGACGGCGCTATTGCTGCTTTTTTTGATACTCAAGAACAGGTGAGTTGTTTTCTTAGCATAAAGCCAACGTTGCCATCTTCGGTTTGCACATGACACCAAGTCTCGCTTACGCCAAATACCCGAACCGTCGATTCATTCGAGTATAGGCCAAGAGAAGATGAATCTGTCGATTGTGCTTTGCGTAAGTTCAGGCCAGTTCCTCCTATGTTGTTAATTTTTACAGATGGGACTGTCGAAGATCCAACTTCAAGCTGCTCTGGATACACTAGAATTTTGCCATCATGTATCCCTCAAGATCAAAAATGCTAACTTTCACCCAGCCGTTCTTCTCATTGCTTAACACCTCAAGATAGGTGCCGTTATAGTATTTTCCAAGCGTCGGAGCATCTGGGCTGGGAGTTGTTCTAAGGTTAAGCCGATCATTAGAATCGGGATTGTTTACTACGGCGATTGTTCCAGGCGTCATCTTAGAATTTTCGTTAGCCGCTGCATTTGATGCAAGCGACAGCGCAAACAGCATAGTTATCAAGAGTGGTAGAATACGAGTTCTCATTATTGACTCCTCCTTCTAATTTGTTAGTCTAATACTGCCCATCCCTTTTTCTATAATAATGCAGGAAGCTCCTGCTATTAATTCAACGATTGATACTTCATTTTTATTGCAAAAAATAAAAATTTTAGATGGGATGCCATGGAAAAGTTAGTTAACTGCCGACGATTCATCACGATGGATATTGATGCCACGAAAACAGTCGTTTGAGAGCCATGATCCTCGCAAATCGTTTCGAAAAGCACAAATGGGCATAGTATCTGCTCATGCCAAGCTACAAAACGCTTATTCTTCATCATCTACAAATGATGCATGATATACTATTAAGTACTTTTCTCACCGATTTCCTTTGATTATCACTTTTCTACACCAACTCTTCACTCCCCTCCCATGGCTGATTTGAGCTATGATTTTAGTGCAAAGGAAGAGCTGGCCAGCAAACCTTAGCTGAAAAATAAGGAGAATAAAGAGATGGCAAATTATACTGTCAACGCTTACAACAATGGTGGAACTGGTGGGTCTGTCAATATGCGCTCTGGTCCCAGTACAAATGACGGAATCGTCGTTCGAGTTCCACACGGTGCGACTGTAACGGTACTAAGTCTGGTACTTGGTCGTATATGACCTATAACACATACACTGGATACATGATGTCCGTTTATCTGGATGAGCAGAGTGGCGGTTCTACTGGTGGCGGTACCTATATTGGAACTGGTACGGTCATTGGCGGCGGTCCGCTGTATTGCCGAAAGCAGCCTATCGCAGGTTATGAAGCTTGGGGTCAGTTCAGGAGGGTGCCACTATCCAGATCTACAGTTGCTCCACTTCCGGGTGGTATGAAACCCGCTGGAACGGCAGCAATGTTGGCTATGTGATGTCCACTTACGTTGATATGGATAGTGGTGGTACTGGTGGCGGTACCTATATTGGAACTGGCACGGTCATTGGCGGTGGCCCGCTGTTTTGCAGGAAACAGCCTATTGCGGGTTATGAAGCTTGGGGCCAGTTTCAGGAGGATGCCACTATCCAGCTCTACAGTTGCTCCACTCCCGGGTGGTATGAAACCCGTTGGAACGGTAACAACATCGGCTATGTGATGTCCAACTACATTCAGGTGGATGGTAGCGGCACTATCGGCGGCGCCTATCTTGGAAACGGTACGGTCATTGGCGGCGGTCCGCTGTATTGCCGAAAGCAGCCTATCGCGGGTTATGAATCCGGGGTCAATTCCAGGAGGGTGCTACTATCCAGATTTTATACCTGCTCGACTTCGGGTGGTATGAAACCCGCTGGAACGGCAACAACGTCGGCTATGTGATGACAGCTTATGTTGACATGAGCGGTAGTGGTGGTTCTATCGATGAAGGCACCTATATTGGAACCGGTACGGTCATTGGCGGCGGTCCGCTGTATTGCCGAAAGCAGCCTATTGCGGGTTATGAATCTTGGGGTCAGTTCCAGGAGGGCACCACTATCCAGATTTACACCTGTTCGACTTCCGGGTGGTATGAAACCCGCTGGCCTGTTGGTGGAAGCAATGTTGGTTATGTGATGGCCAACTATGTTTCGACAAGTGGTGGCGGCAGCAGCGGCGGTTCTACTGTTACTTTTAATCCCAGTGCTGCCGTAGCATATGCGAAGGGTCACTCGGAAACTACTGAAAACGCGCTATGTTCCAACCGCAATACCTCCTTTGGTTCTTCTACGAACAATGACTGTGCGAATTTTGTCAGTCAGTGTTTGGTTGCCGGTGGCCTTCCGATGTTTGATGGTTGGTGTTACAAGGTCAGCGGTATTCCTTCTTCGTGGAACACTGGTGGTTGGACTTGGACGTACAGCGGCTATCAAGCACTTAACCGTAAAGGCCGTGTGTCTGCTGTTGCGCTCAGCAATGTAAAGCCTGGTGACTTCATCTATAACTACGACCCTTCGCAGCCTGCCGGGAAGCAGTACACGCACGCGATGCTTGCCGTTAGCACGTATAAAAATGGCGGTGTCGATATTTGCGGTCACACTAGAACCAAAATACTGTGTTCAAATCTTTCAATTCCTCGAATTGCAAGTGCTATCGCGTCAACCCGACAATTACTATCGGGCCTGATGAGAAACGAGTAACGCTCCCTGCAACGGGTAGTGGAGCTACTGTCCACTAAGCACACTTAGCTAATAGTGTAATCGAGTGAGTTTCATGCGTGGAGTTAAATGCGTTAAGCGTTTGGTATTCAGATGCAATGAAGCTACTCATACCATGATTAGCTAATACCGACAGACCGCTGGGCTATCTAATAAAACCCATGACATCTACTTTGGATGCTAAATGGGTGAGATAGCCCAGCCTTTGTTTTTTGAAAAAATTTGCAATAAGATCAAGCAGAGGCAATAGTCAAGCCTTAAAACAAGAAGAACCGCAGAAGCCTCCCTTTTGCGAGAAGCCTAAAATCAAAGAGCCATCTTGCAAATGAGCTTTCAAGACTGTAACCCGCCGAAAAATAACCAATACAAATGCTCTAACGAAAATTTCCTCGCATTGCTGGTAGAGGAGGGTATCTTGCGATTCACTAAGACGCACAGATTGTTGTGTTGGTCTCAAAATTAAGTTTACCGAGCGAAAGCGCTTATCTGATTTCATTTTCTGCAAGAAACCTATCAAAATCGCTCTCAAACAGCTTGTCCTGTACGATGCGATATTTCTCAAACTCGGTTTCCGCGTGGAGCTTTGCGATAGCGGCAGAAACCTTCCGGAATCTTGGAGCAGACCATATTGGAACATTTCGATGAAGCTGTTTAATCGGGTTTCCCAGTCCTGCATAGTCAGCGGAATATGCCGCAGCGTCATACTTTCGGCAAAGTCCAGATAGGCCGAAACCATACGCTCCAGTTGATGCAGCTCGGCTTCTGACAAATAGTTCTTCGCAACAGAAACATCACTAATCTTGATCTTACCATCGGGTGCATCGCCCCATGTGGTCAAGCCCATGTGTGCCTTCTCCGCGTTTGCTCTCTCCATGATCAGCTCCGCTGCGGTATGACCATGCACCGCAAAGTGCATCTTGTTCTGCACATTAGCATAGAAGCGGCGGGTAGCAGATGCCGTTTTATCGTAGTCGATAGCGGTTGCGTACAGGTCAGTGACCTTCTGATAAAACTTACGCTCGCTGGCACGGATCTCCCGAATGCGTTCCAACTGCTCATCAAAGTATTTGTCAGTCAAATACGATCCACGCTTGAGCCGCTCGACATCCATGATCCATCCCTTGATCGTGTATTCCTTTGCAATGGTGTTGACCCATTTTCGGAACTGAACAGCCCGTTCAGAGTTGACCTTGAAACCCACAGCAATGATCATATCTAACGAATAATGCTTCGCGTTATAGGCTTTGCCGTCCTCGGCAGTTATTCGATAATTTCGAATAACTGAATCGGGCTGCAATTCGCTGTCACGAAAAATCTTGGCAATATGGTAGTTAATCGTGTTGACCTTCACATCATATAGCGTAGCCATCATTTTTGTGTCAGCCAAATGTTTTCGTCCTCGTACCGCATCTCCACACTGGTTTCGCACTCTCCAGTAGAAGCAACATAGGTTAAATACTCGGCAGCAGAAGAATGGAGAGCTACCTCGGTTTGGGGTTTCTTCGCCATTAGATTGCGCCTCCCTCTTTAGGATTAGTTACGTTTGATTTGCCGTACATCTGATTATATCATAAAGGCCAGATAAAGGATAGTGACTATTAGGCCATGAAGCAGAAAGAGGGTTTGAACGTGTGTTCAAACCTCCCGTGTGGACGAATTATTGAAACAGAACAGACTTCTTTTTGTTGAAATGGCTGGTTCAAAGTTTGTCTTTTAAGAGCATAGCATGGAGCCTGGAATATCCAAGCAGTCGCCAGCAATTCTGCTATTGAGCAAGCGAGCGATCTTCCTCAGGCCCTTTTCCTGCAAGGCCTTCATGGAACGAAGCGACTTTTCAGCTTCCACGCCCCATTTCTGTGCAAACAAGGCCATGGTCTGCGGCCAGTCCAATTCCTCCATTAGATGGTGCTGGATCACAAAGGCTTCATTTTCTGACAACGCCGCAAAGAACCCGTCAATCGTCATCAGTTCGCGCTGCAGCGCCATGACTCGCGCCGCCATTTCTGAAGGTATTTCTGCTTCCCCTGCCATAATATTGTGCCTGACGTACCTTCAGCTCCATTTTATCTCGCCGCGTTGCATAAAGAGCTTTCTAACGTCTTCTTGTGTATACATTAGTCGCCCTCCTCTTCGTCCGCTGCGTAGTGCTCAGTCCGGCATAAGCGGTTAGAGAAGGTGCTTTTTATTTCTCGAACTTATCGGATATCTTTCCTCCAGAACATCCAATCTGCTTTGGATGTTCTCAATGCCGCTTTGAATGTCATCGCTGAGCTTGTCAATAGTAGCCTGATACTGCGCTTCTCGTTCTTCATTCTGTTTCAGCATTCGAAAGAACAGGTAAATATACAGTCCGGCCCAGATCCCCTGCTGGAGCGCGATTTCGATTATATTCTGCAAAGTAGCGTCCATCGCTGCAATAACCTTCCTTTCTCCGGTATATCTGAGCAGGAACGGCAGCCTTCCTGCTCCTCTCATATCATAGTTCAAGTCGGCAATGAAAGGGAGTGCAAGAAACGGCGCTGACCATTACGTTTTTCGTGCAATTTTGCCGCATTCATCGGTGACCGCCTCCTCAATAGCTTCGACAGAAACGCGGACTCCTTTTCACTTCTAATAGTGTTTTAGGCTTTGGCTTTACAGCGTATTTTGAATATTGCTTAAAAATCTTCGCATAATCAATCTGTCAGCATTCACACCACGTTATAGCGGCGTTTATTTTCGCTGAGACACAAAGTAAAATTGAAATGAAGTCAATGCTATTGATGGTATTCAATGCTATAGAGGGAAAAACGACTGTCAGAAGGAGGACGTATGAGTTCGGGAAATAGATTATCGTCGTATAGGTCGCCATTTTCGTGCTGCGCGACAACAACTGAACTTAAAACAGAAGGATGTTGCCGAATTGCTTGGCGTTTCGGTCAAGACATACAGCAACATGGAGCGAGGGGCGCAGGAACTGAGCCTGTACAGGATTATCCAGCTCTGTCAGCTACTCAAACTGAAACCGGGTTGTGTCTTGGATGACTGTAATGATGATCTGCTCACATTGGAAACGCTTCCTGAAACGGTTTTGAAGCCAAGGCACAGTTGATGCTTTTGAGCAGCAAATGTTCAGACGAAACTGCGCAACTGCTAAACAGCATTGGCCAATTGATTTATACGGTTCTGGAATCCAAATGTCGAAAATAGAATCCCGGTTATTCATCTTCGGCAGTGAACACATCGATGCACCTAAGAGAACATGAGAACGAGGCATGTTAATGAATGATGTGAAGGTTGATTCCAATGACATCGAGGAAATGTACATTAAGTATTACACACCGCTAAAACGCTACTGCATGAAGCTGGTTTCATATAATTCGCGCTATACTGTTATTGCCGAGGACTGCGTACAGGAGGCTTTCTATCGTGCGGTATGCCATGCCGATGAGTTTGCCTCCAGTCCGAACCGGTATGGATGGCTTGCCGCTTGTTGTTCACACTATATGCTGTCATACATTCGGAAAGCCAAGAGGCGTGAAGAAATCATCGGCAAGCCCGTGAGCCTGGAAGCGTATGGTGATGTTCCGGATTTGATGGATAATGTATTGGCCTGGATTGCCCATACAGAATGCATGGAAACAGTCGAAGAATTCATGGCGGAGTTGTCGCCGCTGGAGCAAAAGGTATTCCGAACATATTACGAAAAGGTCTGTCCTTAAAAGACACGGCGCAGCAGGCCGGACTTTCCGTCACTTCGGTGCGAGGTACGTTAGACAGAATCCGAGTTAAGGGACGTCATTTTCATCCGATGATGCTTCTTTTTATTGGACAATGTACTTTGCACTTGTTCAAGCACTATATGAAGTGAAGGAAGTGATAAAGATGGGTGGGCAAAGAAAACCAGTATCATGCAGATACTGGAGTTAATCGAATATGGGAGCATACCGCAGAACGAGGCGGTACACCGACTTGAAGCACTCTTGCAAACCGAAATAGAACGAAAAGACAGAGCTGCTGATATGGAATTGGTAGAAGCATGTGAGGAACTGCTCTGGCAGATCGGTACGCAAGGACGGCTTAAGTTTGAGGATAAACGAAAAAGAAAATCAAGCCGCATTGATGCGAAGATTAGAGCGGAAGCGGCGTCGGACTGCTGCTCTGCGCATGGGGACGCGTGCCGCGGCAGCATTTGCTGTGATTCTTGTACTTGCAGTTTTGGGGGATGGGATACTAAAGCGGGAATGGCTATCCGGGAACTCCACGGAGGATGAACAGCAGTACGCCATTCAGGGCGGAGCATAGACCCCGGTCTTGTGGAGGAAGGTGTTGCCGCAGGCGATGATAACATTGCCGACAGGCTAATAACGACGGACTGGGGAGTCTGTTGTAGCTTTTCTCGGAACGGAGCCGCTGCGTCCCGATCATCTGCCGGAAGGCTGGCGTGTCGGTCATTACCATGCGATACGATTTGACGATGAACAGATTCTTACCATTTCTTATATCAATGAAGCTGATCCGACTGCAACGATGAAGTTTCTTTGGGATCATTATTTCAGCGTAGAGGCGGCAAAACCTGGCGCTGGAACAGAATAAGGACGGCGAGTTGATGGAAATTGGCGGCATCCGGGTATACAGGAGTTCGAATATGGAGAAGAACCGCTTTGTCTGGATTGATGGTATGACCGTCTGTTCGCTGACTACTACATGTAATGCAAAAGATGCAGAGGCGGTTGTCTCTACATTTGGCGAGCAGTAAAATAAAGCGAAGTGCGAATGCGCTCTCGGCTAAAAAATGCTCGGCAGCCCAATCAGGTTCTTCGCTGTCGCTATTCTAAAATGATAATTTGCTTGTCATAAGAACTTTGCACAGGGTGCAGAGTTCTTTTAATGAGTTTCTTTTGCTGAAAAGCATTGGCTATGGTAGTGAGCATGTAAACGATTATTTCCTGGTAGCCTTTTTTCATCTGAGCATGCCCCGGCAATAAATGTCGCGCCTATCGCTCAGCAGAAAACCAAGTGTCAGGGTAGAGATATAACGCAGTTTTAATAGCGCCGCACCTTGCAGTGGTCATTTTTTCACGAATTATGTGCGCAATGTGTTATTATCTGCACTCCTATCAATCGCCGTCTTGCTTTACTCTATAGATGGCAAAAGGAAAACTGTTCAATATTAGATTAGCTCATTTTGAAGCGACAAAGGAGGCGTGAGAAAATGGTTGAAATGATTAGGGATACACTGCGAAAGAAAAGAGATTATGAAGCAGAAAGGCGTTTCTTGCGCGATCGTTTCAATGATCACAGATACCAGCCGACTGCCAAACAGAAAACTTGCTTAGCATATCTGGATGAGCAGTTGCTGCGAATTGATACATGGCTGACGCTTCTATCAGAAGATGAATCCTATGTCATACAGCGTCATCTGATAGATGGTGTGGATATCCCGAGGATTGTCGTAGAATATCGCGAACGCTGGGGCGAAGAATTTGCAAAAGACCGAACGGACAATCAAGACGTACCAGCGTAGAGCACTTGAAAAGATACAACGTTTTGAAGAAAAGACATATACCTTGATGAAAGAGTAATACTGAAAAAACAGTTTAATTGATAACTTGAGTATGCTATACTATTTTATGGAGTTCGAAAGTGTCAACCAAGGTTAATGCGAATGGTATACAGATATGAAAGGCTGCGTGTTTGCAGATGAAGAAGTCATTGATCAATGGTTTATGCGCCTTATAAATGTTACTAAATTATTAAAAACAAAATATGGAATGGAACAAGATGTTATTTCGTTTAGAAAGTGTAAGAGAAAATTGGATGGGAGGAGTCGCAATGAAAGCATCATTTACTACAACAGTGTTAAGATTGATAATTACTATCTGCTTATTCACATCAGTTCCTTATGTAGTACATAGTGAGGCTATCACACAGCATTCTGCGGCGGAAGTGGAACGAGATATAAGTTACTCTTATGCGGAAATAATTGATATAAATTATCAAATCAGTGCAGCGCTAATTATTGCTGAACCTCTGAGTGATTGCCTCTATGTTTCGATTCGTGTTTCGTATGTAAATCCAGTAAATTATGCTTTTAATAGTTTTCACATTTATATCAACGATCAGGCGGCTCAAAAAATCCCTTTTATTGGTCAGTCATCAGCGGAGCAGAATACTCTTTCATTTGCGGCAGTATTCCATCTATCCGAGAGTAGAATAGACTCTCTGGAATTGATTCCTGTGATAGAGACACATAATGCAACATCTTTTGAGACAGAAGAACTATTGAGCGGCAGCATAAGTTTTAGCGGATTTTGAAAGCTCAAAATAGAATATCATCTTTGCCTGTACATTAGTGCGTTTGACGGCACCTGTTTCTATAAGACGAAAGACTCGAATCCTCTTGAAAGAACGAAGAAAGTCCGCTGTGAATTGAAAGAAGGTTCATTCCGCAAGTGGCTGTTAGTTTACAGTGGAATCCGGCGATGTACAGAAATAGCAAAAGGAAAGACTTGCACGCGCAGGTTTTCTCTGTTTCTGCAGCACACAAGTCTTTCCGATCTGCTTGTATCGAATGCGCCGTGTACTAAACGGTACACACGATGCAGTGCGAGAATGTGGAGAGGCATCCCCTCCTACTTAGTTTTAGCCATATAGGTTAAAGAGCTTTTCTTTAGTTTTAGGGCCAGCCTTGCCATCGGCATCAAATCGCTAAATGCCTGTTGAAATATTTTAGTGGCAGCAGAAGAATTGGAACCCCATTTTCCATCGGGGAGCGATAGTATTGTGACCATTAGCCTCAAAGCCACTTGTTGAGATCGGATTGAAAACGAAATACATTTCCACTATAGCTGTTGGAATTCACAAATGTATTATCGCCATATTTGTCCTGCCACGTGGCATAGCCAGATGAACTGCCACCACCAGAAAAGCTTTCATTAGATATGTACTGGGACATGACATAACCAACCTGAGCCTTGTTTCCGTCCCAATAGGTCTCATACCACTCGGAGGTATTGACAATCTTTCGAATAGGGATGACTTCGTTGTCATCAAAGCGCCCCCAATATTCATAGCCAGCCTGAGGCTGTTTTCTGCAATATAGTTTGCCGCCAGTTACCTTCCCCGTTCCCCAATCGCCAACAGGATTTGGATCGGTGGAACCGCCAGAAGATCCATTATAATTGGATTTCAAAATGGTTCCAGGGTAATAAAACCCAAGAATTTCCTGATAGGTTTTGTTTTGAGACGCTGCGGCATATTCTGCCCCATACTGGCTAAGTCCAACGCCATGCCCGCTTTTAGGTTGACCGGAGGCCTTAGTCCAAGAATCCGCTTTAGCAATCAAGTAAGGAATCGAACTGCCCCATTGTTGAGCCGCACTTACGCAAGTACCGCCGTTTGATTCAGAAAAGACTGCATCAATGATTTTACTGTTGTAGGTGAGCACTTCTCCAGATGTAGCTGCAATAGCGGCATCGGTGCGAGAATCAATCTTGCTGGTATGATAAGATTGATAGGCCGTTGTATCATCAATTGTTCGCTTGCCTGCACCGTGATAAATGCCGTATGTTCTGGCAGCTACTGCTTGAGCCTTAAGAGCTTCAGCATGCCAAGAGGGATAAACTTCCGGAAGGAACAACGCCCCTTAGATACTCTTCAATATCCATCGTGATGATGGTGCCAACCGAAGTGTTATGGTAACTAGCGTTTCTCGCTCCTCGTAAGTTTAATATTGATATTCATATTCATTTCCTCCACATTTCTTTTGAGTTATTTTGGCATTGGGTTGTTGGCCAACATTTCCTTTTGCCACCTATAGTGTAGTGCATCATTGCATAATTAGGGAGTGAAACGCTTATGCAATATCCGTGAAGGTTTAGGGAAAAAGTAGATCAATGTAAACTACCCAGTTCACGAAGTTTTAACACCAAAGAAAGAACCGCCACTCAAATCTTCTTTTGTTCGATTTCGCTTGCAAAAAGCTGAAAATAGCGACCAAATCCATGGGATGAATAGAAATTGGTAATTCGTTAGATAAACTGAGGATCATTTTGAATAGGAGGACATAGCGTGAAAAAAGTGTTGCTAGTTTTGATTGCACTGGTGATGATTGTGGTTGACTGTGAAGACGCAAGCGCTAAGAATAATCTTCTGGAAGAATTGATTAACGTAGTAGGGAAAACATCAACCTCCGGTGATTTTGAGAGCGTCCGGAGAAATATTGATTTCATTCGGTTATCAAGAAAGTGCTGATGAGGTAACATTTGGGGATAATGCTAATACATATGACGCGATTCTCAGTATCTGCGAGCAAGAATACGGTAGTTATTATGGATGGACAGTGTCTCAACGTTATCAGTTCGATTCGCTAATGGTGATGCTTGACAACTTCCTTATTGCATCAACCTGAACCCTGAACAAGATAATGTTGATCAAAAGCAGTGCTCTTGATATAGCCCTATCCGAAATAGTCCAACGCTATGGAGATATGTATAAATCAATTGACTTTGATGTGTCCGTTTCATATTGCGCAATTGAAGTTGGTAGCGTACAAGGAATGTGGTGCTTTGGAATTGAATTTTTGAACGGAGATGCTTTTCTGTTCATGTGTTGCATGGCAATGTGATTCATTGCACTTACGAAAAGAGAATCAGTAATTTGGAGAGTGAGTATAATGAACTTTGTGACAAAGAGGGGCTTTCTTTAAGTGGAATTTAAATGAGAAAGTAGAATATGCCAATTCGCTTCCAGACAAGTTGCTTATTGCACAAGCAAAGAACGAAACAAGTATGAGTTACGACGAACTTGTGGCTATTTCGCGATACGGCTTTACTATGCCGACGGATGAATCCTTGCAAGAAGAAGATAGTACGTTTGATTGCAATAGAGGCAGTTCAAGCAGAATATAATCTTTCTGCAGAGTGGCATGCTAATGCGGAGATATACTATTCATTCTTTTTCTACAAGAAGTGGAGATCATGTATGGCGTGTTATCATATGGAATACAGGGAATAATGTTTTCCTAGCGGCATAGTGGAAATGAATTCGAAAACAGGGAAGTAATTAGAATAGAAAAAACGGAACACAACCTCATGAGTATATTCCGTATTTGAATAGAATATAAAAACGGGGCGGTTGTTCACCGCCCCACTGATTGAAAATAGAATCAATCAGCATTTTTCAGCCAAAGGCCAGCCACCATAACCGTAAGCAACGAAGCCCAAGCGTGCTTTGGTATGAGGACCAACCTTACCGTCGATATCACAACCAAGCCAAGCCTGCGCGTTTGCAACGGCCTTCTCAGTCCCGGAACCAAAGATACCATCAACCGTTACAGTGAGGAGGGGCCGTCCTTCAATGGTAGAGAAATACTCGCGGGCAATCTTGTTCAGTGCAAGCTGAATATTGTGAATATCGCCATAGTCAGCATGCAGGTCGGAATGGCCGCGCTGGTAGATCGCGTTACCGAATGCTTCCATAGTATCAATCATTCGATACTTGTTTTTAGTTTGGTCGGTAATCGTGATGAATTCGTTCATCATATAACCAAGTTTCTGAAAACCATAGGCACACTGGCGCCATGCGGTACCATCAGAATCATCGTAGAGGCGGGTACCAACTTCGATCGTGCTACCATTAGCAACACGCATGAGGACAGCAGCGTTGGTAGAGTACCAATCACGGATTGCGACCTGAGAAGCATTAGTTTTTTGCCTTGTAACCGTAAGACATATTGTTTCTCCTTTTCGTTTGTTTTTAGCGTTAGTGTACTGGCCAGCTTCCTTTCGCTAGTTACAGTATACCTGAGCACCCCGAAATATGGGAGTGCAAAGATAGTGAAAAGCAGGAGAAAATCCAAGGAAAAATGAGCGCAATGCTTTATAAAAAGATGACGTTAGGGAGGAAAACAATGAGGCATGGGGTGCGGTAAACTGTACTTGAAGTGATTATACCGACTTCCGGATATTTCTGGCAAGCAATGTTTGTGGACCCCCACAAACGGTTTTGCTTGTTGGTGGCAGTGCCCCCAATCCCCTTTGAACGCATGATGAATCATGCGGCTGCGCGTTCGGTGAACGCTTTAGAGCAGGAGCAGCTCAACGCTGCGCCTGCTCTTTTCCGTGTTGCCGGTTCGATTCTTGCCCCTAAAATGCGATCCACGTTCGCCTTGGCTTTGAGCAATTCCCGCATCTCATCACGCGCTTGTCGGTACGCAGCGTAGTCCCTTTTCTTCTGTACCAGCAGCTCTGCGTATTCGTTTTGCAGCTTTTTTGATTGTAGGCAGCTTTTGCATGCCCTGTTCATCGAACGCTTTTTTTCGCCGCTTTGTGGAGCAGAATATCCGGTTCATGCTCTGCAAGATACTTTGGAATACCCTGCCTTGCGGTAGGCGGCATATACATCCTTGGTTTTGACGTAGTTGATGATGTGCGTTTTCATCACGGCAATTTCGGCCATGCGTTTTTTCCGCCGCCTGTATTCGGGCCGCAAGATCGTTGTATTTCGCTGTTGCGGATTCTGCCTTGAAACCAAATTGCTGTACTGAAGGAGACCGTGTTCCGTCAGGTAATTCATCGTCTGCGCCATCTGCTTGAGGTTAAATATACTGGCCCAGCGCGCATAGCCAACGCCCTTCCCCTCGCACAATTTGCTTTGAATATCAATGAGCAGATTCAGCTTTTCAGGGGCAGGCGCGTGTACCTGTTTGCGCGGGCAATGCTGCTTCCTGCCCGCAAGAATGGCCAGCAGATCGTCCTTCGCATAGCCTTCGCCCAGCGTATCCAGACGGGTGAATCGTTTCTGATCGGCATTGCGAAAGGCGGGATTTTTGCCTTGTTTGACCTCATAGCCTGCGTCATGCAGCAGCATGAGCAGCGCATCAAAGTCTGCGGGTTTCTGTTCAAGCGCATGGTCAATCGCCATGCACAGCCGTTCACGATGCGTCGGCGGTTTCTGGTCGCCCAGCCATTGATCGTAGCTTTTGCCATGCCTTTGCGGATGCTCTACAATGGAGTATCCGTTTTCAATGCAGATGGTATCGTTCAGCCGACGAATGGCCTTACTGCTGCCCCAGAAGTTGCAGAACTTGCGGTCGCAGTCCAGCGAAACGGAGTTCCAAATGATGTGATTATGGACGTGTTTTTATCAATATGGGTACATACAATATAGGCATGATCGCCTTTAGTAAAACGCTGCGCCAATTCCTGTCCCAAACGATTGGCTTCCTCCGGCGTAATCTCCCGGCAGAAAGGACTGGCGGAGTTGATACGCAATGACGTCCCGTTTCTGTGTTCTGCCGGTAAGCGCACGGTATTCCTGCTTGGATAGCAGGAACTCGGCATCAACGGTTTCGGGATCACAAGCATAGGAAGATACCAGCACTCCGCCATCGGTTTTATCCGGATTCTTGGCATAATCCGTCCGCGCTTTCAGACACTGCGCGATGGTCTTTCCCTTTGTTGACGTGCATGGGGATGATGCGCGTTGTGGCCATAAAGCACCTCCTGTTTTGCGACTGAAGTGTTTGAAATCAAAGAAAAACGGTGCGACATTTACGCCGCACCGTATCACGAATGGTCTTAACAGAATACGAATCGCCACAGCCTGCCGCGCAGGTTGTCGAGGCCACACCACAGCCATTCGGCAGCCTTGGGCAGCCCGTAGGGACTTACGAGAAAAGCCAGCAACAGAACCATGCCGCCGTTCTTGGCATCGCCCGTTATGAACACCAACAGCGCAAACGTCCCCAGCAGGGAGGACGCAATCGCCAGCAGACGGTAGATACAGCCATCATCAGTGCCAGTACGAATACAATGCCCGTCATGGCCAATACGATGGGCGCGAGGATGATTTTCACGGGCAGTTTGAGCAGTTTCATTTTCTTTCCTCCTCTCAGGGGTTCCAACTATGTCATACCGCATCCGGGTGAAGTTTGCAAGGATACGGCATAAGCCAGCTATTTGATGGCGGCAAAGCGGGATAGAAGTTCTCGCATTTCTTCCCAAATCCGCTTTTGCTGTGCCTGCACCTCGGCCATATCCACTTCGTAGATACGCCCTGTTTCGTTCATGCGGCGAGCAATCTGATTTACGTTGCTGCTCATGCGCCGCAGCAGTGTTACCATTTCCTTGAGTTCAGGCACATCCAGTTTAAGAACATAACCGTCAATGGCCATCTTGCGCAGATAGGCTTCCCTGATTGGTTGTGCCAAGCTGCTCCATTTTTTTCCGCGACAAGCTGCAACTCCTGTTGGGTAAACCGCAGCTTGATGCCGATGGGACGCGACCGATTCTTCTGGCTCATCGTTCCTCCTCGTAGGTGCTTTCTGTGCGGTGCGCTTCCCGCCTTGCACGGTACATTCAGCGCATTGTGAACAGAAGGTCTGTCCGTATGTTCTGCGGAGATTTCTTGTTCGGATGACGAGCGGTTCTCCATATTCAGGCTGGCGTCCAGTTCGGCAAGGCGAGCACTTTTCTGCTTCAGCTCGTCTGCCTGCGGGAACGGTTTGGCTACTTCCGCCTTGGCAGCTTCCATCTGATTATGCAGATTTTCAAAAGCTGGGCATGGGCACTGTCCAAACGCGAGGGAATGCTGTTCAGCGCATTTTCGATGCGGGTCAAATTGCCCTCGCATCTGTACCAGTTCTACGCGGTGAGACATTTCACCCCGCAAAGTGAGGATATACTGGCTTCCAAACGGTTCAAAATCAAGCTGCATCGCAAAACCCCGATAGCTGCCCAGCGGCATGGTTTTGTCCGCTACGGCGTCCTTGCAGGCGCTTAGAATGGCTTCGCCGGCCTTCTCCCTGTCCGTAAAGAACTTGCCGCGAAGCTCCATGCCGATGGGTAAATATGCACTTCCTTGTTGCGGTTGCCCTGACGGATGATACGACCGCCGCGCTGCTCCAGATCGCCCGGCCGCCACGGGCAGTCGAGGTCATGCAGCGCGATGAGCCGGTCTTGGACGTTCATACCTGCGCCCATCTTAAAGGTGCTTCCCATGAGGACGCGCACTTGTCCGCTTCGGACTTTTGCAAACAATTCTTTCTTGCGCACCTCGGTATTTGCCTCATGGATGTACGCAATCTGTTCGCGTGGAATCCCCAGCGCAACTAGCTTGCTGCGAATATCGTCATAGACGGAAAAAGGCGCGTCCGACGTTATGCCGTTGCTGGCAAGCTGCGTTTCCAGCGCATGAAGCTCCGGGTTATCGAGCGCGCCGCCAGCCGGTTTTTCTGCGCGCTTGGCGGCTGCAATCTTGGGCGTGGATAAATCACAAAAGACAAGCTGCGTGAGCTTGTCTGCCTGTCCGTCCTGCCAGATGCGGAAAATATTATCCACACACCGATTGACTTTGC
>VOFE01000774.1_pt1 | contig 55486 bp, 81 predicted proteins | sample 5384071 | NCBI WGS metagenome assembly VOFE01 (sample SAMN12384724, study PRJNA508395) | human gut metagenome | isolation source: healthy gut D | host: Homo sapiens
CTCTATGCGCTCGTCAGACAGGGTAAGCTCCCGTTTTGCTTCATCAATCACAAGCACTCGGTCAAGGTCTGCGGCGGCTTCTATCAAGCGGGGTTTGACGGTATCTCCCAAACCGTCCTCGGCAGTCTGATAAATCACTTGAAACGGCTTATGGCTCTGCTTCATGCCCGGAAGCGTCCCGCCAGTAGTACAGGCAGCGGCAAGGCGCAGCGCAAAGGTGGTCTTTCCCTCGCCGGGGTTGCCCTGTACTATGGTTACTTTCCCAAAGGGGATATACGGCTCCCATAGCCATTCAACGGTCTGTGTGTCAACCTCGCTCATGCGGATAATCTCAACGGTTTCTTCCTGTGGGCGGCTCACGCAAGCCATAGACAGCTTCCCGCAGATATTTTCCGTCTGTGAATTTCCCTTTGCGCTGTCTGCACCTCGTTCCAGTCTTTGAACAACGGGACAAGGCGATTGACGGTGTAGCCTGGGGCATAATGGCTGTTAAGGCGGCTGCAAGCGTCTTCCGGCTTTGTCGCTGTCAAGGCAGAGATAGACGGTCTTGATGTTCGGACGGTCAGAGAGAAAACGCAGCAAGGGCTTTTTCTCCCACGCCGCCCAAGCGCAAGATAGCTTTGTTTCTGCCAGTCCTTTTGAACAGGCAGAGGAAAGATAACAGGTCAATGGGGGCTTCAAAGACAAAAGCCTTTCGCCCTCCCCGATAGCAGAAGTTAAAGGTTTGTCGCTGCCTTTCACATCAAGCCGGAAGCTGCCCACCGTTCCCCGTTGGTGGGCGTATCTCGGTATGCCGTTTCGTCTCTGCCGACAAATACGGCGTTATGGTGGGCGGCTTCCTCGTAAATATCGCCCGGTGGAAAGAAAAAGCCCGACACATCTTCATCAATGCGCCGGGCGGCTGTGAGATAGTTCCTCGCTGTTTGGTTGTCGGGGCTTTTGGGTGGTAGTCTGAATTGCAGATAGACGGGGGCTTGGTCTGTCCGGCGGCCCTCGCCCTTTTTCGCCGGTCAGCATTTCAACGGCTTCAAGAAAACTTTTGCCGTAAAACTCCATGACAAAATCAATCGGACCGCCGCCTTTGCTCTGGCTGTGCCGATACCATTTGTTTTCTCTGACCGTCAAGCTGTCGTGCCGTTTCCAACGGTACTCCTGTCCGGCGCGTTCAAGCTGTTCGCCCTGGGCTTGCAGGAATGATACAAGGTCGGTCTGATTTGCCCGGTCAATCTGTTCTTTGGTGTAGGTCATAGGGAAATATCCTCCTTTTTGCGTCTTGGTGTTTGGTGTGTCTGTTCCTGTGTGCGCTGCTCGGCTTGCTCTACAATATCAATGCACTTTCGGATTTGCTGTAACTCCTTAACCTCGCTGCGCTTTGTTTTCAGTTCTTCATATTCGCCTGTGGATTGGGCTTTCAGTTCGTCAAATTCTTTCTGCCACTCGGACACCTTGAAAGACTTTGTACCCTCCGGCAGATTTGCGTGCAGGAAACGGTTGGCGGCGTTCCAGATAATGAGGTCGCTTTCGTGGGCTTGCTCAAATTTTTCTCTCTTTTTGCCCCATCCGTTTTTCAGCGTTTTCAGTTCATCGTGAATGGGCTTCAAGCGGTTGTAGTTGCTGCCATGCTCGATAAACTTTTCCAATGTCCTCATGCGCTTCTGCTTGGCAACAACGCTTGTATTCAGCCGCTTTGCTTCTTCATCAACAGAGGAAAGGGCAGCGTCCAAATCTTCAAGGGTAGCAATGCCCTTGCTTTGCAGATAGACAATCGCCTTGCTGATTTTTTGCAATTCCCCGGCAGTATGCTGTTGCTGCCAGCCCTGTGAATACTTCCGGCTTTTCTCTCGTTCAATGCTCAAATACCTTGTAAGCAGCGTGGCAATATCGGGAGAGTGCGGGGCAGCTTGCAGTTGCTTCTTAGCGGCGAAAACCTCCGCAAGCCATTCTTTCAAGCTGTCGATATAGCCCCGGATTTCCCGCATAAGTCGGTTGGTCTTTTGTATCATGCGGTTGATTTCTCCCTTGTCGGTGGCTATGCCTTTCTTCTCCATTTGGGAAGCTGCAACACCCATGTGGACGGTGGGGAGTTCCTCAATACCACGCTCTGCATGGCTGCGGTGGTCGATACGCTCCGCGCTGCCGCTTCGCTCTAAATAGTCGTTGGCAAGGTCAGCCCACGCCTTGCGCCATAGGTCGGCGTTCTCCTGCCTGTTCCAGTCCATAAGGTCAACCTTGCGCGTCTTGTATCTGCCGCTTGGCAGCTTTACGCGCTCCCCATTTTCGTCAAGGACATATTCCTTTTTGACTTCGCCGCCCATGTGCCTTTTTTTTCATCAAGGGGGCGCATAGTCAAAAGGATATGAGCGTGTGGGTTGCCGTTGCCTGTGTCGTGGATATTGAAGTCGGCGCACATTCCTTTGAAACAAATTGAGAGGAACAGTATTCCCGGACAAGGCGGGTCTGTTCCTCTCTTGAAAGTTCAACAGGTAGGGCGATTTCGATTTCCCTCGCAAGCTGTGAGTTATTCGATTTTTCGATTTGCTCCACGCTGTTCCATAGAATAGAACGGTCAGAGAAAGAGGGTGGGGCATGGGGCGGCAGCATGATTTCAGAATGAACAACGCCGCCTTTTCTTGTATAGTCGTGGGTCAGTCCGTCCCACTCGTTTGTCAGCTTCTCTCCGGCGCGGTAGGCTGCTGCGGCTACGGCAGATTTGCCCTTTCCCCGGCTGACAATCTTAATGCTGCAATGGTAGATTGCGATAGTATCACCTCCCGATACGGTCAACAAAACCCCATGAAAGTGAATAGCTTGCAAAGCAAGGTGTTCGCTTTCGTGGGGTACACAAAAGGGTAGACAGCGCAAGCTGTCGCAGGGAAAGTGTAGGTTTCCCTGTCGCGGCGCAAGCCGCCAATCTCTGCACAAGGCAATAATGCCCGGTGCGGAGATAAAGCCCTCGGCAGAGCGCACACGCCCGTTAGGGTGTATAAGTGCGCCCTTGTGTGCAAGGGTAATTCTTCGGTGTCGCTTCTCCGGCTCGTTTTCTCAAAAACTCCTGCGCTTTGTCGCTGAAAACCGCGGTGTAGAGGAAGTCGCGGGCTTCCTGTTCTGACATATCAATGAGTGCCGGGACAAGGCTTTCAAGGTAGCCGCCCCGCGAACAAAGACGGTGGTTGCGCTCCTTGCGCTTCTCAATGGCAAGTTTGCGGTCAAGCATTTTGTTCCTGTTCTCATACTGCCGGATTTTCTTCTGTGTCAGTTCCATTTCGGCGTTACATTCCTCGATGGTGGTCGGTGGTTTTTTCTTCGACATGGTAGCCCTCCTTTTTGATTTTTAGTAAAAGAAAAGGGCGGCTACTTCGGTTTGGAAATAGTCGCCCTGTTGGGGAATTATGTTATTGTTATTTGAATAATTATCGATAATCACATTATCAGTAGCCTGTGCTTCTCTCACAAATGCAACAGCGTTTTCTTCTCCGTATGGATAGACATGGATTGTTTCCTTTCCAACAGGGTCAGCAGACCAATCATTGCTATCATACACCTTGAAAGTCAATTCAATATCTGTGTATTCAACAATACCATTTTCCTCAAGAGTATCGGTGCTAAAGTTGATTTCTTCGTTAGCCTTTTTGCCAGCAGCTACCTCGCTTGCAAACATTGGATCGCACTGAACACCATTGATGGAAGCACTCTCGACAGAGAACATATAGGTTTTCTCTGTGGACTTGTTTTCAAGCTGTGCTTTCAGAGTGTAGCCCCACATATTATCGGGGTCGATTTCGGTAATTTTTTACCGCACACTCTGCGTTGTCAATGGCAACAACTTCCTCAAATACGATTTGATTTTCGGTGTTGTCGTTTTCGGTGCTTTCTTCATTTTGAGAAGAAGCGGGGGCATCGTCAGATGCGTCAGGTGTCGCTTCTCCGCCACAAGCTGCAAGAGATAGCACTAAAGCAAGCGAAAGAAGCAAGGTTACAAGTTTTTTCATTCCATTCCCTCCGTTATTAAAAAGTGTAACTTTCCAAATTTAAAAAAGCGACTCATAGAATTATTTCCTCCCGTTAAATAATAGATAACTATTAAAAATAGACAATACTTGCTCATAAGTAATGGTACTTAAATTGTTTACTTTGGCGTGTTTCATTGCTTGATGAAACTGATTTTTAGTAAACAGTTGACGATATTCTCGATTGACCCATTTTGAAACAAAGTACGTATATAGCTTCCAATATTTATCTGGAACATCTGTGGTATGGCGGGTAAGTTTTATTAAGACACTGTTTACTTTTGGTTTAGGATGAAAGCATTCCGCTGGCAGCTTAAGCAATTGCTGAATCGAGACTTGAGTGTGCAAGAGCAACCCTAGTGTTCGGTGAATATCCAAGGTACGCTTGTAGAATCCTTCTTCAACAATCAGATAGATGTCAGACGCACGGCTTTCAAAAACCACTTTTTTAATAATTTGTGTGCTTAAATGGTAAGGAATATTCCCAACAATTTTATACCTCTGTTTGTTAGGGAATTGAAACTGTAGAATATCTTGGTGAATTAAAGTGACACGAGTATTCAGTTTTAATTTTTCTGACGATAAGTTGAATAGATGACTGTCTAATTCAATAGACGTTACCTGTTTACTTATTTTAGCCAGTTTCGTCGTTAAATGCCCTTTACCTGTTCCAATTTCGTAAACGGTATCGGTTTCTTTTAAATTCAATTGTTTTATTATTTGGTTGAGTACTTTTTCACTCGTTAAAAAGTTTTGAGAATATTTTATATTTTTGTTCATGTAATCTCTCCTGAAGTGATTAGTGGGAATTTGTACCCCTTATCGATACAAATTCCCCGTAGGCGCTAGGGACCTCTTTAGCTTCTTGGAAGCTGTCAGTAGTATATCTAATAATTTATCTCCATTCCCTTTAGTAACGTGTACTTTCCTGTAAACGCATTTTATCGACAAATTAGCCGGGATATAAACGAATATTTACATTTCAAGACTTGAAAAACGCCGTCTGAAGAAGTATAATATTAAATACCTATAAGCAATAGGCGGTTTACAGGAAAGTACACCTTTCTGTAAAACCGCCTATTTACAATAATTTGGCTTTTTCGTAGATTTCTGCCCGGTAGCGAAAGGTCGCAAGGGGCATACCACACTCTTTTGCGGCTGCTGTGCCGGTAATTTTCCCGGCACGCCACCTCTGATAAACAGCATGAAAGTTATCCGGCAAGGGGCGTGGTGGTCGCCCAAAGCGCACACCCCGCGCCTTTGCTGCCGCGATACCCTCTGTTTGCCGCTGTCTGATATTGGTGCGCTCGTTTTCTGCCACAAAGGACAGCACTTGAAGCACAATATCCGAGAGAAATGTTCCCATAAGGTCTTTTCCCCGGCGCGTATCAAGCAGGGGCATATCCAAAACCACAATGTCAACGCCCTTGTCCTTTGTGATGATACGCCATTGCTGTAAGATTTCTTCATAGTTGCGTCCCAGACGATCTATGCTCTTGATATAGAGCAGGTCGTCTTTTTTCATTTTTCTAAGCAGCTTTTTGTACTGTGGACGCTCAAAATCTTTGCCGGATTGCTTATCCATAAAGATATTCTTATCTGAAACGCCTACCTCGCGTAAGGCGATAAGCTGCCTGTCCTCGTTTTGTTCTCTTGTGCTGACACGCACATAGCCGTAAATGCTTCCAGTCAATTTTTATCCTCCTGTTCGTTTTACATAGACATCAACCGTCCTTACCTAATAATTTTACTGTATCTTTGTGTCATGGCTTGCTTTTCCCGGCTGAAATACCATGCTTCTTTGCATAGTCGCTTGCCGCCTGTCTGCGTTCCTCGCTGTATGGTGCGGTCAGACGGAAAGAGAAGCGTCCCTTTGCAATCTCAAACTCCATACAGCCCGTTTCCGGGTCGCTGTCGGTCAGCTTACAGACAGAGGGGGAAGCGGCGGCTGTACGCGGTCAGCCTGTTCTTCAAGTCGGTGTTGTGGGTGCGGATATGGATAAGGGGGTCTTTCTCGTCAAACCAAATATCGGTGGTCTTTTCCTGCTTTTTCAGTCCTGTTTTCATAAACTCTCCTTTCTGCGCCCCTGTTACGCAGTAGGGGCATTTTTCGGGTGTTTTCTTCGGCTCTTGACTTGGGAAAAACGGCGTTTTTTCAATAGAAAATGCTCTGGCGATACATTCCTCGTCCAGAGTGTTCCAATCGTCAAATATTCCGTTTTTACGGCTCTTGACCGTCAGACGCAGAAAAATGCGAATAGTCGGCAAGTATCGCTTTCAGCAGCTTGTCGCGGAATGTTTCTGCGCTTCTGTGATTGAAAAACAACTCCGCAACGATGGTCTGTCCGTTCCGCTGTGTTGTGATGATACCATCCGGCTGCTTCTGCGCGGTGGTTGTGGTTTTCTTTTCTGTCATTGGGTCACTCCTTCCTTTGGGTGCAAAAAAAGGATTTCCCATAGTTGGAAAATCCCTTTCTGCTGTCGGTTATTCTGTTTTACGATACGGGCAGCGCAGCGGCTTGCGCCTTTCGCTTTGCCCGATATTCCCGCGCCTTGATGCGTTCATACTCCCGGCGTTTTTCAAGGTTTTTCGCCCGGTATTCCTTTGAGTAGTTCCGATGATAAGCGCGGCTCTTTTCCTTTTGGGCTTCTTCGATTTTCTCCCGCATTTGCCGGATTTCTTCCTCTGTCGGCTCTGCAAGCTGTGTCAGTTCGTTTTCAAACTTGCCGATATAGCTGAAATATATCCCGATATGCTGAACAGCTTGTTTTGCCCTTTTCTTATCGCGCTCATGCACTTCAATTCTGCTGATAAATTCATTGAGAATGGCGGGGGTAAGGTCGGTAAAGGCGGCGTAGCGTTCTATCAGCTTCAAAAACTTATGCGCCCATCCTCCTGCGTCCTCAAACGCGGATAACTGTTCTTTGAGTTCTGCAAGTTCCGCTTTCAGCGTATAGTATTCCTCCGAATATTTCTGTGACATTTGCTCGTATCGGTCTTGTGGGATAGCACCGAGGGCGTTATCCTCGTAGAGTTTATTCAGCACCTTGTCAATCTGTTCAAGGCGTGTTGTAATTTGCGGAATACGCTTCTGCTGTTTTTTGCTCTTGTCCGTCTGCTGCATATCAAGGTTTTTTCGGACTAATGCTTCAAATTCCTCCCGGTTGCTTATGGAGTATTCTGCAACTTTTTTCAGAACATCCGCGATAGTCTGCATGACTAAATCAGCGTCTATGATGTGCGGGGAATTGCATTTGGGATTTTTGGCTTTGCCCTTGTGGTACTCGCTGCAAAAGGCAACATGACGCTTGCCGCCGTTCCTGTAATCTATGCGAATGTGCATTTTTGCGCCGCAGTCTTTACAGAACATCAAGCCCGACAAAGGGTGGATTTCTCCGTCCCCGTTAGGGCGTCTGACAGGCGCGTTTTCCAAAATCCGCTGTACGGTTTCAAAGTCGGCGCGGTCGATAATCGGCTCATGCACATTCTCGGTTATCTGCCATTCGCTTTTATCTACATAGTGGTTGCGCTTGTCCCGAAAATGCTTTGTGGTCTTGAAATTGACAACATCACCACAATACTCCTGCCTTGTGAGTATCTTGGTTAAGGTTGCTTTGTTCCATTTATAGCGATTTTCCTCGTTCAGCGGTCTGCTTTTCGCTGTCCCTCTGTCGTGCTGTTTGAGGTAGAACGTAGGCGTGAGGATTTGCTCGTTTTTGAGATATACGGCAATTTGGTTTCTGTTCTTCCCGCCGATAAACAGACGGAAAATCAAGCGTACCACTTCGGCGGCTTCCTCGTCGATTATCCAAAAATCCTTGTTGTTCGGGTCTTTCATATATCCGTATGGGGCTTCGGTGGCGATGGGTTTGCCGCTTGCACCCTTGGTCCTGATACCCGTTTTTACTTTCTTGCTGATGTCCTTTGCGTACCACTCCGACATGATATTGATAAAGGGCGCAAACTCCAATGTATCGGGATTGTCGCTGTCTATGCCGTTATTGACCGCGATAAAGCGGACATTGTTCCGTCTGAATACCTCCATTGCATTGCCGACTTGGAGATAATCACGCCCCCAGCGCGTCAGGTCTTTCATAATGCAGACGCCTATTTTTCCGTTTTCCACATCCTCCATCATGCGGGAATAGGCAGAGCGGTCAAAGAACCTGCCGCTTTCGTCATCGTCAATGTAGTGCCGGATATTGGTTAATCTCTGCTGTTGGGCGTACCGTTCCAGAAATGCCTTTTGGTTTACAATGCTGTTGCTCTCGCCGCCATCTCTGTCCTCGTCCCCGACGGAAAGGCGGGAGTAAAGGGCTGTAATTTTATTATATTCGTTCATGTGCATACCTCCTGCGTAGGGCGTTTCATCATGGGCGTTTCATCTAAATCCTTTCTCCCATTTCGGGCATGAAAATAGCGACCCTTTACAGGCCACTGTGAAAATCGTGATTGACCAGCATGGTGTAGTGGTTGTCGATAGTGGAAACGGAGTTGAACAGCGCCGCCATGAGATATGCCTTGGTGTTCCAGACGCGGGTGGTGTTTTCGTGGATGCCGTCCATGACCTTCTCGATGCATGGAAGTGATCTGCTCAAACCGCTGTTGGACGAATCCCGTGGGATATTCCGCATCCCGCCCAATCTTGATGGTAGGACTTCGGTTCATGGCAACCTCCAGCATGATTTCCACAACTCGTCAAGCTGCATACGGAATTCAGATCATGCTGCTGGCAGATACAGTCGTACTCTATCTGCTCTTTGATTTCTGCTCTCTTTATCAAATCCGTCCGTCCGTCCGTCTGCCGCAGGCGCAGCAGAAGGAAAGAATGAATGAGTATTTGATCCATGAGTATTTGATTTTTGGATATTTGATTTCTTAGTATTTAATTGCGCGGGATTATCCCGTATCCGGTTCCTCCGCATCTGATTCCTCCATATCTGGATTTACCATATACGGGTTTTCCGTATCTGGTAAGGTCGTATCAGGTGGGCAGAGTTTTTCGGTTTGAGGGTTTCTCAAAGATGGTGTATTCCGTATCGGAGATCCGCCCATCTTTGCCGCGAAGCCGTCGGCGTATGATGTAGCCTGCCTGTTCCAGCTCTTTGAGCGTTTTACCTATGGCATCTACACCCTCCTTGCAGATTGCCGCCAGTCCTCGCGTAGTGTAGTTCCACTCATCGGGCAGGGACAGCATCATGGATAGCAGCCCCTTTGCTTTGAGGGAAAGGTTGCTGTCTTTCAGGTGATGATTGCACATCACCGTATAATCCCGCGTCCGTTCAACGCGAAATACAGCCATTTTTTTCACCTGTTTCTGTGGAAATATGCTTTGCGGGTTACAGCTCGTAGATGGGCTGGTTGTGGTCGTAGTAGGGTTCGCACATGGCGGCAGCTCGGCAACCAAGTCCTCCAAATCCAGATCAAGGTCGCTGTCCGCCCAATCGCTGCCCTTTGGTAAACACGATACTCGGTGATGTAACCGTCCTCGCCGTTGCCCACTTCAACATAGAGTTCGCAACGATGGCAAAGCCCATATCTTCAAGCAGCCACAGCTCCATAGAACGGGCGGCAACTACCGCACCGGCGAAGCCCTCACCCATATCCTCATACAGCAGGGTTGCTCTCTGCTTGAACAACTCAGTGCCGCGATAGTCCATACTGAACTCATGCTCACCGTCAGCGCGGTAGGAGTAGACCGTTTCGGCATTGTTCCAGACCGCTTGCAGCAGGGTATCGTAGTCTATGTCCTCCAGAAACTCGTCGATCTCCGTTTCGGAATAGCCGACTTCCGTACCTTTGCTGGAAAAGCTCGGTCAGCGATTTTCCAGTTCTGTTACTTTGTTCCAAAGGTAAATCCTCCTCAATCGTTTTAGTGACGCCGCTTTTTCCGGTCAGCGAGGATATGTCCCTCGATGATGGCGGCGTGTTTGCGGATTTTGATTTCACCGCGTTTTTCGGATGCCAGGGCATTTTGCATACCCCTCATCGGAGAGGAACAGCCGCAGCCGCTGGCCCCTTATCACCCCAGGGGCTTCCCAAGTCAGAACATCGAAAATAATCATGTGGCGGGTTTCATCCATGAAGCGTTCCAGCGCAGGATGCCATGACCGCCGATGAAGTCAGCATCAGCTCCCATACTCGGCACCACGCGCTTTGATCTGAAAAGGCGGCAAGGCCATATCTTGCGATAAGGGTGGCGTTGACGATCAGGCGCAGCGCCTCCGGGTCGATGATCTCCGGGTCTGACAAGTCCTCCACGGTGACGGATTCTGTTTTGGAGTACAGGTCACGCGCCGCCATGAACAGGGCGTAGTTATGGGGGAAGATATTGGAGTACGGCATAACCAAACTCAATACCGTGCTTGCAGAAGCAGTTTGCCGTGCGGCGGTGAATGTCATCATTGGCAGTCAGCAGATACATCGCCGCATAATAGGCGTTGGTATCACGGGAGCGGCATACTTCTGAACGGCGCGCTCAAACTGCATCCTGCGCTCATGCTGTTCATTGCTCCACAGGCTTCCTTGGAAATGCTTGATAAGCAGTTTGAAGCGGCAGAACAGGCGGCGGTCATAAGAAAAGGTTTCCATGATCGCTTCGCGGTAGCCTACCACACCGGCCTCAATACGCTCTGCCAACCAAGGGCAGCGCAGGGCGGTACAGCCCACTCTTTTTCACATACTCGGTACAGAGCTGGCAGCTCACATCCTCCGGGCTGTATTTGAAAGTGTTGATATACATGGGTTCCTCCTTCCGGGCATAAAAATATCGGGCAAAATTCAAACAGGACTTGTCCGATCATCGGCTTTGGTCGCGCTGGCGTTTTTTCTGCCATGCGTCCAGTAATTTGAATATGACTTCCTCCATACGCTGCGGCGTGTAGGAGCGCGGGAAGTATTTTTTGATCTTGTCCATGGGAATGGTTAAATTCCACACTTCGGGTTTCTTCTGTTCCATCATAATCGAGAGCATGGTGTCCTCATTCAGTTCGCCGCTCTGACTGAGTTTCTTCATTCTCTGCGCCTGGGACAGCGAGGGCGTGGCCTGTTCACTGTCGATGGTTTCAAGCAATAGGGCTTGTTCCGGGGGTAAGCGCCGCAAGCTGATATGCGGGGGAGGGCGATTTTCTTCTCGTCCACCATCTGCTGAAGCTCTGGGACTAACTGCGTCAGCGAGATATAGTTGCGGATGGTATCGCCGCTCACGCCGGCTTCCTGTCCGATTTCATCGTCGCTTCGGAACTTAGCCGAAATATTCGGCGAAGTTAAATCCGTCCGTGCGCCCTGCCGTTTGATGGCATCCATTTTCATCTTGTATGCCTTGGCGCGTTCAGAGGGCAGGATGTTTTCGCGCTGAATGTTACTGTCCACCATGAGGATGGTGGCGGTGTCCCTGTCCATGTTTCGGACGATGGCAGGCATGGTAGCCAGCTCTGCCAGTTCACAGGCGTGTTTGCGGCGGTGTCCTGCGATGATTTCATATCCACCTTCTTCCCGTGGACGGACAATCGCGGGGACGAGTACGCCATACGCCTTGACGCTTTCTGCGGTTTCCCTCATGGAATCATCATCCCTCACCTGAAATGGGTGATCTGGAAAAGGATGCAGTTCGGCAAGTGGGATTTGGATAACGACTTCCGGTTGTACTTCCTTTTCCGAGGGAGGCGCGGTCATTTTACCATGCTCTTTTTGCGTGGTTTTCTCCGGCATTGGTTTCCTCCTGTCGGTATTGGATTTTGGGTACAAAAAAAGGACACTTCTTCTTTTCAGAGGAAATGTCCTGATTTCTTGGGCAGGCAGACAACCCGCCCAAACGGTATTTAGTTTTTGTCGTTAATATAACACCTCCTACGATATAACTACTTCGCGGCTTGATTTTTCGGGTTGGAAAAGGATGAAAACCTTGCCTGATAACTGAAAACCCTTGAAATACGGGGCTTTTCCGGTTTGTCGTAATTATACCGTAAGGGCACAGCCACGCAAGCCACTTGATAGAATTGGGTCTCTCCACTTACCATCAGCGAGCGGTTGGGCCATGAAGATATAAAAACAACGCTTAATACATTTTCGCACCTGTACCCTAACAAGTAAAGCGAGATAGCGGAAATACTTACTGAATACGTGCCATGATTTCAGCTTGGTACGATTTTGGAATGAACAGAACAAGGAAAAGCCCGGAAACCCCGTAGTATCAAGGCTTCCGAGCTTTTTTCGTTTTATTCCCACTCAATCGTCCCGGTAGGCTTCGGTGTCAGATCGTACAGCACACGGTTAACACCTGGCACCTCATGCGTAATGCGGTCGGTTATATGCTGTAAAAGCGCAAATGGGACGTCCTCCACGGTTGCGGTCATGGCGTCGACCGTATTGACGGCGCGGATGATGACCGGGTACGCAAACGTACGGGCGTCGTCGCGCACACCCACGGACTTGAAATCCGGGACAACGGTAAAATACTGCCAGACCTTTCCCTCCAGGCCGTTCTTTGCAAATTCCTCACGCAGGATCGCGTCAGACGCGCGGACAGCCTCAAACGCTCGCGCGTGATTGCGCCGAGGCAGCGCACGCCGAGGCCGGGACCGGGGAAGGGCTGACGGTAGACCATGGCGTCCGGAAGGCCAAGGGCCTTGCCGACTACGCGGACCTCGTCCTTGAACAAAAATTTCAGCGGCTCTACGAGCTGGAATTTCAGGTCCTCCGGCAGTCCGCCGACGTTGTGGTGCGCCTTTACCGGGCCACTTTCAAGAATATCAGGATAGATCGTTCCCTGCGCCAGGAACTCAATGCCCTCCTGCTTGCGGGCTTCCTCCTCAAAAACACGGATAAATTCCGCGCCGATAATTTTACGCTTCTGCTCCGGCTCGGAAACACCCGCCAGCTTATCAAGGAAACGGTCCACGGCATCCACATAAATCAGATTGGCGTCCATCTGGTTGCGGAATACCTCTACGACCTGCTCCGGCTCTCCTTTGCGCAGAAGACCGTGATTTACATGGACGCACACGAGCTGCTTGCCGATCGCTTTAATTAAAAGCGCGGCCACCACGGAAGAATCGACGCCGCCGGAGAGCGCCAGCAGCACTTTCCGGTCTCCCACCTGCGCCTGTACGTCTGCGACCTGCTCCGTGATAAAAGCCTCCGCCTGCGCCACCGTTTGAATGCGCGCCAGCGTTTCGGGACGTTTATTGGTTTCCATTTGTAATTCCTCCCTGTTTTCTGAATTAGAAACGATACCGGGATTTTGTGCTTGGATGCTTAAAGACACGGGTTTCTGCACCAAACCTGACGTTCGACCACCGGATCAAAGGTTTCCCGACAAATTTATTCTATAATTTTAGCATAATGAGCGCTGTCTTTCAATATGGGCTATGATAAAATAAATTGTCTGCAGGCTCGTTTTTATTGGCAAAATGCCGTCAAATGAACTTGCAGCGGCATATTTTTCCCGTTTCTTGCGGGAAAGTGGCGGTATTGCAAAGAAAAGCCGCCAGGGTACGTTTGGCGGCCCAAACGGCGGCGGGATATTCTGACGAAGTGCCCGGACGGTATCCGGGGCCCCCGTTTGAAAGGAATGCCGATTTGGGACGATGTGTTTTCCTGACGGCCAAAACGTCCGTTTAGCTTGACAAAATGCCCGCGAATGAGTATCATTTATTATATATCTGTAAACTGGGGTGGTGTATGTGAATATACTGGTGACAGGCGGGCTCGGGTATATCGGCTCTCATATCTGTGTGGAGCTTACAGAGGCCGGCCACAGCGCGGTTATTGTGGACGACTGCAGCAACGCAAGCCCGCGCGTCCTTGCGCGTCTTGCGCGGATCACAGGAAAAACGTTCCCGTTTTATCAGGAGGACGTGCAAAACGAGGCGGCGCTCGACCGTATTTTCGCGGCGCATGAGATCGACGCCGTAATCCACCTCGCGGGCTTTAAGTCCGCGCCGGAATCCACGCAGAAACCGCTCCAGTACTATACGAATAACGTCGCGGGGACGCTGGCGCTGTTGCGCGCCATGGAACGTGCCGGGGTGCGCCGGATCGTCTATTCGTCCTCCGCGTGCGTGTATGGCGGCGTGACGGAGATGCCGGTGGGCGAGGACGCCCCTGTCTCGGCGATTAACCCCTACGGCGAGTCGAAATTGATGTGCGAGCGTGTGATCACCGACCTTTGCCGGTCGGACGCGCGCTGGGGCGCGCTGCTGCTGCGGTATTTTAACCCCGTCGGCGCGCATCCGTCCGGCCTGATCGGCGAGGATCCGCGCGGGGAGCCGGGCAACGTCGCGCCGCGCATCCTGCGGGTTTTAATGGGGCGCGACACGTACTTTACTCTGACGGGAAACGACTTCCCGACGCCGGACGGCACCGGGATACGAGATTATTTGCATGTCGTCGATCTTGCGCGCGGCCATGTCAGCGCGGCGCGGCGCGTGATGGAGGCCCCGGCGCGCTGACCTTGAACCTCGGCACGGGGCGCGGCGTCAGCGTGCTGGAGATGGTGCATGCGTTTGAGCGCGCGGCGGGGAAGCCGGTGCCGTACCGGGTGCTCCCCGCGCCGTCCGGGGACGCGGCGGAGAGCGTGGCGCGGGCGGACCGCGCGCGCGAAGCGCTCGGCTGGCAGGCGGCGTACAGCCTCGACGATATGTGCCGCGACGCATGGCGCTGGCAGAAAAATAATCCTCGCGGCTATGAGGATTGATCGGAGGAACCCTGATTGAATAAACCTGTTTTGGTGGTCCTTGCGGCGGGGCTTGGCACCCGCTATGGCGGGAAGGCGGGGCTCAAGCAAATTGACCCTGTGGGGCCGAGCGGCGAGATCATCGTCGATTACAGCATTTACGACGCGGTGCGCGCCGGTTTTCATAAAGTCGTGTTTGTGATCAAACGCGAGATGGAAGAAGTGTTTCGTGAGAGCATCGGCCGCCGGATATCCGGCCGGATCGAAACGGCCTATGCGTTTCAGGAGATCGACGACCTGCCCGCGGGCTATGCCGTCCCGTCAGGACGCGTCAAGCCCTGGGGTACGGCGCACGCCGTGATGGCGGCACGGCATGTGGTAGACGAACCCTTCGCAGTAATCGGCGCGGACGATTTTTTCGGGCTGGGCACGTTCCGCGCGCTTTACCGGCATCTGGAAAACGTTGACCCGCAGAGCGGCGACTTCGCGATGGCGGGCTTTACAATAGAGAACACCGTCACGCGCTACGCCCACGTTTCGCGCGGCATCTGCACGGCGGAGGACGGCTTCCTGCGCGGTGTCACGGAGCGCACGTACATTACGCTGGCAGAGGACGGCCATGCGCAGTATTCGCTGGATCGCGGCGTCACGAACGTTCCAATTCCGCAGGGCAGTATCGTTTCCATGAATACCTGGGCGTTTACGCCGCGTATGTTCCGGGAACTGGAGGCCGGTTTCCCGGCGGTCATCGACGGCATGGAGGACCCTTGAAGGGCGAGTATTACCTCCCGTCGGCCGTGGATTCCCTGATTCATGCGGGCCGCGCGACGGTGAAAATTCTCGAGACGCACGAGCGCTGGTACGGCGTGACTTGGCAGGGAGGATAAACCGTTCGTCATGCAGGCAATCGCCGACATGGTGGCGCGCGGAGATTATCCGGAAAAGCTTTGGTGAAGCCGCGCGGATATTTGATACTGTGATAGATACCTGGCCCGGCGGCTTTTGCCGGGTTTTGCCAGACGTTTAAATTTACGATACAGGAGATAGAAAACCATGGAAAAACTAGGCCTTAATGAGATCCGCGAGCGGTATCTCTCCTTTTTTCAGTCCAAGGGGCATCTGCGTCTGCCCAGCTTTTCGCTGGTGCCGGAAAACGACCCCTCGCTGCTGCTCATCCCGGCGGGCATGGCGCCCTTAAAACCCTACTTTATGGGCGAGATGACTCCGCCCGCCCCGCGCGTTACGACCTGCCAGAAGTGCATCCGCACTAACGACATTGAAAACGTCGGGCAAACGGCGCGGCACCTTACTTTTTCGAGATGCTCGGCAATTTCTCCTTTGGCGACTATTTTAAGCCCGACGCGACAAAGTGGGCGTGGGAGTTCGTGACAAAGGTGCTGGGTATGCCGGAGAACCGCCTCTACGTCTCGATTTTCGAGGACGACGACAGGCCGGGCGCATCTGGACGGAGGACGTCGGCGTTGCGCCGGACCACGTGTTCAAGATGGGCCGCGCGGATAATTTCTGGGAGATCGGCACCGGTTCCGGCCCCTGCGGTCCCTGTTCCGAGATTTATTTCGACCGCGGTGAAAAGTATGCCTGCGGCCCGGACTGCCATCCCGGCTGCGACTGCGACCGTTATGTCGAATTCTGGAACCTTGTCTTTACGCAGTTCAACAACGACGGCAACGGCAATTATACCGAGCTTGCACACAAAAATATCGATACCGGGATGGGCCTTGAGCGCATTGCCTGCATTATGCAGGAGGTTGATTCCCTCTTTGAAGTCGATACGATAGTGGCGATTACAAACGCCGTCTCAAAGCTGTGCGGCGTAAAGTCGGCGAATCCCGGAAAACGGACATTTCCTGCGTATTATCACGGACCATATCCGTTCGACCGTCATGCTCGTCTGCGACGGCGTGATCCCGTCGAACGAGGGCCGCGGGTACGTCCTGCGCCGCTTAATTCGCCGCGCAGCACGTCACGGACGTCTTCTTGGCATCGAGGGCGAGTTTCTGACCGGCCTTTGCAGCACGGTGTTTGAGGTGTCAGGTGGCGCGTACCCGCAGATTCTTGAGAAGCAGGACTATATCCGCCGTGTCGTGAGTCTGGAGGAGGCGCGTTTCGCCAAGACCATCGACTCCGGCCTTGTGCGTTTAAACGACATGATCGGCGCGCTGAAGGCAGAGGGCAAAACCGAACTCTCCGGCGAGGACGCTTTCCGCCTTTACGATACTTACGGCTTCCCGGTTGATCTGACGATCGAAATCCTCGGCGAGCAGGGCCTGACGCTCGACCGCGCCGCGTTTGACGTCGACATGGAGGCGCAGCGCGAGCGTGCGAGAAGCGCGCGTGAGCGTCAGGGCGGCCTGGGCTGGGTCGAGGGAAACCGCGACTTTGCGGCGGACGTCAAGTCCCGCTTCACGGGGTATGAAATGACTGCGACACGGGCAAAATCCTTGCCATCGCCGCGGACGGCGAGGCCGCCGATTCTATCGGCGACGGCATGCGCGGTGTGCTGATCCTTGACAAAACGCCGTTTTACGCCGAGAGCGGCGGGCAGGCCGCCGACCACGGCATGATCAAGACCTCTGACGCGACGTTCCGCGTGACGGACGTACAGAAAACGCCGGACGGCAAGATCCTGCATACCGGTGAAATGATAGCGGGCGGTATGGCGGTCGGCGACGGCGTGACGGCGGAAATTTGCACCGTACGCCGCGCCGCGATCCGGCGCGCGCATTCGGCCGCGCATCTTTTTGCAGGCGGCGCTGCGGCGCGTGCTTGGCAACCACGTCGAGCAGGCGGGCTCGCTCGTCGAGCCTGACCGTGTGCGTTTCGACTTTACGCATTTTTCCGGCATGACGGCGGAGGAAGTGGCGCAGGTCGAGGCGCTTGTGAATGAAAAAAAAAATACTCGAAGGCATTCCTGGCGTGACGCGCGAAATGCCGGTCGACGAGGCGAAAAAAGTTGGGCGCAATGGCGCTTTTTTGGCGAGAAATACGGTGATACCGTGCGCGTGGTCAGCTTTGGCGACTATTCGCTGGAACTGTGCGGCGGTACGCATCTGGACAATACGGCAAAAGTGGGCCTATTCAAGATTACAAGCGAGGCGTCCGTTGCGGCGGGCGTGCGCCGCATTGAAGCCGTGACGGGCAAGGCCGTGCTGGACCTGCTTGCCGCGCGCGAGGGCGAGCTCGCGGACGCCGCGCAGGCGCTCAAAACAACTGCCGCCGACCTGCCGCGCCGCGCCGCACAGGTCAGCGAGGAACTGCGCGCGCAGGCGCGCGAGATCGAGTCCCTGTCCGCGAAACTGGCGCGCGTGGACGCCCGCGCGTATGCTGGACGCCGCGGCGGAAACCGGCGGCGTGAAGCTCGTCGCGGCGGCGATGGACGGCCAGACGGCCGCCGGGCTGCGTACGATCTGCGACACCCTGCGCGATATGGACGAGTCGGTCGTCGCCGTGCTCGGCACGGTTGCGGACGGCAAGGTTGTGTTTGCTGCCTGCGCCGGAAAAGCGGCCGTCAAGGCCGGCGCGCACGCGGGCAACCTCCTGAAAGCTGCGGCAAAGGTCTGCGGCGGCGGCGGCGGCGGTCGTCCCGACGCCGCAACGGCCGGCGGCCGCGACGCGGACAAGCTCCCGCAGGCAATCGCGGAGGTTGCGGCAAACCTCGGTGCTATGTTGAAATAAGGGGTGGCGTATGGACTGCATCTTTTGTAAGATTATCGCGGGGGAGATTCCCTCGAATAAAGTGTACGAGGACGAGCGCGTTTTGGCGTTTCGCGACATTGCGCCGCAGGCGCCCACGCATATTCTGGTGATCCCAAAGGCGCATATTCCGTCCTTTGCCTTCATCACAGAGGAAAACGCACCGTTTGTCGCGCATATCCTCACGATCGCGGCGAAGATCGCGCGCGAGGAGGGCCTGGAGGACGGCGGTTACCGCATTGTCTCAAACTGCGGCGCGGACGCGGGGCAGACGGTGCCGCACCTGCATTTCCATATCCTTGGTGGCAAGAAGCTGAACGTGGAGATGGCGTGACGCGCCGGAGTGAGAGTATGCAGAAGTATGCGCTTTTGGCAAATCCGGGGCACAACCGCGTCTATTTTGAGGAATCGAAGAAACTGGCGGCAGCGGAGCTGGAGCTGGCGCTCCCGTGCCTGTCCGTCCCCTGCGGTGGGATCGCGCCCACCGTGCTGGGCGGCGTTTATTACCTGACCTTTACCGCGGAGGCGGTGCTCGCCGTCCCAGATATCGAAATCCTTTCGCGCCTTTCTTTCGTTTACGCGGTGTTCCGTATTGCGGAGCGGGACGGCGAAACGGCGCTTCTGCCCGTCCCGCTTGCCGACTACGCCTACATCGGCTCGGCTATCGGCACAATTCTAAAATATACCGGCAAGACAAACGAACTTTTCACACGTATGATGATAAACGCCGCGCTTTTTGCGTCCGGTGACTGCTTGTGCGCGGGCAAACGTCTGCTCGACCCCGTCGCGGGCAAGGGGACGACGCTTTTCGAGGGCCTCGTGTACGGCATGGACGTCTACGGCGTCGAAGTCGGCGAGCGCGCGGTGAGCGAAGCCTGCCGGTATCTGCAAAAGTACCTGCAAACAGGGAAATATAAGCACAGCGTGAAAACCGAGCGGGTGAGCGGCGCGGGCCGGTCCTTCACGGCGGAACGCCGCCATTTTGAGCTGGCACGCGGCCGCGAGGAGGCAAAACGCGGCGAATACCGGGTGTTTGAACTGGTTGCCGGGAATTCGTGTTTTGTAAACGGAATGTATCGGAAGAGCTTTTTTGACGTTATAGTTGGCGACCTGCCCTACGGCGTCCAGCACGGCAACGTGACGAACGAGGGACAGACGAAGCTGACGCGCTCACCGGCGGAACTGCTGCGCGTCTGCCTGCCCGCATGGCGCGAGGTGCTGCGCAAAGGCGGCGCGGCGGCGCTTGCCTGGAATGTAAACGTCCTGCCGCGCGGCGCAGTGGAGCAGCTTTTGGAGGACGCGGGCTTTACGGTGCTGCGCGGCGGCGCGTATGACCGTTTCCAGCACCGCGTCGATCAGGCGATCCTGCGCGACGTTATTTTCGCGAAAAAGGAATAGCCGTCGTGCCGGGCGCGACACGGCGCGATATACGCGAAGGAGGCGTGACGTTATGCAAGACGGTATGGAAAAGACCGCGGGAACCGTGACGGCCGTTAAGACGTTGTGGTGGATAAAAATCAACAAAAACCCATTAGGGTTGGCGCCGCCGACGGCTCGGTTTTCCCACATTTAATTGAGGTGACGTATCAGGCGGGGGGACGCTGTGTACCGGAAATGGAAGTATGTGATCTGGACTTTGCCGTGCCCGGAACCGGGAAAGACGGTCGCGCTGCGTTATCGTACGGCGAAACCGTCCCGGTGCCGGCTTGAATTTTAACAGGGAAATTCTTCATCGGGTTGCTTCTGGTCTGCTGGGAGCTCGAAAGAACCGTCTTTATGTGGATTCCGTATCGTTATGAGATGACTGGGATTAAAAAAATTACCCAGTTTCCTGTATATGGGGCAGTCCAGTGTGAGCCGGACACGGCGAAAACGAGCAGTCGCTAGAACTCTACGCTGTCACGTGAAATGTTTGGCCCGGAAGCGGGTGAGGGACTGAGACGGCGGCTCTTTTCCGCCTTGATTCGGCAGAATGTTATGCGTAAGCGTATAACCGTACCGGCTTGCCGTGCTTTCGTTTATTAAAACAAGGCTTTTCATATAGAAAAGCCTTGTTTTTGATTCGGCAGATAACATGTATCACACTAGATTTGCAAAAAAACGGAGAAAGCTTAAAAAAAGAGCTTCTCCGTTTTTCTTAACGCCCATGCAGCCTCACCAGCTATTTTTGCATGTAAGAACGCAAAAATGGCGTCAAAACGCTTTACCGGACGTCAGTTATAACTGCATTGCCGAAAAAACTGGTGTTTAAGCGAACTTGTGACAATTACTGCCTATCAGGTTTAAACCAGACCCACGATTCTTACAGAATATTTCCGATACGGAATTTTTCGAGGTCGGCCAGATGCCCCAACTGAACGTGCAAAAAGCCGCCCGTTTGCGCGAAAGTTGTCCTCGTCGCCGTTCTCCGCCGCGCTTACGAAATCGGACATGGTGACGGTAATGTCGTCAAGCTCCGAGTGCATTAATACGCTCTCGAGATAACTGCGCTTTGTGCCCCAAAACGGTCGAGCGTCTGCGCTTTTCGCACAGCGCCGTCCGTGTCGTCCGCGTCCGCAGCGGACAGCGATTCCTCCACATAGGAAATGGCTTCGTTTGTAATCGCGGACATATAGCAGGAGTTTGCCACAGTGGCCCCAATGATCGCAAGCAAAACGGACAGCGCCCCTATAATATACCGCATTAGCCCTCTTTCACCCCCGAATGTTTGTCAAAATGCTCCCCGCGGCACAATCATCGTCTCTCCCAGGTTGTCAATCACCATGAGATAGACATCCTCCGGGCCGCGCAGTTTGCTCTTTTGCAGCTGTGCGTCAAGCCAGTGCCGGTCACGCCCGCAGTTTTTAAGATTGATCGAAAGAAGTCTGCCCTGCGCGATGAGCGTTGTGTAAAGCTCCGGTTCCGTGGACGTGTCCACGTTCATCTGCGAGGCGGAAACAGGACGTTCGCCCGCCATGAGCTGCACGCTGAGCGTACCGTTCGTCTCCAGGTACGCGCACCCCACCTGGCGCGGGTCGAACACGTCCTTTAAACGCAGCTCTTCCAATAGCTCCGTCACATTGATGCGCTGTTTTTGAGTTCCCGCTGGTTGATTTTCCCGTTTTTATGAGTACGCTCGTGCGCCCGCAGAAAAAGGTACGCACGCGGACGGAACGCGCGGAAAATGCGGAGATTAGCAGCTCAACGCTGAAAAGTGTCAGGATCGGGATGACGCCTTGGACAAGCGGAATGCCGAGATCCTGCATGGGGACGGCCGAGAGGTCGGAGATAAGTATGGATGTGACGAGCTCCGAGAGCTGTAATTCGCCGAGCTGCCTCTTTCCCATGATACGCAGGCTGAAAATAATTAAAAATAGAGTATCAATGTTCGTGCAAAGCTTGTAACCATACAGGGCTCCTTTAACGATTGATACTCTATTATGGACTTTTCTTGGAGAAAGATTCAGCGCGTGCGCTCAATTGTGCGGACAAGCCGCACGGCGGCCTTGCGCAAAAGCGTTTCGGACTGCGCAATCGCTTCATCGTTCGTCATTGCGGAGACAATGGTGCTCAAAACGCTGGTCACGCCGCTTTCGTAGACCGCGTCGTAGTCACGCCCGAGCGTGCCGGAAATGATAAAGCCGGGCTTGCCGTACTTTGCGCCGCGGCGGCAAACGCCGACCGGCGCTTTTCCGTAAGCCGTCTGATAGTCCGTCGCACCCTCGCCGGAGATGAGGATGTCGGCCTCGCGCGCCAGCTCGTCGAAGCGGATGGTGTCGAGCACCAGATCAATGCCCTGTTCGAGCTTTCCGCCGCAAAACGCCATAAAGCCCATCGAAAGCCCGCCCGCGGCGCCCGCACCCGGGACGCACGCGTAGTCGTGGCCGATCGTTTTGGCAAGAATCCCGGCATAGTGCGCAAGATTGCGGTCCAGAAGTTCCACATCCTCCGGCGTGGCGCCCTTCTGCGGCCCAAAATGGCAGCGGAACCGTGCTCGCCGCACAGGGGATTGTCAACGTCGCACGCAATACGGAATGTACAGTCACGAAGCCGTGCGTCGAGGCCCGATACGTCGATGGAGGAAAGCGAGCCGAGCGCGCCGCCGCCGTTTGCGATGTCGCGCCCGTCCGCGCCGAGAAAATGCACGCCGAGCGCGCGCGCCATGCCGTGGCCGCCGTCGGTGGTGGCGCTGCCGCCCAGGCCGATGATGAACTCCCGGCAGCCGCGGTCGAGCGCGGCGCGGATGAACTCGCCGGTACCGTACGTCGTCGCGGCCTTCGCGTCGCGCAGTTCTTTTTCAATGAGCGGCAGACCGGACGCCGCCGCCATTTCGATGACTGCGACCTTCCCTGCGACGCCGAAACGCGCCGTGACGGGGCGCCCAAGCGCGTCCGTCGCGGGCACGTCGACGTATTCGCCGCCGAGCCCGGTCACGATGGCGTCCACTGTGCCCTCGCCGCCGTCGGCAATCGGCACGATTTTCACTTCCGCGTCCGGCGCGGCCTCCAGGATGCCGTCACGGATGACGGCCCCGGCCTCATACGACGTAAAATTACCCTTAAAGGAATCCATTGCAACTAAGTATTTCATACTGTAACCCTTTTTAACCTTATCCTTGATTGAGTAGATGGCTTTTGCTTTTATCTTATGTACTTTTTCAATGTCGCTGCAAAATGGCTTACATACTTGATTTTCTTCCCTTTGTTTCGATTTTCAAAATACTTTTCCCTGCCATACGGAATATGGGCGATAATAAAATCATCGCCATAAATAAAATGAGCTGAAGTGCATACTAAAAATGGAGCCGCTGCACCGGCTCTATACTCTTTATCATAGGTATCCACAAAAAAGTCCCATACTAAATTGATGTCGGTTAATATTTGAAATTGCTTTGTCGTTATATTCCTACTGTCTGTCTCCAATGCCTCCGTCAAGTAAACAGAAATTCCTATAACAGACACAAGATGGAAACAAATTTTCTGGCATCATTTATACTGTACGAATAGTAGACATTAGTGCGTAAGCAAGGAATACTTTCGCATCCACATAGTATGGAATTATGTTTGCCCGTATCGCCTTATAACAGCATAAGAATTCAGAGACACGCACAAAATCATGAAATACATCCCGCTTTTATACAAATTCTGCTAAAAAGTCAGGATTGCAGAGGGACTTGCCGTTTTATACTTTTTGACACCACATCTTCAAATCCTGTTTTCTAGTGAACGTCGCCGCCGCGCGAAAACCGTATCGATACGCGGCGGGACGTTTTCATGCTCAGTGCGTATTGAGTTCGATGGCCCAGGGACGGCTCTCGAACCCGCCCTCTGCTAAAACGGAATGCTCTGCCGCCTGCTCGCGCAGCGTTTTCATGCGGCGCGCGATCTCGATGTCGCGGCGCACGTCGTCTATATAATAGGAATAGCCAAACGTCTGGTTGACGCGGCCCATCTCGTAGGGCATGTAGTGCGCCGCCCAGATTTCGGCCAACGTACGCCACGGCTCGACGGCCTCTTCAAGCTCGCACACGGCAATCTCTTTTTCCTTTTCGTTTTCGCTCAACTGGTAGACCGCCAGGTGCAGCGCCGCGCTGATTTTAAGCGTATAATACTGCGCAAGACTTGCCCACGCGCGGATATCCTCGAGCACACACGCTAGGTCGCCGCCGCGGTACTCCGGCTCTATGGCCGCGTCGAGCGCCGCCGCACAGACGGCAAGCGCCTGCGCAAAACCATCGACTTCTTCGATGACGCGGCGCGCGTCCTCGCCGTCCGCGCATTTCCCTTCGCAGATCAGCTTTGCCGTATCGTGTACGCCGATGGTGCCGGAACCCGGCATGGAAGGGGTGTCGATAAAATGCTGCACTGTGTGGAAACCGAAGGTGGTGAGCAGGCTTTCCGGGTGCCACTGGAAGTCGTAGTCGACCCAGTGCAGCCGGGTGACGGCGCAGAGCGTGCGCACACCCAGCTCCAGTCCGCGCAGCACCAGTTCGCCGCAGGATTCACCGTAACGGTGGCGGCAGACGCGTACCCAATGCTCGCGCGGTAAATCGGGATTATAACCCAGGCGCCCGAGCGTCTGGAATTGCAGGAAATGCCGCTCGAAGTCGTACTTCCAGTCCATGTGCGTATGCCGTACATGCTGGAAGTCGCGCGCCCAGACATAACCGTCCGCGCCCCAGTAAAAGCCCGCGACATAGGATTTCTTCATCCCGCGAATGTACTCCGCAACGAAGGCCGGATCGGCGCCGCGCAGGGTCTGAAAGTCGTCGTTGCGTACAGTGTAGATAACCTTTGTTTTTTCGACGTCCATATTTCGCCACGCGCCCCAGAGTTCCTCGAACTGCGGCTGCGGATGGGAGTACATGTGGGCGTTTGAGTATTTCCAGGAGATCATTTTATCGTTTCCCGGATATTTTCGATGAACTGTTTCTGCGCCACCAGGCCGTTTGACATATTCGTGCGGTGGATAAACGGCAGCGGGACGTTCAGCTCCTGAATGGCCGCGAGATAGGTGTCCGTGACCCATTCCTCCGTCTCTTCGGCGGTGCCGATCAGCTCCTCACTGTTTGAGGTGCCCAGGCCCGTGAGGGTGGGATAAGTGCGCACAAGCGTCTTGATGGCCTCGCGGAAATAGTCGCGGATGAGAGGTTCCTGCTGGCGCAGCCCCTGACGGAAGCGGTTCGACACGGAATGGCCGTCTGCTCCGGCAGGCCCAGTCCGCGCGCAATGGCGGGCGTGATGCGCAGGTTCCACGTGATGAGATACGTCGCAATGCCGCGGTTTTTCGCGTGCGTGAAGATGAAATCGAACACGGTGCGGAAACGCTCGAGCTCGACGTCGGAGTAGGGCGTCGCGTTCGGGTATTTCGGCACGCGGAACATCATTTCAAAGGGGTTCATCGACCAGATCGAGAGCAGGTTGTAGCGGTTCTCCGCCAAAAAGTCAATGTACGTGCGCCAGAACTCGATGTCAAGCACGGTTTCCTCGTTTTCACGGAACGGGTCTCCCTCACCAAAGGGCTCGTAGGGCCAATTGAACTTGACGCCGCGTTTTTCAAGAAACGGCGTGCCGTCGCGGTCTGTAACGGCGTCGTAGCCCTCCAGCGTGACAATTTCCGCAAGCTCCAAAAGGCCGTACATCGCGCCAACGCGGTCGGCGGCGTTTAAATAAATCGTCTTGCCGCGCACGCGAATTTGATAGGATTCCGCCGGCAGCGTGGAGGCGGCCCGAAAGCCCGCATATGTAAGAACGAGCGCGCGCACGCTCTCGTCGCCCACAAATTCGTCGCGGCGCAGCACGGCGCTGCGGATACCCGCGCGCGCAAAGTGCCGCGCGGAAACGGCGCATTCCGAAACAAATGGGGTCGTCAGGTTCCGGGCCTTTTTCAAAGTGGCGCAGTCTGTCCCAATAAATCAGCATAACATTCTCCTTAATAATCAATCACGGCGGCGTCAAAGAGGCCGAGCTTCGGTAGGGTAAGCGTGACGCGGCCGTCCGCGAACGTATAGGCAAGCGCCTCTCCCGTCGCCATGCTGTACACGCGCGCAGGCGCTTTCGGTACGGCCATATTGCAGGTGACGTCGCAGGGAATCGGCTCGAAGAAGCTGTTTCCGAAGTGACCGCTAGAATTGACAAAGCTCAAAAGCTCCGTCTTGAAGTCCGGCGTGATCATGACGGCGATCTCGATCATGGGGCTGAAATCCCCCGCGCACGCGGCGCGCGGCGGCGTAACGCTCAAAATGCCGTCCATAAACTTGAAGGAATTGGAATAACCTTGGCGGTAGTAAATTCACCGGCATACCACGGCACATAAACGGCCGTGCCACGAGAGGTATAGCCCGGCAGGTCGGTGACCTGCGTGTAATAACAGCGCTCCGGCGGCCCGAAATGGGAGGGCGGGATAAAGGAGAGATGGCTCTCCACATCGGCGGTATACCTATTATAAAGGTAGGTGCCGTCGAGGGCGACGAGCTGCTCGTCCGGCGCGAAGCCCGGCAGCGGGTCTTTCTGCGAAATTTTTGAAGTACGAGCCGCGCGCGTCGTCGCGCACATTCAGGCAGCGCGCCACGCCAAGGCAGGAGAGCGCGGGCGTTTCGCGTCGCTCGTAGTGTTCGTCATAGAAGCCGGTCTCGCCGGTTGCGATCACCGTGCCGCCGTTTGCCGCAAAGGCATCGATGAGCGCCGCGCGGGAATCGGACATATAGCGGTCGTCCGGCAAGATCAGCGTGGTATAACGTGCGAGGCCGACCGCCTCCATACGCGAGGCGTAGATCGCGTCGAAGGGGAAGTGCCCCTCCGTCAACGCGCGGTACCAGCCGCGGTACTCGGGCGTCGTGTGCCCGTCATGCGATTCCGGCCGGACGATCGCCACTCGGGAGCAGGGGACAACGCCGTCGAGCAGCTTTTCGTTGCGGCGGTGGAAAGCAAACATCTCGCGCACGCGCGTCTGCACACTTTTATCCTCCGCGTTGTCGAGACGGCCGATTAGATAATAGTCCGGACTGCCGCCGTTTGCAAACCCCTGCGCCAGACGCAGCGCCTGCTGCGCGGGGGAGACGGAGACGAGCCGAATGGGGAAGTCGATAAAATCCACGTCGCAGTTTGACTGCCGGTAACCGGGATAGGAGGCACGCACGAGCTTTTTGACTGCTCGGAACCAATATACTGCCAGTACGGCAGGCCGCGGTCGAGCGCGGTGGAGTCCTCCTCGCGCATATAGGCGCTGTCCGTTGTGTAAGTATCGCGGTGAATCAGGATGTCGGGACGGATCGAACGGATCATTTCGCAGACACGGCGGCCGTGTTCGGCCTCGGTCTCCTTTTTAAATTCGAGATAACGGCGGTACGCGGGATCCGCCATGTCCTCGCGTTTCGGCAGTTCCATGCCGTACTGTTCGCGGAACATGCGCCGGCAGTTTTCGCAGTGACAGATGCCGTGGTAAACGCCGGAGTAATCGCGGGTCTGATAGCCCGCCATATTGAAGTAAATGCCGTCGACGGGGAGCTCGGTGAGCGTCTCCCGCAGGATCTCGAGCATGTATTCGCGCTGGAACCCGCCGTTGATGCAGGCGTGCACGTCGCCGTTATAGTCGACGATTTCACCCGCCGGCGTGCGGTACGCCCATTCGGGATGTTGTTCGTAGACCTCGCGGCGGATTTTAGAGAAATCCGTGCGCGCGATGACGCGGATACCCTCGCGGTGACAGACGTCAATCATTTTTTCACGCTGTCGGCCTTCAGGTACGGGCTCTGCGGGTGGTATTTGAGTTTCGTCGGATAGCTTGCCAGGATACCGGACGTGTTGATCATGGTAATCTTCGCGTCAAACTTTTTCAGCTCTGCCACATAGGTTTCCGCGTCCATGTCAAGCATGTCGATCTGGCGCAGATTCGTCTGTATGTATCGCCAGGGGATGTCTTTCCACCAGTATTCCATAATTCCTCCCACTTTCTATGATGTATGCTTTATTTTACAGGCAAGCGGAGGGAAAGTCAACTCTGGGAAAACCCATGGGGTACTATTCGCGGCTTTCCGTGCGGCATTTCAACAAATTGTCAATGCATGAGAGCATCGGCTTTTTTCCGCATCGCCGCACTTTCCGATGAAAGAATCAAAGGAAACGCTTGAAGGCCTGCGCAAGCCTCGGTACAGCATTTGTTCATGCGCCGCTCCAAGTTGTATTCCGCACAAGTGCTGGCGCCCCATCTCATGTGCCGCCGATGCAAACGATACGGTTCGGGGTTACGGAAATTCGGACGGTGCAAAGATTGGGCGCACGATCCGCGTCTGGAGAGGGATTGTGCCGCAGACGCGTAGAGTGCAATTAGGGAACGTCCGACGGGAAGTCCAGGCGCGGCGGCCGCTCCTGTTTCCGTGCGTTTGATAACAGCGGCGTTTTTCCTAACGTCCTTTTCGAATACGCAAACAACCTCCCGCCGGATGAAACCCCAGATGTAGAACTGACCGTCCGCAAAATATTTTGCGGACGGTCAGCCGGGCTTATTGGAACGCGCAGATTACAGCGAAAAACGCACGCTGCCGCCTTTGCGCAGGAATACCGGGATCAGCGCAAGCGGCGCGTCCGCCGTGACGGTCCGGCCACCGGCGTACTCCGCGCCCGTGTGCGCGTCGATCCACGTCTCGCCCGCGGGGAGGTAGACGTCGCGCTGCCGGGCGCCCAACTCAAAGACGGGCGCCACGAGGATGTCGTCGCCGAACATCATCTGATCCTCAATGGTGGCGACGGCTTTGTCCTGCGGGAAGTCGTAGTAGAGCGGACGGATGACCGGCGCGCCGGTCCGGGCCGTCTTTTCCATGACGGACTTCACATAAGGCCGGATTTCCTCGCGCAGGAAGAGGTACTTTGAGGATCTCGTACACTTCCTCGCCGTAGCTCCAGACCTCGTTCGGGCCGCCGGTGTGCGCTTTGTTGGAAAGTCCCTGGTCGTCGCCGTTTTTACGGTCGCCGTGCAGACGGAATACCGGGCAGAACGCGCCGAACTGGAACCAGCGCACGAGCAGCTCACGGAAGTCGGGGTCGTTCTGGTCGCCGCCGTGGAAGCCGCCGATGTCGGACGTCCACCACGGGATGCCGGACATGGCCATCGAAAGACCGCTGGTGAACTGCTCGCGGAAGGAACGGAACGTCGTGTCGATATCGCCGGACCAGACGAGCGCGCCGTAACGCTGAGAACCTGCCCAAGCACAGCGCAGCAGGTTGATGGGCAGCTCGACGCCCTCTTCCTTTAAACCTTCATAGAAGTTCTGCGCATAGACGAGCGGGTAGATGTTGCCGACGGCAATGTTCGCGCCCTTGGCGTAACGGTAGTGGTCGAAATCGTAGTCCCATTCGGGCTCCGCCTCGTCGAGCCAGAAGATTTTAATGCCCTTATCAAAGTAGTTGCGCTTCACAACGCTCCAGACGAACTTGCGCGCCTCGGGGTTCGTCGGGTCGTAGGGAATCGTGTTGCCCTTCCACGTCGCGCAGATCTGCACGCCGCGCTCGGCGTGTACCAGATAGCCGTTGTCGCGCATTTCCTGTAATTCTCGCTCTTTTGATCGACATACGGCCAAATGGAAACCATCAGCTCAATGCCCATCTCCTTGAGCTCGCGTACCATCGCGTCGGGGTCCGGCCACTCCGCCTCGTCAAAACGCCAGTCTCCCTGATACGGCCAGTGGAAGAAGTCCGACACAATAACGTCCATCGGCAGGCCCAGCGCCTTGTGACGGCGCGCGACCTCCAAAAGCTCGTCCTGCGTGCGGTAACGCAGCTTGCACTGCCAGAACCCCATCACATAGTCCGGCATCATCGGCGCGTGGCCGGTCGCGTCGGCATAGGACGCCATGATCTCCGCCGGGGAGTCGGACGCCGTGATCCAGTAATCGAGCACCTTCGTGCTGGACGCATACCACTCGGTACGGTTCTTCGCAAACGTCACGCGGCCAATCGAGGGATTGTTCCAAAGAAAGCCGTACCCCTCGCTCGATACGTAAAACGGGACGCTCGCCTGCGAGTTGCGGTGCGCAAGCTCGAGCACGCAGCCCTTTTTATCAATCATGCCGTCCTGATACTGGCCCATGCCGTAAATGTGCTCGCCGGGGTTCGCTCGAAACGGGCCGTCAGCTCGAAATCGCCGCCGCGCAGCCGGAGAAGTCGCGCGCGAAAATTTCCAGCGCGCTCATCGTCTCATAGTTGCCGCCGCGCGAACGCCAGTACTCGCGCAAAATCGGCTTCCCGTTCTCGCCGTAGAAATAAAGCATCCCCGCGACGTTGACGCGCGCGGTGATCTTGCCGTTTTGGATGCTGCCCTCGCCGTTTTCGATTGTGATAACGGCGTCGCCGGGCGCGTCCTGCGGCAGCAGCGCCCAGTCCTCGTCCGGTACGTCCACGTGACGCACGGCGCGCACGCGCAGGCTGTTTTTCGCCCAGGGCTCAATCCAGAGCAGCTCGGTGTCGTTTCGCAGAAGCAGACGGTTCCCGTCCTGTTTTAAAATAGCCATACTTTCCCTCCACCCTTAGAAGTTACCTCAATCGTAACAAAAGCGGGGGGACATGTCAATGCGGTTTTGTGTGAAATTTATAAAAAAACGACCGGCCCTCCGCGTTCTGCTTAAAAAGCGCGGGGAACCGGCCGTCTCGGCCCTAGGCGTCCTCGATATTGATAAAACTGCTCAGATGCAACGTCTGCCCCAATTGGCAGCCGGCGCGGAAGCCGCTCTTGACACAATAGTGCATCAAGTCGTTCAGCATATCGTCGATTCCCTCCAACTGCGCGGCGGACTCCCGCGCTTCGACCGTACCCGCCGCGAGCTTTTCCACAGCCTCGGTGATCGAGGCATACAGTTTACCCGGACGGCCATAGGTGAACTCGCCGTAAATCGGCACTTTCGCAAAAATGATATACTGTTCGTCAAGCCTGCCCAGTATCAGGTCTGCAAGCATGTCCAAATCGTACCAGTTGAAATGCGGCACATACCCGCCTTCCGGCGGATGGCGCATATAAGCGTCGATTCTCAGTTGCATTTCAAAAGCGCTGGCAAATTTGGACGCATGTTTTTTGGGTTTCATCATTTCTCCCTCCGGCGCGGAGGGCCGCGGTGCGGCCCCGGCCCGTGCCTATTCCGTGTGCTGCAATCTATTCTCCTTCCACCGCGCGGCGGGGACGGGGTATGGTGCCCGCCCCGGCCGACGGCTTCGGAGAAAACAGAAACACTGTGCAGGCTTGCCTCCCGGCGGCGGGTTATGACAAAACGGAGGTCATAAGGGCCGCCGGGGGCTGGGCGCTACACAGTGCATTTTGCAACACGCCGCAGGGATAATACTTGCCAAACGGGAGGTTTGGCGGTATAATGTTCTTGCGGTGCAGGGTAAACCCTGTTGTGTAGGCGGTCTCGTCGCCTGCGCAGGTCGGATGGGGAGTGCCAGCTCCCCTCCGCTGCCGTGTTTTTCTGTTTTCTCTAAAACAATTATAATTGGAATTTAGTGCGTTGCAAAACGCACTTTTAATTTTACTAAAAAAGAAGCGAGCCTTTTATCTAATACAATTATAAACCGAACAATTAAAAATGCAATATATAAAATATAATTTGTCGTATTATATCTAACAAATGATATGATACAAATGATTTTATGTTTTGCTGTTTTTGGGTAGAATATTTTCATGAGGTGATAACCGATGGATGATGATTCTACCAACTACTTTAACAATGCGGAGCGATTTATTGAACTAGGATACGCCATTTCGTATTATAGAAAACATGCAGGGCTAACGCAAGAGCAGGTTGCAGAGATGGTGGGGATCAGCAGGCAGCATATGGGCGCAATTGAGGCGCCGAACATGGTGCGTCCGCTTTCGTTGGACTTGCTTTTTAACATAGCAACTGTCTTAGGTATTGAACCATATAAATTATTATTGTTTCCGCGTAGTGAAGAATAAGAATGCGTTGCAAAACGCACTTTTGTATATTTCTCAAAACCCCATTTCTTTTGTCCCGTCAAAGAAACGGGGTTTGCATCAAAGAAAAAGACGGCCGGGGATTTCCGAATATCCCCCGGACCCCCCCGGCGAGAGAGTAGTTAAAGTAATTTCTTTTTTATTTCAAGTATAGCATTCTTTATTCTTTTAGTCAAGTGTTTTCCGTTAACTTAGGGCTGCATAAAATGATACCCTTTTCCTAAAGATATCTCTTAACGAGAGGTGGGAAATGGGAATTTCTGAGGCGGTTAGAGAAAGGTTTTATGAGCTCTTAAAGAACGTAGCTTGACAATAAATGGATTAGCTATGCTTTCCGGTGTTACGCAATCAACTGCGAATGATTTTTTGACCGGTATAAGTTCAAATATTGGAATAGTAACTTTGAAAAAAAGTTAATCGATGGATTGGGAATAACGATCACAGATTTTTTCGATGCAGAAGTCTTTCGTAATTTGGAGCAAGAAATAAAGTAGTCCTAGTGCAATTTGCAACTGTTGTGCAAGAAAGCGGGTGTTGCAAATTGCACCGATTAGTTTACATAACAAATGATAAAATTAAGGTATCACGGCAATTTTGTCGAAAAACATAATATTTTTGCTGATGAACAAAAGGTTTAGGACAGAAAATTCGTCAAAAAAATTAAAATGTTATAAATTTCGCAGATTTATTTGATAAAGTCTGTCATACTATTTCCATAAACTTTCGTAAAGGAGATAGTATTATGATGGATGGAACGTATGCTTTTTGACCTGCATGTATTTTCGGGCAGCGGTACCGGTTACATGTTAACGCGCGACGCAATCAGTTTACTGATTTTGTGCGGCGAGGACTGGGAACCGAGCATGAAAACGCTGCAAGAGGAGGTGGCGAAACTTCGGTACTGTACTTACGAAACATTTCAGCATAATGTGAAACGGATCAGCGAAATAGCGTGGGAAAGGAATAGAACTTTATTGGAAGAATACGCGCACCGGGATCTTGAGAAAGTGCCGACGGCGAAAGAATTTATTGATATTCTGTATACATGTATTTTGAGGAGCGTATAGCTTTTTTTTTATGGCTAGTCCGCCGCAGCTGAAAACGGATTGTATTGAAATGCGTTTTAAGGGACGTAGATACGTCATGCTGCCAGCGCTAGTCAGCCGTTTTGTGCAGGTTTTAGGACGACGCGTGCGCAGGAAGAAACTGAAAAGAGCCCCGGATCATCCGGGGCTCTTCTTTTCAAGGAAAACGCAGATACAGGACAAGCTGCTGACGGTCTCGCGCCAAAATTGCTTACTTGTTGAAATATCTCTTTAAAAGACCTTCAAACGCCTTGCCGTGACGGGCCTCGTCGCGGGCCATTTCATGGACGGTATCGTGAATCGCGTCGAGGTTGAGGGCCTTGGCCTTCTTGGCGAGCTCGAACTTGCCCATCGTCGCGCCGTTTTCGGCGTCAACGCGCATTTCGAGGTTCTTTTTGGTGGAGTCGGTCACGACTTCGCCCAAAAGCTCCGCAAACTTCGCGGCGTGCTCGGCCTCCTCGTAAGCGGCCTTTTCCCAATAGAGGCCGATCTCGGGATAGCCCTCGCGGTGCGCAACGCGCGCCATCGCAAGATACATACCGACTTCCGTGCACTCGCCCTGGAAGTTTTCGCGCAGGCCCTGGAGAATCTCATCGGGAGCGCCCTGCGCAACGCCTACCATGCTCGGCAGCCCAGGTTTTTCGCCGCCCTGCGCAACAAACTTCTCCTTCGGCGCCTTGCAGATCGGGCAGGATTCGGGAGCGGAGTCGCCCTCATGTACATAACCACAAACAGAACATACAAATTTCATAAAATAAACACCTCTCATAAAAAAATGGTTGCTGGACCTTCATCCTGATGAAAGTATACCATATTGGAATACAAAAAGCAAGGGGTTTTTGAAAATTGTTTTATTGAAATTTCGCGGCAGTCTTGTTATAATGGATTGAAAAGGAAAAAAGTTTTTGTGCCGGATTTTCGCCATAGACTGCGCGCGATCTGGTTACAATGGGAGGACTGTGCGCGGCTTTTTGCGCGGCGGGCTTTTCAAAACGGGGAAGGAAAAGAGGACGGCTATGCGGATACTGCATTTAATAGGCGGCGGCGACGTTGGCGGCGAAGACGCACGTAATATCGCTTGTCTCCCGGTTAAAGTTGATTATTGCGAGGTGAAGCTCGTCAGTTTCCGCGAGGGGCCTTTTGCGGAGGACTGCCGCGCGGCGGGGATTGACACGATCGTGGACGAGCCGTTCGATCGGCGCGGCGTACCGGAAGCTTTAAAGGTGGTGGACGAGTTCCGGCCGGACGTGCTCCACTGCCACGGCGCGCGCGCGAATATGATGGGCGTGCTCGTCAAGCGCAAACGCAGGATTCCGACGGTGACGACCATCCACTCGGACTATCGTCTCGACTACATGGGCAATCTGCGCAAGCATTTGACGTTTGGAATGATCAACCGTTTTTGCCTGCGCAGGATGGACTACTATACCTGTGTGGCGGACCGTACGGCGCGTATGATGATCGCGCGGGGCTTTTCGCCGTCGCGCGTGTTTCCTATCTATAATGGTATCGACTTTGTAAAGCGGGAAAAGTCCATTGACCGCGCGGCGTACCTCGCGCGCTTTGGCGCGGCGTACTGTGGGGATGTGCTTTGCGGCATTGCGGCGCGCCTGACGGCTGTAAAGGACTTGCCGACGCTTATCAAGGCGTGCGCGCTGGCGGTTTCCCGCGGCGCGCCGCTCAAGCTCGTGATCGCGGGCGACGGCGAGGACCGCGCGAGCCTGGAGGCGCTGGCGCGCGAGCTGGGCGTTGCGGACCGTGTCATATTCGCGGGCTGGATCACGGATATCCACGAATTTTTCCGCGCAATGGACATAAACGTCCTCTGCTCCCTGTCGGAGACGTTCCCGTACGTCGTGCTGGAGGGCATCGACGAGGGCTGCGCGACGGTCACGTCCGACGTGGGCGGTATGCCGGAGCTGATCGACAGCGGCGTGAACGGATACATTTTCGCCCCGCGCGACGTGGAGACGTTGAGCGGACAGCTTTTACACCCTCTCGCAGGACGCGCAGCTGCGCCGCACCTTTGCGGCGCGTCTGTGGGACAAGGCGAGCGCGCACTTTTCCCTCGACCACATGGCGCGCACGCAGTTTGAGATCTATAATAAGGTACAGCGGCGCTACGCCATGCGCGGGAAACGCGCGGGCGTTCTGATTTGCGGCGCGTACGGCAAAGGCAACGCGGGGGACGACGCCATTCTGCGCGCGATTGTCAACGAAATGCGCGCGATTGATCCGGACATGCCGGTATGCGTGATGTCGCGCCGCCCGACGGACACCGCGCTTGATTACCGTGTGGACTCGATTTTTACGTTTGATATCCTTAAAATGCACGAACGGATGCGCAATGCGGCGGTCTATATCAACGGCGGCGGGAGCCTGATTCAGGATATCACGTCGAACCGCTCGCTTTACTTCTACCTCTATACGCTCATGGCGGCGGCGGCGCGGCGCGCGCGTTATGATGTACGGCTGCGGCATCGGGCCGGTAATCTCGGACCGGAACCGCCGACGCGCGGCGCGCGTGCTCAACCGCTGCGTCGATACGATCACGCTGCGCGAGGACGATTCCCGCGCGGAGCTTGGCTTAATGGGCGTTACGCGTCCGCATATCGCCATGGCGGCGGACCCCGCGCTGACGCTTTCTCCGGCCCCGGACGAGGTGATCGACGCGGCGTTTGCCTCCGCCGGCATTCCGCCGCACGGGAACTACATCTGCCTTTGTGTGCGCAATTGGCCGGGATTTGAGTCGGCCGTTCCCGTCATTGCGAAGGCCGCGTCATATGCGCGCGAGGCGCACGGGCTTGAGCTGGTGATTTTGCCGATCGAGATGCCAAAGGACGCCGCCGCGGGGGACGCGGTGGCGCGCGCACTGGCGTTTGCGCCGCATGTATTTCGCCAGCGCTTTGACACGGAGACGACGATCGGCATCATTTCGCGGATGAAGTGCGTCCTGTCGATGCGCCTGCACGCGCTCGTCTTTGCCGCGCGCGAGGGCGTGCCGAACGCCGGCATTGTGTATGACAAGAAGGTCAAGGGCTTTATGCGGTATATGCACGCGGATCTCTATATCGACCTCGACAACATCGACGCGGAGACGCTCTGCGTGTTTATAGATGAAATGATGGAGACTTCGCGCGCGGCGCTTTTTAGAAAACGCGGCGCGGCTGTGCGAGCTTGAACATGAGAATGTGGCGGAGGCCATGCGCCTGATTGGGGAGTGAGTATGAAGCAGTATCTGGAAACTGGAAAAATCGTCAATACCCACGCGCTGGCGGGCGCGGTCAAAGTGATGCCCTGGAGCGACGGGCCCGCGTTTTTGAAAACCTGCGCCGGGTATATATCGACGGGAAAGCGTATGAGGTGACGTCCGCAAGCATTCAAAAAGGGCTTCGTCCTGATGAAGCTTGCGGGTGTGGACAGCGTGGAGGCGGCCATGCGGCTGCGCGAGCGCATTGTGTATGTGGACCGCGACGACGTGGAGCTCCCGGAGGGACGATATTTCGTGCAGGATATGCTCGGCATGACGGTCCATGACCTGCGCGGCGGCCGTGATATCGGTACGCTGAAAGACGTTTTGAACCTGCCGGCGGGCGACGTGTACGCCGTGCAAAACGGCACGGCGGAGTATCTGATACCCGCGACCCCAGTTTTCGTCAAGGAAATCGACGCGGACGCGCGGGTCATTACGGTAGAGACGATCAAAGGGATGACGGGCGATGAATCAATGCGGTATGACGATCGACATTATGACGCTTTTTCCCGATATGATAGATTCCGTTATGCGGGCAAGCGTGATTGGTAAGGCGCAGATGCGCGGCCTGGTCCGGATCCAGGCGACGAACATCCGGGAATATTCCCCGACCTATAACCGCCGCACGGACGATTATCCTTATGGCGGCGGCAAGGGTCTCGTGATGCTCGCGGAGCCTTTGTACCTCTGTCACGAGGCGTTGTGCGAAAAAGCGGGCGGGCACGTGCATACGGTGCTGATGTCCGCGCAGGGCAGACGTTTTGACCAGGATGTGGCGCGGGAACTTTTGCAGCGGCGTCACATAATCGTCGTGTGTGGCCACTACGAGGGCGTGGACGAGCGCTTCATTGAAGAGTGCGTGGACGAGGAGATCTCCATGGGAGACTTCGTGCTCACCGGCGGCGAGATTCCCGCAATGGCCGTGGCAGACTGCCTGTGCCGCATGGTGCCGGGCGTGCTTTCCGACGAGGTGTGCTTCACGGACGAAAGCCATTGGGACGGCCTTTTGGAATACCCGCAGTATACCCGTCGAGGAGTGGCGCGGCCGCCGCGTGCCGGACATTCTGCTCTCGGGGCACCATGTCAACATTGAAAAATGGCGGCGGCGCCAGTCGCTGCTTCGCACGCTGACGCGCCGTCCGGCGCTTTACAGAAGGCGAGGCTCAGCGTGGCGGACGAGCTGCTTCTTGAGGATATCGCTGAAAAAGGCGAATAGGGAAGCGCCGCGGGTTTTGCTGGCCCGCGGCGTTTTCTTAGGTTTTGGCGTTTCATAAAAAGGCATGGTGACGGTTATTGAACGCACCGTGCGGTGAAAACGGGAGGTTATGCGTATGCCGGCATTCACCCGGGCAGAGAACTCTGCCGGGACTATTTTTTCGAGGTCGCAAAGCCGATTTTGGATTCGGATTTCCCGGATCTTTGTTATACGGCGGGGCTCTTGGGCTATGGCTCGGATGTTCTGGGCTACGACGACGAGGTCTCGCGCGACCACATGTGGGGCCCGCGGTTTTACCTGTTCCTGCGGGTAGAGGACATGCCGCGCGAGCAGGAGATCCGGCGCGTATTTGCGCGGCGGCTTCCTTATCTATATAAAGGATACAGCGTAAATTTTTCGGCGCCCGACCCGGAAGATCACGGCGTGCGCCATGCGGTGCCGGTGACGAGCGGGGACGTAAATCCGCTGCTCTTTATCGATACGGCGGAGGGCTATCTCAAAAGCCAGCTCGGGCGCGCCGGCCTCATGGCGCTGACGCCAGCCGACTGGCTTGCTTTTTCCGAACACAGGCTCCTGTCGCTGAAAAGTGCACAGTTTTATGTGGACGGGCTTTTCCTGAAAAAGATGTTTGCCCCGCTGGCATATTACCCGCGCGAGGTGAAGCTTTATCTGATCGCCTCGTGCTGGGACGCCATCGCGTGCGAGCAGGCGTTTGCAAAACGCTGCGGCGCGTATGGCGACGATTTGGGCGCGCGCCTTGTCTGTGCGCGCGTCGCGGAACGCTTGATGCGGCTGTGTTTTCTGTATTTGGACACCTATGCGCCGTACAGTAAGTGGTTCGGCACGGCGTTTGACCGTCTGCCGGTGGACGGCGCGGTCAAAGCCGCGATACGCGCCGCCGTCGCGGCGAACACGGTAAGGAACGGGAGGAGCGGCTTGTGCGCGCGCAGTATCTCGTTGCGCGGATGCATAACGCGTCCGGTCTTACGCGCCCTTTGGACGTGGAGATTGTACCGTATTTTGGCCGGGATATCCGCGTGATTTACGCAGACCGTATCGCGGAGGCCGTGACGGAGACGCTGCGCGGCACGGCGCTCGAGGTGTGCCGCTCATGGGTTCGCTCAGCCAGGTCGGCGGGCTCTCCACCGTCTCGGACGATGTTGCGTGTTTCCCCAGGATACGGCGGCTTTATGAAAACGCGATTCCCGGCTCAGCAGTTGGTCTGTAATCGGCATTTCGGACATCTGCAGCTGCCGGGAAAGCGGCGAAATGTGCATTACTGCGCGTGTTTTTGTGCGCTTGCCGTCGGTCTCGGGCATTACAGCGGTTCGCCCGGGACTGACGCGGCGGGCTGTCGCAACGCCCTCATAAAATCGCACAATGTACCCGGCACGCTGCAATAATGTCCGGTACGCCCCAAACGCTCGCTCGCTGGACTCCGGTGGGAGGCCAGTGGCCATATCGGCTGAATTGTCAAACTGCCGAATTGAAACAGGACGGCAATGCGTCACGCTTTCAAGCCATAAATGGAAATAAGCAAAAACATTTCGTTAAAACTACCTTTGTCGATTTACGACACGATAAAGGTAAACGCGTATCTTTGAAGCATGGACGTGTTTGTAGCGAATAATTTAGGTGATAAAAAGGCGGGTGAACGACTCATCCGCCTTTTTTTTGTATACACTACTTAATAATCGGTGCGGGCTGCGCGTTATAGACCTTTGAATAGGGGGGGACGGGTGCGTCAGCCAGACGTTGCCGCCGATGACGGACCCGCGCCCGATGCGCGTGTCGCCGCCTAAGATCGTCGCGCCGGAATAGATAATCACGTCGTCCTCTATATCGGGATGGCGCTTGATGCCCTTGACAGGGTTGCCGTGCTCGTCGAGATCAAAGCTGCGCGCGCCGAGCGTGACGCCCTGGTACATCTTGACGTTATCGCCGATCACACAGGTCTCGCCAATGACGACGCCCGTGCCGTGATCGATAAAGAATCGCTTTCCGATTGTGGCACCGGGGTGAATGTCGATCCCCGTGCGCTGGTGCGCATACTCCGTCATGATGCGTGGAATGACGGGCACGCCGAGCGCGTAGAGCACATGCGCAAACCGGTAGATCATCACGGCTTCAAAGCCGGGATAGGAGAGCAATATCTCCTCGTGGTAACGCGCTGCGGGGTCGCCGTCGTAGGCGGCCTGAATATCGAGCGTCAGAAGGTCCCGCACGCCCGGGAGGCTCTCGAGAAACTGCGTCACGATCTGATCCGGGTCCGCCTCCATGCCGAGCGCGGCGTCCAAGAGCGCGCGCAGCGTAACGCCCGTCGCGCAGTCGGGCGGAGATAAAGACGTCGATCGAGCCGGGCTCAACCGGGACTGTCTCGTAAATACCGGGGAAGAGCGCGCTGCGCAGGTATTCGATCAGCTCGATGACCCGTGTGCGGCCCGCGCTGCCGATAACGCTTTCGCCGTCAAAAAATTTTGCATGCGCTTCAAAGAGCTTTGCAGACACCGGGGAGCCTTTGGTCAAATAATTCGCTCAATTTCATAAGGATTCCTCATAAAGCGCGGTTGAAAAGTAGCGTTCGCCCGTGTCGGGCAGCAAGACGGCGACGGTCTTGCCGGCAAAACGCGGCGCAATGACGGACGCGGCGTGCAGCGCGGCGCCGGAGGAAATCCCGGCGAGCACGCCGTCCTCCCGCGCGGCGGTACGCGCGGCGCGGTACGCCTCCTCTGTTTGCACGGTGATCACTTCGTCATAGACGGACGTGTCGAGCGCGTCCGGCACGAACCCGCGCCGATGCCCTGTAATTTATGCGGTCCCGCCTTGCCGCCTGAGAGGACGGGGGAGTCGGCCGGCTCGACCGCGAAAACGCGGACGGCCGGGTTTTGCTCCTTTAAATAGCGCCCGGTTCCCGTGATGGTGCCGCCGGTGCCGACCGTGCAAACGAACGCCGCAAGCTCGCCGCCGCAGTCGCGCCAGAGCTCGGGCCCGGTCGTTTTATAGTGCGCGGCGGGGCCTGCGGGATTTGCAAACTGGTCGGGGATAAACCCGCCCGCGCGCGGCAATGCGTTTTGCCTCGCGGATCGCGCCCGGCATCCCCTCCGCCGCCGGCGTGAGCACGAGCTCCGCGCCGAGCGCGGCGAGCAGGCGGCGGCGTTCGACGCTCATGGAGTCCGGCATGGTCAGGATAACCGGGAAACCGTACTTTTTCGCGACGTACGCAAGCCCCACGCCGGTGTTGCCGGAAGTCGGTTCCACAACGCACATGCCTTCGCGCAGGCTGCCGTCCGCAAGCGCCTGCTCGAGCATCTCGCGGGCGATGCGGTCTTTTGCGGAGCCGAGCGGGTTAAAGGACTCCAGTTTTGCCGCAATCACGGCGGAAAGGCCGTATGCGCGCTCAAAGCCGGAGAGACGCACGACCGGCGTGTTGCCGATCAGCTCGGAAATATGAGAATGGATCATAACTCACTTCTTTCTGGGATAGGACGCGATGCGCGCCTGGGTGATTAGTTCGTTCTTGATATCCCAAAGCGGTTTTGAAAGGTCTACATAATACCTGTGCGGGTTTTCAAAACGCAAGACTTCGTCCCAAAGCGTAGCGACCTGCGCTTTGCAGTAGCTCTGGATTTCGTGGACGTCCGGCGTCTCATAACAGCACTCGCCCCTTGCGGAAGATCTGCACGGGCAGGCGCACGGCATGGAAATCGTCCACCCACTGGCTCTTCCAGACGTGCTCCGGGTCAAAAAGCAGATAAGGCTCGTCGTTTGTGATCTCTTCCTCATGTAGGGTCACAACATCCGCAATCGCGTGGTTCGTGGCATTGTCAAAAGACGCCACACGCTCTTAAAGCCCGGCGTCGTCATCTTGCCGACGTTTTCTGAAAGCTTGAGCTTTGGTATCAGTTCGCCGTCTTTTTACAACGCCCGAGAGCTTGTAAACGCCGCCGAACACGGGCTCGAACGGGACGTGATGAGCCGTTCGCCCACGCCGAAGGAGTCAATCGGCGCGTTTTGCGAGCAGGTCCTTGATGATGAACTCGTCGAGCGCATTTGACACGACGACCTTGCAGTCCGGGAAGCCCTCGCTGTCGAGGATGCGTCGCACTTCGCGCGAGAGGTAGGCCAGGTCGCCGGAATCGATCCGGATGCCCTTCGGCCGGTATCCCATGGGCTCCAAAACCTCGCGGAACACGCGGATGGCGTTCGGCAGGCCGGATTTCAACACGCTGTACGTGTCGATGAGCAGGGTGCAGTTGCCGGGATACTCCTCCGCGTAGGCGCGGAACGCCTCGTATTCGAATCAAACATCATGACCCAGCTGTGTGCCATCGTGCCGGTCGCGGGAATGCCGTAATCGCGGTCGGCCATGGCGCAGGCCGTCGCCGCACAACCGCCGATAAACGCGGCGCGCGCACCCAGCACCGCGCCGTCACCGCCCTGCGCGCGGCGGGAGCCGAATTCGAGCACAGTGCGTCCCTGCGCGGCGCGGCAGACGCGGTTCGACTTCGTCGCGATCAGGCTCTGATGGTTGATGAGCAGCAAAAGCATCGTTTCGATGAACTGCGCCTGGATGACGGGCCCGCGCACCGTTACAATCGGCTCGCCGGGGAAAATCGGCGTGCCCTCCGGGATCGCCCAGACGTCGCAGACGAACTTAAAATGGAGCAGATATTGTAAAAAGTCCTCGCTGAAGCATTGTTTGGAGCGCAGGTAGGCGATGTCCTCAAGATCGAAGCTCAGATTTTTAAGATAATCGATGAGCTGCTCGACGCCCGCCATGATGGCGTACCCGCCGCCGTCCGGGACGGAGCGGAAGAACATGTCGAAGCAGACCTCGCGGTCGCCGAACCCGCGGACAAAGTAGCCGTTTGCCATGGTCAGTTCGTAAAAAATCAGTCAGCAGGGTGGAATTGAGATAAACGCTTTTTTCATGTGACACATCCATTCAAAACCGGCTCCGCCTTTTGGGACTGGAGCCGTGCGGTACGAAAAAGCCGCCGCTTCTCAGACGGCGGCTTTGCTGTTCCCGCGTATTGTTATTTTATGATCTCGCCAAAAATTTCGCCAGCGATTCCGGCGGCGTTACACTCGTCAACGTCGATGTGCATGGCGGGCATGAAGCTCTCGCTCACGCGGATGACGACGTCGCCATACACGACGGGCCGCGTGGAGTCGATCTTCACGCTGACGGTGTCGCCGTTTTTCACGCCGAATTCCTCCGCGTCACAGGGGCGCAGGTGGATATGGCGCTTGGCGCAGATGACGCCTTCCTCAATTGTAACGCTGCCCTTCGGGCCGATAAGCTCGCAGGAGCCGGAACCGGCGATATCGCCGCTTTCCCGCACCGGGGCGGTCACGCCGATGGCACGGGCGTCGGTAAGTGTGATCTCCACCTGGGTCGCCTTGCGAATCGGGCCGAGAATGGAAACGCCCGGGAACTCGCTCTTTTTGCCGACGACGCGCACCTTCTCATTGGAGAGGTACTGGCCGGGCTGGGACAGCTCTTTCTTGACGGTGAGCTCATAGCCTTCGCCAAAGAGAATATCGAGCACCTCACGGGTAACGTGCAGATGTCTTGCAGAAGTTTCAACTGAGACCTTGGACATGATGGTTCCTCCTTCAAATGGCCAAACAGCCACAATTATCTTTTGTCAAGTCATTTTACCACAGCATCTCGTTATTTTCAAGTCGGCTTGGAACTTTTCCGGCGGCGTTTGCGTCAAATAAGTACAAAAACAACTGCGCAGTATACGGAAAACCTGGGAAGTTTGAGGAGGACGCTTATGAAAAAGCGCATTGCTGCTATATTTTTAACCTTTGCACTGATTCTTTTGTGTTTTGCGGGCTGTTCGTCCCGCAGCCTGAAAACAGACGGCGCGGCGGGCAATACTGCGGACGCCGGCGCATATGACGACGCGTCAAGTCAGCTGGTACCGCGCGACACGTATGAGAATGATACAGAATTTGTAACCTCTGAATCCCCGGAAGAGAATCTTTCCGGCGGTACGCTGCCGCCGGTCGGGGAGGTTTCATCGGACCGCAAAATCATCCGCAACGCGGATATTAACCTGGAAACAAAGGAATTTAACGCCTCGATAGAAAAGCTGAAGAGCATCGTGGCGGAGCTTGGCGGGTATATCTCGCAGGCGAGCGTTTCCGTGTATAATACTTATTATGAGCTGCACAGCGCGAATTACACGGTACGTATTCCCGCCGACAAGTTCGACCAGTTCATCGCGTACCGCGAGGACGTGGGTTCCGTCAATTCCACGAACGTTTGGACGGACGACGTGACGGACTCTTACTATGACCTGGAAGCGCGGCTGGAATCTCTGGAGACGAAGCGCGCGCGTCTGCTCGAACTGCTTGAGCAGGCGGAAAACATGGAGAACATCATTGCCCTTGAATCGGAGCTTTCCAACACAATTTATGAGATCGAGTCTATTACAGGCTCCTTGAACCGCCTGAACGACCGGATCGCCTATTCGACCATCAATGTTTACCTCGACGAGGTGCGCGAGACGACCGAGTCCGTGTCGCTGCCGAAAACGCTCGGCGAGCGCATTTCACAGCAGTTCAGAATACCATCAACGGTATTGAAAACTTCGGTGAAAACTTCATCGTCTGGGTTGTCGGGGCTTCCCCGGTCCTGCTGATCCTGGCTGTTGTGGCGGCGGTCATACTCATCATTGTGAAGCGCGGTGCGGGCAGGCGCGCGGTGCGGCGCGAGGAAAAAGCGCTCAAAAACGCGGAAGCGATCGCGCGCTGGCAGGAAACGCATACCGAGACGCCGGTCGTTTCGCAGACCGTTGAAAAACACGGGAAAAAGTCGGACGGGAAACAGGATGAATGACCCGGCGGCGGACGCCTCTTGGACCGTCCATATCAGGGAATAGCGTCCGTCCGCGAAAAGCGGGTGGCCGGACAGCATAACATTTGACAGCTTCGGCCGGTGCCTTGCGGTATCGGATTTGCCTCCTTCAAAAACCGCGCGCTTTCCTCAAATGGAAGCGCGCGGTTTGTCACATATGGAAAGTTTGGGTGCCGGAGCCTTCAGGCGTTCAGCATCTCTTCGATCATGTCCTTCGGACGCAAGCCAACGGACGTTACGGCGGGCTTGCCGTCCTTAAAGAGGATGAGCGAGGGGATGCTCATGATCTGGTACTCCATGGCAAGCGTCTGCTCCTCATCGACGTTGACTTTGGCAAGGACGATTTCCGGATGTTCCGCCGCCACTTCGTCCAGAATCGGGGCAAGCATACGGCAGGGGCCGCACCAGGAAGCCCAAAAATCGACCAGCACGGGTTTTCAGAGCGCAGGACTTCCTGCTCGAAATTACTTTTATTCACGTTGATTGACATTGCAGTCACTCCTCTGTCTTTTGATGGCATCAGTATACCACCACGGCGTGCGCCATGTCCGTGACTAAGTTACAGTAGTCAGCGCAGGCTTTCCTCGGCAAGAGATGCAAGACGCGCGCTGTCAAGCAGCGTCAGCGCGCCGCGCCCGGCACGTACCAAGCCCTCGCTTTGGAAGTAGCGCAGCATACGCGTGACCACCTCGCGCGCGCTGCCCAAATGATTTGCGATTTCCTCATGCGTGAGGGCGAGCACGCTCCGCCCTGAATACGGCTCTCTTCGACTAAAAACGCCGCAAGCCGGGCGTCCAGCTTTTTATTTTGCAGCTGGTCGAGCAGCCACATCACGTCTGAAAAACGCGAGGCCATCAGTTCGTTTGTGTAGTTGGCAACGGGCGCGGATTCCTGCATCAGGCGCTTATAAACGTCCGGCGGGATGTGCAGCACGGCGGTATCCTGCTGCGCGCGGATCAAAACGTCGAATTGCAGGCTTGCCATAATGCAGGTCGCGGAAAAAGACAGATATCCCGTTCAAAAGCCGGTAAAGCGTCAATTCCCGTCCCTCGTCCGAAACGGTATAGACGCGCAGCTGTCCTTCCATAATAGCGAGCAGCCCGACGCAGTTTTCCGAAGTGCTTTGTATAACGGCGCCCTGTGCAAACCGCCGTTCGTGGACGGCGCCGCGCAGCAGCGCGCGCTGTGCTTCATTTAATTTTTCCCAAAAGGGAAGAATTTCGTCTAGCTGCATGGCCGCTCTTTGCGTCATCTGCCCTTCGCAAGGGACATGGATGTCGAGCTTCATGACCTGCTGCCGCGATACAAGCTTATAAAGCGGCATGTCGCGGCGGAAGCCCATGCGTTCATAGAACCGCTGCGCGGGTTTATTCACGGTTGCGACGTTAAGGCGAAGCGTTTTCATGCCGCGCGCGCGGTATTCGATGACAGCGCGTCCGATGAGCTGCGCGCCGAGTCCCATCCCGCGGTATTCGGGAAGGAGATAGACAAGCGCGATATGTCCCGTCGCCGCCTCGTCGTCCTGACGCGAATCCAGGAGCAAGAGTCCGGCGGGCCTGCCGTCCGCCAGCGGAAGAAAGGCGTTGCGGCGGTCCGCTTCCAGGATACCGCGCGCGTTTTCAAAAAACCGGTCGCTTGAAAAGAGCTGCAGGCTGCCGTATACCGCCCGCCACGCTCCCTCACCACACGCGCGGATGAAAGCCTCGTCGCGCCGTGCGTCGGCCAGGCGGTAGGAAAACTGGAATTTTGGACGTGTGCCGGGACGTGCAAGAGCCAGTCCCGCTAAATGCGAAACGTCGTTATGGCGTACGGACGCAAAGGTGACGCCGTCGGTATCGACGACAGTCACGGCGGCGTTATTCATATAAAGCGGCGCGCGAAGTGTGTCAAAACCGCCGAAAGCGCGGGAAGCAGTGCGCCGAACACGCCGCTGTGACCGACGATGGCGATGGCCCCGTCGGATGTTGACCGACCAGCCGCAGAACCTCCGTCATAAGCCGATCGACAGCCTCACGGGCAGACTCGCCCTCCGGCGCGCGGAACGCGCGAAAGTCCTCATAAAACTGTGCGCTCACTTCAGGATACCGTAGATGTCGCCCCAGGGAAATTTACCAAAAATCAAGTTCCGCAGACCGCGGCAGGGGACGACCGGCAGCCCGCCGCTGCGGCCACGGCTTTGCCGTCTGGCAGGCGCGGTAAAGGTCGCTCGTGTATACCGCGTCGAGCGGGATATTCGAAAATAAGACGTGAGGCAGGGGGCTGCTCCCTGCCATGAACCGTGAAGGCCGTTATATTGCCCCTCACAAATGCGGTATAAATTACCCTCCGCCTCAGCGTGGCGGACAAAATAAACGCGCGTCACCCGGTACACCTCAAATGTATAGCGAAGTGATGTCCTGAATTGCCGTCCATATCCTTAAGTAAGATAGCGGCTCTCTTGCACCCTGCGTCGTCCGACTACCGTTACCCGGCGAAAAGTTTGAAACCACTGCGCTTTGCAAGTAAGAATCAACTTTTCATGGATGCATTTTTTTATGCGGCATCAATATCCATCCGGCGCGTGACAGTCTTTAACATACGCCGCGCGGGTGAATAAGAAACAACCGATTTTGCTATCATAGCAAGCACGATTAATACAGGCGGTCGTAAGCCCCGCAGCGGGATGTGCAAAAAGTGAGATGGGAGCGAAACTTACTATTTATCAATGAAAACAGTATATTCCTTTTCTGCCAATCTGTAAAGCCCGGGACATACAAAAATCCCGCGGGTTTCGACAAAACCCGCGGGATAAAAGCTGTGCTTATTTCGAATCAATGCGGACCGGGTTGACCTTGACGCCGGGGCCCATGGTGGAAGCGACCACGCAGGAACGGATATACTGACCCTTTGCGGCGGCGGGCTTTGCACGGATGACCGCGCCCAGCAGGTGTCAAAGTTCTCCTGGAGCTTTTCGGGGGCCAAAGGAGACCTTGCCGATCGGGCAGTGGATGATGTTGGTCTTGTCAAGACGGTACTCGATCTTACCGGCCTTCGCCTCGGTGACGGCGCGGGCAACGTCGGGCGTGACGGTACCGGCCTTCGGGTTCGGCATCAGGCCCTTCGGGCCGAGAACACGGCCAAGACGGCCGACAACGCCCATCATATCCGGGGAAGCGATGACAACGTCGAAATCAAACCAGTTTTCCTTCTGGATGCGCTCGACGAGGTCGGTGTCGCCGACATACTCGGCGCCGGCCTCACGGGCGGCAGCCGCGCGGTCGTCCTTTGCGAAAACGAGGACGCGGACGGTCTTGCCGGTGCCGTTGGGGAGAACGATGGCGCCGCGAACCTGCTGGTCGGCGTGACGGGAGTCGACGCCGAGCTTAATATGGACTTCGACAGTCTCGTCGAATTTTGCCTTTGCGAGCTTCACAACAGACACGCTTCGTTGGGATCGTAAAGGCGGAGCTTTTCAATCTGCTTCGCACTCCCTATATAATTCTTGCCTCTATGCACTTTATTTCCTCCTCATAGTGGTTAGTCGGGCGAATACACCGTGTGCGTATTCATATCCTCCCACTTTGTGAATAAGGTCTTCCTTATTCCTCAACTAAGATACCCATACTGCGGGCAGTACCGGCGATCATGCTCATTGCGGCTTCCACGGAAGCGGCATTCAGGTCGGGCATTTTCTGCTCGGCGATCTTGCGGCAATCAGCCTTGGAAAGCGTTGCAACCTTGGTCTTGTTGGGTTCACCGGAACCGCTCTCAATACCGCATGCCTTCTTAATCAGCACCGGCGCGGGCGGAGTTTTCGTGATAAAGCTGAAAGAACGGTCGGCATAGATCGTGATGATGACCGGGATAATCAGGCCGATGTCGTTTTTCGTGCGCTCATTGAATTCTTTTGTGAAGCCCATGATGTTGATGCCGTGCGGGCCAAGCGCGGAGCCAACCGGAGGGGCTGGAGTCGCTTTGCCGGCCGGAATCTGTAATTTGACGTAACCTACTACCTTCTGTGCCACCTTTAGGTGCACCTCCTTAGATGAATGTGGTGATTCATACGGACGCTGCCGCGCCCTGCCCCCACGTCGCGCGGGTTAAAACGCTGTTACGCGCTTTTATATCGCTGTAACCTGATGGGTTCCAGCTCCACCGGGGTTTCGCGGCCAAACATGGAAACAATCACGCGAACACGGTTCTCGCTCTCGCTGATTTCGTCCACGACGCCGATAAAGCTCGTAATAGGGGCCGTCGGTGACGCGGACCCGGTCCCCCACTTTATAGGAAAGGGATACCTTGGTTTTCTCTGGTCGATACCGAGCGCGGCGACCTCCTCGTCGGTCAACGCCACGGGCTTTGACCCGGGCCCGACGAATCCCGTTACGCCGCGGGTATTCCGGACTACATGCCAGCTGTCGTCAGTCATGATCATCTTTACGAGTACATAACCCAGGGAAGACCTTGCGCTCGACTTCCTTTTGAGAATTCTCACGGACTTCTAGGACTGTCTCGGTTGGGATATTGACTGCGAAGATGAGGTCGTGCAGTTTTCTGGTTTCAATTGTCTTTTCAATGGTCGCGGCTACTTTGTTTTCATAGCCGGGTAGGTATGCACAACATACCATCTTGCTTCATCCGCCATGTGACACCATCCTAAATCTGACCTTGTATGACGATAAAGCCATTAATACCCGGTTGCAAGCTTCAAAAAGCTGCTCAGGATGAGCTTCTCAAATGCGAAGTCCAAAAGCCCGACGACGATGCCGACCGCGAGCAGCACCACCAGTACGACGGCGGTATTTTTCAGGATCTGCTTTTCGTCGGCCATACGACCTTCTTAAACTCGCTCTTTAGCTCGCGGAACCCTTGCCCGCACGGGCCATGGCGTCGCGGAAAGTCAGCTTTTTCTTTTTCGGCTTAGCGGCCGCCTTCTCAGGACGCGCTTCGGCTGCCGGTTCGATAGCCTGTGCGATTTTCTTTTAAACATAAGCGCAGCTCCCTTATCTGGATTCTCTGTGAACAGTATGCTTCCTGCAGAAACGGCAATGACTTATTCATCTCAAGACGATCGGGATCGTTCTTCTTGTTCTTGAACGTATTGTAGTTGCGCTGCTTGCACTCTGAACAGGCAAGAGTGATCTTCGTACGCATAAACGGCACCTCCTGTATTTTTAGCCTCCCTGAACCGGTATTAAAATTTTACACAAAAAAAAGAACCCGGACAGGTACATCTACTATAGCATAGAAGCTTAAAAAGGTCAAGCCTTTTTTTTTTCGATTTCTTGTATTTATTCTGCTTTTGCCGCGTATTTGTGCCGGTTTTTGTGTGGTTTACATACGGTATAAAGCAGACGCCGCGCCCGAACGGCGGCAGGGGAATACGACAGGGGTTTCCCGGTGCGGCGCTTTTTTCGGCGACCGGCGGCGCTAAAGCGCGGCATCCCGCGGGCGTTTGAAAGCGGATGGACGCCCGCGCGGAATAAAACGGTAGTAAGAGCGTTTGCATAATTTCCCCAACTTATACACGTAGGACTAAAAAGTGAGGAAAAACCCTTGACAAATGCAAAATTGCTGATATAATACAAATGTTGTGTGAAAAACACGGCATGAGTTTTCGAAGACAGCACGGGAAAAACGTCAGGTTTTTTCTGAAACGGTGTTTTTGCATCACCGTGCCGAGGAAGCGCCGACAGTCTTTATGACAGTTTGCCTTTGCCCTTTGTCTTTGGATACCCATGGACAAAAGGTTTTTTATTTCATCAGGAGGTGACTGATTTGCCGAACGCAGCAGTTCTCAGGAGAAACAGGAAATCGTAGCGCAGCTTGCTGAAAAAATGAAAAGCGCAAGCGCGGGCGTGCTCGTTGACTACAAGGGCATCACCGTAGCGAACGATACCAAACTGCGTCGAGATCTCAGAAACGCCGGTGTCGAGTACAGCGTCGTTAAGAACACGCTGACGAAGCTGGCCGCCGACCAGATCGGCTTTTCCGAGTTCGACGAACATTTAAACGGCACCACGGCCATCGCCATCAGCCCTTCCGACCCGATTGCCGCCGCGAAGATCCTTTTATAATTACGCGAAGGACACAAACGGCGCATTTAAGATCAAGGTCGGTTTTGTTGACGGCAAAGTCATCAGTGCAGCCGAAGTGGAAGAATTGGCTTCTATCCCGTCTCGCGAGAGCCTGTTGACCACGCTCCTTTACTGCCTGACCAATGGCCCGCGCAGCCTTGCCATCGCGCTGAACGCGCTCGCAGAAAAAGAATACCGAGGGTACCGCCGACGCTGCGGAAGCCCCGGCCGAAAGCTTAAGTACAAGCGTTACAAGATTTGGAGGTAATTACGAATGGCTAGCGAAAAATCACCAACTTTATCGAAGAGATCAAAGCTATGACGGTCCTCGAGCTCAACGAGGCTTGTTAAGGCCATTGAAGAAGAGTTTGGCGTTTCCGCTGCTGCGGCGATCGCCGTTTCCGCTGCTCCTGCCGCCGGTGGCGCTGCCGCCGCTGAGAGAGAAGACCGAGTTCGACGCGATCCTGACGAGCTTCGGCGCGAACAAGATCAACGTCATCAAGGTCGTCCGCGAGATCACGGGCCTTGGTCTGAAGGAAGCAAAGGACCTCGTCGACAACTGCCCGAAGCCCCTCAAGGAGGGCGTTTCCAAGGAAGATGCCGAAGAGATCAAGAAGAAGCTCGAAGACGCTGGCGCCGCTGTCGAAATCAAGTAAGTTTTCCGAGGTTGTGTTTGTCCTGCCCGGCTTTATCCCAATTCGCCCTTCCCTGAGCGGCATTGGAATTAAGTGCCGGGCAGCAAATTAAAGTCCGAGTAATTCATTGCGAATTGCCCCGGGCTTTTTTTGTTTTTTCTCCAAAATGCCTATCAAGCCCCCTTTCCGCCTTAAAAAATACACCTGGCGGGACGGGCAGGTATAGAGACCATTAAGGCTAAAACTGGGAGGCGACGTTGCCATTCTGATTTTCCATAGGATGGATATATAGGCACTTTAAAAGAGCCCATGGTATTTTGTACCATGAGTTTTTTGCTGATATGCCCCGGTTTTCTGGGGATCTAAAGCTTTCTTAAGCGGCAGTTTCCGACCTAAGCATTATACTATATCCACGTACAGGAAATGCAATGATGTTGATGCCCTGTCAAAACGCGGCCAAGTTTTATCCTTATATAAGGCGATTTCAAAATAAGGATGCTTCAAACAGACATAAAAAAGCCCGGGGTATGTTATATACCCCGGGCTTTTTCGTCGTCCTTTGTGAAGGATGCGGATAAGCGGGAGCAACCCAGTAGGTAAGTCTAGGTTTTTCCGAAAGTCTCCTTGTTTTGCACAATCGGGCCGTCGCAAGGACGGCTCGGTTACTTTATAAAGGATAGAGATGCGCCAATACGTCGGCGTTCCCTCTGAAGTGTGTTTGCTACGTGAAGGATAGCAAAAATGTCGAACTGCTCTCAGACATACGCACGGGAGACCGGCACACGGAACGAGAGTAACGGCCTTTACGTACGCCCCAGCCAGTCAACGCTCGCCGGGTTCACATGCCCTGTCGTTTGCCGGATGTCCCCTGCTCGCCTGTCGGCTTCACAAGCCCCGTCGCTCGCTGGCTTCATAAGCCCTGCCGTTGCCGGGTTCACATGTCCCGCTCGCCTGTCGGCTTCACAAGCCGTCCCGTTTCGCTCGTAACGGCGAAGCGGGCTTAAGATCGTCATAGTGACGGTCGTTTCGGCATCCTTTCCGAAAAACTGTCCCCCTCCCCGTTACCCCCTGCGCGGAACAGGAAAACGCGGCGGAAACCAGCGCGCGAAACAGAAAATAACGTCAAATTCTGATAACATCATGGAATAATTACACAGAAATAAACAAAAGAGTAGAAAAATGAACCTGTAATGAGCGGATGATGTCATTCTGTAGTGAAAATTCAGAAATACTGACTTTTTACTTTAACCATACATGGTAAACTTTATATGGTTAACTTTTAGTAGAAATTGGGAAGGGGGTACTTTTACGCGGTTTAAAGTACGGCTCTCTCCGGCGCTGTTTTCAAACCGGCGCCGCATAAGCGGGAGGTTGTAAACCGGGCGGGTCGGTTGCCGGACAGGCGCTGCCGCCGATTTTACAGTATTAGAATGAAGGAGTGATAAACAAATGAAACTTGGAAAGCGCATATGCAGTATCGTGCTTGTGATAGCGCTGGTGCTGACTATGCTGCCTGCGACGGCGCTTGCGGCTGACCCATCCACCGTGACGTTTACCGGCTACACGGCGGGCGCGGGGTATGCGGTCTATGACGCCCGGGACAGCCCGTCACCGTAGACGGGAGCAGGTACTGCAGCTGCCACACAGGGGGTACCCTGACCATTATGCCGACGGGAGGCAGGCTGATTGCCTCCAGTCGCGGTAACGCCGCAGGGCGGCGATACTGTGACGTATTTCCCGAACGGAGGGCCCGCTTGCGTGATAAGCGTGCCCTTTCCGACACGGCAACTGTGGCCGTTAGTTTAGCCACGCTGCCGAAGGTGGACCCGAATGTGGCGCTTAGCGTCGAAGTGAATGGGGCCACCAACGTGACAGCGTTTGCCGAGGGCGACGTGGTGCGCGTTGTCGCGACTGTTCCGGAGGCAAACCCGGGTGACGTCGTGCTTTTTATCATGCCGGACGGCACGACGGTAAACGGCTACATAGACGCGGGGCGGACGGCTGTCGCCACGTGGACCGTGCCAAGTACTTTTACGAATAATGGCGCAACAATTACAAACGCCTCCATCCAGGCAAAGTATCTTGGCAACAGCACAACAGCGGCTAAGAGCGTAACGGCGGATAACCTGACCGCGAATACCCGCACGCTGTCAAACGCGGGCGCCTCCATCCAGGTTCTCCTACCGATGGCGGCAACGCGGTGGACTATGCGGACATCGAAACGCAAACGGGCTGCCCTCACTGTCACTGACGTTAGCGATATGCAGGGCGTCCCGCTGACAGAGAACACCTCATATACCGTCGCGTGGTATAAGAGCACGAACGACGGCGTGACGTGGAGCCCTGTGGTTGACGTTACGAACGTCCTGTTCGATTCAACTGATACCATGTATAAGGCCGAGGTGTCACCGGCGGGCGCGTATCAATTTGGTGCGTTCGAGCTGGTCGTCGGCGCGGGTAAGGTAAAGACTGTTTTTATAAACGATCTGACCGTTGCACCTGCCGGCGCGCTTTACGAGGGCCAGGAGGCCGTTCTGACCGCGACCGTGAATGTCGCGTCCAGCGGTACCGTGAAGTTTTATGAAAACGATACGCTGATCGGGGAGGCCAACCTCACAGCTGGGACGGCGGAGCTGCGCTTGACGGACGCGCTGCTGGGCCCGCACGCTGACTGCGGGCACGAATACCTATACCGCTGCTTACTCCGGCGTGGAGGGGTTTACAGTACCGCCGAGCAGGACGACGGACCCATAGCCGTTATTCGGCACCCTGCCGGGTGATTGGGCGATTACGAAGGAAAACAACGGTAATCCCGTCCAGCCGCCTGCTGGCCCCATCCCGGGTGAACTTGAGAATAACGATATATCGGCGTTGAAATTATGCTGACAGTTGAACCCACAGGTGTGTTGAATCCGCAGCTTACCCCGGCGGACTACACGGTTGACTGGTTCATGTCAACGGATAACGGCGCGAGCTACAGCCTGATCGCGCAGGCGGCGGTAATACCATCGCCGTCCGGCCGCTGAATAACCAGTACCGTTACTATGCGGTGATCAAGCCGTCCGACGGCGGCAACTATTACCGTCCGATAAACGGCATCTCCGTCACGCCGATCATCTTTGGCAATGCGTGGAACAATACGTACGTCAATATGACGACCGCGACCCCGCTGCCGTTTGAAAATACCAAGATGGCGATCAACGTCGCGGTGTGGGATACGCTGAACACAGACGATTTGAATGACGATATCCCCGTTAAGGGCGGCACGGTCACGCTTTCTGTGCAGGAAGGCCCGAACGATACGCCGACAGTGATCGAAACGCTGCCTGTGGACGGTTCCGGCATGGCTTCCTTCCTGGTGGACGTCCCGTCGGCCGGGGTGTATATCTACAGCGCTAACTACACTCACCATAATAACGCGGCCAACAAGGTCTATGGCGCGAGCGGCACATCGGCGTTCACGTTCCAGGATAAGGTTGCAACCGCCATCACCGTGCGTACTGCGGACGGCACTGCCGACGTACCGGTTACCGATACCACGATTGACGGCACGAATTATATCTATGCCCGGTCAAACGAGCTCGTCTGGTATCCTTTAGGCGGCGGTGCGTTTGAAAACACCATCGCCATTACCGACGAGGAGACTGGTAACCCGGTCGTGGACGGCATGACGAGCGGGCGCGCAGTACACGCTCAGCGCCCGACGTCTATACGGGAGTTTACTTATTATGAGAATACTGCAGAGTCGCCTTATCAGATGATAAAGACTGGCTATGTCAAGCTCGTTGAAAATGTGGATTTTTACTATGAGTGGCAGATTTCCACGGACAGCGGCAACACCTGGACGACGAAGGGCAACCGCGACAAGTCCCTGACGGACGTAATCGCGGACGACGACGTGGTCTATAAGGTGCGCGTCATCCCGACCGGCAGCTTTGCCGAGCCGACGGGCGGGTTGGACTCCGCGACGACGGACAAGGCCGCGCGCATTGACAGCGAGGTAATTGTAACGGTCAGCACCACGCTTTCCGAGGGGCTGACAATATGGCCGATGCCTATGAGGCCCGCCCGTCATGCGATCCGCGCGGGCTGAACCCCGGACTATGGAGCGGAACTTGACGATTTGATTCTCTCCTTGCTACATCGCGTTTGAGTACGCCGTGTGGGGATGATCCACGATGCTGGATGCCGACCCGACGCTGGTTTGACTGGCAGCCGGTTGTACCGGACGACGGTACCGACACGAACAAGGTGGCGCTTGTGAGTGTCCAGGACCTCATTATGCCACCATCGACAGCACTCGCCCGTCTCGGACGGCACGATGCAGCGCATCGTTTAGGAGCGACCTATTACGGCGATAACGCCTATGCCGTCGCAGACAACTTTATCGATGCTGACCGATCCATATCTTGTCTCGCCAGGAGCTCTTTGTGGTCCTCTGTCCGTACGTGAACCTCTCGACTGAGGAATCTGTGGACGGACCCCGACCGGCATCGTCGTCACGGCGGCGGAAGCCAGTTTGCCGAAAACGGCGAG
>VOFE01002216.1_pt1 | contig 55486 bp, 75 predicted proteins | sample 5384071 | NCBI WGS metagenome assembly VOFE01 (sample SAMN12384724, study PRJNA508395) | human gut metagenome | isolation source: healthy gut D | host: Homo sapiens
GTTTCCTTTTCGCAGAACCTCGTGCAAAATGTGTGTCGGATATGATGACACGAAAAATGAGGAATCAATGACCGGGCGTCTTCTCTCTTTTTTGGCATTTATCACTTCTTCCGCATTGTAATTCTCCAAAATCCTTTTGATTGTTCGGTTGACTGTTTGAGGATTATGGATATTCCGTCTTTATTGCAAAAATAAACCCCTCATACCATCAATTACTAGTACTATTAAAACCATTTTCTTTCTGCACCTCGTATTCCTCTTTGAAAGCCTCATAAACCGCATCCATCATTGGAACAGTCCGAATACCCGCTTCTGTCTTTGGAAGAAATATGAAATTCACTTTCGTGTCCATTCTCCATTCTCTTGATAATAGCCGCATGGTTTATACTAATGGTTTTATTTTCAAAATCTAAATCGTCCCACCTCAGTCCAATAACTTCTCCAATTCTACACCCAGTTCCTAATAATACTGTAAATAAGTGGCAACCAATGGCAATACACAGGACTGTTTCGATACATAGTTCAAAAATGCTCTCTGCTGTTCCAATGTAAGTGCGTGTCTTATGCCCTTATTCTTTCCATTCGCTTTTTGATTTCTGCCATTACACCGCTTGCCGGATTCATTGCGTATCACATTGTCCCTAACTGCCATCTGAAAGGTTGGGTGCAAAATCGTATGAATATTATCAATGTATTCGCCTGTAACCCCAATATTTCATTCAACGAACAATAAAAAGAATTTACATCAGAATACTTTATATCATTGATGATTTTTTTTCCAAAAGTATCTCTGACAAAATGGTTATACATATACTTATAATTTAGCGTGTTGTGTTCTTTCAAAGTCATACTTCGTTGACATATACCTGTCAAAAACATAATTCAAGGTTGCACTTCCAGCCACATAGACATCCAATCCGTCAAGCTGATTTTTAATCAAATCTGCTTCTTTCTCCCTTAGTGTCTCCAAAGGTCATTGGCATAAACAAACCTGCCTTTTCTTGAACGGATCAGTGTATGTAGATATACATAAGTGTTATCCGTTCTTTGGGATTCCCCCTTTCTTAAAGCTCTGCCTTTGTTATCTTTTCTTGCTTTTGCCATCTCTGCTCCTTTCTTCAAGGAAAGAGATTTTGCACCTCCGCATCCGGTGTCTTAAGCAATAAATCAACACCCGTATGCAATAATTGAGTTATGGTCATTCCGTGACTGTCCGCATAATCTTTCATATCTGTATGCTCATCTTTTGTAAGACGGATAAACTTAATGTGTTCAATTTCGGGGCATCAGACTTTGGTCTACCCATTTTAGCCATCTGTATGCACCTCCCTTTCATAACCTATCTACCATTATACTTTCCGTATACGAAAAGTCAAGTGTTTTTACTGCAAAATCTCTCAAACCCCAAAATTGTCACACATACAATCTGAACGTTTCCAAATATTGCTCAAAAATATCACAATTTACAAGTACCAGCTTATCGACCTTATATATTGCCTTTGCATCTTTCGCCATCTGCTCAAATTTACTCTGACACATACTATACATTTCTGCACCTTCCTTGTAACGAACAAATCTCTTTCCGTTTTTCATTCGCTGCACTATCATCACCTCTTTCCGACATAAAATATGTAGCTTATTATCTGCCCATGACAGCCGCAAACTCTTTCCGGCTCTCATCAGCAGACAAATAATCTTTTCAAAAAATCCATACAGGTGGCAGCTCATTACACCGCCCACATCGGTATCGCACCGTCAATCAAATTTGACCGGAAATCTCCGGAAGTATCATTATCAAAAATATGTATCCTCGCCCCACACAACTGCTGTGCATTTTGCCAGACATTCATCGCTCCTTACCTTAACTTCAATATCAGCAATCAATATTCCCTCGTATGCACTTTCACAAAATAATGAAAGCAGGTATCTCATGGCGTGTCCGCATAGTGGCTCCACATATCTCACACGTCCTGTATGTATTTGTCTATGAAATTGTCAAGGTACACTCGCAAGCTGACGCCTGCATTTTGGATAAAATCAAATCGGACTTATCAGCCCAAAAAGCACATAAACACTCTCCCGTCTGCTATGAACGGTTCTGTAAAAATTATGTGCTTTACAGAATGACAAGTTTAGAGTTGTAGCTTATCCGGTCCATATTTTTAGGACTCTGAAATAAAACTTTTTTATGTATGCCCTCCGTCCAATCATATAATTCATGCAAAGGCAGCTACTTCCATAGGTGTCAGCGAATTGGCATAATGGCTTGTAATCCTTCTTATAAAAAATTCCTCCGTTTTCTCCCGGCTTCGTGTAAATCGGATACTGTGGAGATAAAGCCTGAATATCGTACTGTATCGTGCGAATAGAAACGCCAAGCTCCTGCGCCAGCTCATTCGCTGTTGTATGCCGTCTGATAATAAGAATGTTGATAATCTCTATTCTGCGATTCATCGTATTCATGCTTCACCTCCTCTCTGTTAGTCCTCCAAATTTATTTTTAAATGACCCAGAATATGCATTGTTATCTTTTGCAAATTTTTTTCACTGAAATTTCATCTGTAAATCTTTTATCTCTCTCCAGCCATTGACTTTTCCCCTTTCCCATTGATAAAATCTTTTATGGATAAAATCAAAATTCATAAAAAGACACACAAACTGCTATGGAGTTTTTACGGGCAATCAATGCCCTTATGAACCGTGGCAGTTTTTTTATTGCTTCTGCCCAAAACTGCAAAGTCGAATTATCAACGCTATCCATAACAAGGGCGGTAACGCCCTACTGTGTTGCAAACCGCTCGCCTATACTCGTACAACACGCAAATTCCCTTCGGGCAATTTGCAGAAGAATAGCAAGCACTGCCTGTGTTCCCTCACAGGCACCATTTTCCCAAGTTTCTTCCGAGTGGAAACTTGAGAAAACTGGCTTGCAAGGGGCATATCCCCCCCCCTGTCCCCAAAAAGCAAAAAACAACCGCCGGCACACGCCGGAATACGGCATTCAAAAAATCTTTTATACAAATAAGGAAAGGACTGATACTGCAATGGCAAAAAGAGAAAGACAAAATGAATTGAAAATATATCTGAGCGATGATGAGCAGTACATCCTAGAACAGAAGTGGAAAGCCTCCGGCATGAAGAGCAAATCCGCCTTTATCCGGCATCTGATTTTGTACGGATATGTCTATGATGTAAACTACGAACACCTGCGGGAATACAACACAATCCTCGCCCGTATCGGCAACAATCTGAACCAGATTGCAAAGCGTATGAACGCCACGGGCAATGTCTATGAAGCCGATGTAAAAGAAGTAAAGGAGCTGATGAAACAGGTATGGCAATCACAAAAATCCATGCTATCAAAGCAACCGTCCATAAAGCAGTAGACTACATCTGCGATCCGGCAAAAACTGATGAAAGTATCCTCATTTCTTCCTTTGGGTGCAGTCCTGAAACCGCAGCTTATGACTTCAAATTTGCCCTTTCAAAAACCAGTCAGGCAGACACAAACAAAGCCTTCCATCTGATTCAGTCCATTCATGCCAGCGAAGTATCTTACAAGGAAGCCCATCAAATCGGCGTGGAGCTTGCCGACAAACTACTGGAGGGGAAATACTCATACATTGTGTCCACCCACATTGACAAAGGACACGTCCACAACCACATCATTTTCTGTGCTGCAGATAACGTCAATCACGAGAAATACCACGACTGCAAAAAGAGCTATTATCACATCCGACATTTAAATGATGAGCTGTGCAGCGAGCATCAATTATCGGTCATTTCTCCCACAAACCAGCGTGGTAAAAGTTATAAAGAATGGACATCCGGCAAAAATGGCACCTCGTGGAAAATCAAGCTCAAGCAGGACATTGATGAAGCAATTCAAAACGCTGATACATATGAACAGTGCATGGAGCTGATACGGGCAAAGGTTATGAAATCAAAGGCGAAACCATTGAGAAAACGCCTTAAAGTACATCTCTTTCCGTCCCCTTGACAGAGAGCGTTTTGCCCGTGGCAGCGTCAAATCTTTAGGTGCGGAATACACCAGAGAAAGGATTAAGGAACGGATTGAAACAAAGGCTTTAGCACAGACACAAAAACGTGTCCCATTCCCTGCCCGAAAAAAACCTCTTATCAAGGATTATTCTTCCCGAAAGCTCATTGACACCTCAGAAGAAAAGTTCACGCAAAGTCCCGGTCTGAAACATTGGGCAGCGATTGAAAATCTCAAAATCGCTGCCAGCAGTTACAGTAAAGCAGGTTCTATCATCGAGCTTGAAAAACAGATTGAAAGTAAGTCTGTTCTTGCAAAACCGCACGAAACAGCCTTGTTGAAACCGAGCATCAGTTAAAGGATTTAGGACAGATTTGAAATATGCCGAACAATATCAGAGCAATCATATCTATCACATCCGTTACCGGAAATCGAAAGACCCTGACGCTTATCTCCGCCACCATGAAACAGAACTCCTGCTCCATGACGGTGCAGAAAATATGCTGAAACGCTTTGGAATCAGCTTAAAACATTTTGATATTGATAAGTTTCGTAATGATTACAATGCTCTGTATGCCAAGAAAGAAGCCTTGCAGAAAACCTATAAATCTGCTGAAAAAGACATACAGGCTCTCAACCGAAAACTGGATAATCTGAACCAGTATCTTGACCGGACTCCGGGACAGGAACAGACCACAAACCGCAAACCGGAAAAAGACTTTACAACGCTCTGATTTCCCATTCAAAAAAGGTGTATCGCGTTGAAGTTTTATACTTCTTTGCGATACAGACCTTAGTGTGTAATATGCTGCTATCTCAAAACTTTTCACTTGTGCAGTAATGCATTAATCTGTTGCTCTGAATATGCATCGGTGTTGGAAGTAGCTTCATCAAATATAATAATCGGCTTGTCATGCACCAATGCCCTTGCAAGGGCTATTTTCTGTTTCTGTCCGCCAGAAAGCATTGCACCATTCTGTCCTACCACATAATCTAAGGATACTTCTTTTATAAAATCTTCTAATCCACTGTCTCTACAAGCTATTTTTAGCATAGCATCGCTTACCTGCTTATAAAGACAGATATTATTCCTTATGCTGTCATTAAAAAGATATATCTGCTGGCTGACGATGGAAACCATTTCTCTATATGCCTGTAACGACATATCCGCAATATTTGTTCCATTCAGTAATATCTGCCCATTTTCTGGTTCATAGAGCCTCGTAAGTAGGTTGATAATAGTAGTCTTGCCAGAACCATTCCTGCCTATAATAGCCGTTTTGCTTCCTTTTGTAAATATAACGCTCACACCGTCTAAAATAGGCTTTCCCTCCTCATAAGCAAATGATATATTCTTTAACTCTATATCTCCAAACTGTGGGGATGTTGTTATCTTCTGGTTACTGTTCTTCGTCTAGTTCCATAAACATATAGTATCTTTTTTGTCGATGGAATAATCCCTGACAGCAAGTAACCGATGTTCAAGATGGCAGAAATTGGTCCTGTCACATATGAGCTGTATGTAATAAATGCAAAAATACTACCAACCGAAAGCTGCATATTGAATACTAGATTAGAGCCAACTATATATATCAGCGTTATCAACAAATGTACTAATACATCATCCGCCGCACTATTCCACTGACTAAGCATATTCATTTTCTTCTGCTTGCGAATCACTACCCTTTGTTTTTCATCAAACTCTCTGTGCTTGTTGTCTAGTATATCAAAGAGCTTTACCTCCTTTACACCGCCCACCGTATCTCCAAACCAACTAGAATATTTTTCACTGTCAAGGATAAATTCATCCATGACTTTCTTACGGTATTTTGCAAAATATTTCATAACAACAGCCTTGATTGGAATAAACAGCAATACTAAAATCGTCATACGGTAATCCAATATAAAAAGACCAATAACCCCTCCAACCATGCTGAATGCCTGTGTCACAACAAAAAATGCACTTTCATCCGCAACGGATACCATATTTGCAATATCTACACTAAGATTATTAAATATTTCCGCAGCATTTCTATCATCAAAATAATTTATTTTCATCCTCATCAGATGTTCATATGCCTGATGCCATAATGAATACTGTACTTTAGCAACAATTTCCACACGCACTTTCTCTTTGATAATATTCAAAGCTGATATGAGCATATATATAGCAAAAGAGCCTACTACCAAATATAACAAAATATTTTTATTGCCGCCAATAAATCCCTCATCCATAATTTCTTTACTAATAAACGGAATACATAAATTTAATCCGGTAGATATTAAGAGACATCCAAATATTATGAAAATTTTTCTTCTGTGCCCATGTAGCAAATATGTTAATTTATGAATTATATCCTTTTCTGTCATTCAATCATTACTCCCTTGTAAGCAGTTCAATAATATACTGCTCTGGTATACCTTTAATTTTCTTAAACACCTTGCTTTCTTCTTCACTATAAACAGAGATTTCTGCATCATCTGCATATATATATACATCAGGCTCTATACAAATTTCCGTTTGAATATCCTCTTTTGAGTAATTACCCAAATCGCAGATTAAAATATCATATTGTCCATAAAATATTTCACTGCAAATATATTTTTTTATATCAGTTCCTTTTTTCTTCTCTACCGGAATATATCTAAGTCCAATGAGTTCCCCAACAATTTTGTCAGTTATACCATATGCGTTGTAATCTTGCTCAATCATTTTGCGGCATAGTTCCCGAACCTTATTTAGCGAATCACAGCCTTTAACAAAAATTACTGGTATTTCAATATCTTCATTATCAGTATATGAGTTCAGTTCTATTTGCCTTTCCCTATTATATCTTGACCAAATATAACAATGATCGCTTGTCATTTCCAACTTATCATTTCCCAAGTATATTATATTTTTCCCTGCATCAAGATAATGCTCAATATTATCCATTTCTCCAAGAATAACCGTATCAGAACTGTCTAAATCATCTGAAACACAAAAACTGCATATTCTAGAAGGCAACTGCACATGACTAAGATACGCTGTTCTAATCCAATCAACATAAAAACAATTTATATCTATTTGCTCCTGTGAAAAAAATCGTCTAATATAAAATGGAGTAATACCCTTAAAATAAATATCAGCAATTTTAGAAGTTACATAAGGCGTTGCAATACTATTACTAGCTCTTGTCTGATGCATTTTACCATCAACAAGAACTGTATCGCTCCCATATGTTTCAACAATGCCAAATCCAAGCCCTGCACTATAATTTACTTTATATTCCCGCCTTTTTAATACATCGGATTTTCTCACTGCAATCACGTTCGTAAATCCGGCAGGATATGTTGCAAATCCTGAATTAGACAGGGCAGCCACAATAATCAAACCTGAATACGCACACTCGTTAATGATTTCTTGCAGCAATCTTCTGTCTTTGAAGTATGTGCTTCCCAAACTCAGATTGATAATATCAACAGCATTATTTTTACACCATTCCAGTGCCAAAAGCAAACTCCCTACTTCACCCTTCCCATATGAATCCAAAATAGTGATACTGCTCAGTTCATATGATTTTTCTATGTTTGCTTCTATTACTTTGGCACAGGATGATCCATGCGACAATTTATCACTTTCAGATATAACCAATCTGATTTCATTACCAACAACTTCCATATTTTTATATAAATGAACTTGTCCGCAAAATACTCCGTTATCTATAATGCATACATGTACTTTATTGTTTACCATTAAAATCACCATATTCTTTTACGTATCCAATGATACAACTTTATTTATCAAAATTTCTCTGCAATACTAAAACCTTAAAGCATATATTAAATTCGTTTTTCGGTTTAATATTCCGTCATCAATGACATAAATATGAATCTTCTTAATTGACATTCTTCTCTCCGGTTTTTCTTACAATATATCCTAATAGGCAATCATATTTATCAAAGTTTCCGTCTAATACAAGTGGATTAAAGTCAATATGAAATTCGTTTTCTAATTCCATATAAAGTTTCAATAAATCCCTTGCCTGCATACCAGCACTATCACTCAACAAACTCTTTGAACGCTGATCGTTTGTAAGTCTATTAACTAAGTAACCCATTTTTTCTATAAAAATATCATCTAACCTTTTCTTTATGCTTGTTCTGTTATCTTCCATATGCACCTCACATAAAATCTAATGAACCATATTCTTCCAATATCTCCATAACCCGCTCAAAAAATAGACCATTCATCACATCTGCTTCATTAAACAGCTTGTTTTTTGTCAGTAAATCATCATATATTTTATCTCCATGATAATATTGTATCCATGCTTCCTGTAAAGACGATTCAACAATTCCTGTATATGTAGCATAAAACAAATCCGGAACTGCACCAAAACGGTATTTACAATAACTCTTCTGTTCTTCTAAAAATTCATCTGTATATTTCAGATTATATAAATTTAATATGGATACATCTGGCTTGATTGCGGAAAAAACAATGCTGGCTAAGTACCCGAAATCCAATTTATGTTTTTGGCTCAATTCCATTGTTTCACCAGGAACACTAATCAATACAACATCCGGCTGTTCTTCCCGGCATAATTTTTCGATGTAGTGATTAATTCCATAAATTTTTTCTGAAAAACTCATGCCATTCTCAAAGAGAAACTCTGGAAATATCCTAGCTCCAAATAACACACCTTCCCTACGGGAGCTTATATATAAGGTTTTGTATCCAGCACTCACGAAGTCATTTCTAAGTTTGAGTCCTACCTGAAACTTCTGAACATATGGACCAACCCCCGCTATGCTTACAATGGGTATATCAAAGTTATGTAACACTGTACTTATATCAGCAGCGACTTCATTGCAAATAAACGATGTACACACCTTTAATTCGTCCGACATTTCCTCTATAGCCTGTCTGTCTACATCTCGATCATCCCTAGCCCAATAAATCTCTATGTTATTCTGTGCTGCTATTCTAATAATATCTTCAATAACCCTATGTTCTAAGAAATGGTAGGAATTAACAAGAACAAGCACATCTAACTGGCTGAAATCAAACTTATCAATAACATTTATAATATGATTGGGACTTGAAATATTCCAGCCACCCAATGTCAAATAATATGTTATTTTTTGTTGCCTTCCTTCCAGTTGTATCACATCATTATTCGGCAAGCGCATGAAATCCTCATCTACAGGAAAAACTGCCGCACATGGCTCATTCGTATTCATATCAATTCCCCCTCAATCCTTCTCCAAATTTTGAATGATATTCTTTTAGTACAATATAATCCTTTATACTTTCCTCTGCATTCATTTTTGAACTTTTGCATTTAGCTAATCTTTTTTCTTTTGACAGTTTATCACCATCCACCGCTGAGCGGAAACATTGGATACAGAATTGAAATGCCCAACAGTTCTTACATTCATTCTCCGTTAATTTACCAATGTTTAGCAGTTCCCTGATTCTGTCAAAATCAAATCCACTCTTAATATTACCTATCTTCGTAACATTTGCACTTTCATCAACACGCTCGCATGGGTAAAAATTACCATCCGCATTTACAAAAAATTTATGCACTCCGATTAAACAGGGTCCTCCAGGATGCGCAAATTTCTTATTTTTTTCAATTCCTACTTCCCTTTTTGCAACTAGCTTTTCCAACTGTTCAATATAGGCAACAGACAGCTTGCTTCCTATCTTATCTAATTTACCACAACTACATAAAAAATTCTTGAACATTTCATATTCATAAGCTATGGAAAATGTTTCATCCTTTTCTAATTCCTTCTTTAATCCATCTGTACTGACCAACACTCCATTTGCTGTTATACTTTTTACCGTTTCAAAGTTCATAAAGAAATCATTTGAACAACTAAAATCATTCGTTGGGTCCAATACTGCATTGAAACTGACATGCCAAGAAAAATCAGGATACTTATTTAAAAACATTTCTACATTTTTCATAACTGTCTCAAAAGAACCACTTTTTCCGTCTGCCATAACCCTATTCTTATCTTGTATTACTTGAGGACCATCAAAGCTAATGGTGACAAAAAAGTTATTTTTTACAAAAAATTTCATAATTTCTTCTGTCAATAATGTAGCATTCGTTGTCAGTGTAAAACTTAAATCTTTGCCAATAAATTTCATTTTCGCATACTCTACACATTTCTTTAATAAGTCAAACTCAAGTAGAGGTTCTCCTCCATAAAAACCAATGCCTATTGATGTAGTCATACTGCTATGTGCATACAAAAAATCAATGGCACTTTTTGCCGTTTCAAATGACATTCGTTTATTACTGTGAACCCGGTTGGAATAAGAACCCGAATAGACACAATATTTGCAGCGCAAATTACAATTCTGCGTTACCTGCAATGTCATAATCCTCATACAGTTATTTAAAATTTCTTCTAAATTCGTACCTTGCGGATATTCTATTTCATAGCCAGTATCTGTTTTACTGAACAAATCATATTTCAAAAGCCTACGGACTTCATCTTCCAATTTATGAGGAATTTCAATTTCTGCTTTTATATTTTCATTACTTTTGAAAAAATCAAATAAATCATTGCTTATATTTACAATCATTTTTGAATTTACATCATACAGATAATACTTCGTATGTAACTTAATCAAATGGATAAATGGTGCTTCTACTTTCATTTGTACCTCCTATTATTAAAGGGAGTTAAATTGTCAAAAACAAGCACAATCTAACTCCCTTTGCACATTGTAGCAAAAGCACTGAAAAAGTCATTTTTTCAACAATCTACCTATTCATTGAAAAATGACTTTACCAGTAACCTGCATTACAGCCATACAATTGTACCTGCTGAATCAGCCTTTACATCTCCCTGAAAATAGTTTCCAGTCGGATCATGACTTGTGCTTGAACATGTACATGTAATTGTAAGACAGGTACATGCCGAAGAACAATACGCAGACAAGCTATTTTCATGTACTTTTGCCTTCTTTCCTAATTTTTTCATCTTTTTCACCTCCTCTTCTATAAATTTATGGTCATAATACCTGACAAAAGTCAAGCCTTTACCATCTGCTGTTTAATTATTTAAGCATAATCAGAAAATCAAATTTCTTCCTCTATTAGATTTTAAAATCAAAATTTTTTCCAACTTCTGAAGATGTGTTGGTTGTAACAGCTTCTCTATTTTGGGCTGCATCAATAATTACCTGCATATCTTCATTGTCAAGGTACACTTCCCCATCAGTCGCATTTTCCAACTTCTCGGAAAGCAGTTTTTCCGCCCTGTCCTTCACAATTTCATTTTCATCCTGAATACCTTCAGATATTGCTATTTTTTCACCATCTTCTTTAGCTTCTTCAGCTTTTTCTTCCAGCTTTTCCGCAATCTGTTCTGCTTTCTTACGTGCATTTTCACGGGTTTTTTCAATCTGCTTTTCGGCATTTTCCTGCGCTTCTTTACGGAGTCTTTCGTTCATCTCATCTTTTCTTATCGAAACAGAAAAATGAGAAAGATTTCCGTTTTCATCAATATAATCATGCCTTACAATTACAGTGGACCCTACTGATTTTTTATAATTATCGAGCCATTTTAAAGCAGATTCTACATCCTTTAATCTCTGTGTATACTCCTTTGCTGCTTTCGGATCATTCTGCATTTTCTCCACAAGCTTGGGGTTGACATCTACAACATTCACTTTGCCGTCATTACTTGTATTAAGCCCATATCCAATTTGCAACTTCATATAGGGCACTTGCTTTTGCAAACTTTTGAGATATTCTTCATTGTTACTCTTCTTTGTGGTTTCCGTTTTTACCTCAGATATCTCGCTTGTTTCACTTTTTTTAGTCTGATTATAAGTATACAAGTTTTCATAACTATTTGTATAACTTCCTACACTAGAAATTGCCATAAAAAATTCCTCCTATCTTATAAATTTTCAATATACTTTAAACTTATATCAACATCCATAAATGGATGTTGAAACATTTCTCATAGTCAAAGTCTACACTTTCCAGCTTCCCCAAAAACATATCCGTTAAAAAAGTGAAGAAGTGCTTGTGCCACTTGCACTCACTATATCATAATCACAATTTTCACAGAATTATTGTATTTCTCCGAAATCTTAAAAAAACTGGTCAGCAATTTTTCAATTCCCTTTTCGCTAATAGTTCATTTGAAATATTTTTCAGAGTAAAAAAATCCGGATTATTTATTTTTTCTTTATCGAATACTACACCATATCGTTCTTCTATTTCGACTAGAAAATAAACAATATCTCTTGCATTCATTGCATACTTTCTGGAAAAAAGGCATTCATCATCACACAATTCGTCTAGTTTCTTTCCCGAAATATTTTCCAACATTGGTTTCAATTCTTCCACCATATACTTTTCCTCCTTAGAGTGTCGGATAGTTGTCATATCCCACCAATGTATTAATTAATTGCTCGCTAAACTGTTTAATACTATCTGAATCATACACAGAGTAAGCATTACATTTCCTTACTTCTTCATCAATAAAATTTTTATCCAGTGTTACATAAGTAAGAGTATCCAACGATTCTGTTACATCCCAATTAATAGAACTATTCCCAATAAAAACCGCATCCACATCATATTCATATTTATACCGCAACGAATCAACGATAGCATTGATATAATCCCTATTATAATCTACATACGTTGTCGCCAATACAACATAATCGGGAACAACAGCGTTTGATACCATAAAATTCAAATAGCCAAAATCATTATTATATTTCTCGCTGTAGGGCATTAATCCACCAGGCACACCTATAATGATAACATCAGCATTTTCAGACTTAGACAGCTCATAAATATAATGATTGAACCCAAGTATCCTGTCCGTCACCTGCAAATTGGAATACATAAAATTGGGGAAACTGTGGAAACCTAAATATTCACAATATCCTTTTGTTCCTATTTGCGAAACAGTATATCCTTTTTTTTGAAAGCACTCTCTTACAATCAACTGGATGTCAAACTTATTTGTCCTGTCCCCAGTTCCAATCACAAGGACAACAGGCTTATCTATTTTCTTAATCTCTGTTCCATACAGCTTATCATCTCTTTTTAAGCAAACGTCATTTCCATTATTCCTCATATCAATAATTTCAATATTCAAACTTTTTGCTTTATCAATAATTGTTCTGAAACATTTATCGTCTAATGATATAATTGATGGCATAAGGAACAGCTTTTCAATCTGATTGAATTCTATTTCCTGTTCATGCTTCACTATAATACCTGTTTCTATTCCTATCTTACTTCCAGCATCCTTGCCTACATACCCCCAGCCATTTGGTGATGCCACTTCAATAATTTCAAAATCTGGAAATTTGTGCATAATCATATGTAATAGCGATATATCATACGGATACATCAGTGCCCTGCTTGCAGCTGCCATCTATTTCACTCCCTTCTCAGTTCAAATAGATCACATCATCGTCCAATCCACTCATTTCATGCAAAAGACAATAATCTTTAAAATCATTTTCTATGCTTTTTCTTACTCCAGCACAATGTTTTTGTTTTAATTCTCTTGATAACCCATCGCCCTGATCCAAATGTGCAGTACATATATAACAATATTTTGCACACCAACAGTCCCTACACTGTTCCTCAGTCAGTTTTCCAACATTCAAAAGCGTCTCAGCCTTATCTAAATCAAATCCCTTATCTATATTCCCTATGATTGTATCTGCCGAACACTCACAAACTTTCTCACATGGATAAAAATCACCCTTTACATTGACAAACAGCTTATGTGTACCCGGAATGCATGGTCCTCCGGGATGCGAAAAATCTTCAACAAAACTGCTCATTTTTCTCTGTGCATACACAGTTTTGATTTGCAAATAGTATGACTCCACAACCTTTGATACATCTATTCCTTCTATTTTTTCTGATTTGGAATAGAACATCTTAAACAACTCATATTCGAATTGTTCAAGATAATCTTTATTAGGAACAAATTTATCATTATCCTTAATCCCTTCCCTCGAAAGAGAATTGAAAAGAACCCTATATTCCTTAAGCATATCTTCATTCATAAAGAAATCATTTATACACTTTATATCTGATGTGGGATCAAGCACACAATTAAACTGGACATTATCTTTTTTCTCAGGATATCGTTTATATAATCTTTCAATATTTTGCATTACTATATCAAACGAACCGCTATCATCAATTCTGTGCCTATTGCGATCATGATAATTCCTCGGTCCATCCAAACTTATTGATAAATTAAATTCATTCTCCATTAAAAAATCAATTACTTCTTCTGTAAGAAGAGTCGCATTTGTAGTCATAAAATACATTATTTTTTTGCCAAAACATTTTTCTCTACAATATTCAACAATTTTGCGAATCAAATCATATTCTATTAAAGGTTCCCCTCCATAAAATCCAATATGAGCAACAGGAATATCAAAAGAATGTGCAATATAAAAATCAATTGCTTGTTTAGCTGTTTCAAATGACATATGCCTGTTACTATGCTCTCTATTATAATAACTCCCTGAATAGGGACAATAATTACACTTTAAATTACACTGCTGTGTTACCTGTAAAGTAATTGATTCCACAGAACTATGCAAATATCTATCCAACATCTTAGTTGCAGGATGTTCAATCTTGGTCCAATGACGTTCCGACAGAAAACCCGCTCTTTTTAGTTCATCTATTATATTTCCACATTCGGATTGCGAATTAGGACAATCCTTGTTTTTTTCCCATTCATTCAGAAAATCATATACACTTTTATTAATTCGGACTATTGCATTGGTATTAAAGTCATAAAAATAATATCCTTTCGGAGTATAAAAAGTATGAATATAAGGTACTGACATTTATTTTTTCTCCTATAGCATTGCGGCATCCAAGATTAGATGCCGCATGTTTTAAACTTAATTTGTTGGTGTCTTTCTTTCTGAATCAGATGCCTTTGCATTATAGCTACTCGTGCCTGAAGGACATGTCCCCCTAGCTTGCTCATCTTTGTCATCTTCTTCCGTAATCAGAAACCTCCGCTCTATCATCGCTCCAAATGCCATACGCATAGGTACTGAATATATGCTTCCCTTCACATATGGCATCTAGAGTTTAGATGTCGCCTACTTCAAGCCCTAATTCGTTGGTGCTTTTCTTTCTGAATCAGATGCCTTTGCGCTATAGCTGCTCGTGCCTGAAGGGCATGGGCAATTTGAACATACGCAGAACTTGTATGCCTGCAAGGACCTCTTATCCAGAGTAACCTTTTTTCCTAACTTCCTCATCTTTGTCACCTCCTTCCTACTACAATATATTTATGGTTAATATATATTGTATATCAAGCCATTGTGATTAGCGCAAACTCAATCTTTCTCATCGCTTTTTTATCTGTCTTGGATTTAAGAAGTTTTATCAGAACTCTTATCTTTCTCTTTATCCTTGTTTTTGTCCTTGACCGTATCTTTATCTTTGAACTTATCACCCACTTTTTCATCCACGGTACTACCAAACAGCTTCGACAGCGTGTCGGAATAAGCCCCGCTCTTATTGTAGGTTTGATCCACTCCCTTTGTCCTCGCCGCAGCGCTGGATATCGCCGAAGCTTTCTGCTCAATCTGGCTAGCAAATGAGCCATACCCTGTAAACAGGGATTTTAAAGTAGAAATATTGTCAAACTCAATACCGCTTTCTCCTAACGTTGTTTTTTTTCTTCAAGCCTTCCTCATCAAACTCCAGCTTATTGCCCTTTCCAATGGTAATGCCTACTTTCGAGAGCAGATTGCCCGCCTTCTCCGTTATACCGGTCATCCATGCCGCATTGCGCAGCACATTCTTCGTTTCTGAATTTCCTGCCTGTTCTACCACCGAATTGTAATCGTCAACAAAGGTTTTAACCGCCTTTGTGATCGCATCCCAGTCATAATCCTCGACCTCGATTTCTTCTCCGGTTTCCTCGTCCTTTTTCTTGAATTTCTTTTTCTCATAAAGCGAGACATCGCCCAACACTTCCGCAGACTTTTTCAGCGAGTCCGCACTGGAACGCATCAGCGTCAGTGTTTTGGAAGAATCACCGAACTGTGACAGCTTATCCGCATCCTGCTTTGCATAATATGCCTTCATAAGTTTTCCATAGCTTCCGTTTTTAATCATGGCATAGTCCGACACATTGATCCCGCCCATGCCATTATCTATATAGGGAGCACCGCCGCCAAATAACGAAGAATAATCCATATTTGTGTTATATTTACTTGCGTAGTCGCTGAAACTGTTTATTTCTGACATAAGCCTTACCTCCTTTACAAACGGACATCAACATGGGTATAAACTGCTGGCTGTGCCGCCGGAGTTTCTGGAACGGCTGTTTGGGCAGGCTGTATGTTCTGTGCCTGTGCGCCGTTATCCTGCTGCACATTTTCTATATTTCCTGTCTGTGCATCTGCACCTGATATGCCATCCTGCGCTTTCTCTCCTATTGCACCGCTGTCTGCTGTCTTTTCGGTCTTGCCTTCTGCCTGTGCCTCTTTTTCCTCTTTTGCATCAGAAGTTTTCTTCTCAGTGCGTTCTGCTGCTGCAGCTTCGCTGACAGCCTTATTAGCCTCTGCAAGTGTATTCATCTGTGAGGCTGTTGCATTTACGGCTTTCTGTTCCAAATCCGCCAGCTCCGCTTCCTTAGCCTCTGTACTTCCACTCTGCTTTATTTCTGCCTTTAAAACATTCGCTCTGCCCTGTATCTGTGTTGCCATACTTCCCTGCACCTTTGCCTGTTTCATGGAAGAATCTGCGGAGATCATCGCCTGCATACTTGCCTGTGACAGCCCGCTTCCCTTATTTCCCGACTTTGCTGCTGTTCGATTTCCGCCGAGCATATCGTCCATAGATGCACCCTTAGACTGCTGTTCTTTTCTCTGCTCAATCTGATGCTGTCTAAGCTGCATATTCAAGTCGCTGATCTGCTGTTGAATCTCCTGACGCTTCTTCATCTTTTCTTCTAACGTCATTTCCTCGTTGGAAGAAAGCTCCTGTAACTGTTTCTGTGCATTGGCAATCTGGTTCTGAATGTTCTTGCTGTAAGAATCCATTGCCTGATTCATCCCTATCTGCGCTGCCTGCGTATTTGCTCCACTAATTCCGTTAATTGTCATTGTTTCGTCCTCCTTGATAAATAAATTTGAAATCCCTTTCCCAAGTAGCCTATAATTAATGTTATAGATTTTCTATTCTCTAACAAATTTATCGGAAAATTACTTGTGCTAATCAACCGATATGTTGTGAACCGCCCTTATTTCGTTGTAAACCATTTATACAATCTGGAGCATGATTCCCACCGTCACCTCATCCCCATTCTGCTCAAATGACAAGTCACCCATATATTTTTTTGCCACTCTACGCATATTTTTCAAGCCGATTCCATGCTCACCATTCTTCTTGGCAGTATACGGAATTCCCTCTGCCGGGTCAATCCGAAGCCTGCCCTTAAAACTATTGCTGATGATCAACATAAAAATACTGTTTTTACGGAACGCATGGACTTTGATATAAGGTTTTTCTCCATTTACCGATTCCATGCAATTATTTAATGCATTATATAAGATAATGCAGACATCAAAAACATCCAGCTTTGTATTTTCCGGATAACGGAAGTCACATTCAAACCGGATTCCACGCATCTGTGCTTCGTTGCTTTTTTCCAGAAGGATCATGTCCGTAACCGGATTACCTGTCCTGATCTCTGGCGTAAGCTCCTGCCATTCACTTTTCAGCCTTCCGAGATATGCAAAAGCCTCGCTGCTGTTATCCGCACCCATCAGACGCTCTATCATCTGGATATGGTTTCCCATGTCATGGCGCATAGAACGGAGATCTCCATACAATTTTTCAACTTCCTTAATATGCATTTTTATATTGTTTATTTGGCTTTCCAAAAGTTCCAGACCTAACTGTTCTTCCTGTAAGCTTTTCCAGTTCTGAAAGAATACAATTATCACAAGGATTGCTATTATGGACATTAAATAATATAGGAAACACAGCACATCATAAAATCCTGTCATTTCGGATTTTACCTGATAAAAATGAAAAATCATATAGCCAACCATGCCTAACAACGATGGCACAATCAGCATCAAAAGTTCCTTTTTTCCCATATATCTGTTCTTGTACTCATAAGCTCTATTGACAGTCTGAATGGACAACAGCAAAAGTAGCGAACAAAACAGTATATCCATAATTCTTGTCATTACATACAGTCCATAATGCAGCCATGACATCGCCGCTATCGCCGAATTGAAAAGAACAATATCCAGAAAGAAATCTATAATCCCTGCCATAGAAGAGGACAGCCAACGCAGCGTAAAGAAAGTGACCGACAAAAATATTTTTTGATTTATATTCTGCCTGTCCTCCACATACATCACGGCAAATGCCGCCACTGTTCCAATGAAATATGCAAGAATATTGTCTATCTGTGGCGGCATGATATATAAAACCGTCATTACCACCCCATACACACTTCCCGTCTTAACTGCTTTATCTCTGCCCTGCATATAGGGTAATACAAATACTCCAAAACAAACGCCGGCAGCGATAAGCTGCACAATAATTGATATATAAGATGTGATATTCCAACATAATTCTATCGGACTCACTTGATTTCCCTGCCTTTCCTCTGATTATATTTCAAATACTGTTTCACAAATTCAGGATAATTCTGTTTAGCGATTAACACTGTTCCCTTTTCCATAGTAACAGATGCAGCATCATATCTATGTACAAATCTAAAATGAATAAGATATGACCGATGCGTTCTAAAAAAATCCTCCCCTGCCTTTTTCTCAAGATTTGACAGATTGCCATAATATTCTGTATCGCCGTTTACGGTATGGATAATGACTTTTCGGTTGAACACTTCCGCATAGATAATATCCTTCAGCAGTATTTTCGTATGGACTCCTCCTGCCTGTATCATCATATATTCTTCATCAAGTTCTCCATTTCCTTTCTTCCTGCTTTCAATCTCCTGAACCGCATTTTCAAAAACTTCACAGAATTTATCATCTGACAAAGGTTTGACCAGATAATGAAATGCACCTACATCAAACGCCTGAAAGACATATTCCGGAGCCGCTGTAACAAATATGATGAGTGCCTGTTTCCAATCTCTACGAAAAAGCCTTGCCGCTTCCATTCCGTCCATCTCCGGCATCTGTATGTCTAAAAACAGAATATCTATTTGTGTTTCGCTGTCAAGCAGTTCCTGCGCCGAAAAAAATTTGCATACTACCGCATCCGGCAGCATCTCCTTGATTTTTTCTTCAATCATATCACACATAAACTGTTCATCATCACAAACTGCAATGCAAATTGCATTGTAAACTGCATTATTGCCTGACAAGCCAGAAAAAGCGTCTTTGGCAATCGTATGCTCCATATGCATCACATCCTTCTATAATTTTTCTTAAATTATATCACACAATTCCGCATCTGCTTATGTATGTTGTAAACAACCCTTATTTTGTTGTGAAAAAAATTCCTCCGGCAATAAATCATTTCGGGGTTCAATTTATCGGCTTGAATTAACCGACAATATTCTCTGCCTTGCCTGCTCCCTCTGCTCTTATTCAAAGATATTCATACAATAAAAAAGCAGAACACAGCCACAAAAGCCATGCTCTGCCCATTCAAATTTTACTCTGCTACTATAAACTCCAGCTCCGCAAATTCCTGATCCGTCAAGTCAATCAGTTTTACAATCACCCGAAGCGATAATTCCATCATCTCATCATCTTCCAAATGCTCCATTGCATCACTGATACTCTTTATGACCTTTGCCCTGCTTCCCAAACCGGAAGCTGTACCTTCTTCCGTATAAATACTGATTAAATTGCTTTCTTCCACGGTAAATTCATTTTTCATTGCTTACATCTCCCTCTGATTATTTTTACTGTTTTCCTGTGCATCATGGTCTTGATTCTGTCCTGCCACCTGTGCTTTTTTCTCGGCAAGGCGGGCTTTTAGAGAAATCCTTGCGGCAGGCTGTTCTTGCTCTCTCTTTGCCGCTTCCTTCTGTGCTTTTTCACCAACACCGTTATTAAAGGAACTGTCCCCAGTTCCTTGCACATCATCGACCATGTTATAGTTCTGTTCTTCCATGCCATTTATGGCATTTTCTTCAATCTTGGCAAGGGGCGTATACTCTGCCAGCTTTTCAAGCAGTTCTTTTGCCCGTTCTTCTTCCTCCGGTGCAGCTCCTTCAGAAATCGCTTCATTTAGCCATTCTGTGATATGTTCCGTATCTCCCTGATTTAACATCTCTGTAAGCTCCGCTATATTCTCGGTCATACTATGCACATCATTACGATAACTATATATATCATAATCATACACAAAACGGTCAAGCTCTACTGCAAGCTGCCCCGCCTTATCCAGCCCCGGCATACGCAGTTCCCAAACCCTCGCTTCCATTTCCTCTGACATCACACCGTCTATCTCCATTTCCGGCAGTTTTGCCACAAGCTGTGCAATAACCTCCATAGCCTTCGGATTGTTCTTAATATCAGGGATATGCTCTAGGATTTCAAGGTCTATCCGTCTGCCCGATAAAATGTCAATCTCACTATCCTCATAGGGTTCTGTTCCCGGTAAATGGACATTGATACCGATTGCGGGTATGGCGTTCAAACGCTCCGGCGGTATCTGCTTCCAGATTGCAATGGCTTCCTCCACGGTGGAAATATTCTCATAAAATTCCCCGTAATTATGAAATTCGCTGCACTCCGATACCATTAAGGTTACTTCTACTTCTTTTTCTGCCTGCTCCCTTGCCATCCTGATACCTTCAAGATACTCCTCCACCTGTGGAAGATAGGTTTCAAGGCTTCCCGTCCTTTGTTCAGTAATCGGGTTAATATCCACCTTTATCCCGCCGATATGAAGTCCGTCCTCATTAAAAGTGTTAAATAAATCGTCCTCACGCTCATTTGTGGAAAGCTCCACTACCACATCAAGGTCAGAGCCTTCACGCTCCAATCCCCGGCATCTGCTCCCGACTACTGCAGCATCCACTATTTGTGCATCAATGCCATATTCGTCTATTTTCGCCTGCACATGGACTTTGACGGTTTCCTCAATCTCTGCCGGATTCATCTCGCTTATTTCATGGAACAGCTCATCCGTCTTTGCCTTAAAATCTGCCACCACACTGCTCTGTGTGTTCTGCATATTCGTAATAGTGGAGCCTTCCACACGGTCAGCGTACATATTTTTAACAAGCAGCTCATCAAAATCCATCGGTATCAGCTTGCTGTCTTTCTCAATGTTTCCCTTTGCACCGTTATGATCCGGTTCCGCTTTCAAATCCTCCACTATGTCATTCAGTGCTTCCCTGATACTAATATCAGGATTGTCATACACGCCGCCGTCTATTTCTTTATAATCCATACCCATAATGGAATAATCATAGCCGCCCTCTGTTTCCTGTATGGTGATATAGCGGTCTGCTATCTGAAATGCAAGCTCTGTTTCGTGAGGTTCCTCCTTATCTTCCATTCCCGGCTTCTGGACATCGTGTCCAGAGGTGTCCTGCCTTTCTCCTTGTGCCTTTTTCATCTCTGCAAGCACCTGTTCCCTTTCCTCTCCGAGATCAATAATTTCGTCCCCGTCCTCTATGCTCTCCGTTTCCGGCTTTTGGACACTCTGTCCAAAAGTGGCATCTTCCGCAATTTCTTCCTCCTGCTCCTCAGTGGCTCTTGCCTGCTCAACGTCTTTGTACTCTCGTTCAATCAGACCGAGAAAAGCCGTCCCCATTTCTTCATAGGAAATCTGCTTTTTGGCATTCCCGAAAGTGACAGTCACCGCATCATTCCCAAACACTGCAACGGCATCATCTTCGCCTATTCCCATTACCCGTTCATATCCGCCGATAAGAGCCTTTGCAAGCTCCTTGCGAATATCCTCGCCGCCATGCATACGGCGGGCTATATCATATATTTCAGGCTCCGGCACCATGCCATCGCCATACAACGCTTTTTCGCTCGGCTCGAATCTGTCGATATACCCGTCCTCAAAAAAACGATACCCCAAATCTTCAATCTCATCCCATGCAAGAAACTTTTTCGCAATCAAAGGTGCATTGTCAGTTTCAAGGAATTGTTTTTCTTCATCGGTAAGCTCCATTTCCGCTTTGTCTGCTTCCTGCGTTTTTTCGCCCTCCAGCGTCCTTGTAAATTCCGGAAGCTCCGTAAATCCAAAGGAATCTACAAAATGGGCAGTATTTTCCCCGTCCTCATGCAGCACCACGATGTCGCTGACGGAAAGGGAATGTCCCTTGTAGTCTGTCGGGTGATCTATATTAAACTTTTCAAAGACTGCTTCCAGCGTTTCCCCCTGCGTCTGTCCTTGCAGTTCGGACAGTTCACCCACATAAATCAGGTTGTAATTCTCCCGTTTAATGGCATCAAAATTGTACTTTGTAATGCCCATGCGTTTCAGTGCTTCCGTCCCCTCAAAGCGGAATTGTCTTAGCTCCGGATCATCTTTTAACTGATATATCCCGTATTTATCCGTGCTGCCATACAAAAGCCGGGTTTCCTTTGCCGCTTCATTCTCCGAAAGCTCCTCCTGCATTGTGAGGAAATTTCTCTCATTCTCCCAATCCTTTTTTTCAATGCCAAAGATTCCCTCATGCTCCGTTATCTGCGTTCTGTCCTCCACGGTTGTTTCAGAACCGTCCTCATGCAGTACATATATCGGTAAATCATGCTCAAATAATTCCAATGCCCTCTCTTTCGTAAGCGGCAGCATCTCATTCCATGTATATCCGTAATCCTCCATTTCCGACAAGCCGATCATAGGGTCGGGAAGTGCATCAATCTCTGCCTGTGCATCAATGACCGCAAGGGCTGCTCCCTGATTGCCTTCCGTTTCCTCATAATAGATATGTTCCGCAAGCTCCCTTGTCTTTTCCATATCATTCAGCTTATAGGCATAATTTACAATCAAGTTACGCTCATCATCGGAAAAAGCGGTCTTTGCATATTCCAGACGGTTGATGATACCCTCCGCCTGCTGTGCCGGGGAAAGGTGGTTCATCATTACTACCTCTTTTTTATTCAGGTCAATCTCAAAGTCATTAAACTGCGGCATACCGGAATTTCTGCCGCCGTCCACAATGATAGGGATATAATCAGCCCCATAGCTTTCCAGACAATCATGGATATTCTTCCTGTCCTTTTCTTCCAGCTTTGTAAGCGCACCCATGATTTCCTGTACTTCCTCCGGTGTCTTATTGGTAATGCGCTCTATCTCAAAACCTTCCGCATGGGTAATCTTCAAAATCACATCATCCGCCCCGATTGGCTCCTTTGCCCTTTCTTCCCATGCCATTTCTTTCTTTAAGTCAATTATCTCATTTGTATCGGTAATGTACCGGACATCAAGGTGGTACTCCCCAAATTCCCTTGTTTCCTCATTGGCAATCTCCGTAGTCCATGCACCTCTACTTTCCAAATATGCAGCAACACTCAGCCTGTCATCATCGTTCATGGCAGAGAGAGCTTCCATAATCTCCGCCGCATCCATTCCCCTGACATTTACAAGGCTGTACTCGGACAGATCACTGTTCTGTATCAGCAGACGGCTCTCCTTTTCCAGTCCATTTATGGACTTATCCTGCATCAAATCCCGGTCACGCTGTATTTCCTGAAGCTGCCCTTCAATGCCCTTAATAAGCTCCGATGAAGTTCTGCGGATTGTATCAAGGGAAGATTTCAGCTCTTTCATGTCCTTTCCGCTGCTCCACCCGGCAATATATCCGAAAGAGTAATCTGACGTATCTATGCCGAAGTGCTGGCAGACGGTATAAGCGATGCTCTCCGCTTCCACCTCTTTGGTATTCCTGTCCTTTACAGGTGCGTCAATATCCTGGCTGATTTCCTTGTTATGCAGCATAGAATGTGCGGTTTCATGCACCATTGTTTTCAGTGTCTGGCTCTCGCTCATGTTCTCCTGCACCGCAATCCGGTTTCCGTTGTATGAAAATATCCTTTGGAATCTCCGGGAATGTCCTCAAAGCCAATGGGAACCGGAGCCACATTCATAAGTGCCTGCACAAAGTTCTCATAGCCTTCCACTGCAGACAAAAGCTCCTGCGCCTCCAGCTCCGGTATGGGCTTGCCGTCCGTCTGTGACACGTCAAAGACAGATACCACACGGAATGCCGGGATTGTAACCTCCACTTCCTCTTTCTGCGGCATACCGTTTTCATCAAAGGTCATTTCTCCGGTCACAGGGTCTAACTTATCCCGTTCCTCCTTGATCTTGTAAGGCATCGGGGCAAGAATACGGATTGCTTTTTCGCCTTTGTTGACGTGTCTGCCAAAATTTTTCTGCCACGCCTTGTAGCCTGCCACTAAAGTCGCCTCCGGCTTCTGCATGGCGATCAGAAGCGTATTGTTAAAGCTGTAATTGTGGAATTTTGACATAGTGGAGAGGTAACTTTTATACTTTTCACTCTCAAAAAGCTCTTTTAAGCCTTCCTCCAGTCTGTCGGTGATCTCTTTTACTTTCTGTTTCTCGGTCATATGAACTGTGTTCGTGTTGATGACCGTGTTTGTATTATTATCTACCATAGTTTTTCCTTTCCAGAGCTTTTACTCTTTTTGCACGCAAAAATACCGCCCTGTAAATTCACAAGACGGTATTCCTGAAATAAAAAAGGTGCATGGCTATTGATACTCTTTCCATACACCTTTTAGTTGCTATTAAATTGTATTAGAGCAAGCGCAGCAGCTGCACAAGCTCATGCGGTTCTGTTGTTCCCGATGCAGTCTGACGTGTATCAAACTGTGAGAAACTGTTATCCCGGTAAAACGATAATAATTTTTCCTCTTTTTCTGCTTCTAAGAATGTTACCATTCCGCCAAACATATATTGTGTTTTTTCAATTATCATCCAAGCCAGTTCGATAAGCTCTTTTCCGGCAATCTCTCTGTTCCTGCCATCTGCATAATTTTTCCCAAGCTGAGCTATAAGATAAGCAGACATGGTATAGGTATCCGACTTTACATCTAATTCACTAACCCGCAGCAATTTTCGTTTCGTGGTATTGCTTACTGTTTCACCACGGATTGTCAACGGCTTTAATGCAAGCGTAAAATAACCTAACATTTCTCCATTATCCTTGGAAAAAACAAGATATGTAACCGACTGATTTTTTTTGGTAAACTCTATTGCATTTTTTTTCAAAAAATGTTCTACATCCGGATTCTTTGGACAAGAAAATCCGGAGAGCAATTGAATAAGCGCAGACTCCCCGGCTTCATGGTCATCTCCCAATGCCAAATACTTACGGATATTGATTGCAAAAAACTTATCCGTTATTGGCATTTAATTTCTCCTTTGCTTTCTTTTCTCTAAACCTCATAAACTCTCTCAATTCATCCTCAGTTTCAATGAATTTTACATTTACCGGAGTACGGACAGGACGGTTTTTGGCAGATTCTTCAATCGCATTGACGAACATCTCCACCTGCTCCTTGCCGGAAATGACAAAATTCTTCGTGATACTTGAAGTTGCCATATAAACACCTCCTTTATTAGTATGGCTCATCTTCGGTTAAACATACTTCTCTAACTATATTTTATTATCCAACTGCCGTTTTTGCAACAAAATTTTTATGAATTTTATATGACTGCCTCCTTTCCCTTTTCTTTCTTCTTTTCCATATCCGGCTGCCTGTTCTGCGTTCCTGCCTTTTCCTGCATTTGTGCCAGCTTTTCTTTTAAGGAAGTTCTTGTACCCTTTTCCGCTGCTTTCTGTGGCTCAAGCCTGCTGTAGATTTTATCCAATTTTTCAGACATTCTATCAATACTGTCAAGATTCTCTTCCAGCCTAGCAATGGCTTTCTTTACAGGCTTATTAACTGCCCTTGTCAGGGCAACGCCTGACTTTTCGTCAGACGCCTCTTTTGTGCCTTTTCCAGCCAATAGTCTGCCCACGTTGGAAACGCTGTTCCCAATCTGCTTTAATTCATCTCCAATACTGTCTATCTGGTTAGCTGTCTTTTTGTAGTCCATCATCACATCAACCAGATGCTCCCGGCAGTCTGCAAGCACTGATTTCACGCCAGAAATTCCTTTTTGTAACACTTTGCACATTTCCGCCTTTCCTTTTTCCTTAAAAGCATTGAATGCCTGTGTTGCTGTTTCTGCTAAATGATCTTTTACTGCTGACAAGCGTTCCGACAGGTTTGCGATTTTCTCCTGAAGGTGTGTCACCTTATCCACAAGGCTCTCTGTGACCGTTTTGGGCTGGTTTTCCCGCAACTGTGAGAGCTGCTCCTTGACACCCTGCAGCTCGTCTGTCATCACGGCAAGCTGTAGCTGCATACCTGCCACATATTGAAAAAGCTCCATAAAATCTTGTGACTGTTCTCCCATGCCCTGCCGGTTAAGCAGTCCCATGAACTGCTTTAGCGCATCATTTTCCTCTATGTTCTGTTGTGTATTCTGTTTTGCTGTTTCCATTCCTGATACCTCCATCTGTTTTTATTCACAATAAAAGCAGCCATTTCTGACTGCTTTTTTCGTACTGCCATATTTTTTTAACACTCTGCAACACCCTTTATCTTTTCTATCCTTGACATAAACTGCTCTGAAAAATCCAGTTCCTTTAATAAAGACTCGTCATGTGAAACAAATCTGTCCCTGTATCTGTTCATAATGTCCAGCATCATTAAAAAGCAATCCTGATGATACAGGAAACTTATCAAGCAGAACAGATCACTTTCTTTCAGTTTCCCTATTCTGAAATAATTTTCAAAATCATATTCATTTGCGAATATCCAGATCCATCTTTTCCTTGATGTAGGGATTGCCCGTTGCCAGTGCCTTGATTTCGGCATAGGACAGTGCGGTATCGTCCACATCATCACAGGCGCGGACAGGAGATTTGGAAGTCATGATCTGCGAGATGAACTTCTGCTTATTTTCCAGAATCTGCCACATATACGAATCAAACGTATTTTCAGTGACGTAACGATAGATTTTCACCTGCTTATTCCGGTTTCCCTGCCGGAAGAATACGCCCCTCCTGCTGTTCCAGGTCAGAGGGCTTCCACGGACAATCCAGATGATGCAGGGCAATCAGCCGATCCTGAATATTGGTTCCTGCGCCAAGTTTCGGCGTAGACCCCATCAGAATACGCACCTGTCCAGCGCGCACCTTTGCAAACAAGTCTGCTTTTTTCGTTTCGGTGTTGTACTCGTGAATGAACGCCACTTCTTCACGGGGAACGCCTCTCGCCACCAGCTTCTCCCGCACATCATCGTAAACGTTGAATGTACCATCTGCCTTTGGTGTCGATAAATCGCAAAAAATCAACTGTGTTCCTCTGTCTGCCGAAGATTCTTCCCAGACCTTGAACGCATTGTCCACACAGCGATTCACCTTACTCTCCGGCTCGTCCGGCAGCATCTCGTTCATAAGCCGCTGGTCGAGTGCCAATTTCCGGCCATCGTTTGTAATTTTGAGCATATTATCGAATCTGGGATTCACATTGCCGTTACGCACAGCCTCGGCGCGGTCTGCAAAGGAACTCACCATTTCTTCCTGCGTTTCGCTCGGTTTCAGCACTTCGTTGATGTACTCTACTTGCGGCACAGGCAGGTTCAGCATATCCGCTGTCTGCACATCTGCCGATTCTTTGAACAGAGAAATCAGCTCCGGCAGATTGAAGAACCGGGCAAACGTGTTTTCGCACGGTAGCCTGTTCCTCCGGGGAAAGCTCTCGATTGCCGTAACGGTTTCACCAAAGGATGCCGCCCAATCATCGCCAGTCAGCTCATCGAGGTACTGGCACTTTGCAAACATATCCGAGGACTTCTGTGCCTCTGTCTGTGCGATGCCCGCCACATTCCTCATTTTAGTGTAAAGGAACAGATTTTTATAGTTGTGGCTCTCGTCCACGAAAAGCCTGTCAACGCCTAACTGCTCAAAGGTTACAACATTATCTTTCCGGGAAGTATCGTTGAGTTTTTCCAGTCTTGTCATAAAGGGATTTTCTGGACTTTTCCATCTGCTTAATGGTGTAGCGTTCTCCGTTGTCGGCTTTTGCCTGTGCAATGGCAAGCTCTATCTCATCAATCTGCCTTTCAATAATGGCTACCTGTCTTTCCTGCGAAAGCGGAATTTTTTCAAACTGGCTATGCCCGATAATGACCGCATCATAATCTCCTGTGGCTATTCGGAACAGAATTTCTTACGGTTGGCTGGATCAAAATCTTTCTTCGTTGCCGCTAAAATATTGGCTCCGGGATATAACCGCAAAAAGTCACTCGCCCACTGTTCCGTCAAATGATTGGGAACAACGAACAGGCTCTTTTGGCATAACCCTAACCGCTTGCTTTCCATTGCTGCAGCAATCATTTCAAAAGTCTTTCCGGCTCCCACACAATGGGCAAGCAGGGTATTATCCCCGTAAAGCTGGTGTGCCACCGCATTTAACTGGTGCGGTCTAAGGTCGATGTCCGGTGTCATGCCGGGGAATTTCAGATGTGAACCGTCATATTCCCTTGGTCTGGTGGAATTAAAGAGCTTGTTATATTTCGCCACCAAGTCCTGTCTACGTTCCTGATCTTCAAATACCCAGTTCTTAAAGGCTTCCCGGACTGCCTCCTGTTTCTGACTGGCAATCATGGTTTCCTTTTTATTTAAGGCCCTCTTTTCCTTGCCGTCCTCTATCACGGTATCGTAAACACGGCTGTCTTTCAAATTAAGGGAATCCTCTAAAATCTGATAAGCATTTCTCCGGTTTGTACCATAAGTCATATTTACAAGACTGTTACCGTAGTCCGCATTTTTTCCCTTTATGTTCCACTGTCCTGTCACATCGGAATACTGAATCCCCATTGTATTCCGGTTGAAGAGATGCTGCGGTGTTTCAAAAACATCACGCATGAAATCCTCAATATACTTCGGGTCAATCCATGTGGCACCGATGCGCACCTCAATCTCGCTTGCATCAAGCTCCTTTGGCTGTACCTGTGTGAGTGCCTGCACATTTATGTTGTATTCCGGGTGGTTTTCGGCGTAAATCTTCGCTGTTTGCAACTTATCCCGGACATTGCCGCTTAAATACTCGTCCGCTGCTTCCCACCTGTCTGTGACCGGATTCTGAAAGATAATGCCCGTCAGTTCTTCTTTGATTGTATCAATCTCTTTTCCGGTCAGCTCCGCCATATAAGAAAGGTCCACTTTTGCTTTTTCTGATAAAGATACTGCCGAGCTTCCGTTGCTGTATCCACGCTTGTAACCACTTCCGCTTTTTTAATGGTACGCTTGGTGAACATATCCGCTTTACCCTTAAAATTGCCCTCATCGTCCAGCTTTTCCAGCGAACAGAGCAGGCAGTAGCTGCTGTCCTGATTAAACGCCCTTTTGTTGGTCTGTGAATTGATTAAACCGTATTTTCTGCTGAACGTATCATAAAGGGTATTCAATTCTTTCTGCTTTTCCTTGATTACTGTATCCGGATATTCCTCTAATTGCAGATTGATAAGCTCCTGCGTACAGTTTCGGATACCCACCATGCCCTTGATACGTTCCTGCATAGAAGCAGACATATCCACAGGCTTCATGACGGAGTTTTCACGGTAATAAACCCTATCATCCATAAGCGTATAGCTGTAATTCTTCACATCCGGGTCTGCCGGAATGGTGGCATCTGCCAGCTCATCCGCAAGCTCGTCCGTCTCCACTGCTTCGATTTCCCCGTCAATCCGGCTTACCGCTTCCCTTAACTGCTCTGCAAAGGGTCTGGTGGTATCCGGTGTGCAGGTGCTTTCCATGCCATAGGGACCGCTGACCATTTCCATCTTCCCAACAATCATTTCCGGGTGTTCCGCAAAGTAGGTATTCATGGCGATACCGTTTGCATCTTCTGATAAATGTACCCAATCCGGTTCTATGTCCATCACACGGTCACGCTTCTTAAGAATAAAATATCGGAAGTGACTTCCGTTCCTGCGTTCTCCTTAAACGCAGTATTAGGCAGCCTGACCGCACCTAAAAGCTCTGCCCTCTGTGCAAGGTATTTTCTGACCTCCGGACTTTTCTTGTCCATCGTGCCCTTGCTTGTCACAAAGGCAACCACACCGCCCGGACGCACTTTATCCAAAGCCTTTGCAAAGAAATAATCGTGTATCAGAAAGTTATTTTTGTCATACTGCCTGTCTGCCACCTTATACTGACCGAAAGGCACGTTGCCGACTGCTACATCAAAAAAATCATTCGGATAGTCTGTTTTTCAAAACCGGATATTTTAATATCTGCTTTGGGATAAAGCTGCTTTGCAATCCTTCCGGTAATTCCGTCAAGCTCCACGCCGTAAAGCCTGCTTTCCTGCATCTTCTCCGGCAGCATACCAAAAAAGTTGCCGATGCCCATAGACGGCTCCAACACGTTGCCCTTTTCAAATCCCATTTTGTCCAAGGCATCATAGATACTGCGGATAATGGCAGGGCTTGTATAGTGGGCATTTAAGGTGCTTTCCCTTGCGGAAGCATACTCCTGCGACGATAACAATTCCTTTAACTGCTGATATTCTCCCGCCCATGCAGATTTGCTTTCATCAAAGGCATCCGCAAGACCGCCCCAGCCAACAAATGGTAAAACCTTCGCCGTCATCATGGTATTGTAAGGTATATTGCAGTTTGTCATGCTCTCCACGAATATCACACTCAAAATCATATACCGTAGTCCGGGAACCTCTGTTATAATCCTGACTGATCAGTACAAGATTCTGTACGTCCTCCGCTGTCAATGGCGGTTCTGCATTTTCATAAAAGGGCGTCTTGGCAGCCTCCACATAACTCCACTCGGCAGCTTCCTTTTCCGATACTTCCTTTTCAACCTGTGCAAGATATTCCTCCGCTTCTTTTCTGTCAGCAAAGGTATGTACCGTTCCGTCCCCATCGTGATAATACTCCTCACGGACATCATCCCAAATGGCAAAATTCTCCCCCGGTGCAAAGGCGTCGCTTGTTTCTGTTACGGAAAATCTCTTGTATGGCTCAACCTCGTTTTCCTTTGCAGCCTGCTCCGCAAAAGCAAGCATGGCATCCGCTTCTTTGTCAGCTTCTCCATTCTCCAGCTTTTCACGGACTGCATCGGTGTCAATATCAGGGAAATCATCACTGCCCTCAAAGCGTGAAAATACTTCCGCTTCGTGTCGGTCAATGTCCCTCATGGCTTCGATGTCTATGAAATCATCTTCTATTTCCTCCCTGTCCGGCTTATGGTCATATTCAAAATGCGTATTCCCGTTTACCTCTGCATAGAAGAAATCGCTGTCCTCTGTGGAATTGCAAAGCAGATAACTGTCCTCACCGGACTTCCATTCATCTATTTTTATACACTTCTGCCCGTCAATGGAAATGGTTTCCGGTTCCAAATCCTTCCGCATTACAGAAGGATTGACATCATGTCCATAAGTTTCCTTTCCTGCCTGCTCCCTTTTGTATTCGCCTTGTTTCTGCATAGAGCTGAATACCATCTCATCATATCCGATCACATCAATCAGATCTGCATGGGTATCTATATATTCCTGCGCCAGCCCACGATTGATAAAAAACCTGTTATGCTCCGGGTAGGGTACAAGAAGCCCGTCCTCCCCCTGTGTCACAAGACGGTAACGCACTCCATCCCTGCCATCTGCATATTGGTGGGTATAAAAACCTATCCCCGGCTCTGAATAATCCTCTGACGATTCCAGCGCAACTGTGGTTTTCTCCACTTCTTCTACATCAACAGCAGCAAATTCTAAGGCGTAATCTTCGCCGCTTTCCTTTGCCCCATCCAATGTTTCCGAAACAGTAACCGGGCTTGCATCTGTATGGTGGGTATTATATAAGGCATACCCCTCCGCTTCCTTGTCAATCCATAGAAATTCCCCGTCAGGCAGCTTTGCGCTCCACTCCGTAGGCTGTCCGTTTTCATCATCACCCTCATGTATGATATGCCACTCTAATTCCCCTTCAGAAATATCCAAAACATCATTCTGCTCCGGTTCCTGCACCTGCTCTGCTTCTGCCTGTACCGCAATCTCCTTTTCATGCTCAATATATCTTCTTGCCTGATTGATAAAGCCATTCAGCACAGCAGGGTGTGAAGCGGCAACAATATCCCGGCTTTCATACATTGCATAAGGCGTGATAGACTTTGCCCATTCTTTGTTTTCCGGGGAAATCCTGTCCTCCTGTCTGCGGTGCATGACAGTATTTGCAAGCACATAGCTGACACGTTCTATCCCGTATTCCTTTATGACACCCTCCGCTGTTTCCTTTGGCAGACGGTATCCGTCAAAGTTTTCAGTGATTGCCCTGTCTATGGCATCTTTACAGGCAGCCTTTGTATCACGCTCTATTTTTTCCTGTGCCTTTTCAAGCTCTTTCTGCGCCTGTTCTTCTTTATATGCCGCAAATGCTTCTTTTCCCTTCGGGGATAAATACTTATCTTCCTGAATGAGCTTACGGATACGTTTCTCCACCACTTTCCAGGATAACAGCACCTCTGAATAAGGTTCTGATAAATTTCCTTTTTTCAGACTGATGCCCTTGGAATCGTGATCCTCCCAACTGTGGTCAGCCCCGGCAAGCGCATGGGAGCTGCCGCCTATTCCATACTCATGTTTTAAAAAATCAGCAGCATCTTTGCTGTTATGCCCCTCCATAAAATAATCATAGATACGGAATGAGCCATGATGATAACCACTCCCCCTGCCGAGCCTGTGGTCTATCTCGTCCTGCGTGATGAAATCCTCTTTTTTCACTTCCACCCGGTCATCTGCCGGAAAAGTTTTCTTTTTCAGGAGCAGATTATCAAGCTCATCCCGCAGTTCCTCTTTGGGCATGACAGAACGGAAACGCAGCTTCTTTTCCCCCATTTCAAGCTGGTGCAGTGCCTTATCCATGTACGAAGCTGCCATATCCACACCCTCCGGTGTCGATAGAAGCTCCACTAATCCTGCATGGGAATCCGGATAATTTGCAGCTTTCAATTCCAGTTCTTCCGGCATTTCCTCCATACCGTCACGGAAAAAGAAATACAAGTGGTTTGCAATGCGCCCACGCTCCGCCTCGTCTACAAGGTAGACTTCATTTGCACTCATATAAGTGCCGTTCTCCACCTGTGAACGTATCTGTGTTTCCAGCTCCTTCCAGCTCATGGTAAACCTGGGATTTTCCAATGCCGATGTGCCATATCCGGCTGTCATTCCCTGCTCATCAAACCATACCGCTGTCTGTTTTCCGTCAAACTCAAAGCCTTTTCCGGTGGTTCCGTATTCCTTTTTCAGAAATTCCGCCATTTCCTCCGGCGTCTTGCCCTGACAATACTTGGCATAGATACGTTTCCGACTGTTGTCCCTGCCGCCCCCGCTTCTAAGGATTGCGTCAAGCTGCTCCTGCGGTATCGGCATTGCAGGCGGCACTTTAGACACTTCCTCAGCCTGCTTCATGGCGATATTTCCTACCTGCTCGCTAAACATGGTAAAGAGGTCAAGCTGTTTATACATTCCGTCCATATCAATCTGCTCCGCCACTTCTCCCGGCAGTAAATACACACCGTCCTCCATATAGGAATTGACAAGGAAACGGGCATCTTCCCATGACAAAAGCGTTTCATTTTCTGCCCCGGCTTTTCCCGTCATGTTGATGTAAAGCCCTTCTTCACCGGCATGGAAACCTACGGAAGTACCAGCCACATCCAGCGCATAATATGTGCCGAATGGAAAGCAGTTCCTAAAATATTCCGTTTGCAGCCTTGTATCCTGCTCCATTGCAAAATAGCCTGCAATCTCCGGTCTTTTATGGATCAGAAATTCATCAGAACATAAAATGCCTTTCCGAAGCCCGGTAACATCTTCATTTGGAACAGCCTGATCGTTATCCAAAAAAGAACCGGATAATGAATTGTTTTCACTATCCGGCTCCTGCTGTTCTTTATTCTGTTGTGTACTGTTTTCTAACTGTAGATCAGCTCCGTCAGCACGGTTTCCTCCGCTGAATGTCTGATGCTGTTCATCAGTCCCACCCATTTCATCTGATCGGCTGCTTTCAGTGCCTCGTCCACTCCCTCTGCTTTTGCCATCTGCTGTGTCAGGAAGTCCATTCTCTGCTCTGCCTGCTCCTGTATCTGAAGGCAGTGTGCTTTCAGCTCGCCCGTCAGCACCATGCCCTGATAAATCCCTTTCCGGTGTTCCTGCAAGAATTTCTTTCTCATCAGCCCGTACTTCGTGAGTGCCTGTTCCGGCTCCTCGTTCGGCATCAGGTTCGGGATCAGATAATCCCCGTTCTTCTCGTATGTCAGTTTCATTGGCAATGCCCTCCGTTTCTTTATGGTCAGTAGTTTCCGTTTCATTTTGTATCTGTGTTTCGCTTTCACGCTTTAAAGCATTATAGTCCGCTTCTGCTGTATTTGCAAGCGGAATTTCATCTAAATTTTCGGCATTTTTTAAAATAGTGCCGGACTGCTCTAAAGCCGCTTTTTCTTCTGCCCTTTTCCGGGCAGTCTGACGGTCATAGGCTCTGATTGTATTACCGATTTCCATAAGAAGCGGCTTGCACATTTCCGTTGTGGCACTGCCAAGCACGGATAAGGTCTTTGTGGTATTAAATTCGCTGATATTGTCAAAATCAAGCTCCTCTTTCCACTGCTCCATATCCGCACCGCAGCGTGACAGAATGGTATAGGCAATGCTTGATGCAAGCGTGTCACGCAGCCGGATTCCCACATTCAGCTCGTCAAGCTCCTCTAAAAAACTGCCCTCTCTGACATAACCGATTTCCGGAAGCAGCTCCTCATAATAGTCGGACGCTATCCGCTCCGCAAGCTCTATCAGCCTTTTTTCAAAGGGCATCTGTGCGTCTGTTTCTCCGTAAATATTTTCAAGCCGAGCAAGCACCACATCCTTATGTTCCTCCCTAAGTTCCCACAGGTATGGATCACGCCCGATTCTCCTTGCTTTATGCACATCGGATACATCAAAGACATATTTTAATCTCGGACGCTCGCTGTCCGTGTCAATCAGGGCGATCCCCTTTGCCCCACGGTTTACCCAGCAGTTCATTTTTTCATTCCATGTTTCAAGGGAAGCGCAGGCACTCGCATCGGGTCTTTGGGCATAGATGAGCATCTGCTCGTTAAAAGGGATATTTATACAGCCTTGCAGCCGTATCAAGATATTTCATCCATTCCTGCCCGTTCCTTGCGATCTGCTTTGCGGTTTCCTCCGCCAGCATGGAAATCATCTGATATTTTGTTGTCATAGGCTTTCCTCCAAAAAATGACGGCGGGACTGCTCCCGCCGCCCTGTTTAATCATAAAATCCGTTTTCCTCAATGCCTTTTTCCAGAATGGAAGCAATCAGTTCATCCGGTTCCACTCCGTTGATCTCACTAATCACAATCAGCTTTGCAAGGGTATCCTTCTTTATGAAAACCGCATACTGTTCCTCATCCGGACACAGCTCACGCACGCAGATGCCGAGTGCGTCCGCAATCCTGCACGCTGTCCCGATGTCCGGCTCCTTTATCCCGGCAAGGATATTTAAAAGGGTATTTTCGTGGATGCCGGACAGCTCCGCAAGCCCCGGAATACTCATATCCATTTCTTTCATCACATTTAAAATCTTATCCCCTGTACTGTAAACTGCTGTATTCATACCGCTTATCCTCCTTCTCAATTTTCCTGCCCTGCCTTATTCCCAAAGGAAAAGGCTGCATTTTCCTTATTCTTTGTTACGGTAAATTTTGCTTTTACCTCTGCCACCTTAGACTCCAGCACCGAGAACATGGCTTCCACCTGCTCCGGCGTATACTCATAAGCCGACCTGTTTGCAAGGTTCTCTATCCTTCCAATCGCATCAATCGCCTTATTCATGCGGTACTCCCCAAGACGGATAAATTTATCCGCTTTGGTTTCCTCTGCCTTTGCTGCAGGTGTGCGGTCTGCAATTTCCCCGCTGTTTAAAGCTGCATTTTCCATAGTTTCACTCATATTCAATTCCTCCGTTTTTCCTGAAATTTAAGGGCATACAGACTGTTCCCGTATGCCCTGTATGTACTGTTATTCTGTTTCTATTTCTTACGCTTCGGAAATTCCAGCCTAACCTTATACTGTGATCCCCTGATTTCCTTCCCGTCTTTGGTGTAGGAATAGTCCTCAATGCCTTCCGGGATAAGATAGGCATCATAGGTGCCTTTTTTCCCTTTTAAGCCTTTTACAAGGGTCTTTTTCCCCTCCAGCATACTCTTAATCTGGCTGTCGGAAAGAACGGCTCCCATTGCCCTTCCAACATTCATGCCACATTTATTCTTACAGTAGGCTCCAAACTTCCCTTTTACCACATCACCGCCGCACTTCGGGCATTTGCCTAACGCAGTTCCTGCGTTGATTCCCTGTGCGCCGCCTCCGAACATGGATTTCTGCTCCTCGCTGACACTGTGATAGGTCTGCACAAGGTCACGCACCATATCCTCAATACCGCCCATAAATTCCTGCATGGAATATTCACCTTTTGCCACAAGGGTAAGGGCATTTTCCCAATCCGCTGTGAGCTTCGGGGACTTCACCACATCAGGAAGCACCGTAATCAGCTTCATTCCATCCTCTGTTGGGATCATCTGCTTTTTCTCACGTTTTACAAAACCGTCCTTCACCAGCTTCTCGATAATGTCGGCTCTGGTGGCAGGCGTGCCAAGCCCTTTGCGTTCCACATTATCGCCCATGTCCTCTGCTCCGGCTCTCTCCATTGCAGACAGCAGGGAATCCTCCGTGTAATGCTTCGGCGGTGTCGTGTAATGCTCGCTGATCTTCGTCTGCATGTTCTCAAAGGTCTGTCCCTCTGTAAGCTCCGGCAGCTTCTTTTCTTCGGTGCTTTCTTTTTCCTCTATGGTCTTAAAGGCACGCTTGAAAGCATCCTCAAAATCTTTCCAGCCGTTATGCGTGACCGATTTACCGGAAGCATGAAAAGTATGACCGCCGCAGGAAAGCTCTGCCTTTACCGTTTCATACAGATGTTTTTCCCCCGTAGCACACAGTAACCTGTTGGCCACAAGGGATAAAATCTTTCGCTCCGGTTCCGGCAGCGTGGAAAGGTCAGCCTTTGCAATCTCCATTGTGGGAATGATCGCATGGTGGTCTGTGACCTTTTTGCTGTTCAGCACACGCTTGATGTTCGGATTGAACATCACATCTTCCTGAAAAAGAATGGAACCAAAAATTGCTTCGATCACGCTCTTTGCAGTCTGCTCCATATCATCAGATAAATACTGGCTGTCCGTTCTTGGATAGGTGGCTAACTTTTTCTCATAAAGGCTCTGCGTATACTCTAAGGTCTGCTTTGCGGTAAAACCAAATAAGCGGTTGGCATCCCTCTGAAGCGTGGTAAGGTCATAGAGCTTCGGAGGGGCAATGCTTTTCTGCTCCTTAGCTGCGGAAGTTACAACTGCCTGTCCGTTTTTGCACGCCCCGGCAACAGTTTCCGCTTCCGCCCTGCTGTTAATCCTTCCCGTGGCTGCGTCAACACCGCCGCAGAGGATATGTGCCATGAAATACTGTTCTTTCCTGAAATTCATGATCTGTGTTTCCCTCTCAACCAGCATGCCAAGGGTGGGCGTCTGCACCCTGCCCACCTTTAACACCTTGCCGCCATACAGCACCGTAAAAAGCCGTGTTCCGTTCAGTCCCACAAGCCAGTCTGCCCGCTGCCTGCAAAGGGCTGACTGATACAGACAGTCATAATCGCTGCCCGGCTTTAGATTTGCAAAGCCGTCACGGATTGCGCTTTCCTCCATTGAGGAAATCCACAGCCGCTTCATGGGCTTATTGCAGCCTGCCATCTCATAGACCAGACGGAAGATAAGTTCTCCCTCACGCCCTGCATCGGTGGCACACACCACGCTGTCCACTCTTGTATCGTGCATCAGCTCCCTTAACACCTTATACTGTGCGGCAGTATCCCGTTTGACTTCATGCTGCCAGTTCTCCGGTATCATGGGAAGGCTCTCATACGTCCACTTTTTCCACGCATCAGAATAGGCATCCGGCTGTGCTAATTCCACCAGATGCCCCACGCACCACGAAACGATAGAGCCGCTTCCCTCCATGTATCCGTCTTTTCTCTCCTCTGCCCCGATGACACTGGCAATCTGCTGTGCCACGCTGGGCTTCTCTGCTATCACTAACTGCATAATCTGTTTCCTCCTTTAAATTCAATGTCTGAATCCACTTCATTTCCCCACACGTCAAAGCCTTCCGCTTTTCTGCGGGCAAACAGCTCAATCTTTGGTACATCGCCCATGAGCCTCCTGATGCGCTCATGGACTTCTCCCGGTTTGCGGCTGTGTTCCTCGATATGGGAAACCACAACCTGATGCACTCCCGCATCCACCCGTTTCGGGCTTCCCTTTGTGGCAAGGATACAAAGCTCCACATTGCTGCGTGTCCAGTACCCCATGCCCCAGAACAGGGAATCGCTCTTTTATTCTGCTTTACCCACACAAACGCTACTGTTTTATAGGTAAAGCCCCATGCCCTTATGACTTCAAAGCCTTCCAAAAGGCAGGGGAATGTCACCCAAAGAAATAAGGCACAGTCCTTTTCTGCTATGTCAGCTACGGGAAGTGCCTTAATGTCCTCAATATTCATGGTGGGATAGTGGCTTTCTGCACTGCGTCCCAATCCTTTTTTGGAATAAACCTTGTACTGCCACGGCGGGTCTGCCAGTATCACTGAATATTTCTTCATAATTCCTACAGCTCCGCCTCCTTAGATTTACTTTTACTCTGCGTCTTTTGGGCGGGCTTCTGCGTGACAGCTTCCGCTTTCTTTTCTGCAAGCCTGCCCTTTACCGACTCCCTCGGACGCTCCTTATAAGCCTCCACCATTTTCTTTAAATCGGCATTGGCAATGCTGTTTTTCTCTGTCCCCCATTCCTTTTTGCCGTCAGGCTTTTCTCCGACCACAACCGGACGGCGCAGCGTTGTATGCCCCTCCGCCGGGAGCTTGATCCACATCCCTTTACCAAACTTATCCTCGTGGACATGGTTTGCCTTTACCACAAAAGTCTGCCACGGTCTGTGATCATTCTTATCGGGATTGGGAACGAGTATTTCCTTGTACTTATTCCCGTCCTTCCCCTGAAATTCCTCCCCGACACAGCCCTTGCCGAATTTCATCGTGATCTCCTTAAATTCCTTCTTGGGGCTTGTTTCTCTGTTCTCCTGCCCTGCTTTTTCCGATGCCGCAGCCCGCTTTGCGGCAATGTCATCAAGCACGTTGTCCACCGTTTCTTTCATTCCTGTTTCTTTTCCCATTCAATGCTCCTCCTGCTTTTCCTTATTCCGTGGTATCCGCCGCATCGCTTTCCCTGTCATCGTCAAAGAAATCATCATCGGAGCTGTCCTCCTGCTCCTCATCTTCATTCTCATATTCTTCCGTATCTTCCTCGTCCTCATCTTCGTCCTCGATGAAATCCTCTTTCTTCCTGCGGACTACCTTAAAATAATAAGCTCCGCCGATAAAGGCAATGGCAAGGATACCTATGATGATATAAGAAGCAATAGGGCTGGCTTCCTCTCCGGCTTCTTCCTCCGGTTCCGTTTCCTCCGTGCTTTCTTCTTCGGTACTCTCTGACTCCGTATCTTCCTCCGGCTCGCTCTCCTTATCGGTATTGTTGTTTGGCAGTGCGCTCTCCGTTGTCGGGATTGCAGATTCCAGAGCAGCGGAGTTTTTCGGTAAGGTTTCGCTGTTGTCGGAAGTGGTGTTCAGAAGGTCATTTTCCGTAATCTCCGTCAGGAAATAAACCATTTCCTCCTCCCCGTCCCTGTCAATAATCAGATAAAATACTTTATCCGATGCGGTCTGAATAGTGTAAAACTCCTTGCCCTGTTCAGACTGTTCCTTATCACCGCTTTCTGCCGCTTCCGCAGCATCTGCTTCAGCAAAAGCCTGTTTCTTCTGTTCCTCCGGTGTCTGTGAAATGGTATTGCCGTCACTGTCCGTCTTTGTATGCTCTGTCACCGTTCCCGTGGCACTCCCCGGCTTGGTGGCTTCGGCGTTGACCGGGAGCTGCTCTGCCGGATTCTCATCACTCTCATCGGCAGGGTCTTTGTAATACGGATTTTTCGTCTTATAAACCTCCGACATATTTCCGGCATTGTCCATTGCAGAAATGGTAAAATACTCATACCCCGCATCAAATTGCTGCAGGCGGATATTCAGGGTTCCGTTTGTCAGGTCTGTAAACTCATAACCGTTGACATACACCGCCTTTGCGCCGGAATCCGTATCATGCACCTGAATACTTAACAGTCCGTCACTGACCGCCGCATTGAGGGTGGGCTTCGTGGTGTCAAAACATTTCATTGCCCGGTTTCTCTCATATGTATTGCCTTTCTGGTCTGTGACCTGCACATAGACGGTACAGTTTTCAGAAATTTCCAGCTTCTTATCTTCCGTCACGTCCGTCCAGCTCCCGTTCTGCCCTACTTTTGCCTGTATCATGGCAATTTCAAAGTTGCCCGTGTGTGCCGTATCGGATACGGTAAACGTAACTGTTGCCCTTTCGTTGTACCACCCGCCCGGACTGTTGATGTTAATGACTACATTCGGGAGTCTTGTATTCACAGTCCCTGTAATCTGCGGCGCATACTTCACAATCCTTGTCATAGTCATATGCGCTGCACTTTTTCTCACAGGTACACACCGGCTCTGTTACTTCATTTCCGGAAACCGTACCGTTTTCCGTACTTTCCTCTGTTGTATTCTCCGTGCTTTCTTCCGTGCCGCCCTCTGCACTCTGCTCTGTGTCGGCTTCCGTCTGCCCTGTGCTTTCCGCAGGTTCCTCTGATACTGCTTCCTGCTCTTTGGAATCCTCCGCATGGACATTCACTGCATAATTCCCGTTCAGGGCAAAGCCCACTGCGGGCATACAGAATAATACTGCTGATAAACCAAGCGATAACACCGCTTTAGTTGATAACTTAATTTTTTTCATGGCTTACTGCCTCCCTTTCTGTTTGTCTTGTCTGTTCCTCCTGCTCCTTCTGCTTTAACAGATGCAGGATTTCTTCCTCACTGACTTTATTCAGCAGAATCAGCCTGTCCAAAGAGATTTTATTCTTCTCAATGAATTTCATCTTTTCTGCGTCCTCTGCCATCTGAAGCTGCTCCTCCAAGTCCTTCTGCCTTTCCTGCAGCGTTGCAAGCTGCTGCCGGACTTTCTGAAGCTCCTTTTCAATCCTTTCCTTTGTCACATCATTTCTCCTTTCCATGCCCCGTTAAAGGGCATTTATTTCTAATTCAATCTGCCAAACGCATAAAAATGGCTCTGCCAGTACGAGGTATTGATATTGGAATACTTAATCGGATCGCCTGCATGTATCATCACACCGTTTCCGCAGTAAATTCCCACATGGCTGACTGCACCGCCTGAATTGTATGTACCCGTAAAAAAGATAATATCTCCTGCCTTTGCGTCCGCTGCCGGAACCGGAGTACACTGGTCATAAATGCCCTGTGCCGTGGTTCTTGGAAAATTGTGTACGCCGCTGTTGGTAAATACCCAGCAGACAAAGCCGGAGCAGTCAAAGCTCGTTGACGGTGACGAACCGCCCCATACATACGGATAGCCTAGATATCTTGCTGCTTCCTCCATAAGTGCCTGTACGGTTGCATCATTATAAGAATCCGGCGGTATGGCACCTCCCCCGCCGCTTCCGCTTCCCGGTGTTTCCCCGTACAGCGTTTTTTCTCCTGCTTCAAAGTAAAATAACGGGTTATAATATTCCCCGTTATACAGACATTCGATATGAAGGTGGCTTCCGGTGCTGCTCCCCGTGTTTCCCGTTGTTCCGATTACCGTTCCGTGTGTAATGTCCTGTCCGGTACTGACGCTTAACGTGTCCATGTGGGCATATTTCGTACAGTATCCTTTGCTGTCCTCAATTACCACATAGTTGCCGTAGTAATCATCGTAAGCGGCTGTTGTGACGGTGCCGTCCATCGCCGCATAGACCGTGGTTCCTGTCGGCACTGCAATGTCAACGCCCCTGTGAAGCTGCTCCTGCCCCGTGACCGGATTGATGCGCCAGCCGTAATAGCTCGATACATAGTTGTACCAGTAAAGGTCAAGCGGTGTGTAAAACTGCTGTACCAGCCCGTGTGTTTCGTTATAAAAAGCATAAATCTCTTTCTGCTCCTCATTCATGTGTCCGGCTGCCACCACACCCAAATCCTTTGCGGTAAGCGTGACCTCTAAAATACTGACTTCGTACTCATATTCCTCCTCTGTTTCCTCCCCCGTTTCCGGGTCTGTGACCGTTCTTGTGCCTGTCCTTGTTTCCGTGGTCGGATTCAGGGTCAGCTCATACATCTCGTCAAAAAGGCTTTCTATTTCACCCTGCACCTCTGCCGCCGTAAATTCCGTATAGACTGCGGATAAATAGCTGATTAAGGCAAAGGGATCATGCCCTATGGCATCCAGATTGTAGCGGTATTCGTCATAATCCGGATAATCTGTTTCTATGGCATCAATTTCTGCCTGCAGGTTCTTTTCCAGCTCGGAAAATGCCAAATCTGCCGCATCCATCTCCGCCGGGACGCTCATATAGCTCCCTGCCAGCGTGGTACTCATGCCGTCCGAAAACATCGCCCCGCAGGACGATATGGAGGTCATAATCATAATCAAAAGCACCGCAAAGGCTCCTATCGTCACAAGCAGGGCAGCGTGTTTCTGTGCGGCTTCCTGTAACTTCTTTGCAACCGTTGTGGTAAAGTTGGCAGATTTTACCGCCGCTTCTTTTGTGTTCTTCGCCGCCTGCCCTGCCCGCCTTGCCTTTGCATACTCACGTTTGATGCGCTGTTTCTGCAGTCTTTTCTGCAGCTGCTTCTTTAACGTCTTTTCCTGCATTTCCGGGTTTTCTTCCAAAAACTTCCGGTAACGGAAATTGACCTCTTTTTTGAAACTGCTTTTTCTCCAGCTTCGCCACTTTCTCACGCCGCCTTTGCAGCCTGTTTTTATGGTGCCGCTTCACAAAGCGGTACGCATCTTCGGCTTTCTGCTCACTTTTGTGTGCGCCCCTCCACGCCTGCGTTTTCCTTTTCCACTTCGGCAACCTTGCCATGTGCATAATTGGTAAACTCTGATCCGGCTCTGCCCGCCATCCTCTTTACCGGGCTGTCCGGTTTAAAGGGCTTTTCCTTTTTTACGGCGGTCAGCACATACTTTGCCCTGCCTGTCTTTTCATCAAAGACACGCTCAAGGGAATACTCCGTTTTCTTTGGCAGCTTCCGTCTTGCCGCTTCTGTCTTTCTTCCGGGCTTTCTCCGCTTTCTTCTGTAACTTATCCAGCTTTTTGCTGCCCTGAAACTCCGTTTTTTTCTCCCTCTGTAAAGGCATTGTCTTTTGTATTGAAATCCTGTTCAAAATCAGAGGTTTTCGTCCGTTCCCTGTCCGTATGCTCACGCTGTTTCCGCCTGCGGTAATGCCCCCTTTTCTCTGCCTGATGATAGGTGTCCCTGCGGCGGTAATCATCGCCGGACTGCCTTTCTTCCTGCGCTGTGCCATTGTCCTCCGTAAAGGTACTGTTTTCCTTTGTAAAATCACTTTTCTTCTGACTTCCGGCATCCGCATTTTCAGACATTTTGTCACTCTGCCCAAAAGCACCCTGCTTCCGGTGCTGCTTTCTCTGCCCGCCTTTTGCCTTCCTGCTGTCAGATGTTTTTGTCTGCTTTTGGACATCCTGTCCAAAAGTTTCCGCCTGTCCCGACCTTTGGACATTCTGTCCGGAAGTGTCGTCTGCATCTCTCGGCTGGTGTACGCCGGACTGCTTCTGCTGTGCCTTTTTCGGTGCGGCAGTTCCCTTTACGGAGCTGCCCCCGGCAAAAGCATTGCTATCCTCTGCAAACCCAGCCGCCTGTGCTTTCTTTATCTCTGCCATTAAAATTCCTCCATGTCTATCTGCTATCCAATGCCTGCCCCTTTCTGTACCGCCTGTGTCATGATTCTTAAAATCCTTTACGGAATGAAACAGCCTCTTATCGTTTACTCATGTCAATCAGCCTTATTTTCATATCCGCCTCCTATCCGTTCATCGAAGAAAATCGCCCACGTTCTGTGTCAGACCTGTCGGAATGCCGCCCCACTTACGGAAACGCTTCCAGATTTCCACCGAATAAATGGCTGTCTGCCTTTCCTTTAAGAGAAGGTGGAACTCGTCACAGTAATAACGGGTAGCAATCCTTCGCTCCCGGTTCTGTGAAACCCTGTTCCAGACCGCATCCTGCACGATTAACATTCCAAGCTCCTTTAGCTGGTTGCCCAAGTCCCTGATGTCAAAGCACATGATGCGGGCTGTCCACGTTGGTGCGGTGGTTAAAATAATTCTGCGATCCATGCACATACAGCACGAGGCTGTTTGCGATACGCTCCGCTTTTTTGTTCTTGTGCTTCAAGAGGGCATTATACAAATCCTCAAGTATCGGCATATTCTCCGGCACGGGATTTTCAAAGTAGGCCATCGTAGATATGACGGATACACTCGTCAATGATGCCCTTCTCATCATTCTCCAGCCCGTCCTTCCCTCCGGCGATCAGGTCACATAAGGTAATGATAAAGTCCGATTTCAGCTTTAACGCTTCCTTGTCTCCCTTATGTGACAGCTGTATATCCATCGGGTTTAAGTAATCCTTTGAATTGGTGGCAAGCTTTACCACCTGCCCGTGTAGTGCCGCCACGAGTGCAAAATATTCTCCCTCTGGATCACAGATAATCACATCGTCCCTCGTGATAAGAAAGCAGCTATAAAATCTCACGCTTTGCGCTGAAACTTTTACCGCTTCCCGGTGTACCAAGTATCACACCGTTTGGTGTACGAAGCCGTTTCCGGTCTGCCATGATCATGTTGTTACTGAGGGCGTTCAGGCCGTAATAGATCGCCGGAGCAGGCATGAATAACTCCTGCGTACAGAACGGAACAAGGATCGCTGTGCTCTTCGTTGACAAGGGTACGTTCTATCCCTGTTTCATTACAGCCGATTGGCGCAGATGCCATCAGTCCCTGCTCCTGCAGATACTGTAAACAGCGCAGGTTGCAGTTTGCCTGCTGGATAATGCCGGACACCCTCTGCGTGATGTTCTCAAGCTCCCGCTTGCTCCTGCCGTAGCAGGTAATCAGGAATGTCATGTTGATGATCTTCTGGTTGCTGGTATTCAGGTCATCCAGAAAGCTCCAGCGTGTCCTTTTCATAAGTCACGATGTCCGTGGGTAAAATATCCATGTCATAGCCGGACGTACTGCTTTCTTCTGTTCCTCAATTTTCATCTTCTGAATATTTGTCAATGCCCCTTTTAACATCTTGATTGCCTTTACCGGGTCAGCCGTCTGCATGTGCATGGAAATGGTAAGGTTATCATCAATGTCAAGGAGCTGCTTGATCAGCTCGTCCGTAAACTTCGGTGCCAAAATATCCAGATAGGACACACAGCCATACATCTTCCCCGCTTTGAAGCGGCTCGGGTAACGGAAGTCGAAGCCCGGCGGTGCGATATAGTCCTTTACGCTTTTACCGGATTCTGACACCTCCTTAAAGGAAAAACGGAAAGGCTTCATTGTATCCTGATTGAAATATTCATGCAGGATGCGCAGCCGTTCCTTTCCGTCAAGGCTTCTGGCGTGTGTGCCCAGATTAGTCAAATTTTTAATCACATCTGCTTCAATGCTGACAAGTTTTGCTTTTCGCTTCCTTGTAGCCGTTGCACTCCATACCGAAGATCAGGTATTTCGACTTAATGATGCCGTTGTTTCCCTTTGCTGCCTGTTTCTTTGAGCATTTCCGTATATTCCTCACGGATATCGTCAAATTCATCTCCCTGCAAAGGAATGTCAAACTGCTCTATCAAAGTCTGTTCGTTGACCTGTCTGTTAAACAGGAACAGTTCAAACTTCACAGACGGATCAAAGTAATTGATGAGCTTGCTGTACTCGTGCCAGGATGTCCGCCTGGTCATCCACTTCCAGCAGCTCATAGTTTATATCATAAAATTCCACCATTTTCGTATAATAACGGTGGCTGACCTGACAGATCCCGTCACGGAACATCTTTTCAAAAGTAATCGTCTTTTGTGCGGTAGTCGGCTTTTCTTTCTCTTTCTTTGCCGGATAAAATATGTTTCAGTTCTACCAGACGTTTCTTCTCGGAAAAGGTAAGTCCCCGCTTCGTTTTTACTTTTTCTTATGTCTGTGCGGCTTTTCTGCCTTTTGCTTTGTTTTCAAGATAACGAACCTCCCTTCGTAATTTTTCTGTTTCTCCTCCAACTGTCTGTAAAGATTTTCTGATTTATAGGGACGGATTCCCGGCGTGAGGATTTTCTGCCGTAACATAAAATACAGAATCTTCTCTGCGGGAAACCCGTCTTTTTCATACATTGCCAAAAAAGAAAAAAGGGAGCCATGAGGGCTACCATGTTCAGTGCCGATCCCTGTGTGCCGATAAATCCCTTTTGTAAAAAAATACAGAGGGATGCCCGTTACTGCACCCGCACCACTGAAACAGATAATCTGGCGTTTTGTTAAGTTCATTGCCACCTTTGTCTTGATGCCGCTTAGATTTTTTGGCACTGCGACTGATATAGCCATAACATCACAGCCGGAGCTGATACTGCAAGCCCCGGCTGTTCCCTCCTTTCTTTGAAATGTGTTCTAATGAGCATTAGATTGATTTGCAAGGGAACCTGTCTTAAATAAGCTGAAGCATAGGATAACGGTATATGCCTGCCACCGACCACAAAGCTGTGTGAAGATTTCCTGCAACCGCCAACACTGGATACCAGCACCGCATAAATTGCCACGCACACCATAATGAAAAATCCCTGAAATGCCAAAGCACACAGTCCCTTGATATAGTTGCTTCCGATACTGCCCCATTCCCGGTTGCTCAGAGTCGCAAACGGAACCGGAGCCACTGAAACATAAAGGTATATTTCTATCATGCGCCCATATAAAATGACGGTGGTTAAGACGGACATGATTTTCATACATAAGCTGACGATCATGGTTTCTATCCCAAGCCCTATCAGTTCGCCAATGCCCATCGTGTCAATCTGACTGTCAAACATGGTTTTAGGGTATCCGTCACATCAATGGTAGTGGAACCCGAAACAATACCGCCTGCTCTGGAATTCACGATATGGTTTCCCACATCAAAAATCGCCATCGTGATGTCAAAGGTATAGCTGACAAACAGCACAGCAATACAGGCTTTGATAAGGTAACGGAAAAAGAACTCGCTTCCTTGACTTCATGCATGTTGTTCTTGTCCATTACCATTGTAATCAGCTCATAGCAGAGAATGGCACTGATGATCATTCCCGCTATGGGTATCATCACATTTTCCGAAAGGTTCTCTATCATAGAAAAACTCCGCTGTTCCATGAACTGGGTGTCCTGCCGACTTCCCCTGCGATTGTTCCGACCTTATCATTTACGTCCGTGAACATCGTGGTAAGATTGTCAAGCACCCAGCCCTGCAGCATTTCCTTTATAAATTCAGTGATTTTGTCAATGATCGCTCCCATGAATTATGAGAAAAGGGAAGTGAGCTGCGGAATCACCGTCTGCGCCACAATGACAATGCCGCCGCCCGCCATGAGCTGCTTGATGCCCTGTGATTTTGCACCCGGATTGTCATTTCCATAGCCTTCCAGAAGGTTGATAACGCCCCATACTGCCACGCCTGCTCCGATTGCTGTTACGACTGTCTTTAATCCTGTTACTGCTGTTGTAAAAAATGCCATATTCAGTTACCTCGTTCTTTCCGAAAATTTATTTTTTGCAAAAAATAAGGAGCATTGCTTTCTATCCGCAAAACTCCTGTACCTCTGGACATCGTGTCCAAATGTTCCTATTCAGTTGTATCCGGGGAAATCTCCCCGCATTCAAAGGCTTCATCTACCTTTGTCTTTTCTGTGACCTTCAAGTGGTGCAGATGTTTCACATACTGTTCCATATCAAAGGCATTTTTCGGGTCATAATCGGACAGCTCTTTGTATCTGTCATGCTTCGTTATATCAAACTTGTCTGAGAAAAAAGGTCTTACGCCCCTAAGCTGCATGATACACTTGCTGCCGTCCATGACCGCTATCTCGTCCTGACTCATCAGCTCTTTTCCGGTCTTTTGGTAATTCAGACCGTAGGACTGGCTTGTACCTCTTGTATCTGAGGTATTGTAAAGGTCTATTGTTTCTTTACCCAAAATCTCCGCCATCTCTTTTAAGGTGGTCTTTTCCTTCCCTCCGAGAAACAGCGTAGTGTCGCAGTTGCCCTTCAATGGTGTCAGCGTTGTCCTTATAAATCGCCTTAAGCTGGGACTTTGACTGCAAAATAATAGAAGCTGATATTTCCCGGCTACGAATTGTAGCGATCAGCTTCTCAAACTGTGGAATCTGCCCGATGTTCGCAAACTCATCCAGCAGGCACCGCACATGAACCGGAAGCCTGCCATTATAAACATCGTCTGCCTTATCGCAGAGCAGGTTAAAGAGCTGTGAATACATGATTGACACCACGAAATTAAATGTGGCATCCGTATCGGAAATAATGACGAATAACGCTGTCTTTTGCTCTCCAAGCGTGTCAAGCTCCAGCTCGTCATATTCCATCAGGTCACGCAGCTCTTTGATATCAAATGGTGCTAGCTCCTCAAACAGCAAATCTACGGCATTTTTGAAATTCTCATCGTCCTCTCTGGCTTCGCTTGCATCAATCAGATCAATCAGCATGGCAAAATTCTGTTCTTCCTCCGGTGCTTCATACCAGATATATGCGATCAGTGCCGTATAATAGAGCTTTTCTGCCTTGATCCAGAAGTCCTCACCGGATTGCTGTCCCTCTCCTTTGGTGTTGACTATGATCGTGTTTACAAGTTTCAGAATATCCTTTTCGCTCCGTAAATAGGCGAAAGGATTATAGTGCATGGATTTTGCAAAGTTTATGGTATTTAAGACTTTTATTTTATATTTGCCCCTTTTCAGCATCTTTCCGCACTCGACTAATACCGTTCCTTTCGGATCAGTGACAACATAGCTTGAGTGCATCTGCATCAGGTTCGGCTTCACAAAAAAGCGCGTCTTGCCGGAACCGGAACCGCCGATAACAAGAATATTTTTATTCCTCGCATACTTCGGCTGCTTTCGGTCTGCCTGACATCATCAGCCTCTCTGTCTGCTGTCAGAAGGACATTATTTTCAAACACAGAGTCCATATATGGCTCTATGTCCTTGGCATTTCCCCACCTTGCGGAACCGTATTCTACACCCTGCCGGAACTTCTTGGCATTCTTGGCCTTGTAATAAACAATGAAGCCGGAGGGCAATGCCTCCGCCGATTCCAATCAGCAAAATCTCAGAAAAAAACTGGGGAACGGATTGGAAAACATCCTGTCCATTTGGCTCATTACTACCATCATCTTGTCAGACGCATTACTGCCCTCTGCCACTCTCCATAAAAATGCTGCCTTATTACAGAAGTAGCCCGGCAAGACATAGGGAAGATTCAGCAGTATCAGCTTTTTTAACATCACTTTTTGCTTTTTTCCTTCAGTTTTTGGGGACAGCCTTTTAAATCTTTGGTAATGCCTGCTATGATGCTGCTCATAGGCTCTGTCCCCTGTCCTTATTCTTCTCCCGGCTCCTCTCCCTGTTCTTATTCTGTGACACTGCTTCCCTGAAATGCTTTAATTTCTCCCTTACGGAAGTTCTGCCTTTTCGTTTCTCATTACCATAAACAAATTCCTTGAATGCCTGCGCTAGTGCATCGGCATCCCTGCCCTTGAAAAATACCAGATACTTGGGCGGTTCGCACGTCCTGTCTTTCTTGACAGCAAAATCAACATTATATTTACGAGCTACCCGCTCAAAGGATTTGATGTTGCTGTCCGTCACTTCGATAGACGATACTCCCACACCTTCGCCAACCAGCTTTTTCACAGAAGTTTTACCATGCGATTTCTGTGATTTCTGCTTCTGATGATTCAGATAAATCCGCATTGCAGCTTTCAGTACGCTGGCACTTAGTTTTGAGGTCTTAATCACAAGGGCGATTGTCTTTTGCGTTACTTCCTCCTGCATAAGTACCTCCTGATCCATTGTTATCTGACTGTAAGCTCCGCTAAGGTGGAACATACAGCCGATGCAGTAAATATTTCATAAGCTCTCCTTTCCGCTTTTGGACATCGTGTCCAAAAGTCTGTAAACGCAAAAAGGGCAGCTATAAACCTTTATGGTCTATAACTGCCCTGACGCTGTGTACCATATTTAATTTATCTGTACCGGATTACCGGACACTGCTTTGTCTTTTTACCTGTTTTCCTGCGTTCCAAAGCAAACACCATATCCCCGGTACGTTCAAAATATCCAATATCTTTCTTCCAGCTCATACCGCATTTGCAATGCTGCAAACCGATAAACTGCTGTTTCATTTTCCTGCCGCACTCCGGGCATATCTTATTGTTGCTTCCCCTCTTTTTCTTTGGTAAATCAGGCTTTTTCTCCTTTGCGGGCTTTTCCTCCGGTATTCCGTTTTCCCTGATACGGATTTCATAACGAGGCATCTTTAAAAGATATGCTTGGTAAACCTCATCAAAGGGAACCCATACCGCCTGTGATTCCAGCTTTTTATAAATACGTTCCGTAATTTCCCTTGCTGCTTCCTCTGTGGGCATTTCCCCGTTTTCTTTATAATAAGAGCAGGTTTCCCGAAACATTTGGTCAGCAATTTTCATTTTCTGCTTCTGCTTTAAATCCTTATAGGTTTTATTTGGCTGCTTCTGCCGCTTATATGCAAGCGAATGATGATTTTGTTTCATATAATCCCTCTTTAAAATAAATTCCGCTTCAATTATTATAACAGAAGTCTTTTTATCATAAAATATTTTGTCTGTATTTATTATTCCAATAACATAACCGTACACATATCTGCCCGGATATGATTCTTCTCCATTGAAACATTATCGAAAAGCAATGCCTGAAACAGCACATCCCGCACATTATCAAGCAAAACGATCTTCTGCTCCTGCTCCGTCAGGTGTTCAAATTCCACGCCATCCCACACAATAGTTTTTCTTGCGGCTTCACAATAAGCAAACAGACCGAGGATATATTTATTTGACATAATAAAACCATAGGTTTCCTGCCCTTCATAGATCATTCTGTATCTGTCCGTTTCTTTCTCCGGCAGGCTGAAAATACACTGTACCGTTTCCAGACACACCCTGCCGTCATATTCCGGCTTCAGTTTTCTTTTATATCTCTGCACTTTTGTGTAAACTTCTTCCCGTTCCACGACGGAACGGGTGCGCTTAAACTGCGGCTTTTTGCAGAGCATATCCAAATCCATATATACATTGTTGATTATGCTTTTCCCTGCATACTGCCCGAAGGTTCTGATCCGCAGCAGATATGTAAGAACTTCATTTAACTTTTCCTCTGATATGATAAACTGAAAAGGCTTACTGCCAAATTCCATCCGTTCAAAAGCCAGCGGACAGCTCCCCTTTGCAACCTCCCTCTCCATTACCCTGTTGATATCTCTCATTGATTCCATTGTTATCTTCCTTTCCACCTTTAGACATCGTGTCCAAAAGTCATTGAACATAAAAAGGCAGCTACAAGCTGTCTGCTCATAACTGCCCTTACGCTGTGTTGCTTATAATGTAATTCCTGCCTTTATTGCAAAGTCGGCTTTTCTGTCTGTAAGTTCCTTCTGTTTTTCCTCCGGCAGACTTTTTAATACGCCGCCATAACCTTTCTCCATCAGCGGCGTTCCCTTTGCCATTAAATAGAGCTTTGTATCAAGCCATTCCTGCCACAGATTTTCAAACATACTCTGACTATCCGTGAAGGTTATCACATCATCAAAGCCCTGCGGCTCCTTGTAATACTGCAATTTTACAAAGCCGTATCTTCCTGCATCCATGACAAGGATATTCTCAAGCCCATACAGCTCTGCAAACGCCTCCGCAACCCTTCTGCACTTTTCCTGTTCTTCTTTCGTGATATATACTTTCTTCTCCATACCGCACCGCCTAATCTATTTTTTAAACCATTATCCACCTCTGGACACTCTGTCCAAAAGCTGCCTGTGAATATATTTATTATCTCCGCAAAAATCTTTCCAATTCTTTCAGACAATCCCTTTTTCCTCCCAGCCGCCGCCATACATATCATGCTGTACCTCCTGCTGATAATAATGGTTCATAGTTGAGGGAGCATTATAAAGTGCTGTAACCATGTATGCCTTGATATTTGTTATCTTCGTCTTCGTCTCTTTCATGCAACCAATCACATATTCCAAATGGGAGCTATTCAGTTTGAGGAACTTTGATTTTACAAGCTCATATGGGTAATCATTTCCACCGATTTTAACAGTTTTATGCTTTACGCATACAATCTTCGCAGATTACCTCAAACAATTCCTCATACAAGCCCTTTGTCCTGCCATCTGCCATATTTCATGTGATGCTCATACTCAATATTCTGCTTAATCAGCTCTATGTATGCGTTCACGTCCTCCATCACATCAATCTTATCCAACTCACTGCCGGATTGATTGATAGGATTGATTATAATTCCTATCAATAACTCTGGTCAGTATTATTATAGTCAGTATAATTAGGGGCTGCTTTTTGAACTTCCTTGCAAGTTCAGATATTGTACTTCTTGAAGTAAAATTTTTAGACTTGAAGTCTGTTTTTTTGAACCTCTTGAAGTCGGCTTCTCAAACTTCTTGAAGTCGGTTTTTAGAACTCTTGAGGTTCAAATCCTCCGACTTCTGTGGAAACATCAGCCTATTTGCAGGCGTTTCTTCTTCTGCTTCATTTTCCTCTGAATTGTGGCAAAATTCTTCACATAAATAATATCCGGCTTGCCAAGTCCCCTGCGTATCCGTTCCACCAGACCGATCCCTTTATTGGTATCTAATTCGGCAAGGACTTTTATCGCCTTATCCTTGCCGCATCCCAAATCCTCCATGATACTGTCCACCGTATAAATGATATACGCCCTGTTTTCATCATCAAGCCAGCCATTTTTCATGGAAAGTGCCATACGGTCAAGCATCAGTCCATAGAGGAGCTTAGCATCGCTGCTAAGCCCCTTAAACCTCTCGTCCTTAATCAGCAGACGTGGAACACGGTAAAACGAAAACTGCTCCGCTTCGATTCCGTAGTAATAATCGAATTTGATTGTACCGCCCATTTTCCGTGCCTCCTTTACTGCTTGCTCACGCCATTTGCGGCGTTCCATTCCTCCAATAGCTGATAGATGATATTTTCTATTTCCTCACTGGAATACTCCTCCGTAAAATATCGGCTGATCCTCTCGCCTTTGATTGTGACCTTTCTTTCCTTCGGCTTTTCCTCCGTCAAAATGAGCCTTACCATTGCAAGGGTCAGCTCCCCGTTTTTTCCATACTCCTTCAGTTTGGCAGACTGTACTGTGGAAATATTTGCTCCGCTTTCCTCCAGAATGACCTGTACCCATTCCTGCGCCTGTTCCGTGAGAAACGATATGTCAACGCCCTGCACCAGACCGATTTTCTTCTTATCGACCATATCCAGCAATTCATCAGACAGACGGGCAAGCCAGATATACCGTTGCACCGTCTTTCCACTCTCTCCGGCAGCTTCTCCCACCTCGTCAAGGCTGCTTCCGCTTCCCTTTTCTGCCCTGATGTTTCATAGCCTCATACTTCATTGCATAAGCCCTTGCTTTTTCGCTGGGTAAAATATCCTCACGCTGAATGTTGGTATCCACCATGATAACCGTTGCTTCATCGTCGTATAATTGCGGACTATCACAGGCATATCCTCTTTTCCTGCCGTTCTGAACCTCGTTTTCTGCGGTGCCCGGCAATGATCTCATAGCCGCCCCCTGCCCTCGGTCTTGCAATTACCGGGTACGAACACCCCATACTTACTAATGCTCTCCACGGTTTCTTGCATCTTTTCATCATCCAGTACACGGAACGGATGATTTCTAAACTCATGCAAATCCGTGAGCTTGGCTCTGATAATCTGCTCTTCGCTCCCTGTCGTTTTCTTCTGCATTTCCAAATAAATCATCAAAACTATTTAATTTGACCTTTGATGCACTTCCTGCCTTACTCATCACGAAGCACCTCCTCCGTCAAAGACTGATAGGCACTCGCCACTTTCCCCTTCGGGTCGTGCCGATAGATGCTGACACCTTCTGCTGAAATTTCCGCAGCCCTTACGGAAATCGGGATACTGTTCTGAAATATCCTAACTTTGCTTCCATAATTCTCAATCAGTAATGCACTGATGTCCTTTGCATAGTTGGTGCGGTTATCAACCATCGTAAGCAGAATCCCCTCTATCTCCAGTTTTGGATTGATCTGCCGCTTTACCCTGCCTATGGTCTTGATAAGCTGCTCCAAGACCTTTTACGGGCAGATATGCCGCCTGCACGGGAATTAAGATACTGTCGGCACAGGCAAAGGCATTTATGGTTATCATGCCAAGCGAAGGCATACAGTCAATCAGAATGTAATCGTAGTCCTCCCTTACCTGCTCTATGTAGGAACGCAGCACCAGCTCCCTGCTCATGGCATTCACAAGCGATACCTCCAGACCGGACAGCTCAATATTTCCCGGCATGAAAGGTCTACCCCTTCCTCATGTTTAAAATGCCGTACTCCGGTTTTATTTCCTCATCATTGATAATAGCTGCCATAATGGTTGCAAGTGTAATTTCCAGTTTGTCAGGCTCCTGAATACCTAAACTTGCAGTCAAGCTTCCTTGTGCATCCGCGTCTATCAGCAACCTTTTTCCCCTTTTTTGCAAGTCCGATACCTAGATTGCTTGTTGTGGTGGTCTTTCCCACACCACCTTTCTGATTTCCGATTACTATAACTTTACACATGATACATTCTCCTTTTTCTACTATTTTGCTTTTATTTGCTCTATTTACATTGCTCTTTTTTACTTCCACATACGATCTGTAATACTTATTCGTTCCTTTATTCGCGTATACATCTCGGAAAACTCTGTTACTTCCACTTTGGAATTCCGCTGTAAAATCTTTCCGAACCATATAATATCATTCTTTGTTCCCATCACTCTGACTTTTAACACTAGTCTGTTCCTCCAAATAAGGCATACAGTTCCCGGTTATAAGTGGCATACTCCGGATAGCGGATCTGTATTGCCTGCCAGAAAGGTGCATAGGCACAGCAAAACAAGTCCTCCACCGTGTACTGCCTGCACTCGTTTACCTGTTCTTCTGCATTTTGTAATCATAAACACTCGGTGTACCGTTACAGTACAGGTTAAATGCCATTCGCACTACTTATGCTGCCGCTGGTCTGCCAGCCTTCATGCAGACACTCAGTTTTTACACATCCCGTCTTAAAAT
>VOFE01000138.1_pt1 | contig 55145 bp, 82 predicted proteins | sample 5384071 | NCBI WGS metagenome assembly VOFE01 (sample SAMN12384724, study PRJNA508395) | human gut metagenome | isolation source: healthy gut D | host: Homo sapiens
CTGACCTGACGTCGTCCCCACCTTCCTCCCACTGGCAACAGGGGTTGCGCTCGTTGCTGGACTTAACCAAACATCTCACGACACGAGCTGACGACGGCCATGCAGCACCTGTGTAACGCCTCCGAAGAGTCGCATGCTTTCACATGTTGTTCATTACATGTCAAGCCCAGGTAAGGTTCTTCGCGTTGCATCGAATTAAGCCACATACTCCACCGCTTGTGCGGGTCCCCGTCAATTTCTTTGAGTTTTAATCTTGCGACCGTACTCCCCAGGCGGCACGCTTAACGCGTTAGCTCCGGCACGCAGGGGGTCGATTCCCCGCACACCAAGCGTGCACCGTTTACTGCCAGGACTACAGGGGTATCTAATCCCTTTCGCTCCCCTGGCCTTCGTGCCTCAGCGTCAGTTAATGTCCAGGAACCCGCCTTCGCCACGAGTGTTCCTCTCGATATCTACGCATTTCACTGCTACACCGAGAATTCCGGTTCCCCCTCCATTACTCTAGTCTCGCAGTATCATGTGCAGTCCGGGGGTTGAGCCCCCGCCTTTCACACACGACTTACGAAACCGCCTACGCACGCTTTACGCCCAGTGATTCCGAACAACGCTTGAGACCTCTGTATTACCGCGGCTGCTGGCACAGAGTTAGCCGTCTCTTCCTCTTGTGGTACTATCTTTTTAATTTGCTCCCACATGACAGGGGTTTACAATCCGAAGACCTTCATTCCCCCACGCGGCGTCGCACCATCAGGGTTTCCCCCATTGTGAATGATTCTCGACTGCTGCCACCCGTAGGTGTCTGGACCGTGTCTCAGTTCCAGTGTGGCCGGACATCCTCTCAGACCGGCTACCCGTCATCGCCTTGGTGAGCCGTTACCTCACCAACTAACTAATAGGACGCGAGCCCATCCCCAAGCGCATTGCTGCTTTAATCTTGCGATTTTATGCGGTATTAATCCCAGTTTCCCGGGGCTGGGCAGGTTACTCACGGGGGGGGCAAGGGGAAGGTGGATACTACTGGACAGAAGACGCACACAAGGAAAGCATGGAAGACGCACAAGAAGCCCCACATGAAAACACCTCATATATATAAGGTGGAAACCGGGAAGACAGGGAAAGGACGGAGCACCCACCGGTTGACCGAAGACAAGAGAAGCAACTATCCGGAAGGAGAAGACCGGGAAAGGAAGGCCGAAAACGGAAGGGAAACGACGGACGACGGACAAAAAGACCGCCCGGGACTGAAAACGGAAAACGATCAGGCATCCCCCGAAACAAAGCGGTACTTAACCGCCACCGTGTACATAGTCCCCGGCCACAGCCGCCCCCGCAAGCCCCCACCCTGCAACATCACGGCTGCCCGGCAGACAAAGGAGGATTTTTCATGGGCTGCTTATGGGAACAATGACACAGGACGGACCGGACAAGCCCGTCACGGCAAAAGCGAATACCCATACCTACAGGACAAATCACCGTAAGACGGAACAGGAAGGACCGTCGTCCCATCCGGTTACAGTCGCCTTGAAAACCGTACCCCCAGGCCCGACAGAAAGACAGGAAAAGAAAGAAAAAACAATCAGAAAGACAACAAAAACACCCAAAAACGGGGCACAGAAAACCTCATCCGAGGCAAATCCGTAGCCCCAGACCTGAATATTTATGCAAAACACACACCCAATCCTGCATATATACCGTATATCATACACTCCGTCTCAGCCAAACGGTAAATCAATCGGAAGCGAACGGTTTTACGGTCGGCGCACAATGAAAGCAAGTCCTACGCCAACCATACCATAAATCGTTGGAAAAGGAAATAAAAATAAGCCGTAAACCGTCTTTTTACCTCTAATTGAAACGGAAACATCTCCAAAAACAGAAAGCAGAATGACAACGAAACAGGCTTGCCGCTTTCCCGACCGTAAAACCGTACGCACAATCCCCCGGCACGGCCGACAAAAGAACGGGACAGGACCTTCTTTCGTTACAAAACGATAAAAAACCGCCGCACGAGAATCCGTTATTTTCACCCCCTCCCTTTCCCGCACGGAAATAATGGATTCTCGGACAACCGGATTTAACATTTTGACACTTTGCCCATGTCGTGCCACTGCATAAAAAGTGGTATATTTGTACCGTCATGCCACCGGACTGTACTGGGACCGCTGTCGGCATACACAAGAAACAAACCATCAAACCGCATCATCATGAAACAATCCATCGTAACGGGCATGGGAGAAGCCTTGTGGGACATGCTGCCCGAAGGCAAGAAGATAGGAGGCGCACCGGCCAATTTCGCCTACCACATCTCGCAATTCGGAATAGACAGCCGGGTCGTGAGTGCCGTGGGAAAGGACACGGCGGGGAGCGAGCTATTGGAGAACTTACGGGACAAATCGCTGAAAGGACTTATCGAGAAAACGGACTTCCCACAGGAAGCGTAGAGGTGGAAGTGGACGAAAAGGGCATCCCCTGCTACAACATCCGGGAAGACGTGGCTTGGGACCATATTCCTTCACGCCGCAAACGGCAGAACTGGCCCGCCAGACGCAAGCCGTATGTTTCGGTTCGCTGGCCCAACGGCATCCCGCCTCACGCTCCACCATCCACCGGTTTCTTGACACCATGCCGGACGGGGACGAGCAATACAAGATATTCGACATCAACCTCCGGCAAGGTTTCTACACACAGGAGATTATCTCCACCAGTCTGCAAAAGTGCAACGTTCTTAAAATCAACGATGAAGAACTCGACATCGTGACACGGCTGTTCGCCTTGCCCGGCACGGGCCAGGAAGAAAGATGCAGGACGCTGCTGAAGCGATACGCGCTGAAGGCTTTGATTCTCACCTGCGGCGCACGAGGCAGTTTCGTATTCACCCCGGAAGAAACATCCTATCGAGACACCCCGAAAGTGGAAGTGGCCGACACCGTAGGCGCAGGCGACTCCTTCACAGCCGCCTTCACGGCCGCCATCCTTTCCGGCGGAACCGTCCGCGAAGCACACCGCCTCGCAGTAGACGTTTCGGCTTACGTATGTACGCAAAAAGGAGCCATGCCCCTGCTCCCCGGGATATTCACGAAACGGACATAAGACGACGGGGCAAAAATAAAAGTGTGCCGAAAAGAAATACATCTCTTGCGGCACACTCTCTTCTACATTCCTATATCTCACTCGACTTCCCACTCGAAAACACCGGCCGAATTGTCCTTTGGCACACGACTTCCAGCTTCATGGCCGTAGTCTGCACCAGTGTGAATTCCACCGTGTTGGGCACGCCTTTTTCGTCCCGTACGTACCGGCTGCCGACACCGGTGTCCAACCGCCCTGTTCGTCCTTGTAATACAGTTTCCAACTTTGAGGCACGCGGCAACCTCCCACGGCTCATCGTCGAACCAATATACGGTGGAGGAAGACACTTTGGACGGTTTCGGGAACTCGTAAGTAATCCACTCCGTGGAATTCTTCATGGGCCACCAATGATAGTAGGCCATGGAACGGTCGTTTTCGTCCACCGGAACCAAACGGTCGTTAATGGCAGACAAGGCCGTAGTCTTGTGCGAAGCATCCACACGGCTCTCCGAGGCCAACGTGGCCGACATGGACGGGCTTGTCGCGCTCACCTCCTGCGGCAGCCATACCATCATGTTGCCGGAACCACGATGCGCCCAAGCATAATAAGGAATAAGCGTCAGTTCGACATCCGAAGCCGTCAGGCGGCCTTCGGCATCATAGCCCAACACCTGCGCACCGGTCTTGATTTCCGTCAGGCCGCAAAGCAGGTCCGGTTTCTCTACCGTCTCGAACTGCGGGCGGCGGTTCACCAACACACTCATGATGTCGAAATCATTGTCGGGCCACTCGGCGCAGTACACCAACGGACCGCGCTCCACAGCCACACGCCCGCGGTCGGCCTCCACTTTGGCATGTGCTTTCACCACGCGAGGTTCCATATCGAAATGCACTTCCACTTTGTCGCCCTTCTTCCACCGGCGTTCTATCGTGAAATAACCGTCTTGCAAGTCGCTTTCCACCGGTTGGCCGTTCACTTTCACACTGTATCCCAGACGCTTGCCGTCGCTGTAACGGTACAAATCGCTCGGTACGACTTGTCCGCGCACCCAACCGGGGATGCGGATTTTCATGGCAAACGCACCGACCTTGTTCTTCTTCACGCTCACGGCCACGTCGCCATCCCAAGGATAACGGGTCTGTTGCTCCAAGACGACACTCTTCTTGCCCACCTCAAGGTTAGCTTCGTTGGACATGAACAGGTTGACATATACGTCCTTATCCTTCACGGCATATACATAACCGGGCAAGGAAGGGATGAAACGGCAAACATTGGACGGGCAGCAGGCACAACCGAACCAAGGCTGGCGCTGATGCTGCCCCGGCTCTCCAAGGGATTGGGGTAGAAGAAACCGCCACCGTCTAGGGATACGCCTGAAATCAGACCATTGTATAAAGTACGTTCCAGTACATCGTAGTATTTGGATTCCCGTGCAGGAGGAAAAGACGGTAGTTGACATACACGTTGCCGATGGCAGCACAAGTCTCGCAATAGGCCGACATGTTGGGCAGTTCATAATTCGCACCGAAAGCCTCGCCGTTGGCCGTAGCTCCGATACCGCCGGTGATGTAATATTTCTTGCCAACGATATTGTCCCAGATGCGGTCGATGGCATGAATGTAAGCCGTATCGCCCGTGAGGGCTGCCACATCGGCCATCCCGGCATACATGTAAGTGGCCCGCACGGCATGCCCCACGGCCTCATCCTGCTCCACCACGGGCTTGTGCGCCTGGCTGTAAGCGTCGCGCCGAGAAGTGTGGCCGCGTTGGTCGAGGAAGAACTTCGCCTCGTCCAGATACTTCTGGTCGCCCGTCACGATATAGAGTTTGGCCAAGGCCATTTCGGCTATCTGATGGCCGGGCACAGAACCTGTTGCCCTTCCCCGGGCCGATTTCACGACACACGCAGTCGGCATAACGGATGGCAATATCCAGAAAGTTCCGTTTTCCCGTGGCTTGGTAATGCGCGATGGCACCCTCCACCATGTGGCCGAGGTTATAAAACTCGTGGCTCAAGTCCTCCACTTTTTCCCAACGTCGGCTTCCCGACCAGTCATGAGGACGCTTGGGATTCATCGTGCGGCTCGTGTACAGATAGCCGTCCGGCTCCTGCGCTGCCGCCACAATGGTCAACACGCTGTCGATATACGACTTCAGCTTCTTGTCCGGATAGGTCTGCAGCAAGTAGCTTGCGCCTTCTATCGTCTTGTACACGTCCGTATCGTCGAACGGAAGACCTTCCACCTTGTAATTTTCGCTCGGATGGGCCGCCTTGACAAAGTTTTCATATCGGCCGCTCTCTTCACATTTACTGAAGGCCAAAGGGATGGTAACCTCACGGCTTGCCTTCAAGCGTTGCCCCCAAAGGAATCCGTCACCTTGACGGACGTGAAAGGTACGGGAGAATAAGGATAACCGTGGGGCGCATCTTGCGCCTGCATGCTTCCACACAAGGAAGACACGAAAATAGCAGTCAGCAATTTTTTCTTCATGGTAGGTAAAAATAAAAATATTGATTTCACGGCAAAGTTAGCAAAACTAATTATCTTTGCAGCAGGAAACCATAGAATTATTAACCCATGAGAAACAAAATCTTATTCTTGAAACGAACCGCATGGACTTTCTGTACCGCTGCTTTTTCCATTGCCATCCACGGGCAAAACACGGCACAAATCATGGAAGTACCGTTCACCCAAGTACGTATCCAGGACGCGTTCTGGTCGCCGCGCATCGAGACGAACCGCACGGTGTCCATTCCTCGGCCTTCCGGGAGTGCGAGAAAAACGGCCGTTTCGACAACTTCGCCATCGCAGGCGGACTAAAAGAAGGCGAACACCGGGGCGACTTTTCGTTCGACGACACCGACCCATATAAAATCATCGAAGGAGCGTCTTACTCTTTGGCCGTGAAATACGATGCACGACTGGATGCCTATCTGGACAGCGTCATCGCACTGATAGCCGCCGCACAGGAATCCGACGGTTACCTGACCACTTGTGTGACCAACCGCTGTACCCGTCTTTCGGGTTGGTGGGGGGACACACCGTTGGGGAGAAAATCAACAGCCACGAACTTTACAATTCAGGACATCTTTATGAAGCTGCCGTAGCCCACTATCGTGCCACGGGCAAACGTTCCCTATTGGACGTGGCTATCAAAAACGCCGATTTGGTATGCCGGGTATTCGGTCCCGACGAAGGACAGAAACATGTGCCTTCGGGGCATCCCATCGTGGAAATGGCTTTGGCCAAGCTATACAAAGTCACCGGAAAAGAAGAATACCTCCGCACGGCCCGGTATTTCGTGGAAGAAACGGGACGATGCACCGACGGACATGCCCCCAGTGCATACAGCCAAGACCACAAACCCATTCTCGAACAAAATGAAATAGTGGGGCATGCCGTGCGGCCGGTTACCTGTATTCCGGCGTGGCCGACGTGGCCGCACTGACCGGCGACACGGCTTATTTCCATGCCCTTACGCGCATTTGGGAAAACATGGCCGGACGCAAATTGTACCTCACCGGCGGTATCGGCTCCCGTGCCCAAGGCGAAGGCTTCGGCCCGGATTATGAATTGAACAACCATACGGCCTATTGCGAAACTTGCGCCTCCATCGCCAACGTGTACTGGAACCACCGCATGTTCCTTGCCACGGGCGACTCCCGATACGAGGATGTATTGGAACGTGCTCTCTACAATGGGGTCATTTCGGGCGTGTCACTTAGCGGCGATCGCTTCTTCTACGACAATCCTTTGGAAAGCATGGGGCAGCACGAACGGCAGGCCTGGTTCGGTTGTGCCTGCTGTCCGGGCAATGTCACCCGTTTCATGGCTTCCGTTCCTAATTACATGTATGCCACACAAGGCAAGGACGTCTTCGTCAACCTATATATACAAAGTACGGCCCATCTCTCTACTTCCCAAAACAAAATAGAAATCCGCCAGACAACGGATTATCCATGGGACGGAAAAATCCGCATGACCGTACATCCTGAAAAAGAAGCAGACCTTTGCCCTGCGATGCCGCATCCGGGATGGGCACAAGACCGTCCGATACCGACCGACCTGTATCACTACACCGGAAAAGGAAAGGGCTACACCATACAAGTCAACGGCAAGGGACGCGGAGTTCCGTGTGGAAAAACGGTTACGCCGTCATCTTGCGGAAATGGAAGAAAGGCGACACGGTGCAACTGGATTTCCCGATGGACATACGCCGGGTGGAAGCCCGTGGCGAAGTGGAAGACGACCGGGGAAAAGCCGCCATCGAACGAGGCCCCATTGTCTACTGCATCGAAGACAAAGACCAGCCGGACAGTTTGATTTTCAACAAATTCATTCCTACCGGGACGATGATTTCCGCCACTTACGCCCCGGATATGCTTAACGGTATCGTCACGTTGGAAGGCACGGCCCAAGCCGTCGGACGTGGCGGAAAGACGACGGACGTACCGTTCAAAGCCATTCCTTATTCCGTATGGAACAACCGTGGCGCGGCACAAATGGCCGTATGGATTCCCCACATCGCCGGAATATGCCCGTCCCGAACCTTTGCCGACCATCGCCAGCCGGGCACGTACGCTGACGATTCAAGCCCCTCTCCAAAAGACGCTCCCGAATCTGCCGCCACGGAAGGTTGGGCTTGGGGCGTAAACGACCAATGGGAACCGAAACGTTCGTCGGACACGTCCAAACCTTACCATTACTGGTGGCTCAAGCGCGGCACGAAAGAAACGTTGGCCTACGACTTCGATCAAGCTTTACACCGTATCGGGTGTAGAAGTGTACTGGCTGGACTTCGACCATTACGACGGTAACTTCCGTGTACCCGCCTCGTGGAGACTCTATTATAAAGAAGGTGACAGTTGGAAAGAAGTGGAAGCCACTACGCCGTACACCACGACCAAGGACGCCTACAACCGTCTCGACTTCAAACCGGTAAAGACCACCGGACTGAAAATCGCCGCGCAACTTCAAAAGGTGAGTCGGGCGGCGTGTTGGAATGGAAGGTCATTCCGGCCCCAGATAAACTATAAAAATCCAATGACACTCACTTATATCTACCACAGCGGCTTCATGCTCGAAGGAGTATCGGTCATCCTGATTTTTGATTTCTGGCGGGATGCCGACAACAGTATCGTGGAACGGACACTGTCCACAACGCATAAACGCGTCTACTTTCTGGCCAGCCATTTCCATCAGGACCATTTCAATCCGGAAATCCTGAGCCTGCCCGTACCCCACGGGGAAAAGAAAGTCATCCTCTCCCGCGACATCTACCGTCGGCGACGTGCCGGAACGGAAGGCGTAACGGCATACCTGAGACGGGGAGAAAGCTACCGCGACGACCTCATCACGGTACATGCTTTCGGTTCCACTGATTCCGGCGTATCTTGGGCTGTTCATGTTGAAGACAAAGACATATTCCACGCAGGCGACCTGAACAACTGGCATTGGGCAGACGAATCCACGCCACAGGAAATCAAAAAACGGAAGGCGACTTTCTGGCTATCCTGAACAACATCCGCAAGGAATGTACGGCTTTCGACCTGGTAATGTTTCCCGTAGACCCACGTTTGGGTAGCGACTTTGCCCGTGGCGCACGACAATGGTTGCAATATATCCCCACCCGTTATTTTGCCCCGATGCACTTCCCTCCGGCTCGCGAAAGGGCCATGACCTTCGGTCCGGAAGCGGAACGAATGCAAACCCGTTTCCTCTACATTCAAGAGGAAGGAGAAGCCATTGCCCGGTTCTGACGGGGTTTGCACATCCGGAAGAAAAGGCTTACCTTTGAAAATAAAAAGCAGAAATACAGCAAATTTACAGCCTATGAAATTTATCTCATGGAATGTCAACGGCCTGAGAGCCTGTTGTGAAAAAGGATTTAAAGAGTCTTTCGCCGCCTTGGATGCGGACTTCTTTTGCCTGCAAGAAACAAAAATGCAGGAAGGTCAGCTCGATTTGGAGTTTGAAGGCTACCGCTCCTACTGGAACTATGCCGAGAAAAAAGGATATTCCGGTACGGCAATCTTCAGCCGCCATGCCCCGCTCAATGTCACATACGGCCTCGGCTTGGAGGAACATGACAAGGAAGGACGCGTCATCACGCTTGAAATGCCTGACTTTTTCTTAGTCACGGTCTACACGCCCAACTCGCAGGACGGGCTGAAACGTTTGGATTACCGTATGAAGTGGGAAGAAGCATTCCGTACCTATCTCTTGCAACTGGATGCCCGGAAATCGGTTATCGTCTGCGGCGACTTGAACGTGGCGCACCGCGAAATCGACCTGAAAAATCCGAAATCGAACCGTAAAAACGCAGGTTTCACGGACGAAGAACGGGAAAAATTCGGCATCTTGTTAGACAGCGGCTTTACAGACACTTTCCGCTACTTCTATCCCGACAAGGAAGGCATTTACTCATGGTGGTCTTACCGCTTCAAGTCGCGTGAGAAGAATGCAGGCTGGCGTATCGACTATTTCTTAGTATCCAAACGACTGGAAACGCAACTCAAAAGCGCAACCATACACACCGAAATTTTCGGTTCCGACCACTGCCCGGTAGAGGTAGACTTGTTCTGACCCGTCAGCCGCTTTATATCGAAAAAGAGCCGTTCCCGTATGCTTTTGTACACTCCGGAAACGGCTCTCTTCGTATCTGGCAGGTATTACCCCAACACCCTGCATGCCCCTACATATCGCCGGTCATAATAGCCGTCGGAAGAAGAATTAATGCAAATACCTTTGCGCCCTGCATGGATGAATTCAAATTCACCGGTTTCTTCATTCACATCCGTCACTATACCCACGTGCCCGATGGTCTTCTTGGAACGCGTACCGGTGAAAAACACCAAATCCCCTTGCTGCAAGTCGCGGCGGTCGTCTATCTTGACTCCTTCTCTAAACTGGGAACGCGAAGAACGCGTCAAACAGATATCCAAAGACTTAAAGACATAAGTAGTGAAACCGGAACAATCAAATCCGCGCTTAGGGTTCATTTGTCCGTAACGGTAAGGCACTCCGATAAACTCTTTGGCTTTCTCCACGACATCTTGGCCGGTGACTGAATCCTCCTTTATTTCTTCCGACAATAACGTCTGGGCAGAAACAGGGGACACACAAAACAAAGCACACAAAACAAGCAGAGACCAAAGACACCGCATCATTATTTTGATATTAATTTTAAGGGTTCGACATGAATTTCGATGCCAAAAATACACCTTTCCATGCAGAACCCCAACAAAATACACATCTTTTAAGAGCCTTTAAGGCTCTGGACGTCAATGAATCGTAACCATGGTAGCCCCGAATCCATACTCGCGGAACGAAGCATCCTGATAAGTGCAATTCTTATAAACCCGCTTCAATTCCTTCAAGAGTTCGCTGCGCAACACACCTTCTCCCTTACCATGGATAAAAACGATTTTCTGTCCTTTGTTCTTTTGGTTCTCGTCCATCACGCGGCGGAACTCCTTCATCTGGCAGTCCAACATCTCCTTGTTGGAAAGCCCCGCTGTATTGTCCAACAATTCACTGATATGCAGATCTATTTCTATGATGCCGTTCTTCGGTTGTTCCGCTTTACGAGCCGGTTGGCGTACCGGACGCTCGTCGGCCGATTTTTTCAGCAAAGCCTCCTGCAACTGTTCTGCATTGACAAAAACCGTACGGGCAGGCACGTCATCCTTCACCACGTCATACACCAAGGCATCTTCTTCAAAGAAATCCGAGGGTTGGAACGTGTACAACTTGTAGAACTTCACAGTGTCTATCCGCAATTCCACCTGTACGGCCGGTTTGAGCAGAAAAGTCTTCTCCTGTTTATAGGCCAGACATTGCACACAGACGCGCTCCATGTCGTTCAACACCGAACGGTCGAATTCCTCCATGAAGAGTTTGGTGTTCGGCTCCACCGTCCCTTGGAAACGTACGCGCCATCCCGTACCCTCCACACTCATGTAAAGAAAGGTGACGTAATAGTTACTGTCGTTCACCAAATAAGCCTCGAAAGACGTGGTGGTCATTTCTTTAGGATTCATCGGCACGTAAGCCAGAAAAACGTTCAGCTTGTCACCGTTCCGGCGTTCCTGCGGTTTGGGCACGAATGTCACAGGACGGTCGTCTTCCTCATCTTCATCACGAAACTGTCTGGCCGCCCGCTCTCCTACGAGTTTCTTCTTGTCGTGCGTACCGGTGTTCACCTTGGCAATATTATAATCGTCAGTCTCTACCACGACACACTCACGCACGGGCATCGGAATGTCGAAACCGTCTTCATCCCGCACTAATACCGTATCTTTGTCTTGGAAGCCGCTCACGATGCCGCCCCCACTTCACTCAAGAATCTTACTTTATCTCCTATTTTCATATCTTCCATGTTTTTATTCCCGGCAAAGATAGCGAAAGACAGGCGCAGAGGCAAACGAAAACGGAATTTTCTGATTGGGCTGTGCCGGGCCGCATCCTATCTTCGCGCAGACAAATATACAGCAAAGCGCAAGGAGTACAATATCTGTCTGCCGCCTTTATGCTTTTTTATCCCAAACACCCGTTCCACTTCGGTAAATATACCTAACTTTGCATCCCAAAAGCTATCAATCCCAATGGAAGAGACCAAACATATCCACATTAAAGACTTCAACTACGAACTGCCCGAGGAGCGTATCGCAAAATTCCCCTAACCGAACGGGATCAATCCAAACTGTTGGTGTACCGTCACGGAACGGTGGGCGAGGACACGTTCACGTCGTTGCCGGACTATTTGCCCCAAGGTGCCCTGATGGTATTCAACAACACGAAAGTCATACAGGCGCGGTTGCATTTCCACAAAGATACCGGCGCGCTCATCGAGGTATTCTGTCTGGAACCGGTCCGTCCGCACGACTACGCGCTGATGTTCCAACAAACCGGTCGTTGCAGTTGGCTTTGCCTTGTGGGCAATCTGAAAAAATGGAAAAGCGGTAGCTTATCCCGCCCCGTGGAAATCGGCGGACGCAGCATCACCCTGAAGGCAACCCGGGGCGAGAATCGCGGCACCAGCCACTGGATTGACTTTGAATGGGACGACGAACAAACGACTTGGGCTGAAATTTTGGAAGCCGTGGGCGAACTGCCCATCCCGCCCTACCTGAACCGCGAGACACAGGAAAGCGACAAGACGACCTACCAGACGGTGTACTCTAAAATCAAAGGCAGCGTGGCTGCCCCCACGGCCGGACTCCATTTCACCGAACGCGTGTTGGCCGATTTGGATGCCCACGGCATCGACCGCGAGGAAGTGACGCTCCACGTCGGGGCGGGCACGTTCAAAACCGGTGAAAAGCGAAGAAATAGCCGGGCACGAGATGCACACGGAATACATCTGCGTGCATCGCAGCACGATAGAGAAAACTGTTGGCGCACGGCGGCGCATGCATTGCCGTGGGCACGACTCGGTGCGCACCCTCGAGAGCCTGTATTATGTAGGTGTGGCATTGGACGGAAATCCCGACGCATCGGAGGAGGAACTCCACGTGCCGCAGTGGATGCCTTACGAGTATGCCGCCGGACACGCCCTTCCGGAAGCCCCTGACGACGGACGTCCGGAAGCACTCACCACAATGCAAGCCCTGCAAAACGTATGGGATTACCTGAACCGCCACGAGCTGACAGCCCTGCACACCAGTACGCAAATCATCATAGCTCCCGGATACGAATACCATATCGTGCGGATGATGGTCACCAATTTCCACCAACCGCAAAGTACACTGTTGTTACTCGTCTCGGCTTTCGTACACGGCGATTGGCGCACGATTTACGACTATGCCCTCGCCCACGATTTCCGTTTCCTCAGCTACGGTGACAGCTCATTGCTCATCCCTTAAATCCCGCGAAACCTCATGATAGCTACACAAAAAAGACAACTGGGAAGAGATGTTTCCCCTCGTGGATGAAGAGGGGAACATCATCGGAGCCGCCACACGCGGCGAATGCCACAATGGCAGCAAATGCCTTCACCCTGTGGTGCACTTGCATGTGTTCAACAGCCGGGGCGAACTTTACCTGCAAAAGCGTCCGCAATGGAAAGACATCCAACCGGGGAGATGGGACACGGCCGTAGGAGGACACGTGGACTTGGGCGAAAGCGTGGAGATGGCCCTGCGCCGCGAAGCGGAAGAAGAACTCGGCCTCACCGGCTTCACTCCCGAACGTCTCCCCCACTATGTATTTGAATCCGACCGCGAACGTGAACTGGTCTTCCCCTACCGTTGCACCTACGACGGGGACATACATCCCAGTGCGGAAACAGATGGCGGACGTTTCTGGAGCACGACGGAAATCCATGAAGCGATGGGAAAAGGAATCTTCACACCCAATTTTGAAAGCGAATACAAGAGACTTTTCGGGAACGAGCCGGACATGCTTTTATGAATGAAAGCGAGAATGAATGACCAATGTTCTTGTTTCCATACGGAATGCGGTTCGGAAAGAAGAACATGTTTTTTATGAGAAGATGATTTAGACAAAAGAACATAAGGACATGTTTCCTTTGGGGACATAATTCGGACAGAAGAACATAAGGACATAAGATTCCTTACGGAAAGTGTTTTTCAGGCTTCTGTTCTTTTGTTCTTCTGTCTCCTAAATATCTACATACGGGAAATGTTTTCCTTCTGTCATTCTGTTGCCCAGCCTCCCCCACTTCCTTTTTATTACATTCTTTAACATCATCCGATGAAACAAAAGAGCGGCTTCTGCGTATTCTTTATAAAAAGGGAAAGAACGGCCACGTCCTAATTGCCGGAAACGGTTCCGCCCCTTGCAACATTAACCTCATGGAAAAGACAGAATTTGAAATAGCGGCATCCATGCTACGAGGCAAACTCGTAGACATCGCGCGTTTCTATTTGTCTGATGAGGACGAGGCGGAAGACATCGTACAAGAAGCCATGCTCAAACTTTGGCTTGTCCGAGACCGGATCGACCGGGAAAAGAACATTTCTCCCATGGGTATGACCGTCACCCGTAATCTTTGCATCGACCGCCTGCGGCGACTCAAGACCCATCCGCACGAAAGCCTGACGGGGCATGACGCGCCCGACGGACAGCGAAGCGCACAGGCGATGATGGAAGACCACGAAAATGCGGAATGGATGCGCGGGGCCGTTCGGAACCTGCCGGACAAATACCGGGCCGTGCTCCGCATGCGTCAGGTGGAACATCTGGAAATGGGCGAGATAGCCCGTATCATCGGAGCAACGGAAGGCGTAGTCCGCACCATATTGTCACGGGCAAGGAAACAAATGATGGAACAACTAAAGGTAAGGAGAGATTGAACATGACGACAAATAAAGAAGACATCAGACGATGGCTTGACCTCTATATGGAGGGAAAGACCTCATTGGAAGAAGAAGCCCTGCTGACGGGTATTTCCGTTCGCCGGATGCCGACAAGGATTTTGCCGACTTCAAAACCATGTTCGACCAGTTCGACGAAGGCGAACCTTCTTTCACGGAAGAAGAACAGGAAAGGTGGATGCAGTCATGCCCACTGGAAGAAATTCCCGGCTCCTCTGCCCTACAGACCGTTCCTCCGATGCTACCGAAGCGCATACGTCGCACAAGGCAAATCGCCGTACGGTGGATAGCGGCAGCTTCCGTCGCAGCCGCATGTTTTTTCTTAGGTACCACCGTCTCGCGAAAGGAAGCCACACAACCCACAAATTCCATCCCCATGCCCCCTACCATCCTCACGGAAGTAAAGTGGAAAACCGATACGGTATTCATCGAAAAGCCAGTACCCACTGCGTTGACCGCCAAAATAATCACAGTCCGGGACACGATTGTCCTCCCCGCAAGCCACCCCAAAAGGACAAATGTGGGCAGCCCTCTCTACAGGGCAGGGCACGTCCTCCACCGAAACGGCCTCAATCCTCTGTCTGACACCGCCCTACAAGACGCGGACACGGCAGCCCGACAGCAGACCATGCCACACTTGGCCCGACATTCAGGCCGAGTTCCAAAAGCAGAAAAAGAAGAATGGACGAATTTTCCAAACAATATGAACATATCGACCCTTATTATGAAAACTTATATTAAATACTGGCTCATGGCCGTGACAACGGTCATGGTATGCACAAACCATGTACGTGCCCAAGAGTTCTATCGGGGAAAATGAAACAGCCATGCATATATTTCACGAGCTTGACCGGATGTTTCCCAAAGCGTTACTTGGAGCAAAGATGGATGACCGGTGCCCAATTTTGGGTACAGTATTGGTTCGAAGACCATGAAGACTACGAAGAACACCGCCCCAAAATAACCGAAATCTTCGACCTGTTGGATGCCACACCATTCCTGCACAAGCACACAGAAGAAACAGACAGTGGCGACATCATGCGGAAAAACCTACGCCATGTCGCTGCGTTCCGACATCCAGGGGCAACAAGACTTCCTCAAACTCGAAGCTAGCCCAACCGGCGTATTTTTCTATTACCAAACCACAAACCGTTTCGCCCAAGCCGAAAATGATGCCATACCCGACCAAGCCATCATCGCAGAACTCGAAAACTGTTCAACCAATACGTGTCACGCAGAAAAACGGTCAAACAAGAAGTGCATTTCCACGGAGCATACGGACGTGTAGTACATAACAAAGGATATAACAACGACCCGACGGCTTTTTCGGAGGGCTGCCGGTACATCATCCCTAAATGCACCCGGGCAGATTACCAACTGTTTTATGACCTCTTCCACAAATACCTCAAAAAGATGTCGTCTACGTGGCAAGCAACGATGTGTACTGGGAATACGAAGAAACCGGGATAAGGATTCGCCAAGCCGACGGCCGCCCATTGTATATGGGAGCCGCATGGAAAAACGACAAGTTATACCTTATCCGTTTGGAAGGCTCGCACAACGGGGAACGGAGTATTTCCCCGGGCTTGGGCAGAAGACAATCCGATATGGGACAGTTCATACATCACGAAAATTGCAAAAAACAAGCAAGCAAACCAGAAATAAGTTAATCCGTCCCGGCCGTCTTGTGAAAGGTGGCCGGGAGTTTTTATTGATTAGGAAACAAGTGGATATCAGGCCTTCTATTTCTTCCGCCGACAACCCCGTGGCACCGATAATGGCATCCACGGACAATCCCATGGCCTTTAACCTGCGGGCTATCTCCAAAGCCTTGGCATGCTCTCCTTCGGCACGCCCTTCCATGCGACCTTCCGCACGCCCCTCGGCACGTTCCGTATAAATATTGTTGCGCAAAATGACGATGTTATCCAGATGACGGTAATAAGCCTCGCGCTCGCCTTTTGTCATCCCGTCCACCTTCAGGCGTTCGCGCACCTCCGCCAAACCGGGGGCGTGGGCTGTTTCGGGAATCTCACCCGTATTCAAATAGTAGATCCATTCCTCCAACGGGGTCTTGGCCACTTTGTTGAAGTCGTTCACCTTCAGGATATAATACTCCGGATAAAGTTGGCTCACGGCATCCACCTTAAAGGTCTGCCGCTGGAAAGGAGTCAGCTCCAGTATGTCGTTCTCATGGATGCCGCGAAATTCCGTCTTGCCATGGTACACGATATCCTTCCCATGCCCCAAGGAGAAATAAACAATGTTCACGCTGTATACCTTGCGCACGTTCTCATACCCCTCGCCACGGTTGATGTATTCCGTCACCAACTTCGACACGCCGAACAACATGCGCTGAAAATAGGCGTACTCGTTGTTGTTCTGCACCTCGATGAGTATCAGTTCCCCTTTGGAATCCAAGGCCAACAAATCCACACGGTTGTACTTGTCGAACTCGTCTTCCTGATTGCTTTCGCTCTCCAACAACTGGCTGATGGTGATTTTCTCATCCAGAAGCGTGGTCAACAAACCTTCCAACACCCCGAAGTTAGCCTTGTTGCGCAACAGGCGCTTCATCGCCCAATCAAAACGGATATAGTTTGCCATAAGCGTAGACTTTATTGCCATATATTTTTGCAAATGTAACGTTTTTCTCTCGCCCCTCCTCCAAAGCTTACATAAAGAGGGTTAACTGCAAAATCCACACGATATTTTTTTCAAAAAAACGGCTCCGGGCTGTCACAAAACAACGCGTTCTGCGTATTATTAATAACAGAATGTGGTCGATACCATGATTAACAAACCTAAATCAGCCATCACATGAGAAAAGTTTTCTTCAACCTCCTTCCGGCCTTTGCGGCCATCCTCCTGTCCCTTGCCTGTTTCGACGCCATGGGGCAGGTCATCTACGGCGGCGTGTTCAATTCCGTCACGCGCCAACGCATTTACGATGTGAAAGTGGAACTTATGGACAAGCATTACGTCACCCTCGACTCCATGCGCAACTCCCCCAAACAACCAGATAGCCGACCGGCCGTCGGCATGGTTCTTCGATATGGAAAACCGTCCTGCCCAACCCTACATCCTGCGCTTCAAGGCCGAAGGGTATGAAACGCAGGACGTGCCCGTGGACTCTTTCACGTTCCGCCGCAGGGAGGTGGCACGCTTCATCACGGATGTCTACTTGGAAAAAGCCATCAAGCATAAGGCGTTAGGGGAAGTGACCGTGAAGGCCACGAAGGTAAAGATATACACGCGCGGCGACACGGTGGTCTACAATGCCGACGCTTTCCAACTGGCCGAAGGCTCCATGCTCGACGCGCTTATCCGCCAGTTGCCGGGCGTGGAACTGAAAGACGACGGGCGCATCCTCGTCAACGGGCGTTACGTGGAGAACCTGTTGCTCAACGGCGAGGATTTCTTCAAGGGCGAACCTTCCGTCATGCTCGAGAACCTGCCTGCCTACGCGGTCAAGGACGTGAAAGTGTACGACAAAGACGGAAAGCTCAGCGAATTTCTCGGACGGGAAACCGGTGACGAGGAACTGGTCATGGACGTACGCCTGAAACGGGAATACTCCGTGGGATGGCTGGCCAATACCGAAGGGGCATACGGCACGGAGGAACGCTACCGCGCCCGACTTTTCGGCCTGCGGTTCACGCCCCACACGCGTTTCTCGGCTTTTGCCAACTTCAACAACATGAACGAGAACCGCCAACCGGGCTACAACGGCGAATGGTCTCCCGCGCAACTGACCGGAGGACTGCGCTCGAACAAGAACTTCGGAGTGAACTACATGGTGAACGAGAAGGACGGGAAGTACAAACTCAACGGAAGCGCATCTTACATGCACTACGACACGGACGTGCGCTCGCAGACCACCGGCGTGAACTTCCTGCCCGACGGCGACACTTACTCCAAGGAGGCGCACGAACAGTTCTTCTGCCAGACGTGGTTCAACACTTCGCACACGTTCCAGTTCACTTGGGACAAGGCGTTCCTGAATTTGCAACCGTCGTTCAACTGGGGCAAATGGGACGACCGCAACACTTACCTTTCGGTACATTCAACACCGACCCCGAACCGTACGCCTCCGGCAACCTGCTGGACAGCCTGGCCTCGCCCGAAGCCGGCGACCTCATGCGCCGCATCGCCATCAACCGCTCCAAGACCGACCAGAGCAACAAGGGCAACAAGACGAACGCCGCCTTCAGCGCATACTCCGCCATCAAGACCGGACTCGGCAATGACAACCTGAACCTTTACACCAATGTGCGGTACAACGATTACGAACAAAGGTGGTACGAACACTACCGGCTGGACTATCCGGCAGGCGGCGGACAGACGGACTACCGCAACAAATATACCAACGACGACGGCCCCATACGCGACCTGAACCTCAACGCCGGAGGAGAATACTGGCTATGGTTCCCGCACAATTTGGCCGTAGCACCGGGCTACAACTACCATTGGCATGACAATACCAAACGTTACGAACTCTACCGGCTCGACGAACTGGCCGGTTGGGGAGAAGACGGCGACCATCCCTTAGGGCATGCTGCCCTCCGAGGTGGAACTCCTGCAACAGACGTTGGATGCCCTCAACAGCTACTGGTCTTACCTGACCGATTACTCCCACCGGGGAAGCCTCTATGCCAAATGGGAAGGCAAGCCCCGGACATCGGGCGAAGGCACCTGGTGGTACGTGGAAGCCCGTCTGCCGCTCATGTACGTATGGCAGACGCTGGACTACCAACGCGAACGGTTGGATACCACCGTCAGCCGCCGCCATGTTATGTTCGAGCCGAGTTTCAGGGTCTACGGCCGGTGGCACAACTTCCAACGGGGCATCGACATCCGCTACAACAAAAGCGTCTCCTTCCCGTCCATGACCTCGTTCATCGACATCCGTTCCACGGATGACCCGCTGAACATCCGCCTGAGCAACACGGGACTGAAAAACTCGCACCAACACAACATTTCCGTGTACTACTACCTGAACAGCAACCGCAAGCAACGCTACTTCAACACCTACTGGAGCTACTCCATCACGCAGGATGCCGTGGCACAGGGATACGTGTACGACAAGGCAACGGGCGTGCGCACCTACCGCCGAGAACGTGAACGGGAACTACAACATCGGCGGCAACGTGAACTACTCCCATGCCGCTCGACAAAGCCCGCCGCCTCACGCTGAACAGCGCACTTTGGTCGCGGCTCTACAACTCGGTGGACCTCATCGGCGTGACGGACGGCATGGCACCGCGCCGCAGCACCGTGCAGATTCTTTACAACTCGGGCGGAAGCCTCAACATGGAATATGCCTTCCCCAAGGACGTGAAAGTGGGCGTGAAAGCCCGCTGCACGTGGAACTACCTGACCGGCAGCCGGGAAGACTTCACGCCCCTCAACACCTACGACTACAATTACGGCCTGATAGCACAGGCCGAACTGCCATGGAACCTGCAATTCAACACCGACCTGACCCCTGTACAGCCGCAGGGGGCTACGGCGAAAGCAGCATGAACACGGATGACATCGTATGGAACGCCACCCTGTCGAAGAAACTTTTCAAAAACCGCGTGACGCTCTCCCTCGACGGTTTCGACATCCTCGGGCAGCTTTCCAACGTCACCCAGACACTGAACGGACAGGGACGCTACGAGACGTGGCGCAACGTCATCCCCAGTTATGCCATGCTGCGCCTTGCCTACAATCTGGACATCAAACCGGCCAAACGGAGAGGAGAATAAACAGAAACTTATATACAAAATCATTCGGCGCAGAAACGTTTTCCGTTCTGCTCCGAATGATTTCCAATCTGCGGCAAACGATTTTCCGTTTGCCGCAGATTTTTTTCAAAGGCTTAAACAACTGAAATTCAGCTCCGTGATAAACCTGCATTTTCTTTACAAGCATCTATCCACGGACGGAAGCCCCTACTGCACGCTGCCGGAAGAGTCCGGAAGCCTCCCATGCTCCCGTCGTCAGAAAGCGAGTTTCAACGTGGCCATGCCGTAGGGTCTCATCGTCAGCGTCCCCTCCACGGCTTGCCCGGGCTGCTCCTCGAGCGGGCAGAGCGACACGGACGACGGACGGCGGGCCGGGGAAGTCCAAAGCCACAGTCTCTTCCTTGTCCGACACGGAACGCAAACGGACAATCATCTCGTTGTCTTTCCCCATGGATTTCAGCACGGTGACGTACACGTCACGGTTGTCTACCGCTACAACGGGCTTCACGTCCGGGTTCTTGTCCGCAGTGACATGCACCAACGGTTGCGCCTGCTCCAGACCGAAACGGTTGGCGGCCACGGCGTCATATCCACCATGCGGATGGATGCGGTAACGGAAAGCCACCGGCCCGTCCTGCGTCAGGGGGAAATTCGTGTGCCAATGGTTGTTCATCGCCCATGAATACACCGTGGAAGACGGTTCCAACTTGGTCAGCCAAGGTCCTTGTCCGCCCCATCCCAACGAAATGTTGGCCGTGCGGTCGCCATACTCGAACAAGGGGGCGTCCAAGGCACACCAAGTCACGCCGTGCGTGTCGTTAGAAACGTCCAACCAACGTTGCAGGGCTATCCAGTTGCGGTTGGCCTGCGGCCATTGGTCTTTCTCCATTTCCATCACGCCCCAAGGATGTCCACCTTCGTCACGCCCTGCGGCACGTTGAAACCGAAACCGAAATGTATGCCGTCTTTGTCCAGTAACGGCAACTTGTCTACCACGTTGGTGGTCTCCACCCACGGTTGTCCGGCCACCAGACGGACAGTACGCGTCACCGAACGGCAGCCTTTCATCGTGGATTCCACTTTCAATTCCACCACCAAGCCGCCTTGCTCGGTCACCGTGACGGCCTGCACCTTGTCGGCCTCGGGCTTGTTTTCGTTGGCCGGCAGCCAACTGCACGAATTGGCACCCCCGTCCACCGACGCGTCGATATAATTGTAATCTTCTCCGGCACGGGTCAAGGCCGCGATATTTCCCGTCTTGCCGTCTATCGTGACACGCACGCAACCGTTGTCCAACGTGTAGCCTTCCACCCTACAGGCATCGCCCGGCACGGCATCGCCTTCCACCACACGATAATGACGCGAGCCCAGAGCGGGCACGTCCGAAGCCCAGAACACCAGTTCGCCGGTAGACAAACGTTGCGAAGGCACGGCGTTCCCCTCATCATCCACCACCTTGTTGCCTTTCTGGCTCTCGGGAGGCCATCAGCGTCACCAACCCGCCGTGCGGCCACGACTGCGTGTTGAGTACGGCGATACCGCCGTTCGACGGCCCTTCGCGCGGCCCCAACGCTCCATTGGACTTGTCCGTGGCCAATCCCAATGCCTCGTCCAACAAGGCCATCGAACGGGCTTCCGCTTCTTGGAAATAAGATTGTTTCACCTTTCCGATGGCTTCATGGAAATAAGGCTCCCACGGATTCTCGAAGTCCCAAGTATGTTCCGAACCCATCATGATATAACGCCAACCTTCATCGAAATCGGCACGCGGGGCACAAGCTCCCCCTGCCAGCATCGACCACACGGTCTCCGCCTGCGTGATTCTCTCCTTGTTACGGCGGTTAATGGCCGTCAGCCTGGCAGCCGTACCCAACCCGTCGGTCCAGTATTCCGTATAGTCTCCCGTCACGGTCGGCAGGCGGTCGCCATAATCTTTTTCCAACCGCGCCATGATTTCATGCCCGCCGCTGATGACAATCTTCGGATAAGCATATTTCTTGTTCCATTCGTTCACGGCGTAGGGGACATCGGCATCCACCGGACTGTTGTCCCACAATGTCCAAGAGAGTACGATGAAATCGAGGGGGTAATGGTTACGTTCCAACTCCACGAGCTTGCCCGTAAAGTCTACATTGGCACTCCCCATCCGGATGCGCGCCGGAACCTTACGCGGGTCACGTTGGCCGAAACCAAGGCCGCCCGGTCGTGTTCCCCTTGTCCATGCTGCCGCTGTTGGAATACTTGCCCGGTTGCAGGAACAACACTTTGAATGGCCGTCGGGGCCTACCCACCAGAAAGGCATGCCGTCTATATTCCGAGAGTGTGCGTTGCCGCCCCGGTCGGTGTTCGGCCACGAGATGACGTACTTGATGCCCTCCTGTGCCATGACCGGAACCAGTCCCCAGGAAATGCCGGGGATGTCGAACTGTTGGAACACATCGGCAGGCACGCCGGACAACCGTTGCAACTCGCGCGAGAACTTGAATACATGAAACAATTCTTCATCCGAACAAATGCTCGTATTCAGGTTCACATAACTGGCATCCACACAAAGGTCGCCGCGCCTGATAGCCGCAATGACCTCATCCCGTTTCTCCGGTTCTGAAATCCACAGGCGTTCAATCGGCCAAGTCACCTCGGGATTCCACACGAAGCGTGCACCGTCCACATGTCCGGCTGTTTCCCGGGCCAGTTTCATGCCTTCCCACACGTTCGTCTTGTGCAACATCTCCACGTTTTTGTGCGTGTTCGTGTAACCGATGTCCACGTGCGAATGGTTGTAAAGGTACACCGTCCAATGCCGCATCGGCTCCACGGTGACTTTCGTCTTCACTTTCTTTTCCGTTCCGCACACCGTCAGCGAAACGTTCGCGGCCTTGTCCATAGGCAAGGCGGAAGGCAACATGATTTCCACCTCCGCCGAATCCTTCGCATCGACACGGAAGGTAGAAGTCTCCTTCAGTTTCTTGTACGCCACATCCACACGGACTTCACCTTTCAATTCGGGGCCTTTCAACCGCACGGCAACGATACGTCCCGGCGAACGGTCTTGTCTATACCCATACAAAGGCTTCACCACACAACTGACTTGTTCCGGCACGACATCGGCACTTGCCTGTCCGGCCGCCAGAACCGCCAGCATCCCACAAAAAAAATTTCTTTTTCATCACATTGATTAGTTTTCATTGTATCGGTCACAAAGTGACAAAAAAAGACGAAACGGGCAATCAGGCATAACGCAAAAATGCCACATTCTCGCCACACCGTGCGAAAAGCCCCTGTAAAACTTCCTTTATCGGCCGATTCTGCCTATCTTTGCCCGCACATATACAACATAACTCAAACATTACCTAATCATGAAACTCAAAAACGAATGATGACCGGCATGTTAGCCGCCACCCTCGGAGCCATGACACCAGTGTTCGCACAAACGACCGAGCCTTCTCCTTACAGCAGTTACCTCTTCGCCTTCTTCTCCAACAATTCCCCCTTACGGCGAACAAGTACGTTATGCCTTGAGCGACGACGGATATAACTACACGTCCTCAACCAAGGGCGTCCGGTCGTGGCCTCGGACACCATCGCCCTGAAGAAAAGCATACGGGACCCGTACATCACAAGAGGCCGGGACGGGAAAACATTTTATATGGTCATGACGGACATGCGCTCGGACGAGGGTTGGCAAAGCAACGACGGACTCATCCTGATGAAGAGCACCGACCTCATCCATTGGCAACACACGGCCATCGACTTCCCCACCCGTTTCCCCGACCTGACGGGATTCGACCGCAAAAACCTGCACGCCGTTTGGGCGCCTCAAATCATCTGGGACGACGAGGCCGGGAAATATATGATTTATTACTCCATCGGACGGCACGACTGGGAGTATCCCACGGAAGACCCGAACTTCAAACAGCCTTACTTCAAACTGTTCTACTCTTACGTGAACGAAGACTTCACGGACATCACGGAGCCGAAACTGCTGTTCGACTTCGGTACGGCCGCCATAGACGGGGACATCGTGTATAACCCGAAAGCGAAAGAATACGTGCTGTTCTTCAAAGACGAGGGCCGCTCGGTCATGAACAAAGGATTCCGCACGCGGCAGGGCGTGATGCGTGCCACTGCACCCCGACCCACCGGCCCTTACACCATCGAATGGCGGCACCTACAAAAAAGAGGGGCAATATCCGGTGGAAGGTTCCAGTGTGTTCCCCCTCATCGGTTCGGACGAGTATGTCCTGATGTACGATTGCTACGCACAGGGTTTCTACCAATTCTGCAAGAGCACGAACCTGAAAGACTTCACATTCGTGCAAAACACGAAGACCCACGGCGACTTCACCCCGCGCCACGGCTCTGTCATGCACATCACGCAGGCCGAACGGGAACGGTTGGAAGCATGGTCCGAGCTGAGCATTGCGGTGAATGACCTCCGTACGCGTCCCGTCCCTACACTGACGCTGAAACAACTTGAACACCGCCCGGCCTTGTTGGCCGAAGCCCAAAAAGTGCTTGACACCACATCCGACCCCAAAACCATGGCGGCAATGACGAAGAAATTGAAAAAGTTTAAATAAGAAGCAAGAAGCTACCGCGAAAAAATAGCTGCACGAATATCCGAATCGTGCAGCTATTGGTATACCGGCTTATCTCATATACAGGAATGGTTATTACCTTATCGCCTTTTTTAGTATATTCAAACAAGAGTTATCTTCTGTTTCATAAGTCGTTTGGGCTATCACTTTATTTTTTCTCATTCAATACCACAAAACTGGAAGCACCCATCTTATCGGCATCTATCCCTAAGAATTTTGTCAGATAATCGCTTGCTGCACTTATCGGATTGTAGAAATCAATAATGGCATACCATTTTCTCTTCCGGTTTTGATTAACCACATAAATGGGGCCTCCAACTTTATGGTTTTCCATGTAAGCTTCCACCTCCGCACTGCTCTGTGCACAAATAGGATAAAAGTCCACATCCTTGCGTCCCGAAAGCAGCTTATAGATTTGAGGATAAAGCACCAAAGAAGGCTCGCAATAGTCGCAAAGGATATATACTACTTTATAGGGCTTCGTAGATTTCTTGATTTTTGTAGCCAACTCTGCGTCTCCTAAATTCACAACCTGGCCATAAAGCTGAAAGCCGAACAAACTCAAAAATAAAATCAGACTTAACTTTCTCATCGCATTCTCTTTAATAGGTACTTTTGCCTCAAGGTCTATCCACAGGTTTTCCTACAACTTCGATAACATACCCACCATGTTGACCTAAAGAATCAATAAAAGGAATATTACCGGCTCCTATTTGTCCTGTTTCAAATAAATATTCAATCCTCCGATTCATTTCCTCATACATTTTATCTGAATTCAACAAATCTTCCATATCCTGCACCGTTACGGGATCATTCACCCAATAAAGGTCATCATCAACTATCAAACAAGCATCATTCTTATCAAATCCATCAGGAAACTCTTCATCCAACAACAGCTCCATATAATAACGGGAATTCAACGTATCCTCCTTTAACTCTACCAAATATTCGCCTGGGAATATAGCTTTTTCGGCTACCTTCACAGTCGTATTTTTCGGAAAAACTTAAAATCACATAAACCGAAACCACTTTTACAGTCAAAGTTTACGAGCCAATTTCACACTTACAAGATTTAAAAATTTCAAATCTTTGGGATTGACTGTAGCGCTCGGTGCCCTTTTATCTGGGTGCTCATCAACCAAAGACTTAAACTTAACCTTATTCATAAAAAGCAATTTCATCAAAACCATCCTCTCTTACCTCTTCTTTTTACGCTGTTTTCCGAAACTTGTTCTTCTGATTGACATCCTACAACCAAAGCCATAACAGCCAAAGCACATCCCATAAAAAATTACATTTGTTCTCATAGTCCAATATTTTTAGTTAATACCCTACAAATATAATAAATCACACAAAAAACAAACAATAAATATTCTATTTTTTATCTAAGAATAAATTTTAATTAAAAATCAATGGTCCATCATCTGCATTCACAGACAATGAACCATTATTTTCCACTTCATTCGTTTAAGCCGACCAACATTGACCGCACTTTCCTAACGAATCGACTTCCACTCTTTTCGGTGACCAACTGTCCACCCAACGGATGACCGGCGTACCGTCGGCTTCAAAATCTATCGGCAACCATATCTGACGGGAATTTTTCAGGCTCTGCGGATTCCAACGGTCGGCCATGAACACAAAACCGTCCTCCATGCCTTCCACCTTAAAAATATACGTGCCTTGCGTATGGAAAGACTTTTTGGCATCTTTCCCAACAAAAGGAGAAGGAAGCTGCTCCCATGGCCCCCACAAAGAAGCGGCCTTGAACATGCGGGCTTCATTCGGTGTCCAACCCGTACAGCCACTGTAATCATCCAATACACGCCGTCACGCTTAAAATGGTCGGAGCCTCGTTCTGCCCGCCCGGCGCGATACGTACATACCGTCCGGTATAGTCTAAATAATCGTCCGTCAGTTCAGCCAAGTTCAACGTCAGGTTCTCCTCTGCCGAATAAATATGATAGGCTTTACCGTCATCGTCCACGTACACGGTCATGTCCCGGCTCATCTGTCCGCCCGGTACGTCGCGCGCCAAAAGCAAACCCTCACGAATCGCCTCACGCCACTCCGGTGTCCACCATTCCTTATAGTCCGCTTCCTTCAGTTTCTTAGCTTTTCGGATGTCACGGCGCGAAAAGTCCGTCGGCCATTTGCCCGCATTCGGGCGCAAAGAACGGATAAACCGAAACGGCCCCACCGGAGAATCGCTCTCGGCAAAGCCCACACGGGCGGCCGCATAGCCCTTCCCTTTCAGTTCCAGATGGAACAACATGACAAATTTCCTGTTTTAGGATTGCGTACCACCTTGGGACGCTCCATGATACAGCCCCGTTCTATGTCATGCCCGGATTCCTCGGAAACAGCCAAAGCCACTCCTTCGTCTTCCCAATTCACCAGATCGGAAGAAGAATAAACCTCTACGCCCACTTCGGTGGTAAACCCGCGTGCAGGCCGGTTCTCGCCATACCAATAATACTTGCCTTCATGGAACAACAGACCGCCCCCGTGGGCATTGATGTGTTCCCCTTTCCGATCCGGCCATTCCTGCCCCGGAGTAATACGTTCCAAAGACCGGGCACCTACCGATGCCGCCATCACAAGTCCCCATACACAAAAAATCAAAATTGCTTTTTAGTTTCATCCTATATTGCTTATCAGGTTAATCATTTCATACCTCTTGCTTTGTAAATACGTTCTTTCGCATTGTTGATTTGCTGGAATTTCTCTTCCGCAGCCCGCAGCACCTTCTTTACCTGCGTTAGCAACGATCTGGCGCAACGGTTCTTCGATAGCACGCTTAACGATTTCGATACCGGTTGTTTCGTCCTCATTTTCACCCTTAGACCTTCCAGAGCTTCGATAGCACGGATATAAGCAACACCACCACCCGGAACGGTACCTTCTTCGATAGCAGCGCGAGTTGCATGCAAAGCATCGTCCACACGGTCTTTCTTTTCTTTCATTTCTACTTCAGAAGCAGCACCTACGTAAAGAACAGCTACACCACCTGACAACTTGGCCAAACGTTCCTGCAATTTTTCTTTGTCATAATCAGACTTAGTAGATACAATCTGAGCTTTGATTTGTTCACAACGTTCCTTGATATTTTGTTTTTCACCGGCACCGTTTACAATGGTCGTGTTATCCTTAGAAACTGTTACCTTATCGGCAGTACCCAACATTTCAAGAGTAGCTTGTTCCAACTTCAAACCTTTTTCCTCGCTGATAACGATACCACCTGTCAATACAGCAATATCCTCCAGCATAGCTTGCGACGGTCACCGAAGCCCGGAGCCTTCACTGCACAAATCTTCAACTGAGAACGCAGACGGTTTACTACCAATGTAGTCAAAGCTTCGCTGTCTACATCTTCTGCAATTACCAACAGAGGACGTCCGCTCTGTACAGCCGGTTCGAGGATAGGCAAGAAATCTTTCAAGTTAGAAATCTTCTTGTCGTAGATCAGGATGTACGGATTCTCCATCTCACACTCCATCTTTTCTGTATTGGTTACAAAGTAAGCAGACAGATAGCCACGATCGAACTGCATACCTTCTACCACACCGATAGTAGTATCCGTTCCTTGGCTTCTTCGATAGTAATCACACCATCTTTAGAAACTTTACGCATAGCGTCAGCAATCAGCTTACCGATAACCGGATCGTTATTTGCAGATACGGTAGCAACTTGCTCAATCTTGTCATAGTTGTCACCTACTTTCTCAGCTTGGGCCTTGATTGATTCAACCACTTTGGCAACAGCCTTGTCAATACCACGTTTGATATCCATCGGGCTTGCACCGGCAGTTACGTTCTTCAGGCCTTCAGCTACGATGGCCTGAGCCAGAACAGTAGCGGTTGTAGTACCATCACCTGCATCGTCACCAGTCTTGGAAGCAACTTCCTTTACCAACTGTGCACCCGTATTCTGGTATGCGTCTGCCAATTCCACTTCTTTAGCTACAGTTACACCGTCTTTTGTGATGTGCGGAGCACCGAATTTCTTTTCGATAATAACGTTACGTCCTTTCGGGCCGAGAGTTACTTTTACTGCATTTGCCAGTGTGTCGATACCTTTTTTCAATTGGTCGCGGGCATCGATATTGAATAATATTTCTTTTGCCATAACTTTATTTACTATTTAACGGTTTACTAATTAAAAATTATCCCAAAACAGCGAGAACATCGCTTTGACGCATGATGAGATACTTGGTTCCTTCAACTTCCAGTTCAGTACCAGCATACTTGCCATACAACACTGTGTCACCAACCTTCAACACCATTTCTTCGTCTTTTGTTCCGTTGCCTACTGCAATAACTTCACCTTTCAAAGGTTTCTCTTTCGCTGTATCAGGAATAATGATAATCATTCTTTCTTTTCATAGACCAACATATAGACACGAGACTCGAGGCAAAGTTGCACCGGCATGATGCTTGGGAATTGTACTATGTGGTGCAAGGACGCGGAGCAAGAATGGCCGGCGACACTTTACTGCCTTTTACTGAAGGAAATGTAACTTTAATACCTCCTTCCATGCACCACCATTGGAACTATTCCCCGTCGTCCGCCGACGAGAAAAGGGCACGTCCACTACCGGATGGTGGCCTTCAAACATTCCTTTGTATTGAATTGTATGGAAACTTTCCCGGAATTACGGAACCGGCTTGCCGGAATGACCTTCCCGACCGAAGCATTGACATTCGGAACGGCAAGCTCACGTCTTATCCGCCACGCACTGACCAAGATGGATGGATTGGACGAATTAGGAAGGTTATGCGAAATGTTCCGGTTGCTTCCCATCCTCTTCACGGCATCAGACTACACATTCGTCGGCAAACCCATGCGGATAGAACGTGACGTGCGGCGCATGCAGCAAATCTGCGCCTACGTCATGGCTCACTATATCCATCCGATTTCATTAGACGACATCGCAACCGAAATAGGAATGAACCGCTCCGCCTTCTGTTCCTACTTCAAACGTCACAAAGGCATGACCTTTTCACAGTTCGTCACACGATACCGGTTGGACACCGCATGCAACCTGCTGACGCATTCACAAAACTCCGTATCCGAGATTTGCTATTTGGTGGGATTTCAGGATGTCCCCCATTTCGTGAGAGTATTTACAAAAGAGAAAGGAATGTCTCCGGAAGATACAGGAAAAGCATTAATCCGCCCGTTTTATTCGCTAAATCCGACAATATTCCGTAATTTTGCAGAAAGCAACAAACGATGAAGCTACGACTGACCTATCTTGCCGTATTCCTCATAATCCTTTCCGTACTGGCTTTCCTCCCCAAAACGGGAGGCTATATCTGGCAGCCGGAAATCATCAATCCGTTGTCTGCGTTGCTGTTTACGCTATTGGTCTATCTGACCGGCCACATCGCCCGCTCCACCCAAAGTGCCGCCGGTGTTCTTTGCACGGCCATGTTTGTCCTGCTGTTCTGTCGGATTCGCACGAGTTCTTCAACCGCGACGAGACAGCCGTCATGACCCTCTCGTCCACTTGCATCGTCCCGTTCTTCATTTCGCAATATACCCGTATTTCCAATAAAAATTTCAAATACGGCTACTTCCTGATGTTGTTGATGGGTATCTTTTTGCAGCTATACGCACGACAGCATCACGATTCCGCTCTGCGCCAGTTTTCTCACACTGTCCTATTTGCAGCGCGACCGGCTGTTTCGCCTGGCCTGCTGGCCCATGGTCATAGGTTTTGCCATCGGCACCACGCTCTGCCTTTTACAGTCCACCTTCTGGAAACAGTCATCATGGAGCGACCTGACCGCCTTGTCTTCCCAAACGGCGGACGGTTTCACCCAACTGTGGGAGACCAAAGTGTTCATGTTCGCCACCCTGCTCACCATTTATTTCTTGTCTTCACGGAAAAAACGGAAACGGCTATGGCGCATCTCCCGCGAGCACAAGCTTCTGACTTATTGCCTGTTGTATTCTTTCTGCGCCATTCCTTTTGCTCCGTTGGGAATAGACAGTGCCATCTCCGGCGTATGTTTCTTTTGCATGTTCTGGGCATTGTTCCTGTTCCAACAGCTTTTAGTCCTGTTTCGCGAACACCGCCGCAAGAAACTCAAACCACGAACCTGAACGGTCAACGTTCCGGCATCTGCCACTCTTCGAGGTCGTAAACAGCTTCCACGGCCTCTTCCACACTGTCCGGCAAAGACGGGAAAAAATCTATCCCCGTGATGCGTTCCACTTCGTCCACCGAATTGACATACGCATCAAGCGGACGGTTGCCCGACTTATTCTTATAGATAAAGCCGATGGCCTTCAACGGCTCCGGACAAAAACACAACCTTATAGAAAGCCTCGGGCACCGTAACCCGGCTTTGGCCGGTATGCCGATGCTGTCCACGGTAGAGAACAGGCCCAGCCACCACATACAGCCTCCCGTTTTCCATCGTCCAGTCGCGACAAGCTTCTTCCAATTCTTTCCAGTCGCCCCGGTTCAGGTTATGGTCTTGCGGACAAACATTCGTCATGTAAAAGCTTTCGCGCATGGCTTGTTCGTTCCATTTGTTGTCTGCCGCCGGACAAAGATGTCCGCGGTCATAGCCCGAGCGTTTGTAGTCTTCCGTCGTCACGGGATTAGCCACTTCGGGGTCGGGCAGGAATTTGTCGTAACGGCTTACCGTCTCCTCGAAACGTTCGGGCGTCAATGTCCAGGCCACCCAGTTCGGTATTTTGGTCTCCGCATTATAGGAAACCGTATAACCCGTATGGCGAATCACTTGGCTGTTTCGTTCCCGGACCAATTCCGGCAATCCCGGTTCCATATCCTCCGTGCCGGACGAAGGACTGCTACCGAAAACCTGCCCGTTCGTTGTCTCCGGTAAGAATCTGTCTCCCGTCCACAGTTCCACATAATCACGCAGACGGTCGTAACCACCCGTCAAGACCACTACGGCAGCCGCCAAGCCGCCGATTATCATTTTCAGTTTCATTTTTCCGATTTCAGTTTGCTTATTTCCCGTTTAAGATTTCCGCACCTTAGGACGACGGAGCGTACGCACCCAAGATTTATCCCACTCCGCCACGCGGAAGGAATCCACGATTTTCTGTATGGCCTTGTTCTGCGTTTCGTCGTCCAACCGTCCTTCGGCCAACAACGGACGCGTCTTCTCTGGATATTTGGCAAAGCAGACAGACACCGCCCATGCTACCGCCATGGACGCATAATACCCATTTGGACGTACTGCCGCGCAGGCCTCCAGCACGCGGTCGATAAAATCGTCCGTGACGAAATGTGCCAAAAGCATCACTACGGCAAAACGTTGGGAAAATACTTCCCCGCTATATAAATAAGGCTGCAAGAATGCCCACACCTCCTCACGGTGTTTTCGCACGAACTTGAATCCCGAACAAGGGGAATCGCACAAAGCCCAATCGTTGATTTTACGCACATAGGCTGTCATGCGTTCCATCTGCTCCTCAAATGGCATCCGAGCTGCCCCGTCACGTAACCCTGCAACATGACTTCTTCGAACGTGTCGTCTACAGCCTCCTCCAAATAAGTACGCCAATCTCCCTTGGTAATCTCTTTGGCCAATGCCCGCAGCACGGGCAGACGCACACCTACCACGGGGCGGGCACCAGGCATCAACGAAGTCACAAAAGCAGCATACCGAGCATCGGCATGCGCCGCCAAAAAGTCCTTGATTTCTTGACAAACCATAGTCTACAAGCATTTCATTGTTCTACAACACCGGCTTTCCCGTTCAGCCTTTTCTTTACTATGGCCGGGCAGCCTGCCGCAAGGGAATCGTCGGGAATATCTTTCACCACCACGCTACCGGCAGCAATGACGCAGCGATTCCCGATGGTCACTCCCGGACAAACTACCACGCCGCCGCCCAACCAACAGTCTTCGCCGATGGTAATGGGATAGGCAGTTTCTTTCGGTTCGCGCCGTTCCATGTAATCAATAGGATGTTGGGGCGTGTAAAACTGGCAACAAGGCCCCACCTTCGTATTCCTCCCGATGCGGATGTAACCGGCATCAAGCATCACGCAATTATAATTCACAAACACATTTTCGCCCAGCACGATGCCCGTGCCATGGTCGCATTGGAAAGGAGGGTTAACCACAGAAGTGGACGGTATGCCTGGTATCAGGTCTTCTATCGTCTTCCGGTAATTCCGTCGTACACGGTCATCGTCCGCATTCGGGCACACAACGTGGCAGCACGCTCGAAACTCTCTTGCAACTCCGGCGCGGCGAAGCAATAAAGTTCCCCGCTGCGCATCTTTTCCATTTCCGTCTTCATATTTTTCCCTTTTGTCTTGTTCTTCAAACGCAAAGTTAAGAAGAATCCGGCAGGGACAGTAGAAAACCACACCATAACTTTCAAGCAGGAGCTAAAACAAAAGGCAGACCGTCTCCCGCCTTCCACCTGCCTGCCCCGCGCCATTCGGCCTCATCCGAACACGGCCAGAAGTCCTCTTCAAAAGTTTCGGCTGAGAACCGAAAATCAATCTCAGCCAAATGAAAATCATTCGGCTGAGATTGGAAAATCGTTTGGCGCAGATTGAAACAGCGCACTTAACCCGCTCATTTTCAGGGTTGATTTTCCTCGTCCCAATAGCCGCTGTACGAAATACTCTGCGCATTACTCGGAATCAAGATAATATCCGCCCTTCCGCTCCCGTATCCCGTCACGGTAAACTTATACACCACCGGCACCTTGCGCACGCTGAACTCCACACGCTTCCCCTTGTCGCCCACGTCACGGGTCTTGACATCCTTCGCCGGAAGGGCGAAACGCAGACCGTCGTCGTTCATTGCCGGTTGGTACACCCTTCCCATATAAGGCAAATACACAAAAGCGGAATCATTACGCAATGCCACTCCGTAACCGTATGAAAGCGTACGTGCCGGATAAGATACCGGCATCATATACGTCACAGCCACATTAAAGCTGTCGGCATCGAAAGCTTTGGCGTCCTGTGAGAAAACCGACATCAGACTCCCCATAAACAAACCGCCGACAATACCAATCACTTGCCCATCATTTTATTCTGTCTTTAAGTTGCACATCTATCTAACCAGCAATTTGCCGGCTACAGCCTCTTCCGTATCTTTCAATTCCAAACGGTAATAATATATTCCGGGTTTCAGTCCACGTATTTCGACTGTCCCTCCATTCATGCGGATATCTGCCACCTTACCGCCGTCAGCCGCATACACGTAAAGCCTGTCTGCCCGTCTGCTGCCCGTCCAATAGAAGGCAGCCGTACCATCCGACACACGGACATCCAACAGGCCACTCTTGGCTGAGCGCACGCTTTCTCCTTTCAGAGTGGTACAGTCCCAATAATCGGGATGAAGGTACAGGCATTCGTCACCACGGTAACAACAAGTCAGACGACCGGCAATTTCCTTTCCGTCCTCTATCTGACGCCATGGCAAAAACATGTCCCAACCATTCAATGAACCAATACCTTCCACCCACACATCATCATCCTTTCCGACCAAAAAAAGACGCTTGCGCTTCACCCCCTCGTACACGACCGAATCCACTTTCTCTACATACAGCGTATCCAAAGTCACACGCGGCGGCCAGTATTCAGTTTGTGTTATCCATTCCCAAGACTTCAATACCGCCACGAAATCACCTTCTTGCAACGTGAAGTCGTACAATAATTCCACCACCTCGGGATAATGAGGATAACCGTCCCCCCTCCAAATAATAAATTTTCCCGTTGATTTCCTGCAAACTCATTGAGGAAAGCGTGAAACTCCCCTCTATCCCCTTGTTTTCCGGTGAGCGTACAACAGGGCCCTGCCCAGATGATTCGTACCACTTCATGTCCTCGAAAGCATGGACGGGGATTTTCCATCTGCTATTTCCCCATTGAAATACAAAGTTTTACCATCGTCCGACACAACGTGCAAAAGGTACTGCAGGGACGATGAGCCATCGGTCGGCCGAGGACGCCAATGCTCAAAAAAACTTTCTTCGCTCCCAATGCCTTCTATCCACTTTTCTTCGTCCGCCAACCTACTGCTCCGCGCAATGGTTAGCACACGCCGCCCTCCTATCGTATCCACATACTTTACCACCATCTCTTCCATCCCGTCCAAGCTCAATCCCAAAGCCGCAGCCTCCTCCGCATTACGGAACATGCCCACCTCATCGTATTCCGTACGATAGAACTTGTCACCGGCCTGCATGGAAAAGTCATACAGCAACCGAGGAGCATACTCCGACTCTACATATTCATCCAAAGGAGTAAACCAGACCTTGGATTCTTGTTCACGAAACGCACCGCAAAGCCGTTCATTGACATATAACTTCTTCCACGTTTGTCCTGCCAACAACGTATCGTCTCCCAAATAGTAACAATTAGTCTTACTGTTAGAGTAGTGAGGTCCTAACCATCGGTAATACCAATACGGCACATACCAACATGTCCCCGTCTTGGAAAAACTCTGTCTGAGCTGCCAGCGAAGCGCACCACACCATAGCCAAGCAACACAAGAAAGTAAACTTTGTTTTCATAGGCATCTCCTTTCTTTAAAGGTTATAAAAACGGCCTTTGCTGTTTGACTATAAAGTAACAACAAAGGCCGTTAAGTTGTACCCCGAAGGATTATTTTTAATGATATTTATCATCTCGTCCGGCGTCAGGAGCAACTGTTCTCCCGTCGCCATATTTTTTCAGTGTGACCTTCCCTCGTTCATTTCATTCTCACCGACTATCGCCACGAAAGGCACCGCCTTGGCATTGGCATAACTCATCTGTTTTTTCATCTTGGCACTGTCGGGATAAATCTCGCAACGCACTCCGGCCTGACGCGCCTGCGCCATGACGGGCAAACAATAAGCCGCCTCGGCCGCGCCGAAATTCACAAAAGCAACTCCGTGCCCGTGACAGTCTCCTTCGGATAAAGGTCCAGTTGGTTCAGCACGTCGAAGATGCGGTCTGCCCCGAACGAGATGCCCACGCCGCTCACTCCCGGCATACCGAATATACCTGTCAGGTTATCGTAACGGCCTCCTCCGGTGATGCTGCCGATTTCCACATCCAAAGCTTTCACCTCGAAAATGCAACCGGTGTAATAGTTCAGCCCCCGGGCCAAAGTCAAATCCAGTTCCATCGCGTTCCGCAGTCCTAAAGCCGATAATGTGTCGAGTACGAACTCACATTCCGCAATGCCCTTCAAACCGGTCTCACTCTCGGCCAGAACGTCCTTCATCACGGCCAGCTTCTCCTTGTTCGTTCCGCTCAGACTGATGATGGGCTGCAAACGGGCCACGGCCTCGTCACTGAGACCGCCGGCCTTCAGTTCGGCATTCACATTGTCAAGCCCTATCTTATCCAATTTGTCGATGGCCACGGTGATGTCCACAATCTTGTCCGCCGCTCCGATCATCTCGGCAATACCCGTCAGAATCTTGCGGTTGTTCAGTTTGATGCACACCCGTATACCGAATTGGGTGAATACCGTATCGACAATCTGCATCAGCTCCACCTCATTCAGCAAGGAATCACTGCCAACCACATCGGCATCGCACTGATAGAACTCACGATAGCGTCCCTTTTGCGGACGGTCGGCGCGCCACACGGGCTGTATCTGATAACGCCTGAAAGGCATGGTCAGTTCGTCACGGTGCTGCACCACATAACGGGCAAAAGGTACGGTCAGGTCGTAACGCAGTCCTTTCTCACACAGACGGGCCGCCAGTTTGTTCGTGTTCGCCTCGCCCAGTTCTTCCGGCGCTATTCCGGAAAGAAAATTGCCGGAGTTCAGTATTTTGAAAAGCAGTTTATCTCCCTCCTCGCCGTATTTGCCCATCAACGTGGAGAGGTTCTCCATGGCAGGTGTCTCGATTTGCTGAAAACCATACAAAGCGTAAACGCCTCGGATGGTGTCGAATATATAATTGCGTTTCGCCATCTCCACGGGCGAAAAATCACGTGTACCTTTAGGTATTCCGGGTTTCGTAGCCATATTCTATATCCTTTTTATGATTCCTGCGCAAAATTACACTTTTTTTTCATACAACTTGTCATACGACTCGGAGATAATACGCCGGAATATAGTTTGCATCCGTTTTTATTTCTAACTTTGCACGAGATTAAAAGCATTCAAGCGTATGAAGTTTTTTCGAAAATCCGCCCCGGAAAAAATAGAGCAACCTGACTCGCCCGTACCGACTGTCTCCCCGGACATCACGTCCACTACAACCCCGAACCTCACCCCTGAAGAAACCGCCCGAAAGTGGTTTACCGAAAAGTTCGGTACAGACATGCCCGAAGAGGTGACGCGGACGTTCCGCCAAATCGCACAGGCTGAAGCCAAACGGCAAAAGGCCGGCGAACAGGTGCTCGATCCCAACGAACTGAAACGCATACAAGACAGCATAAGGCTCTACAAGACCAAGCTGACCAACATCACGCAAACGCTGAACGGCTTGCAAGCACAGAAAGAATGGCTGCACAAGTTCAAGGAACTGAACGCCACGTTGGAAAAGTACAGACAAGCCTTTTTCGAAAGCAATAAGAACTACAGCGCTCATCTGAAGGAAATCAAGGAACTGGAACGCTTGAAACCTTTGAAGCGGTACAAGGCAACTACCAGCGTATCAAGGCGAAAGAAAACGTGCTCCAGTTCATACGCAAAGGCAGTACATGGCATGCCGAGAAACTGATGGAAGCCCTATCGGCAGACAAGGAAAACCAAAAAATGGCGGAAACCGAGAACAAGAAATACCAGGAAGCATGGCACAACCTGCAACAGATACAGAAAACGTTGGCCGAAGGCTACCGTCTGCAAGCCGCCTTACGGTTCCACGAAGCTGACCTGAAAGAACTATCCGACTACAAAGAACGAATCGAACAAGCACTCTCCACCGTACAAAAACAAGGAAAGGAAACAGCGGAAGAACTAAAAAGAACAAAGAACAAGCAACACAGCAACAACAGCAGTTGCAGAACTTGGAATCGCAACAATACATGTTGGAAAGGGGAGGCCATACAGACGCGCCTGAACTTCCTGCAATCCCGTAAAAAACGCAAAGAACAGTTGCAAGCGGTGCTCGAAAGGACACTCAGGAAACAACACGAACAAGACGAAAAGCTGAACAAACTGTTTCTCTCCTCACAAGGCATCGACGCACAAATCAACACGTTGCAAAGCGAACTGCAAGTACACCAGAAAAGTATCGTGGGCATGAACAGCTATAACCTACAGCAACGGGCCATGGACCTGAAAAGCAAAAAGGAAATGCTGACGAACGCCACGCGGCTGTGGAAACAGATTGCGGAAGGATACAACCGCGTAGACGAGAAAAGCCAGGAAATCATGCGCATGCGCCATCATAATGATGCCCTGAAAGCGCAAATAGCCAAACTGGAACCGGAAACGGCCGGACTTCAAAGGCAATGCGAGGAACTGAAATACGCCTATACCCTCAGCAAAAGCCAAGATGTCATGCAACTGCGGAAGGATTTGCAGGAGGGGTCAGTTGCAGCGTATGCGGCGCGACTCACCATCCCTACCATTCCGACACGCTCCTGGAACAAAGCAAACTCATCGGAGAAATCAAAATCGAATTCGAACAAGCCGCCACGGAACTGAAACACAAACAATCCCTCTTGGACGAGCTGAGAAGAGAGCAAGCCGTAGAGGAAGGGCGCATCGAAATGTGCCATCAGGCTTTGGAGACTTACAAACAGATATTACAGGATCACGTGGCGCACTGGGAAGACTTCGTTGCCCTGGACCGTTCCTTCAAAGACTGTTCCGCCAGCACGAACTTCGAGGGGCGGCGCATCATGTTGCAACAGCTCATGGAAAAGACGGGAGTGGATGCCGAGGATGCCCAGAAAGAACTGGACACGTTCAATTACCACCAGTCCAACATCAACGCCCTCAACGAAAAATCGCCCTGAAAGAACAGGAAAAGGACGAAATCGCCGTACGGCTGAACAGAAGTGAACACGGGCTGCCAGGTCGTGGCCTACCGGGTGGAACAACTGCAACAATCCCTGTCGCGCACCAACGGCCAGTACAGCGAGCTGTTCGAGGAAATCGACAAGATGATGGCCATCTCCAACTGGTATAAAGTATGGACGGAAAACCCCGAGAACCTGAGAATTTATATCCAACAGCAGATGGAACGCTGGTTCAGCCTGAAAAAAGACATGGCCGAAACCAAAAACGAGACCATCCGCCTGCAAACCTTGCAGGAAACGACGGACCGGTACATACAGGCTTTGTGCAAACAACGGGACTTCATCAACGGAAAAATAGAACGGATGTCGGAATACCAGAACCAAATACACGAACAATTATACAAGATGTTCCGGGAAGGCGACGTAGAAGACTACAACAAAACGGTATTCGACACTTTATGTTCCTTGGAAGAACAAAAGGAAGAGGCCCGGCACAAAGCGGACGAAACACATGCCCAGGCAGCCCGATACCAAGGTTACAACCAACGTATGACAGACACGGCTCAGGAACTCGAAACGCAAATCGCCCAAGAGCGTTCGAACTGGATATTTGGATCAGGAAATACAATGCCCTGCATTCTCCCGTACAGTTCTCCGAACTGGAACAGACATTCAACAGCACGACCGACTGGAATGCCCTGAGGCAGGAAATCAGAACCCTCACGCTGCAAAACATGCTGGCCGAAGCACGGGCCGACGAAGCCCGTCTGGCTCTGGCCGCCCATCAAGTGAACGCCCTTTCGCAAGGGCAGGACAAGGAAGACCGCACAGCGGCGCTGAATACTGAAATAGCACGGTTGGAAAGCGAACAGGACAATATTCTGGTACAAATAGCCGGATGCCAGGCCAAACTGGAAGCCCATGAAACCGGATTGCGGAAGCTGGCGGCCGGACAGGATTCCTCTATCATCTCATAAAGCGCATGTCACACTTATCCTTTCTTAAATTATGGCCGCTCCTGCTCATCGTCCTGCTCGTCGCGACAGGGTGCCGCTCCCTCTCGTTCGCTGCGTGGGGGAACGCTTCGTTTTGGTCGTCGATGCCGGACATGGCGGAAACGACCAAGGGGCCTCGGGCGACGCTCGCTCGAAAAAGGAAGTCAATCTAAAAGTAGCCCGACGCGTCTGCAAACTGATTCGCAAACAATGTCGCGGCGTGGAAGTCATACAAACCCGCCCCGACGACGAGTTCATCAGTCTCAACGACCGGGCAGGCATGGCCAACTTCTACCGGGCGGATTTGTTTATCTCCATCCATTCCAATTCGGCCCAGGGATGGGCAGAAGGGACGGAAACGTTCATTCATCCTTCGGCACGCGGAAGTCGTAGCGAACGGATGGCTCGCCTTATCGAACAAGAGTATGTGAAAGCAGGACGGGAGAGCCGGGGCGTGAAAACGGCCAACTTCGCCGTACTGCGCAATACGCGCATGCCGGCCGTATTGACAGAAATAGGATTCATATCCAACCGCAGCGAAGAACGGTTCATGAACTCCCGTAAAGGCCAGAAACGTCTGGCACGCAGCATCAGCAACGCCTTCATCCGTTACCGGCGAAGCGTTCCATAATCTTCCGGCTACAAGCTATACATTATATAATAAGGTAAAAAAGATTCTATTAAGATGAAGAAAGTTTAATCGCCCTGGCGTTCGGTACGTTCGCCTTGGGCATGGCAGAATTCGTTATGATGAGCATTCTGCCCTACGTGGCCCAATCCATGCAATGCAGCATCCCCGAAGCCGGACATCTCATCTCGGCCTACGCCATCGGTGTTTGCGTGGGTGCCCTTCTGTGGTATTAGTAGCCCGTAAACGCCCGCTCCATCAAATCCTGCTGGGTCTCATCGTGATTTATCTGACGGGCAACCTTCTGATGGCTTCTTGCTCAGACCTCCATCTTGGCGTGCTCTTCCGGTTCATCTCCGGTTTGCCGCATGGGGCGTATTTCGGTGTAGGCTCCATCGTAGCCGACCGGCTGGCTCCTCGCGGCAAGAGTACCTCGGCCATCGCCATCATGTGCTCGGGCATGACCGTGGCCAACCTCATCGGCATCCCGGCAGGAACGTGGTTGAGCGACATGGTTTCCTGGCGCGTGATTTTCCTGTTCAACGGAGCATGGGGCATCCTCACTTCATCCTGCTCTACCGTCTGGTTCCGCGAATGGAACCTCTTCCGAACACAGGGCTGAAAGGACAGTTCCGCTTCCTGAAAAGTGCGGCCCCCTGGCTCATCATGGCTACGACCACTTTCGGGAATGGAGGTATCTTCTGCTGGTACAGCTATATCAGCCCGCTCATGAACCGGATTGCGGGATTCGCCCCTTCCGAGATCACCATGCTTATGGTATTGGCCGGAGGCAGCATGTGCGTGGAAACCTGTTGGGCGGCAAGCTAGCCGACCGCTATACGCCGGGCAAAACCATATTGGGCGTACAGGCGATCATGATTTTAGGACTGCTCACCACTTTTTCCTCGCGTCCTATCCAGGCATTGCCGTACTGATGCTGTGCATTTGCACGGCTTGCCTCTTCGGAGTGTCCGCACCGCAGCAACTGCTGCTGTTGCGTTTTTCCAAAGGTGGGGAAATGATGGGAGCGGCTTTGGTACAGGTTGCCTTCAATTTAGGTAACGCCGTGGGGAGCGTACTGTGGCGGACTTCCCGTCACATACGGCCTGCCTTACAATTACCCCTGCCTTAGTCGGTGCCGGTTTTTGTAGTTATCGGCGTGATTTCCACCGCCACGTTCTGCAAGAAATATCAAACGGCAAACGCTGGTATCTAATTATACCAGTCTATCGAACAGTACGGAATCACGAAAACGGCGAATCACTTCCACGAAGTCTTTCCCGTACTTTTCTTTTTAAACTCAACCGATGCCGCTGACCGTACCGAATGCCTCCACTGTTTGCGGACGAGCCTCACAAAGATTCTGCAACACCTTGTCGGACATGACGATATAGGGCGGAAAACCTTGTGCATCGGCCAAACGTTTGCGTAAAGCCCGCAAAGCCTCGAACAGTTCTTGGCTGTCTGCCGCCAACGGAGCCGCAACCGGACGACCGCCCGTAAACAAAACGGGAGCCGCAACCGGACGAAGGGATTTGCGTCCGCGCTTCTGCGGCTTCTCCTCCCCTGCGGATAACGGCCAGTTCCACTTTCCCTACCTTTATATAAGACCTGCCTGCCGCTTTCGGTCAACTTCAGGTGGTTGCCTTCTTCGTAAGCTATCTCGAACAGACCGTTCTGCAACATCTGCATCAGGTAGTCCTGCCAATCGCGCGGCGGCACATCGCGCCCCACCCCGAAAGTCTTCAGCGTTTCAAAATGGCCCTTCGTCACCTCCGGACTGAAATTGCCGCGCAGGATGTCCGTAAGCGTTCGGGCACTGACCTGTTCATCCGCCCGCACGATGGCACTCAAGGCTTTCTGGGCCAATATCGTACCGTCGAACCGTTGCGGAGGGTTCTTGCACACATCGCAATTTCCGCAATCCCCGTCGGTATGTTCCCCGAAATAATTCAGCAAGATGCGACGACGGCACACGTCGGATTCCGCATATTCCTGCATCCGGCGCAGCTTCTCCATGTTGATTTCCCGCTGCCCGCTCTCTTGGGCAAACTTGGACAACTGCACCAAATCGCCCAATGAATAAAACAATACCGTTTCCGCCGGAAGACCGTCGCGACCGGCACGTCCGATTTCCTGGTAAAATCCTTCGATGCTTTTCGCTAAATCATATTGAATCACAAAACGGACATTGGATTTGTCTATGCCCATACCGAACGCCACCGTGGCACACACCACCTGCACACGGTCGTGGATAAAATCATCCTGTGCCCTCTCGCGCTCTTCAGTCGGAAGCCCGGCATGATAGGCCACGGCTGCTATATCATGCCCACGAAGCATCTCTGCCACGCTTTCGGTGGTCTTCTTGCTTAGGCAATATATGATTCCGCAATCGTCGGGATGCCGGGCGACAAGTTCCAATATGGCACGGTCCTTATCTTTCTTTTGATACCCGCGTTTCACGTCAAGACTGAGGTTCGGACGGTCGAAAGAAGAAATGAACACGACCGGGTCGGACAAAGCCAACTGCTTCTGTATATCCTCTCTTGTCAAACGGTCGGCCGTAGCGGTCAATGCCACAATCGGCACATCAGGAAACGTCTGCCTCAACAATCCCAGTTGGGCATACTCCGGCCGGAAATCATGCCCCCATTGCGAGATACAGTGCGCTTCGTCCACTGCAAACAAGGACACTTTCATGTCCCTTATCAGATAAGGAAGCTCCAACATCAGGCGTTCGGGCGAAAATACAACAGTTTCAACTCCCCTCTCAGACAGGCCGCACGCACCCTGGCACTCTCTGCCTCGTCGTTCATGCTGTTCAGTGCCGCCGCCGGCACTCCATTGGCCCGCAGTCCCTCCACTTGGTCTTTCATCAAGGATATCAAAGGAGATATCACGACTGTCGTCCCTTCCCTCATCAACGCAGGAACCTGATAACACAAGCTCTTCCCTGCCACCGGTAGGCATGAGCACCACGACATCATGTCCGGCCAGAATATTCCCGATGATGTCCTCCTGTAAAGGACGGAAGGAGTCAAAGCCAAAATACCGTTTTAATATATTCTGCATAATTATTCACTACCTATTTTGTGAAAAACACCACAAAGATACGTCTTTTTTGCATCTTTTTTAATTGAATAGGCTTGTACAAGAAATAAAAAACGCGATTTTTGCATACAAATGTACAATCAATAAAGAATAATCATATCCAACGAAGGGGCAAAAGAAGGGCTGATTATTTTTAATAAAAACAATCCGAAGTATGGGAAAGTATAATTTAACAGAAAAGAAAGAGAAGAATGCTGCCTATCGTTCGCTGGTAAGAGCCGAACTGGTAGACGAGTTGTATGAGAAAATCCTGAAAGTGTTCGTGGTGGACAAGAAGTATCGCGACCCAAGTTATTCTGCCAAGAAACTGGCCGAAGAGTTGAATACCAACACGCGTTACATCAGTGCCGTGGTCAATATCCGCTTCCATCAGAATTACTCCAGTCTGGTCAATGAGTACCGCATCAAAGACGCCCAGTATCTCCTGACGGACAAAAGATACATGGACAAGACGATGGAGGAAATTTCAGCTATGGTAGGATTTGCCAACCGTCAGTCTTTCTACGCAGCATTTTATAAAATCTTAGGTGTCACTCCGCGCGGTTACCGCATGGAACATCTCGCCAAAGAAAAGGAAACGGCCAAGGCTTGACCAAACATGAACCAAATATGAAGGGATACATCTATCGGATATATCCCTTTTTTTCATTCATATACTCACATGCAAACAGAAACTTTTTCCTATAATGACGAGCAATTTGCAGATTTGCAGATGCTCCGTTACCGGGTGGACGGGTTCGACCGGCTGTCCATCGCCCGGAAAAAACTGATATATTATCTGTCCGAAGCGGCACTGGCAGGCCGTGACATCCTTTGGGATCAGAACGGAAAATACAACCTGCGAATACGGAAAACGTTGGAGACCCTCTACACCGACTATCCCGGCGACCGGGACAGCAAGGACTTCGGGCACTCGCCGTCTACCTGAAACGCGTATGGTTCGCCAACGGCATACACCACCATTACGGCTGCGAAGTTCAAACCGGAATTCAGCGAGGCTTTCTTCCGGGAAGCCGTGCGGAACGTCCCTGCGGACAAGCTTCCGCTCGAAGAAGGACAGACGGCCGAGGAACTTTGCGAACTGCTCGCGCCCGTCATCTTCGACCCGGAAGTCATGCCCAAGCGTGTCAACCAGGCAAACGGGGACGACTTGGTCCGGACTTCCGCCTGTAACTATTACGGCGACGGGGGTGACCCAGACGGAAGCGGAAACCTTCTACAACGCGATGAAGCAGGAGGGCGACCCGCACCCTGTCATGTACGGCATGAACAGCCGGCTGGTAAAGGCCGACGGGAATTTGCAGGAAAAAGTGTGGAAGTCAGGGAGGCTTATACGGTGCGGCCATCGACCGCATCATCTATTGGCTGGAAAAAGCCACCGGCGTGGCAGAAAACGGGAAACAGGCCGAGGTGCTCCGCAAACTCATCGAATTTTACCGCACCGGCGACCTGAAGACATTCGACGAATACACCATCCTGTGGGTACAGGAGACCGAGGCGATGGTGGACTTCACCAACGGTTTCACGGAAACCTACGGCGACCCGTTGGGACTGAAAGCCAGTTGGGAAGGATACGCCAACTTCAAGGACTTGGAAGCCACGGCGCGTACGGAAAAACTGAGCGCCAACGCCCAATGGTTTGAAGACCACTCTCCCGTGGACGACCGTTTCAAAGAAAGCGGAATGCCGGGGGTGTCGGCCAAGGTCATCAAGGCGGCCATCCTCGGAGGCGACCTCTATCCGGCCTCGGCCATCGGCATCAACCTGCCCAACTCCAACTGGGTGCGGGCGGAATACGGCAGCAAAAGCGTGACCATCGGTAACCTGACAGACGCTTACAACAAGGCGGCGCACGGTAACGGTTTCTTGCAGGAGTTCGTCATCGACGACGAAACGCTCCGGCTGCTCGACCGTTACCAGGATACCTGCGACGACCTGCATACCGACCTTCACGAGTGTCTGGGACATGGAAGCGGCAAACTCCTGCCGGGCGTGGATCCGGATGCCCTGAAAGCCTACGGGGCGACCATCGAAGAAGCACGGGCCGACTTGTTCGGACTATATTACCTGGCCGACGCCAAACTGGTTGAATTAGGACTGACACCGATGCCGAAGCCTACAAGGCACAATATTACGGCTACATGATGAACGGGCTGCTGACCCAAATGGTACGCATCGAACCGGGACGGGACATCGAAGAAGCCCACATGCGCAACCGCGCCCTCATCGCCGGTGGGCCTTCGGGCATGGCCGGGAAGAAGGGGTGACCGAACTTGTAAAACGTGACGGGAAAACATACGTCCGCATCCGCGACTATGAGGCTTCGCGAGTTGTTCGGCCTTTTGCTCCGCGAGATACAGCGCATCAAAAGCGAAGGCGACTACGAAGCGGCACGCGACTTGGTGGAACGGTACGGCGTGAAAACCGACCCGGCCCTGCACGCGGAAATCCTGCAACGCTACCGGGCATTGCACCTCTCGCCCTACAAAGGCTTTATCAATCCGGTCTACACGCCGGTCTACGACGAACAAAAGGAAATCACCGACATCAGGGTGGAATACGGCGAAGCCTACGACGCACAAATGTTGCGCTACAGCCGGGACTATGCCACCCTGCCTTACTGTAACGAATAATGGACATACCCGCAACCATCCGAAAAGATAAAAACAGAGCTGCGCCTCGCCATGAACGGCGTGGCTTCTGCCTACATGCGTGAAAACGGCATGAACTATAAACTGAACTTCGGGGTGGAACTTCCCCGACTCCGCGCCATCGCCGCCGAGTTTCCCGCAGACCACGACCTGGCCCAGGCCTTGTGGAAAGAAGACATCCGGGAATGCAAGCTGCTGGCCGCCATGCTCCAGCCCACCGACACGTTCTATCCCGAAATCGCCGACATTTGGGTGGAATCCATGCCCAATGCGGAAATCGCACAACATACCGTGCAGAACCTCTTCTGCCGCCTGCCCTACGCCTCGCAGAAAGCGTACGAATGGATAGCCTCGGAAGACGAGATGTTCCAGCAATGCGGCTACCTGATTCTGGCACGCCTGTTCATGCAGGGACTCCGTCCCAACGAACGCTCGGCCGACGAGTTTCTCGACCAAGCCCGCACGGCCCTGCATGCTTCCCTCCCCGTGCGCCGCGCCGCCGTCTCGGCCTTACAGAAATACCAGACACTGGACGAAGCGGCACGAGAGGCCGGGGAAAAGATTCTCCGGGAAACCGGAATCTGAACTTTCCACAAAAATAGAGCGCGCATCGTTCTGATTTTAAAGAAAAAAAGATTAACTTTGCGCGGTTTGGTAAAACAAAAGCTTTTATAGGAATATGAAAAAAGGAAAAGTTGACGCCCTGTTAGGCATCGTTTTTCGGAGACGAAGGCAAAGGAAAAGTGGTAGACGTGTTTACCCCGGAATATGACGTGGTGGCCCGCTTCGCAGGCGGCCCGAACGCCGGACACACCATCATTTTCGAAGGCCAGAAGTTCGTACTCCGCTCCATCCCCTCGGGCATCTTCGCAAAGACAAAGTGAACATCATCGGCAACGGTTGCGTCATCGCTCCGGACTTGTTCATGGCCGAAGCCAAGGAACTGGAGGCCGCAGGATACGACCTGAAAGAACGTCTGCACATCAGCAAGCGCGCCCACCTGATCCTTCCTACCCACCATGTCCTGGACCGTGCTTACGAAGCCGCCAAAGGCAAGGCCAAAGGCACCACCGGCAAAGGAATCGGCCCCACTTACAGCGACAAAGCCGCACGCATCGGCTTACGCGTGGGTGACATCCTCGACCGCTTTGAAGAAAAATATGCGGCTCTGAAAGCCCGCCACGAGCAGATACTGAAAGACTTACACTATACGGACTACGACATCACGGACGAAGAAAAAACTTTGGTTGGAGGGCGTGGAATACTTGCGCGGCTTCCACCTGACAGACACGGAAATCGAAATCAACCGTTACCTGAAAGAAGGCAAGAACGTGTTGGCCGAAGGCGCTCAAGGCACCATGCTCGACATCGACCACGGCACCTATCCTTTCGTCAGTTCTTCCAATACCACCAGCGGAGGCGTATGCACGGGACTGGGCGTAGGTCCGACGGACATCCGCGAAGTGTTCGGTATTTTTAAGGCATACAGCACACGCGTAGGCTCGGGACCGTTCCCCGTAGAGCTGTTCGACGAGACAGGCGACACGCTCCGCGAAGTAGGACACGAATACGGTGCCGTGACGGGACGCAACCGTCGTTGCGGCTGGGTGGATTTGGTGGCATTGAAATATGCCATCATGATCAACGGCGTGACGCAGCTCATCATGATGAAGAGCGACGTGCTCGATGGCTTCGATACCATCAAGGCATGCGTGGCATATAAGAAAGACGGTGTGGTGATGGAAGACATGCCCTTCGAGACGGAAGGCTGCGAAGCCGTCTACAAGGAACTTCCGGGTTGGAAGGAAGACTTGTCGCACATGACGGACGAGAGCCAGTTCCCGCAAACTTTCAAGGACTACATCCGTTTCCTCGAAACGGAATTGGAGACTCCGATTACGATTCTGTCCGTAGGTCCCGACCGCGCACAGACCATCGTACGCAAAAAATAAAATCTGTTTCATAAGCAAATGCCTGAGCCAGCCCCTTAAGGCTCGGGCACAGCCCCGTCCTTTCGGCCTTTCCCGCCTATAGGACGGGGCTTCTTTCTGTACCCGGTGCGCTCTTTCCACCCACACCCCCGCAAAAGTTCGGACAAAAGAACAGAATGTTTTTGTTGGCACAGACCTCTTTTGTCCTTATGTTCTTCTGTCTAAGAAAACCGGCTTTCAAACCCGCCCCGGCCCTTGCTCGTTCGCTTCCAACACCGTGCTCCTCCTGACAAAATGTAAAGCAATGCTTCCGTTTCAAGGATAACAAAATTAGAAATCCACGCGCACTCCATGTATTTTTCGCCTCCATGTATTTACATAAAAATACATTTGAGACTTAGTTTTAATGGTTTTTCACGCCAAAGGCGTTCCAATCTCAAGAGAATGATTTTCGTTCGGCTGAAAAAACATTTTTTTTCTCCGGTTGTCGTGGCAAAGTCCTCCGCACAATGGCGGAACAGCCATCTGAAAACGAAATGAAAACATGCTGAAACGAGCGGTTTTCTCTCTATTTGAAGGACCGACGTTGTCAAAATCCGAAAGGCCACATGTCAGGCAAACAGCCCCTTATGCTTACACACGTTCCGGACATCTGCGCCGAACCGGCTTTCCGTCCGTTCAGAAAGGCAGCCGCATACGTGGAACAAGCAGTCAAAGTGTCACGGGGCAGCCTTCGCAAGACTCGCATATTTCCATCAGCGTCCACCCTCGGACCGAAATAACGCATTCTCGCAAGGGGTACTTTGACATTCTGACAAAAATGGTATCTTAGCCTGGATTTAAGAACCATTTGCTTCTTGTTTCAGTATTTACCTGACAGCCCTGCCTAACAGTTTTATTTCATTCGGTGTAGCCGGACAAACCACAAACGGCATTCCTTCTAATAATCTTTTCAATTCATATTTAAGATTATTGGCTTTCTTTTGGCTGGAATATGAACCGTCATAAAATCCCTGCCCCAAAATATCATTCAATTCCTCATACGACATAGAATGTTTATCGGAACGCTTTAAATGAATAACAATCTTTGTAATTTGAGGACGACATTTTACCTTCACTGCTCCATACGCTATCAAATTGTTTACCGTATCTACCCGTAACGAGTCAAACCCATCTTCTTCAGAAAGGTTACCTGCAACCTCGCATATATCACGTTCTTTTTATTAGGCAACAACAACCAACATAAAAACAGTATTATTGACAAAGAACAAACCAATACTATAATGCCCCATATAAAAATATGCCCTAATAATCCCTCCATAATATCCTTATGAGCTGCGGAAAACACACCGCTATTAGAAGCATTCTCCATTGCATGAATTGTTTAACGGCAAAAGACCTACTACAAGTATCAAAACACTTATACTTGCAACAAGAGATAGAATTACGTTTTTCCTTTTCATATTAAATTTGTTAATGATAGGTTTTTCTTTTGCGAATATAAAGAAAATCTAACATTCTCACAAAATAAACAATAATAAAAACATGACTTATGCCTTACAACATAATTTCCATAATACAGTTTACGCTATTTACCTATAATATATGATATATCAGATATAAAACATAAACCATTAGATATAAGCATCTTGACTAAAATTGACCATGGATTTGACCAAATTTGACCGACATTATTTCCTGCAATTCATGAAATTAGATTTTTCTTTGCAATACATTTCATGGAGTGGAAGAAAGGCATGCAGCTTTCATTCATATGAAATAAATATCAATATTCACTAAAAACAAAGAAAATGAAAACGAACAAAAAAGGTATGGGCAACGTCCCTTTGTGCAATCTTATTGGGAATTACTGTTTACAGTGGTTATCACACGTACAACAAATATCAAGAGATAAATGAAAGTCTCTTAACACTAAGGGACGTAGAAGCTATGGCAGGAGGCGAAACAGGAGGAGCAAACGGAAAGCAATATCATAAAGACAATCCCCTACCATGTACTATTACAGAATATTTTAATTGCCATATCGGAATCACAATTCCCGATTGGATTCCTTACATAGGAGGGACTTCTTGTGAAGCTGATTTTGCCATTCCTTACGACTCAAAAGGTATGGAAAACCATTGTGAGTATACCGGAAATGAACAACATTCCTGCGACTATTACAGATGTAGGAAAAACGGATAATCGAAACCATGAAAGAATCTCATTTGCCATTCCCGTCCTTTGCATGGTCTTATTCGGTTGCCACCAGAAGAATGAATCAAGAATTTACATGTCAAACGACTCCTGTTTTCAAGTCATTTCATTTAATCCTGACTATCATTATACCAATCTCCGTTTTTTCAACCTGTCGAAGTCGCTGATACCGTGGAATATATCCCTTGCAAACCAATGAGGAAATTACCGTGGGAGAAGTGAGGAAATTATTAATAAGAAACGGACGCATGTATATTTGGGACAGGCTCTCGGAAAGTGTGTTCTGTTTCGACACGTCCGGCAATTACCTTTACCGCGTGCATGCACAAGGACAAGGGCCGGGAGAATACGGACGTACTTCCGACTTCTCTCTTGACATGAACAACGGCCATATCTGCATTTTCTCCGACGTGGACCGTGCCATATTTGAGTATGACGAGAATGGAAAGTTCTTGAAAGAAACCCCGTCACCTTACATCATCACTTCATTTGCCATTCAGTGGAAACACAATTTATGCGTACACAGGAAGGATGCCCAATGAATATCCGGACATGGACGGTGAAAGCCAATTCCGTTTCAACGTAGTACAAGACGGGAAGCCACCTCCACCAACTGCCTTTCCGGCACAACGAGAAATTGCACAAGATACCGTTATCCGACCGCAACTTTTCCATGTACAAGGATACGTTATTGCTATCTGAGGATTTATCCCCCGAGTCTATACGGTAAACCGCGACGGGAAGCTTACGCCAAGGTATAAGATTGACTTCGACCAACACTTACCATCCGTCCTTTGAAGACGGGGAACTTGATATTGACCGGATGCAACGCGAGGAAAGAGAAGGCAACCTGACCAAGATGAGTAATGGTTTCTACGAAAACGACCGATATGTCATTTTCAATTATGCGCGTGGCCTTATCGGCACAGCATACGTGGACAAACGGGACAGCACGGTACACAACATGGGTTATTTCAACATGGACGATTACAACCACAACCCACTCGCATCAGGCATAAAGTTTGTGGACGAAGAGTACATCTATAAGGTGGAAGAGCCTGGCATGCTTGTCCAGAACGGGAAGAAACAAGAATTTTCTCCCGCCTTGGCCCGTCAAGTAGCCGGAATGTCCGAAACCGACAACCCTGTCATTGTCAGAATACGTCTGAAATAAAATTTACGTAAAGATGAAGTATCCACTATTAACCTCCTTGTTCCTCCTGTGGACATCGGCATCCTGCCAGTCCCCACAGGAGAAACAAGGCAGTACGGACGAGAAACTCTTCAGGAATATTGCCTGATGAACGCCACGGAAACATACGATTTCGCACTACCCGGAAGCCTGACGGTAGAAGATTTGCAAGGTACCCCCCGTGAGAATAGACAGTCTGGCAAAAGAAGACAAACTGATATTAAGAATCAGGGGCAGCTTCTGCGAAGACTGCGTACTGGCAGAAATCAAACAGATAAACAGCTTGAAGGATTGTTCACATATAGCAATTATCGCCACCTATGACAATCTGCGGATGCTGAAAATTGCCGTAGAGAAGTACGGCATCAAAGTACCGGTCTACCACCTGACGAACGGCGTCGGACAGGAGTTATTCAGTCGCAACGACAAGAAAGGCATCCCCTACTTGTTCCTTTTACGCCACCAAACGCTGCAATGCGAATCCACCTTTTTCCCCTCCAAACTGTTTCCGGATTTCTCCGCCTCATATTATGAAACCATGACGGGATATCTGGCACGAGAAGACAAGAAACATACGCTATTCACCTTCACAAACAAAGACCTGGGAACGGTGGAAAGAGGTAAGACATACGAAGTGGAATTTGACTACCGGAACACAAAGGACAGCCTTTTGGTAATACACGATGTACGCCACTCTTGCGACTGTGTAGTCCCACAATGGAAAAACGCACCACTCCGCAAGGGGGAGAGTGGAAAACTGACCGTACGTTTCACGCCCAAGGGGCATGGCTACAGCATGCAGTCTGTCATGGTATACCACAACCAATCCCGCTACCCTTCACGGCTCACCATAAGGGCTGAAGCGAAATAATAAATCAACTCATCTCAGTTCGTGCCGCATGGAAGCCACATCTTCGGGATTAGCTCCTAACTCCATGGCTTTGTCCAAATCGGCACGGGCTTCTTTCTTCCGCTTCGTCTCGATATAGAGCGCGGCACGGTTGAGCAAATAATCGATATTCTTCGGTTCCAAAGAAATCGCTTTCGTGAAATCCGCCTCGGCCGCTTCGTATTGCTTGCGCGTCTGTTCCAAACCGGCACGGACAGCATACAGGATGGCATGGTCGGAGCGGCGGCCACCATGGCATTGATCTGCTCCATGGCCTCCCGCGGACGGTTGTCTTTCTCATTCAACAGCACCAGGCCGATACGGCCTCTTCGTGTGCCGGATTCAGTTTGAGTAAAGCCTCGTAATCCGTACGCGCTTTCTTGTAGAGCCGTTGCTCGGTATAGATATACGCACGCATGAAAAGTGCTTCCTGCTCGTCAGCCTTCCTGTCCAACACATCGCTATAATCCACCAAAGCCTTCCTTGTTGCCTAACTGCATGTAGAGCTTGGCCCGGGCCATACGCAGCGGCAGGACATGGGGAGCCACGTTCAGCCCCATGGTGTAACTCTCCAAGGCTTTTCCAACTTTCCGCGATGCTCCTGCATACGGCCTATCTGGTAGTATATCATTGCATTGGAACGTTGGGCTGGCTCCACACGCATCGCCTCGCGAAAAAGCCTCTCCGCCACTTCCGTACTGTCCATGGACATCGCGTCCAAGGCTTTCCGTACATATTCCTTATATGACTGCGCCTGTGCAGCTACCGCCACCAGACATAAACTCGCCATGAGTATCCACTTTTTTCATCTTGCCCTCCTTTTTGGTCCATAAAGAATCGTTACGTGCAATCAAGGTGCATTCCTTACGCAAATATAGGTATTAAAAAGATTCTGCCTCATATTTGCCGAGAAATAGACTAAAACAGTCACTTCTCATAAAAAAAGGACTGCCGACATGCCATTTTCCGGCATATCGACAGTCCTTCTTTATTCGTAATATTCAGAGAATCCGGCTTATTTTGGCCGAAGCCTCCGATATCAGGCTTTCTTGATATAATCCACAATCCACTGCCCGACTTCCGTCGTTCCGTAACGCTCCCCGCCTTCCACTTGGATTTCCGGAGTACGCACATTTTCATCCAAAGAAGCATCTACAGCCTTACGAATCAAGGCGCCTTCCTCCTTAAGGTCAAAATACTCAAACAGCATGGCCACGGAAAGAATCTGGGCCAAAGGTTGGCTATGTTCAGTCCCTTTGGCTTGCGGCCAAGAACCATGAATAGGTTCAAAACAGGCGTATGCTCACCCGGTTGAAGCCGACGGCAACAAGCCCATGGAACCGGTGATACAAGAGCCTTCATCTGTCAGAATATCACCAAATGTATTCTCAGTCACCATCACATCAAAGAATTTCGGGTCTTGAATCATACGCATAGAAGCATTGTCCACAAACATATAATCGGTCTCCACTTCAGGATACTGCGGAGCCATCTCCTTGAGCTACCTGACGCCACAGCCGGCTCGATGCCAACACATTGGCTTTGTCCACCACCGTCAGGTGCTTGCGACGGCGCATCGCATATTCGTAAGCCACGCGGAGGATGCGTTCGATTTCCGGACGAGTATAATAGTTGGTATCGTATGCCTTATCATTATCCTGATATTTTTCACCGAAATACATACCTCCGGTCAGTTCGCGTATACAAATGAAGTCTGCACCGCGCACTAACTCGTCCTTCAATGGCGACTTGTGAATCAAACAATCAAAAGTCTCCACCGGACGGATATTGGCAAACAAACCTAACTTCTTGCGCATGGCCAGAAGTCCGCGTTCGGTCACTTTGCGCATGGCATCTTCATCCAGTTGTAACCCCAAGTCCTCCAGATTCTTCCGGATATTGGCTTTACCGCTGTTCTTGCCCAGGGCATACTCTCGCTTGCGACCAAAGCGTTCGGGCAGGAGGTCGTTGCAGTAGAGGTTACTTTTATTGTCACCGTCGGCATGGACGCCTGCCACTTGGGTAAATACATTCTCGCCAACAATCGGTTTATTGGCGGGAATGACGATGCCCGAGTAGGACTCCACCACACGGCTTACGTCGTTCAGGCGGCTTTCGTCAATGTTGGTAATGGCATTGAAGTGGTCTTTCAAGATAGCCTGCACACTGGCAAGCGGAGCATTGCCGGCGCGTTCGCCCAGGCCGTTAATGGTAGTATGCAGTCCCTTGCAACCGCTAAGTACGGCGGCAAGCACATTGCTCACGGCAAGGTCATAGTCATTGTGGGCATGGAAGTCAAAATGGGCATGCGGATAGCGTTTCACCATCTTGCGCATGAACTCGATGACCTGCAGCGGGTTCAATACGCCCAACGTGTCAGGCAACATATAGCGGCGGATATTGGTCTGCTCCAAGGCGTCCATCAGACGGAACACATATTCCGGAGAATCTTTCATGCCGTTGCTCCAGTCTTCCAGATAGACATTCACTACCATATCCTGCTCGTTGGCGTAATCCACTACGGACAGAATATCCTCGATATGCTCTTCGGGAGTCTTCTTCAACTGGTAGGTGCAATGCTTCAGCGAGCCTTTGCACAGCAGATTGATGACACGGCAACCGGTCGCATGTATCCAGTCCACCGACGTGTGGCCATCTACAAAGCCAAGCACTTCTACTCTTGGCAACAGATTACGGCGTGCCGCCCAGTCACAAATCATTTTTACGGCATCAAACTCTCCTTCGGATACCCGCGCAGAAGCCACCTCCACCCGGTCTACCTTCAATTCCTCCAGTAACAAACGGGCAATCATCAGCTTCTCATGGGGCACAAAGGAGACTCCGCTGGTCTGTTCACCGTC
>VOFE01001871.1_pt1 | contig 55056 bp, 71 predicted proteins | sample 5384071 | NCBI WGS metagenome assembly VOFE01 (sample SAMN12384724, study PRJNA508395) | human gut metagenome | isolation source: healthy gut D | host: Homo sapiens
GTTCATCCTCATTTCTTTGGTAGCGATAGCCTATGGCATCGTGGTGTATGTAGAAGGCAATACCATTCCGGGATGGACTTCCCTTCTGGTTTCCGTGTGGTTCATCGGAGGAACGATCCTGATGGCCTTGGGCATCATCGGGGAGTATGTGGGCAAGATATACAAAGAGGTAAAGCGGCGGCCGCGTTATTTCGTAGAACAGACTGCGGGGATGCAGGAGCCGCATGATTGAAGTTTCAACCGCCCGTCCGATGCCATGATTTTCTTCCGGACGGGCGTTTTTTTGTGGATAGGCTACTGTCAAATTGTCTCTGTTTGTATTCTGTTTCCTTTCAAAAAGACAGATTTTTCAAGTTTTAGAGTTGACGAAAAATAAGAAAACAGGGGGGTATTCCACGTGATTCTTTTGCATAATTATTCGTTTTTCGCCTTGTTTATGCGTTTTCCTTTGCATATATTCAAATCGTTCGGCTGAGATTGATTTTTCGTTTGCAGTCGTATGCAATATGTTTCTCCGCATGTGGGTGCGGAGCTGTCTGCAAATGGCCGGAAATCTTTGCGGAAATACGTTAAAAAAACGACTTGGGTTACCGTTTTTTCTCTAAACGGTGGCCTTGCGGAAGCAAAGATGAAAAAACAAAATGTACATCAGGAAACGTCTTAGGCTTGCGCGAACGGAAACATGCGGAGTAAGGGAAAAAACGCCTGTCATAACGTAAGGGAATGAGGTGCTGTAGGTGACATATCGTCTTGGACATGCTATAGCGAGAATCGCGTATTTTTTTCCTTCAGGCAGGGTTGTGGATTCAAATATGCGATTCTGGAGGGCATGGCTTTGTCTTTTTGTCAAAGTGTCAATACCGGATACGGGTAGGAGGGTAAAAACAGGGGACACTTTCTAAAAAGTATCCCTTTATGGTAAAAAAGCCGCACCGATGATGTGATGAAAACTCCGAGCTAACAAGATTTGAGCGCCCGTCACCTTTGTAATCCACCGGCATAAATGCTACCCGAAGGCGTGGCCCGCCATTAGTGAGCGAAGCATTCTCGGTTTTCTGAAATAAATTGATGAGTATCCCAATCTAACCGATGCGGCTCCTTTTTCTGTATGACAAAGATAAGTCATTGTGCCCGAAAAAAGCAAATAAAATGCGTGTTTTTTAGATAGGAAATGAAATGCCCCGCTTCTTTGTCGGAAAAGAGGCAGGGGCTGTTCGTGTCTCAGGCTTATTTGAAATGTTCCAGAAGCTTCTCCAGTTCGGCGGTAGAAATGATTTCCACACTGCCGTGTTTCACTTCCGTAGGATTCCGGATTTCGTCGTCAGGTATAGGATACCATTTGTGTTGCGACGGGTCGGTACAGCCGGTATAGCTTACTCCCCGGTCGCCATTGCACTTGTCGAAATAGAGACCATCCTTGCCGCCCATGGCCGGGAAGACTTCCGGGCCTTCGACTTCTATGTAGCGCGACGGCAGTAGCGGAGTGGAACCTTCGAAGCGCTGCACGCGCGGGTCGAGGCTCTTCGACGTGGCGCAACGGATGGTCTTCTCTCCGTTGCGTTCGTCCTTGTAGTAGGCATAGTATGTGTCCCCTTCTTTCAGGATGGTCATATCGATGGCTGTGAAGCCCGGGTCGAAGTAAACAGCCGGAGTGGAGAAAGTGAGCCAATCTTTTCGTGGTACAGTAATGATGCACCTGCCTGTCGCCGATGCGGGAGGACCAGTAGAGATAGAACGTGCCGGTCTGTCCGTCGTAAGTGAATTCCGGTGCCCAGGCGTTGGGCGATACGGGGCCGCCGTCGTGTCCGTCCATCAGCATGATTTTCCCGTCGTCGGTACGTGTACCGCCGTTGGCGGCTGTCCAATGAATGAGGTCGTCGGACTCCCAGTGGAACAGGGCGGGATGGTCCCAGCCCCAGGTATGTATGAGATGGAATTTGGTTTTACCATTGTGCGTGACACGGTGCAAATAAGGGTCGCGCAGCCAGACTTCGTCGTCGTAAGCATTGAAAACGGGGCGGCTGCCGTTGATGTCGGTCCATGTCTTTCCGTCACGGCTGTAGGCATAGAACAAGTGCTGTGCGCTGGCTTTGAAATAAGACATGAGGTACACGCTGTCTGTGGCCTTGACCTCCGGCATGGCTTGCCGTCCGGGCATGGGGCCGACGGAATATTCCTCTACGGGGATATATTCTGTGTAGCGCAGGCCGCGTCGATATATTGGCCTCCGTAGCCTTGGTGGGCATGGATGGCCATGACATTGTCGCTGTTCGGTTTCAGCGTGGCAAGCGCTTCCGGGGCGATGGGTTGCGCCACATAGCGCGTGGTCCATCCTTTGACTTCGTATGCTTTGACACCGTTAAGGTAGACTTCGCAGTCGTCGTCTTGGTAGAGCCAGAGTTGCAAGGCGTTGATTTGTGCCTGCGAAAGGTTGCCGATGGAGAAGTGGCGGCGTATGTAAATATCGGATGTGTTCCACGCGCTCCGTACGAAAGTGTTGGGCGGACCGCCGGCACCGAAACCGGCCTGTCCTTTGTCCCACCGGCTGTCGTCGAACGCCGGGGCATACCAATCACCGGATGGCGTAACGGCGGTATAACTCCACACTTCGTCGGACGATGTGTCCGCAGCGTCGACCACTACAGTTTGGCGTGAGCGGTTGTGGATGGTGCGCAGGATTTCTTCGCGTACGGAAGCCTGTTCTTCCGGGGCTATCTTGAACACCTTGCGGTCGTAAGTAAGCAGTCCGTTCAGTTCTTGCTCCACGTCGCTCGTCTGCGTATATACGGATGCCCAGATGCCTTGTTCCTGCAATCCTTGCAAGGCGACGGTGTAGGCATTGAACCTTTTGGCCAAAGCCTTGCTGTCCGGTACGGAAGTGTATTCCATGTCGTTGCCTTTCCACAGATGCCCGTCTACTTTGAGGGTGATGCCCCCGTATTCCCCGCATACGGCCACCCGTTCGTTGAGCGGATTGCTTTGGAGCGAAGGCACGGGATAACTATGCTGGTCGATGATGTCGCCAGCCTCGAAGTCCACCCATCCGCTTGCCGCATTGATAAGGCGTGTGTCGTCGGCTTTGCGGATGGCCTCCACGCCACGGCGCGTATGGCTGTCGTTGCCCGAAGCATACTGTCCCCAGCCTTCGTTATAGGCTACCCATACGACGATGCAAGGATGATTTTTCAACGTGTTGACGATGCGCGTGCACTCATCGTAGAAGTTCTGCCGGATAAACTCCTGGCTACCGATACTGCCGTTCTCGTCGAAGCTCTTGCTCGGCATGTCTTGCCACACGAGCATTCCCATCTTGTCACAGTAATAGTACCAGCGTGCGGGTTCTACCTTGATGTGTTTGCGTATCATGTTCATGCCCAACGATTGTACGACTTCTATGTCGTAGCGCATCCCTTCGTCCGAAGGAGGAGTGGAGCAGGCCGTCCGGCCACCATCCTTGGTCGAGCACACCGAATTGGTACAGCGGTTTGTTGTTCAATAGCATGCAGGGATGACCGTCCACCATACCCCGGCTGATTTTACGCATGCCGAAGTATCCTTTCACTCGGTCGGTTTGCGTGCCGTTATGATACAGGCGGATATCCATGTCATAAAGGTGGGGAGTCGGGCGACCATAATCGGGCGTCAGGTATGCTGAGCGTATGGGACGTGTTGACGGAGACTCCGATGAGTGTGGCTACCGTTTTTCGTCCGTCTTTGACGATGATATCGGCTGTGGCGGACGTGTTGGCGGACTCGACCGTAAGTGAAACGGTTCCTGCATCGATGTCCGACGTCACGTTGTAGCTGCTGACGTGTGCGGCGTCAACCGGTTCAATCCATACGGTTTGCCAGATTCCCGTTACCGGAGTGTAGAAGCATCCGCCCGGTTTGAGGGTTTGCTTGCCCAACGGTTGCCCGCCATGGTTCGTGGGGTCTGTGACCGTCACTTGTATTTCCTGTTCCTCTCCGTCGCGAAGCAGCGGTGTGATGTCCATGGAGAACGGGTCGCTGCCGCCGCTGTGGCTTCCGGCTTTTTGTCCGTTGACGTACACGGCACATTTCCAGTCCACCGCCCCGAAATGGAGCAGGATGTGCCGGCCTTTATAGGCTTTGGGAAGTTTGAACGTGCGTTGATATACGAAAGTAGACTGTGTGTTTTTCTTCGAAATTCGTATCCATAATGCCGGACAGGGTCGACTCTATGGGAAAGGGCACCAATATCTTTTTGGTTGAACGCCGTAGGCGATAGGTTGTAACTAAGGTCTACCGACTTCTTTACAGTAATCCCAAAGGGCCGTTGAGCGACATCCACTCGCTGCGTTCCATTTGCGGACGCGGATATTCGGTCCATACTTTGTCGGGGTTGATTTTTTCACCCCACTCGCTCATGATGGGAGCTTTTTTCCGAACCCAATCCGCAGCCGTCAGGTTGGCGGCCGCCATCAAGGCAAGAGCGGTAAATAGGTTTTTCAATAGGTTGTGATTCATAAAAATAAAATATGTTTAAGTGATGTGCAAATTTAACGGTTCGTGGTGCGGTTCATTGTATGTATTTGGGAAAAAGCTAAAAAGCAGATGCCTTTTGGCGTAAAATAAAATTCGTGACGTAAAAAAGAGAGGTTTTTATTTTGTTCTCCGCTCTTCATCTCTTATCTTTGTACGAATACTTTTAAAGAGCAAACCCACAAATTTATGAAACTGCATTTCTCGATAGAATATCTGACGCATTGGGGGAAGATGTCAGGGGTGTACCTGACGTTGGTCGATGCAAAGGGACGTACCCAGACACAGACTTATCCGATGGAAACCCGTGGCCACCGATGGACGGAGAAGTGCTCATTACTGACGGGCGCATCCGGTCTTTTCATTATCATTATAGTGTATATAAGGAAGGCCGTAAGTTCCGGACGGAATGGGACTTCGTACCTCGCCGTTTCAGGGCCGACATCACCAAAACTTATTCGTTCCGGGACGCCTGGCAGGATGTCCCCCTCTTGTCTCATCTTTATACTTCCGCTTTTACGCAGTGTGTCCGTCCGCATACGGCCGAGACGGAAGGACTGCCATATTTCAACAGTACGTTGATGTTGAAGGTGAGTGCTCCTCAGCTTGAGGAAGGGCAGGCGTTGGCTCTCCTTGGTAACCAACCGGCGTTGGGGGAATGGAATCCGAATTTTGCGTTTCGCATGAAAGAGACGGGGCTGTACGAGTGGAGTGTGACCTTGAGCGCGGCCGGTGTCACTTTTCCCATGGAATATAAATATGTCGTCATTGATGCGAAGACGGGCGATTTCGTGGCGTGGGAAGGCGGAGAAAACCGTGTGCTGCCGATAAGCGGGGTGGCAAAAGACGAAGTGGTCGTTATCTCGGATTCTCCGTTACGGATTCGGGGAAACCGTTGGAAAGCGGCCGTGTGGTCATACCCGTTTTTTCATTGCGTAGCGAAGGCAGTTGCGGGGTGGGGGATTTCGGCGACCTGAAAGCTATGGTCGATTGGACGGTGCTTACCCGGATGCGCGTCATCCAACTGTTGCCCGTGTACGACACGACTATTCATAAGAATTGGCTGGACTCTTATCCATATAATAGTATTTCCATTTATGCGCTCCATCCCCAGTATGTCGATTTGCGCCAGTTGCCGAAGCTTGCGGACGAAAAGGAAATGGCGGAATACGAAGAGCGGCGGGCGGCTTTTGAATGCTTTGCTCCAAGTGGACTACGAGGCGGTAAGTGCCTTGAAGCAAGAGTATCTGCATGCCGTGTTCCGTCGTGAGGGTAAAGAAATGCTGTCCTCCGAACGCTTTACGGCTTTTTTTCAAGCGGAACGAAGATTGGTTGGTGCCCTATGCGGCGTTTTGCGTGTTGCGCGACCGTTTCGGGACGGCCGATTTCCACGGATGGCCGGAGTATGCGGAATACAGGACGGAAGACATACGTGCTTTTTGCCGTCCGTCTGCTCCGGCCTACGAGGAAGTCTCTTACTATTATTATGTACAGTTCTGCTTGCATGAACAGTTGTTGGCGGTTTCCGATTATGCCCGTGCGAAGGGAATCATTCTGAAGGGAGACATCCCCATCGGCATCAGCCGCAACAGTGTGGAGGCTTGGGTGGAGCCGTACTACTTTAATCTGGATGGCCAGGCCGGTGCGCCGCCCGATGATTTTTCGGTCAACGGCCAGAACTGGGGCTTTCCTACTTATAACTGGGAGGTCATGCTCGAGGACGGTTGCAGTTGGTGGGTGCGTCGTTTCCGTAAGATGGCCGAGTATTTCAATGCCTATCGTATCGACCACGTGCTGGGATTCTTCCGGATATGGGAGATTCCGTCCGACTCGGTACATGGTCTGCTGGGACATTTTTCCCTTCGCTTCCGATGAGTGTGGAAGAGATTGAGGGCTATGGGCTTCGGTTCCGGAAAAATTATTTTACCCATCCCAATATCAGTGATTGGGTATTGGATAAACTGTTCGGTGAACGTGCCGAGGAAGTGAAGGCCGTTTATCTGGATGCTTTGGGCATGGATTGGTATGCGTTGAAGCCCGAGTATGACACGCAACGTAAGGTGGAAGCGGCTTTTGCCGGGAAGTCTTCGGCCGAGGATGCGGCTTTGCGTGAGGGGTTGTATGCGCTTATCAGTAATGTGCTCTTCATTCCCGACCCGAAACAGCCGGACAAATATCATCCGCGTATTTCGGCCCGGTGCGATTATCTGTACCAGACATTGAGCGAGGAAGAGAAACGGGCTTTCGATGCCTTATACGAAGATTATTATTACCATCGGCACAACGAGTTCTGGTACGGGCAGGCCATGCGTAAACTGCCCGTCTTGGTGGAAGCGACTCAAATGCTGGTGTGTGCCGAAGATTTGGGCATGGTGCCGGAATGCGTCCCTTGGGTCATGGACGATCCCAGCATCTGATGACAGAGGATGGGCGTACTGTATTCGAGGAAGCTTCTCAGGCATTCTCGCATCTTCATGTTATGGAGGCAGAAATAGAAGCCATAAATAAGGAACTTGAAACGCGTACCGATTATGAAAGTGATTCATATATGGAGTTAATCGAGAAAGTTTCTGCCATGAGTGAGAAGTTTTATTCCATTGATCTTACCCATTTTGAAGAAGATGTGGAAAAGGCTTTGCTGGGACTTGGTTTTATGCGTGAGGACTTCAATCGCCCTACCAGTGATTTCAGTGGTGGCTGGCGTATGCGTATTGAGTTGGCTAAATTATTGCTCCAGAATCCAGATGTATTATTGCTGGATGAGCCCACTAACCATCTTGATATTGAATCCATCCAGTGGTTGGAAGATTTCTTGGTCAATAGTGCCAAAGCGGTAATTGTCATCAGCCACGACCGTAAATTTGTAGATAATATCACAACCCGTACCATTGAAGTGACGATGGGGCGCATCTATGATTATAAAGTGAACTATTCCCAATATCTGATATTGCGTAAAGAACGACGCGAGCAACAGATGAAGCAATATGAGGAACAGCAGAAGATGATACAGGAAACCAAGGATTTCATAGAACGGTTCAAAGGAACTTATAGTAAAACTTTGCAAGTGCAGAGCCGCGTGAAGACAAGAGTTGGAGCGGAAACGTTGATTTTTTCCCCCTTTGTCGATATTTTCCCGTGAATTTCTGGGAGAAAAAAAATAGAATGCTTAATTTTGTCCCAATTTTGGGGTTCTGTGTAAAGCGGGACTCTCGAAAGCGTGTGATTGTAAAACAACTATAATTCTGAAAAGAGGATGAAGAAACAATTCAAAAAGGTCTTGGTTTTGGGTTCCGGAGCGTTGAAAATCGGTCAGGCCGGTGAATTCGATTATTCCGGTTCACAAGCGCTGAAAGCATTGCGCGAAGAAGGTGTCCGTTCTGTGTTGGTTAACCCTAACATCGCTACCATTCAAACTTCCGAAGGAATTGCCGATGAGGTCTATTTCTTGCCGGTCACTCCTTATTTTGTGACGGAAATCATTAAAAAAGAACGTCCCGACGGCATTTTGCTGGCATTCGGAGGCCAGACGGCGCTGAACTGCGGAACGGAACTGTATCGTAACGGAGTGTTGAAGGAATACGGCGTGGAAGTGTTGGGTACTTCGGTAGAAGCCATCATGTACACGGAAGACCGTGACCTTTTCGTGAAGAAACTCGATGAGATTCCGATGAAGACTCCTGTCAGCAAGGCGGTAGAGAATGTGGAAGACGCCTTGGCGCAGCGCGTGAAATCGGTTATCCGGTCATGATACGTTCTGCATACGCATTAGGCGGTTTGGGCAGCGGCATCTGTCCGGACGAGGAACGTTTCATCGAATTGGCCGGCAGTGCTTTTTACCTTCGCACCGCAGGTTTTGGTGGAAGAATCCTTTGAAAGGCTGGAAAAGAAATCGAGTTCGAGGTCATCCGCGATGCGAACGACCATTGTTTCACCGTAGCCAGCATGGAAAACTTCGACCCGTTGGGAATCCATACGGGCGAGTCCATCGTAGTGGCGCCGACTTGTTCGCTGACGGAAGAACAAGTGACGATGTTGCAGGATTTGTCTAAGAAATGTATTCGTCATTTGGGAATCGTAGGCGAGTGTAACATCAATATGCTTTCAATGCCGAGACTAACGATTACCGTGTCATTGGAAGTAAATGCCCGCCTGAGCCGTTCTTCGGCGTTGGCTTCCAAGGCCACCGGTTATCCGTTGGCCTTTGTGGCTGCCAAGATTGCCTTGGGGTACACGTTGGATCAGATAGGCGAGATGGGGACGCCCAACTCAGCATACGTGGCTCCTTCGCTGGACTATCTGATTTGCAAGATACCACGTTGGGACTTGACGAAATTCGAGGGCGTGTCGCGTCACATCGGTTCGAGCATGAAATCGGTAGGTGAAATCATGTCTATCGGCCGCTCGTTCGAAGAGATTATCCAGAAAGGTTTGCGTATGATAGGCCAGGGGATGCACGGTTTTGTGGGCAATGACCACGTGCATTTCGAACAACTGGACGAAGAGCTCTCCAACCCGACGGATTTGCGTATTTTCGCCATGGCACAAGCTTTGGAAGAAGGGTATACCATACAGCGCATTTATGAGTTGACGAAGATAGACCCGTGGTTCATCGGCAAGTTGAAGAACATTGTCGATATGAAGAAAGAACTGGAGGGACATGATACGTTGGAGTCCGTTACTCCTGAGTTGTTGCGTGAGGCCAAGCGGTTGGGCTTCTCCGATTTCCAGATTGCACGTTTTGTGCTCAAGCCGGAAGGCACCAATATGGAGAAGGAGAATTTGCAGGTGCGCCAGTACCGTAAGCAACTGGGTATCTTACCGGCTGTGAAGCGCATCAACACGGTGGCATCCGAACATCCGGAACTGACGAACTACCTTTACATGACATACGGCACGGACGGCTACGATGTCAATTATTACAAGAATGACAAGTCTGTCATCGTGTTGGGGTCCGGTGCTTACCGTATCGGTTCTTCGGTGGAATTCGATTGGTGCTCCGTCAACGCGGTACAGACCGCACGCAAGTTGGGTTACAAGTCCATCATGATCAACTATAATCCAGAGACGGTTTCGACGGACTATGACATGTGCGACCGTCTCTACTTCGATGAGCTGTCTTTCGAGCGTGTGCTCGACGTGATCGACTTGGAGCAGCCGGGCGGTGTCATCGTGTCCGTGGGTGGACAGATACCGAACAACTTGGCCATGAAACTCCATCGTCAGTCGGTACACATCCTGGGCACGTCTCCTGTGTCTATCGACCGTGCGGAGAACCGCAACAAGTTCTCGGCCATGCTCGACCGTCTCGGCATCGACCAACCGGCTTGGCAGGAGCTGACCAGCTTGGACGACATGAAGGCTTTCATCGACAAGGTGGGTTATCCTGTATTGGTTCGTCCGTCGTACGTGCTTTCCGGTGCGGCCATGAACGTATGTCACAATGAGGAACAGTTGACCCGTTTCTTGGAAATGGCTCGTGAGGTGTCGAAAGAATACCCGGTAGTGGTGTCCCAATTCATGCAGGAAACGAAAGAAGTGGAGTTCGACGCCGTGGCACAGAACGGAGAAGTGGTGGAATACGCCATCTCGGAACATATCGAATACGCCGGTGTGCATTCAGGCGATGCCACATTGGTGTTCCCGGCTCAGCACTTGTATTTCTCAACCATGCGTGCCATCAAGAAAATCAGTAGCCGCATTGCCCGTGAGTTAAACATTTCCGGTCCCTTCAATATCCAGTATTTGGCTAAGGGAAATCAAATCAAGGTCATCGAGTGTAACCTCCGCGCTTCCCGCAGTTTCCCCTTCGTGTCGAAGGTGTTGAAGCGTAACTTCATCGAGACCGCCACACGTATCATGTTGGATGCACCGTACGATCGTCCCGACAAGTCGGTGTTCGACATCGACCGTATCGGCGTGAAAGCTTCGCAGTTCTCGTTCGCCCGTTTGCAGAATGCCGACCCCGTGTTGGGTGTGGACATGTCTTCCACCGGAGAAGTCGGTTGTTTGGGGACGATTTCAATGAGGCTTTGCTGAATGCCTTGATTGCTACGGGTTACAGTGTGCCGAAGAAAGCGGTGATGCTTTCGTCCGGCGCGGTACAGTCCAAGGTAGACCTTCTGGAGCCCAGTCGCATGTTGGCCGCCAAGGGATATGACATCTATGCCACGGAGGGCACGGCTCGTTTCTTGAATGACAACGGGTGAAAGCGATAGCCGTGCACTGGCCCGACGAGCATACGGCTGCCGAGAACAACGTGTTGACGATGATAGCCCAGCATAAGTTCGATTTGATTGTCAATATCCCTAAAGACCAGACCAAGCGTGAACTGACGAACGGTTACCGTATCCGTCGCGACGCTATCGACCACAACATACCGTTGATGACGAATGCCCGTTTGGCCAAGGCGTTCATCGAGGCGTTCTGTCAGATGGATATGGAACAGATCCAGATAAAGAGTTGGCATGAGTATAAATAAGATATAAGATAGAAGAAGCCGCGCTTTTGTCCGTCGGGGGCAGAAGGGCGGCTTTTGTTTTTCAGAGTTCCAGCATCTTTTTTTCCCGTTCCAGGGCTTGGGTATCCAATGAAGGGGACGGGACGGTACAAGTCTTGATGAAATCTCCCGGCTGGCACGTATAATTATAATAAGGTAGGAGGTCGTCCGGTATTTGTTCTTTGGGAATGATTTCGCCTTTCAGCGCCAGGAAATCGTCCATATCCGTGCTGTCGGAATGCTTGACGAAGAGAATCCGGCGTGCTATCGGGTTACGGTTGTAGTCGAGACAGAGGTAAAGTCCCTTCAGCATTTTGGGAAAGTCATACATGGGGAGTTGCAGGTAGATGGTAAAAGAGCCAGTTCCGGACTCTCACGCTCGTTGAACAGGATGTAGGAACTCGTGTGATTGTTGAAAAGCCCCACGCCGGAATGGGGTGTTGTATGCACTCATGTGCACCACCCGTACGTATTCGTTGTTTCGGAAGCCGTGATGAGGTAAGGTTCCACTTTCAGGGCGTCGGCAGCCGACGAGAGACTGTAGCTGATATAAATGCCGCTGTAATTATAGGCCTCTTGTGCGGAAACCTGCGATTCCCTGGCCATCATGTCCCAAAAAGGGCTTTTCTCTTTTCTCCGCCTTGTGGCGGTTCCAGTTCAAAAGCCTTTCTTTCATGTCTTCCAGATTCCCGAGCAGCCGTTTCTTGGATACGTTGTTCACTTGCGAGAGGGCATAGTCCAAAGCCTCTTCCTCGGCAAGGCCTTTCTTTACTTCGCCGATAAAGGTCGGCAGTACGCTGGAGTAGAGCGAAGAAAGCACGCTGGCCGCCATTTGGGTATGGTCGGCGATTTCTTTCATCTTCACTCCGTTGTTTCTCAAGTATTCTATGCGTTTGTAAATCTCAAAAAGTTCGTTCATTGCACCTTTTATATTGTATTACCGACTGCAAAGTAAATACATTCATGTTATAGTTCTGTTGCATGAATGTTTCATTAATGTTACATAACAATTCGTTGATTACATGAAAGTTATTAATAATGGAATTTCATTTTTCCGTTTGGGAATACATGATAACTTTGCCGTCGAAAACCAAGAAACGATAGAAAAATGGAGATTATGGAATTGAAGGCAAATCAGAAAAAGGCACTCTCGGACGTATTGTTCATCTTGTGGGCCGGCGGTGCGGCTCTTTTATCTTATTCATTGGTATATGCACTTCGCAAGCCTTTCACGGCAGCCACGTTCGATGGGCTTGATTTTTTCGGAATGGACTATAAGACGGCCACGAGCATCGTGCAGATTGCGGGTTATTTTCTCCAAACTCATCGGTATCAAGGTGATTTCGGAGATGAAAAAAAAGAGAACCGGCTGAAGTTCATTATCGCCTCTGTGGCTGTGGCCGAATTGTCTTTGGTGTTGTTCGGTCAGCGTTGCCCCGTCCTTATAATGTCTTTGCCTTGTTCTTCAACGGCCTGTCGTTGGGTTGCATGTGGGGGGTGATCTTCAGTTTCTTAGAAGGCCGGCGGGTGACGGATTTATTGGCCAGTCTGATGGGGTTGAGTATCGCCATCAGTTCCGGTACGGCCAAGTCGTTGGGGCTTTTCGTGATGAACGGACTTCATGTCAGCGAATTCTGGATGCCCGCGTTCATCGGTGCGTTTGCTTTTCCGTTGCTTTCTTTGTTGGGATGGGCGATGACCCGGCTTCCGCATCCTACGAAGGCCGATATGGAATTGCGCACGGAGCGTGTGGCTCTCGACCGCAAGGGACGTTCGGCCGTATTCAAGAGTTTCATGCCCGTGTTGCTGATGCTCTTCTTTGCCAACCTGTTCATTACCGTGTTGCAAGACCTTAAAGAAGACTTCCTCGTGAAAATCATCGACGTAAAGGCGGCCGGTTTGTCTTCATGGGCTTTTGCCAAGATCGACGCTACGGTCACTTTGGTGATCCTCATACTGTTCGCGGCCATGTCGATGGTGAAGAGCAACGTCAAGGTTCTCTGTCTCTTTGTTGGCCTTGGTTACTTGCGGCTGTGCCGTGTTGAGCAGTGTGGCCTTCAATTACGAGGCTTGGAATTTGCCCGTCACGCTTTGGCTTTTCCTGCAGAGCCTGTGCCTCTATACCGTCTATTTGAGTTTCCAGACTCTTTTCTTCGAGCGTTTCATCGCTTGTTTCAGGATAAAAGGCAACGTGGGCTTCTTCATTATCACGCTGGATTTCATCGGTTACATGGGTACGGTGTTGGTTCTGGTGTTCAAGGAATGTTTCAATCCCGATGTCAACTGGTTGCAATTTTATAACTTTGCGTGCAGTTATGTGGGCATCATTTGCAGTGTGTCTTTTGCCTGCTCTGCGGCTTACATCGTATGGCGTTACCGCCGGGAACGCCACCGTGGCCCGAAGAATTTCGTCTATACTCCCTCTGCGCCGTTCCCTTGCGAGGGCGAGGAGTATGCCCTTTCCCCGAAGTGATTAAAAACAGATAAACCATTAGTTCAAACATAGAAACATGAAAAAAATTGAGTGCATCATTTTAGATTGGGCCGGTACGGCTGTGGATTACGGTTGCTTTGCCCCCGTGGCGGCTTTCATCGAGAGTTTCAACGAGATCGGCGTGCCGGTGACGGCTGCGGAGACCCGTGCTTACATGGGGCTGACCAAGATTGAGGAAATCCGTGCCCTGTTCAACATCGACCGGGTCAAGGCTGCTTTCCGCGAGAAGTTCGGTCGCGACTACACCGATGAGGACGTGCAGGCCCGTTACGTGGCTTTTCAGCGCGTGTTGTTTGATACCTTGGAGAATTATTCCGAACCGATACCCGGCGTGGTGGATACCGTAGAGGCATTGCGCAAGGCCGGTATCAAGATAGGCTCCACTACCGGATATACCGACAAGATGATGGACATCGTGATTCCGGCTGCGGAAAAGCCGGTTACAAAGTGGACAACTGCGTGACTTCGGATCATCTGCCTGCCGGACGTCCTTATCCTTATATGGTCTACCGGAACATGATAGATTTGGCCGTCCCGTCGGTGGATTGCGTGTTGAAGTACGGAGACACGATAGCCGACATCAAAGAAGGCGTGAACGCCAAAGTGTGGACCGTGGGTGTGGTTATGGGAAGCAACGAACTGGCTCTCACGCAGGAAGAGGTCGCAGCCATGTCGGCCGGTGAATTGGACGCACGCAAGGCCGATGTCCGCCGCCGCATGTTGCCGCCGGTGCCCACTATGTGGTGGACGACATTACGGAACTTCCGGCAATAATCGAGACGATAAATCAGAAAATGAATCAATAATTTATAAAAACAAGAATATGAGACCTTATCTTTTGTTGACGCCTGGTCCGTTGACCACTTCAGAAACCGTAAAAGAAGCCATGCTGAGTGACTGGTGCACTTGGGATGAAGATTATAATGTGGGAATCGTGGAAGAAATCCGCAAATCGCTGGTGGAGATGGCCACGAAACATCCGGAAGAGTACACTTCCGTGCTGATGCAGGGTAGCGGTACCTATTGTGTGGAAGCCGTGTTGGGCAGTGCCCTCAAGCAGGGTGACAAACTGCTTATCTTCAGCAACGGTGCCTACGGCAACCGCATGGGAGTCATTGCCGACCGCCACGGCATTGCCTACGACATGGTGGCTTTCGAGGAAACCATGCAGGTAGACCCCGAAGTGGTGGAGAAGAACCTGTCGCGCCACGGCGATGTGACCCACGTGGCTTTCGTACACTGCGAGACGACTACGGGTATCCTGAACCCGCTGCCGGAATTGGCCCGTGTGGTCAAGGCGCATGGCAAGAAACTGATTGTGGATGCGATGAGCAGTTTCGGCGGCGTGCCTTTTGGATGTGCAGGAACTCGGCATCGATTTCCTCATCAGCAGTGCGAACAAATGTATCCAGGGCGTACCTGGTTTCGGCTTTATCATCGCCCGTCGCAGTGAACTGATGGCTTGCAAGGGCGTGTCGCGTTCTTTGTCGCTCGACATCTACGACCAGTGGGAGACGATGGAAAAAGGGCATGGCAAGTGGCGTTTCACCTCGCCTACCCACGTGGTACGCGCCTTCAAGGAAGCTATGGAAGAGCTGAAGGCCGAAGGGGAGTGGCAGCCCGTTATGCCCGTTACTGCAAGAACCACGAAGTATTGGTAAAAGGCATGGAGTCGCTCGGCTTCAAGGCATTGTTGCCGGCAGCCGTACAGTCGCCGGTCATCACTTCGTTCCTTTATCCTGAGAAGGATTTCGACTTCAAGGCTTTCTATGCCGAGTTGAAAGCGAAGGGCTTCGTGATATATCCGGGCAAGATTTCGCAGGCCGACACGTTCCGCATAGGCAACATAGGCGACGTGCATCCTGAAGATTTCGAGCGTCTGGTAGAGACTGTGAAGGCTTGCCGTGAGGCTTGATCTCGATAAAATGTGTTGATAGGTGCGCCCGTCGGATACGACTCCGGCGGGCGTGTTTTTTTATGGACTCGTGAGGGGCGGAGCGGGTTTTGCCGGGAGATGCGGGCACGTGGTTATGTCCCGGGCGTGAAAACCCAATGGTCATCGTGGCTTTCACGGGGATTGAAACGATAGCCTTCCCATTCGAAGGTTTTCAAATCTTCGGGATTTTCAATACGGTTCTTTAAGATGAAACGTGTCATTTCGCCCCGGCACATCTTGGCATAGACCACTACGGTGGACAACCGTCCGCCTTTGTAAGTATAAAAATCCGGGGTAATCACCCGTACTTCCTGGGTGACGCGTGTCCAGTCGAACAAGTTTTTCATTTCCGCACTGGCCAGATTCACCAATATGCCTCCTTGTTGCCGTATGGCCGAAATGAAGACGTCCGTCAGGCGTGCGCGCCAATAAGCGAACAGGGTGCGGTCTTCTTCCTCCGGCAGTCGCACGTGCCCTTCCAGCCGGTAGTTCCGGATGCGGTCGGCCGGTCTCAACAGCCCGTAGAGAAATGAGGTGATGAACAGGTGGCTTTGGGCGTATGCCCAGTCTTCCGCCGTGAAATCTTGTGGCGCGATGTGTCTGAACACCATGCCCGTGTAGGCCGATAAGGCCGGAAGTCCGGTTGCCCCTTCGTCATGGAATGTGCGGAATTGCAGGCAGGTGCGTGCCGCGATTTGAGGATTGACATGTAGCATGTCGGCCAGTTCTCCGGCCGTATAGGCCGTCATGGACAAGGCAATATGACGTGCCTCTTCGATGAACAGGGGAGAGGAGGCCGTGGGAAGCACCGTCGGCGTTTTTTCCGTCATGGTTTTGGCACAAGAGATGAATGTGAGCATTTCCAGAAGGGTTTTATGGGTTGGGTTAAAATCATTTTGTTGGCAAAATCGCCCGTTTTATCATTGAGGCAACAAAAATATGAAAAAAAAGACTTTTATATTATGGCTTCATGTTTTTTAGCATTTAGGGCCCGTTGTAAAAAACGAGTCCATAGAATGATATTCTGTCGAATTTTGCGTTTTTATTAAAAAACGGTAAGACGCGATGTCGTATAGCTTTTTATCGTACTTTTTGTGGCGATTAATCCGAGCCGAAATAAAATGGATGCAATAGCCCTGATAGATAAATATTACGCTGATAATCCCCGTTTGAGGGAACTTCTATGGATTCATAGCCGCCAGGTGGCCGACCGTTGCCTGAAAATTGCAGCACTCCATCCGGAACTGGATTTGGACAAGGCATTTTGGAAGAAGCAGCTTTGTTACATGATATCGGCATTTTGCATACCCACGCTCCCGGTATTTTATGTACGGGAGACGCACCTTATATTTGCCACGGTTATCTGGGGGCGGAGATGTTGCGTGCGGAAGGGTTTCCGCCCATGCCAGGGTGTGCGAGCGTCATACCGGCGCGGGGCTTTCACGGAAGAAGTCGCAGCGCAGGGCTTGCCAATACCTGTACAGGATTATTATCCGGAGACTTTGGAAGAACAGCTCATCTGTTATGCGGATAAATTTTATTCCAAATCCCATCCCGACCGGGAAAAAACACCGGAACAGGCGTTGAAGAGCGTAAGCAAGTATGGCGAGGATGGGGCACGGCGTTTTCGGCATTGGATGGAACTTTTACGGAAAATCTCGGGCATTAAGCGGATTTTGTGTAATTTTGCATTCGCTTACTGATTTAGAACAAGACTGAATTCGGTTGAAAACAAAAATAGCTATATTCCTTTTGGTGGGTAGTTCATTCTGTATGCTGGCGCAAGGCGGATTGAACGGAGGGTTTTCGTCTTCTTACGTTGAGATAGGAAGAGGAATGTCCGATAGTCTGGCAAAAGATAGTAGAGCTGCGGATTCTTTACTGAAAGATACGATACTTTCCGGTTTGCGTGAAATGGCAGCGGACAGTGCCGGACATGTTCCTGACAGTGTCCGGGAAAAGGTTGCCGCACCGGATAGCATCGGAGCGGTGGTCACAGACAGCGTACAGACGGATTCGGTGGCGGAAGACACCGCTAAGGTGAGCAAGTCTGTGCTCGACCAGCCTGTAGAATATACGGCTTCCGACTCGGTGACTTTCGAGGCCGGACTGGGAAATGCCAATTTGTATGGTAACAGTAAAGTAAATTATACCAATCTGGAGTTGCAGGCCGATTGGATCACGATGAACATGGACAGCAGCATCGTGCATGCCGTAGGGCGTCCCGACTCGACCGGAAAGTGCAGAACCAACCGGTATTCAAGCAAGGAAGCGACCAGTATGAGCCGGAACGTATCAGTTACAATTTCAAGACCCGCAAGGCTTTATCGATAATGTGTACACGCAACAGGGCGACGGGTTCCTGATTAGCGAGGAGTCCAAACGTGATGCGGAAGGCGTGATGTACGTGCGTCACGGGAAATATACGACCTGTAACGCCAAGCATCCTCATTTTTACATGGCATTGACCCGTGCGAAAGTACGTCCGGGAAAGGATGTCGTCTTCGGCCCGGCCTATCTGGTGGTGGAGGATGTACCTTTGCCGTTGGCCATTCCTTACGGTTTCTTCCCCTTCAGTAAGAAATATTCTTCAGGATTCATCATGCCTACGTTCGGCGATGAAAGTATCCGTGGGTTTTATTTGCGCGATGGCGGATATTATTTCGCCATCAACGATATGATAGACTTGAAACTTATCGGAGAGATTTATACCAAAGGCTCGTGGGGACTGAGTACGCAATCCAATTACCGTAAACGTTACCGCTTCAATGGTAACTTCTTCCTGAGTTATCAGAATACGGTGGAAGGAGAGAAGAACATGCCGGATTATTCAAAGTCCACCAGTTTCAAAATCCAGTGGACGCATCGTCAGGATGCCAAGGCTAATCCTTCGCAAAGTTTTTCTGCCAGTGTGAATTTCGCTACCTCAATTACGAGCGCAACAACCTGACGAGTATGTACAATCCGGAGAACTACACGCAGAGCACGCGTACGTCGAGTGTGGCTTATTCCAAAACTTTCGAGCGGATAGGGTTGACGCTTTCTAGTTCCTTCAACTTGTCGCAAAGCATTCAGGATTCTTCTCTTTCGATGACTTTGCCGAGCCTTGATATTACATTGGCACGTTTCTATCCTTTCAAGCGCAAAGAAGGCTGCGGGGAAAGAAAAGTGGTACGAAAAGATTGCTTTAAGCTACACCGGAAGCTTGAGCAACAGCATAGATACGAAAGAAGACTTGTTGTTCAAGTCCAACCTGATTAAGGACTGGCGTAACGGTATGCGCCATAACGTACCCATCAGTGCGACGTTCAGTTTGTTCAACTATATCAATGTCACGCCGGAATTCAGGTTTACCGACCGCATGTATACGCATAAGGTCATGAAAGGATGGGATGAAGAAAACCAACGTGAGGTGAACGACACGATCTGGGGATTCCAGAACGTGTATAATTATGATATGAGCGTATCGGCCACGACCAAACTTTACGGTTTTTACACGCCGCTGTTCGGTAAGAAGATACAGACCATCCGCCATGTCTTCACGCCGACCGTAAGCTTTAATTATGCACCGGATTTCGGTACGTCCCGTTATGGCTATTATGCTTCGTACGTGAAGACGGATAAAGACGGCAATGTGTCTACGGTGAGCTATTCTCCTTATAGCGGCAGCCTCTATGGTGTGCCGGGGCGGGGTAAGACCGGAAGCGTGTCGATGGACATCTCCAATAATATCGAGATGAAGGTCCGTACGAAGAACGATTCGGTACGGAAAGTCAGCCTTATCGACGAACTGGGAGCGAACCTGAGTTATAACATGGCGGCCGAGCGTCAGCCGTGGAGCGATTTGTCCATGAGGGTGCGTATCAAGACACCTTGGAACTACACGTTCAGCATGAACGCCCAGTTTGCCACTTATGCGTACGAGTTCGACGAAAACGGAAGAGTACAGGTTGGCGACCGTACGGAATGGTCGTACGGACGTTTCGGACGTTTTCAAGGTATGTCGCAAGAACTTGTCTTATACGTTCAACAACGAGACCTTCAGGAAGCTTTTCGGATGGGGGAAAGGCCGCAGTGAAGAAGTGAAGGAAACAGACGGCGAGACGGATGAGGAGGATGTGGGCGACACGAAATAGACCCCGACCGTAAGAAGTCGGAACGGGCCGGAGCCAAAAAGGAGCCGCAAAAGGCCGAAGTGGATGAAGACGGTTATCTGAAATTCCAGTTGCCGTGGTCGTTTACCGTATCTTACGGTGTGACTATGTCGGAAAACACCGGTGCACAGATTCGTGTGAAGAAGATGCGCTACCCATATAAGCTGACTCATACGCTGAACTTTTCGGGGGAATATCCGTATTTCGGACGGATGGAACCTGACCTATTCTTCGGGATATGACTTCAACTATCATCGTTTGTCCATGACAACCGCCTCTGTTTCACGCGATTTGCATTGTTTTTCCATGTCGGCAAGCGTGGTGTTGAGTCCTTATACTTCCTATAATTTCACCTTTTCAGCCAACGCTTCGAGCTGGCCGACGTGCTGAAATGGAAAAAACAAAGTAGCTATAGTTCAAATATTGAGTGGTATTGATTGCGTATAATGTGACGTTCGTTCGTATATATTATATGAGAATCAAATATTATAAATGAAACTTATGGGAAAAAAATTGGTTTATGTTCGTGGCCATGAGCCTCGGGACGGAATTTGCCGTAATGTCGGCCACCCCTGTCCCGGATGGGAGAGAGGCAGGGCATCCGTGTGTCGTAACGACTCCTTCGGAGAAGTCCGCTACTTTGAAACTGATAGAGGAACAGGATTGGGCGCGCAAAGGTCGGAAGCCTTGAGGCAAAATGTGGACAAGTATGCGGAGCGTGGGGAAGACTATTTGAGTTCGCGGCTTTATATGAATTGAAAACACAGGCCAAGGACGTGTATATCCGTGGTGAATGGTTCAGCCATGTGGGAGAAGAAAAGGCACCGGTGCCTACGGTCATGTTCAGCGGTGCACGGGCTGCCGCCACGGCGTACGCCCGTCCGGGAATAGAAGAACGTTTGCCGTATGCCGACGAGACACAAGGCGTTTACATGAAAAACCGTAATTTGCCGGGTCAGCCTTTGGAATGGGTAAGGCCCGAGAAAGTAGGCACGCAGATAGAAAGCGGCAACATAGACATCATGCGTCATGCACGCGATGCGGCCTACCTGTGGTGGCTGACGGGAGAAGAGAAGTATGGCCGGATGGCGGCAAAAGTGCTTGATACTTATTTGCAGGGGATTTATTACCGCGACCTGCCCCGGGACTTGAACCATGGCCACCAACAGACGTTGGTCGGCATGACATCTTTGAAGTCATCCATGAAGGCATCGTGCCCCTCCTTACCGAATGCTACGACTTCCTTTATACCTATATGGAACGGCATTATGCGGACTGCATGCCCGTTTATGCCGGTGCGCTGAAGAAAATGGCCGACGTGATCGTCCGGAACGGTGTGCCTCATAATAATTGGAATATCATCCAGGCACGTTTTATCTTTGCCATCGCGTTGGTGCTGGACGAAAATGAAGCTTACGAAGACGGAAAGGGACGGGAATATTATTTCGATGTCGTGGCACAGGACAGCACCTTGCGGCAGTGGGGACTGAAGACTCTGGCCGATTACGGTTTCGATGCAGGAACGGGAATCTGGAACGAATGCCCGGGATACAGTTGCAACGTGGTCAATGATTATACGGATTTTGTCTTGCTGTTCGACAAGTACCTTGGGCGCGACCTGACCCGCGAAATCCCGGTGATAGAAAAAGCCGTGGCCGCCACTCCGCAATACTGCTTTCCCAACCGTAAGATTGTAGGATTCGGGGATACGCATCCCGGTCCGTTGCGTACGAGCTACTTCGGCAGCATGGTGAAGAATGCCCGGCGGTATGGCAAGCGGAGGCAGGAGGAACGGTTCACGGCCATGTTGCGTTGCTTCGGACCGGACTTCGCTGCGGCGCAAGACCGTCCCAGGAGCGGCGGGGAACCTGATGAACCTCTATCCGCAGGAGGATTTGACGATAGACACGACGATTGCGGCCGGTGACATAGAAACGTATGTCAGTCCGACTTTTTATGTGCCGAAGGTCAGTTGGCTGGTGCAGCGCAACGGCATGGATGCCGGGCGGAGCCTGATGTATTCGTTGAACGGCAGCGAAGGCAACCATCAGCATGCCAATGGCTTGTCGGTGGAGTTCTATGGGAAGGGGCTGACGTTGGGGCCTGACGCGGGCATCGGGCAGTCCTTGTATTCCGGTCTGGACTATCTGGAGTATTACAGCCAGTTCCCCAGTCACAATACGGTTTGTGTGGACGGCATTTCTTCTTATCCCGTGATGAAGAGCAACCATGGGTTCAAACTGTTGCACAGTTATCCCCCGCCCGTCTACGGCCGAAGAACGGAACTTGGCATCGGAGAATTACTTCAGGGGAGTCTGTTATACCGAGACATACTTCCGTGAACCGGAGTCGCAGGCCGACCAGACACGCCTGTTGAGCATCGTGGATACGGACGGCGGCGGTTATTATGTGGACATATTCCGAAGCCGGAAGCATGAAGGCGGTGACAAGATGCACGATTATTTCTACCATAACTTGGGGCAGACGATGAGCGTGACGGCGGTCGACGGCAGTCCGTTGGACTTCGCGCCGTCGGAGGAACTGAGTTTCGCCGGAGCACACCTGTATGCTTATTCCTATATATACGACCAGCAAATGGTGCGGACGGACAAAGACATCCGTGCGGATTTCACGGTACGCCCCGATGCCGGGGGCGACGACATCCGCATGACGATGTGGCAACAGGGCATGCCCGGGCGGAAGATTTTCCGTGCGTTGAGCCCCGAGACGGAAGGATTGAGCCGCGACAATACCATGCCTTACAAGATAAAGGGCAACCGACCCTGACGTATGTAGCCCGCCAGACGGGCGAGGCTTGGACACGCCCGTTCGTGTCGGTGTTCGAACCGTCCGTGTCGTCGGAAGGCAACTCCGTCAGCCGTGTGGACTTTGTCCGGCCGGAGGGGCGGACGATGCGGCAGGTATCGAAGTGACACTGAAGGACGGCCGGAAGGATTTTTTATTCTCTCTGCTACGTCTTGCGACAAAGAAACCGGATGGGGAAGATGAAAGCCCGTGCCTCGTATGCTTGTCTGCGCGAGAAAGACGGTACACCCGTGCGCTTGTTGTTGGGCCATGGCTTGCTGTTCCTTTCGGAAGGCATAGAGGTACGTTCGTCCGAACCGGTAGACGTGTCCATGGAACGGAAAGGCGGGGTATGGTATTATACAGCCAGTCGCCCTTGCGAAATCAAGTGCGGCGGAAAGACCAAAAAGGTAAAGGCAACGGACTGTCCTGTGAAGTGGTAAGTAGGCGTAAAATATTACAAAATAAGAGGGCCGCGACATAGTCGGGAGAACGGCTTTTCGTTCTGCGCCAAACGAAAAATCAATCTCAGGAGATTGAAAAATCGTTTGGCGCAGAACTTTTTTCCAATCTCAGCCGTGTCGTCCGAGTTGTGGTGCGAAGGGTTTTCTTCCGTTTCGGAGATTTTGGGGTGAAGCGCTTGTTCCGGTTAGAACAGAGTGGGGTAATCTATCGTTTTTTCTTCTTTTTCAGGGACTTCTGTGGCTTCTTCCGAAGGGCTTTCGGTGAAGTCGATTCGCATCTGGCGGCAGACGTTGGGTTTCAAGGCATACCATCCGCGCTGGGCCGCCCCCATGAAAGGCGACGACGGTTTGCAGGACTGTGCCCATAGAAAGAAACGTACATTCTGGTAAACCCTTTCGTATGTCAGTTCCGTATTAAACAGTCCGGCGTGCCGATTGTAAACCTGTTTGGCGATGATGCCTACGGGAAGTCCTTCGCAGCCCTTCGTCTGCAAGATTTCATAAATATCGTTATAAAAGGGTTTTCCATCTTGCAAAGATAATGATAAATGGGGATACTTTCAATTATTTATTTATCTTTGCTCATCATTTTAATGAAATAAATATCATGAAGAAAGTAGTTGGGTTTTCAGTAGCTTTGGCCGCTGTTTTGTTTGCGGCTTGTGATAATAAGGAGAATTCTTACAATTTTGCACAAATCATTTATCCGAGCGGATACGGTTCTGTGCTTTATGCCGACCAGACCGTTGATTCTTTGAGGTTTGCCACTACTTATGATTGGTCTCTTTCGGTGTCGGAAGGTTGGATTCATGTGGACGCGGATTCCATGTCCGGTACCGTTCCCCAAGGATATTTTATGGTGAAAAGGCTCGATGTGGACTTGGATGTGAACAACACGGACACGGTTCGTACGGGTTACATTTATTTCCATGCCGACGGTAAGACGCTGGTGACTTCTTACACGCAGTATCACTATTTGAATATCGAGCGCCCGGTGCGCAGAAACTACCAGTTCACGTTGCAGGATACGGCCCGTCAGGTGCGTGACAGTCTGATATTCCAGACTTACGGTGACGACTGGACGTTGGCTTTCAAGGGAGAAGCGCCTGCGTGGGTGCGTCTGGCCGACGGGGCTGCCACTTCCGGGCGTGCCGGAAAATATACTGTGCATTACCAATTGGACCAGAACACGACGACAGCCGAACGTACGGCCGTATTGGAACTGAAAAGCCGGGGCGTTTCGACGGACATCCGGATTAAACAGTTGGGATTGAAAGCCGAAGAAGATTAAACGGTTAGGCAATATATTTTTATCTAATTTTCAATATTAATTTGACATGAAAAAACATTTCGTGAACAAGGCTCTTTCTGTGGCCTTGTTAGGGTGCGGATTGTGGACGGCTGGCTCTGCTGTGGCGGCTGTTCCCGATTCGGTGTATCTCATGGCCTACAATGTGCATGCAGGCGGTGGGTTGAATTTTGCGTGGAGTGCGAACCGGCAGGCGTGGAAAGGTATTGGTCCCGGCCATGCTTTTGTTAAAGTGATTTTGGTGTATGGAGTTCTGAAAAAGGATGTATAATCGAATCTGATACAGATGCCGGACGGGACGTGGCGTTGTGTGTTCCAGGTGAACGATTATGCCAACCAGTTTGCAGTGGCCTACAGTACCGATTTGGTGAAATGGCAGCCGCAGGACTATCCTTATATGGAGGGAGTGAACAGTTGTATCGCACCGGTTTTGTCGTACGATGTGGCAACGGCTGCTTATAAAGTGCTGTTCAAGACCAAGGATGGCGGGGTGTACGAAACCGTTTCCAAAGATTTTTATCATTTCAGCAAGCCGCGCAAAGTCGATGCCTCCGTTTATCCTTCGGTGACGGAGCAGGCACTTAGTGGACGGACAGCCGGTGAAGGGACAGGTATTCAAAGTGCCGTACGCCGGAGTGGAGCGCATGGTGCAGGCTGTGGAGAGTGCAGCATACTGGGCCGCACTCAACGGAGAATTGGCGCGGGACAATGAAGTGCGTTTCAAGGCTTGAAACCTCTTGAAGCCACGATCAAGATAGATGCAGGCCGGACGAAGAAGATTAGCGACAAATTGATCGGCATCTTTTTTTGAGGACCTCAGTTATGCCGCCGACGGCGGATTGTATGCCGAGTTGGTGCAGAACCGTGATTTTGAATATTCCCAAGCCGATGTCAAGGGCGGAACAAGGCATGGAAAGCTGATTTTGCCTGGACATTGGAAGGCGACGGAGGGACGTGGGAGATACGTACATCCGATCCTATCCATGAGAACAATCCGAATTATGCCGTCATAGATGTGAAACAGCCGGGCAAGGTGGCTTTGTTGAATGGCGGTTTCGACGGTATCCTTGTCCGTGAAGGAGAAAAATACGATTTGTCGGTGTTCGCCAAGCAATTAGAGGGCAAAGGCGGAAAGATACGGGTCAGCCTCGTACAAGATGGCCGGGTGGTGGCACGGACCACCCTTAAAGCACCCAAGTCGGACTGGAAGAAAATGACTGCGGTACTGAAAGCCGATGCCGATGCCGACCATGCTTCCATCAAAGTGGAACCGTTGGGAACGGGTAAGGTGGCTTTGGACATGATTTCGCTTTTCCCGCAACAGACGTTTAAGGGGCGCAAGAACGGCCTGCGGGCTGATTTGGCTCAGGCCTTGGCCGATTTGAAACCGAAGTTCATGCGTTTCCCTGGCGGTTGTCTTGCTCACGGTGACGGTTTGCATAACATTTATAATTGGAAAGAGACAATCGGCCCGTTGGAATCCCGGAAACCTCAACGCAACATTTGGGGATACCATCAGACGAAAGGATTGGGTTATTATGAGTTTTTCCAATTCTGTGAGGACATAGGGTGCGAACCGCTTCCGGTGTTGGCGGCCGGTGTGAGTTGCCAGAATTCGAGCGACTGCGGGCACGGACAGCAGGGAGGTATCCCGATTGACAAGATGCCGGCATACGTGCAAGACGTGTTGGATCTGATTGAGTGGGCCAACAGGGGATGCCAAGACTACGAAATGGGGCAAAGTCCGTGCCGAGCAAGGACATCCGGCACCGTTTAACCTGAAGTATATCGGCATCGGCAACGAAGATTTGATTTCCAAAACTTTTGAAGAACGCTATCTGATGATTATCAAGGCTGTGAAGGAGAAATATCCGGACATTATCGTATGCGGTACAGCCGGACCGTGGTCGGAGGGAAGCGATTATGAAGCCGGTTGGCGTCTGGCCAAAGACCATAAGATAGACATGATTGACGAGCATTACTATCAGACACCCGGATGGTTCATTTACCATCAGGACTATTATGACCAATACGACCGAAACGGTTCCAAGGTGTATCTGGGCGAGTACGCGGCTCACGCTCCCGGTCGTCCCAACAACGTTGAGACGGCTCTGTGCGAGGCTTTGCACATTTGCGGCATGGAACGCAACGGTGACGTAGTAGCCATGAGTTCATATGCTCCTTTGTTGGCTAAAGATGGCCATGTGGAATTGGAGTCCCCGACATGATTTATTTCAATAACAAAGAGGTAAAGCCCACGGTTACTTACCATGTGCATAAACTTTGCAGCAACTATTGCGGTGACGAGTATATCGAAAGTACATTGTCGGTGAATGAAGGACGCAAGGGGGTACGTGAGCGTCTGGTGGTCAGCACGGTACGCGATTCTAAAACCGGAAAAGTGTACATCAAAATGGTGAACCTCCTGAACCATCCCGTGAAAGGGAAGTTGGACTTATCGAGCCTGAAAGACCGTTTCGGCGAAGCACGGAGCATGGATGCTCGTTTGCATGTAATCACAGGAAATTGGGATGAATGGGGTGTCCTTCCGAAGGAGAGCGACATCAAGGTGAAACCTGAATTCGACTATGAACTTCCGGCTTATTCGTTCAGCCTGATTGAGATTTAAAGGCTTGTCTGTTAGCATAAAAGAACCTTGCCAAGAGCTGATTTTGCTTTTTGCAAGGTTTTTTTGTATTCTTAAATAGGGAGAATCCGCTCTTCGTTCGTATATATATAATAAGGAAAGATTATAAATCGAATCAAACAGAAAGTGTACAATGATGAAAGAGAGTTTATCAAGAGGTATGTTGCGGGTGGCGATGTGCGGTTGCCTCCTATGCGGAGGAATCCCGCTTGCGGCGCAAAACGCAGGAATACCTGTCTGCAGTATGGTCGCCCGATTTGGGCAATGGCATGTACAAGAATCCGGTGATTCATGCGGATTATTCCGACCCCGATGTCTGTGCCGTGGGGAATGATTTTTATCTGACGGCTTCCAGTTTCTCCTGTGTGCCTGGCCTGCCCATCCTCCACCTCCAAGGACTTGGTGAATTGGAAAGTCGTGAACTATGCTTTGAAGGAGCTGGTTCCGACGGACTTTTACGCTACCGCGCAGCATGGCAGGGGTGTATGGGCACCGAGTATCCGTTACCATAACGGGGAGTACTATATCTATTGGGGCGACCCGGACTTCGGCGTGTATATGGTCAAGGCGGAAGACCCTTTCGGCGAATGGTCGGATCCGGTGTTGGTCAAAGCGGCCAAAGGCATTATCGACCCCCTGTCCGTTGTGGGACGATGACGGAAAGTGTTATCTGGCTTACGCGTGGGCCGGAAGCCGTGCACAAAATCAATTCCGTGTTGTGTGTGGCCGAAATGAACGCGGAGGGCACGAAAGTAGTCGGCCCTTCCCGCATCGTGTATGACGGAAATGATGATGTGAACCACACGGCCGAGGGACCTAAGTTTTATAAACGCAACGGTTACTATTACCTGATGTTTCCGGCCGGTGGCGTGCAAATGGGATGGCAGATGGCCGCCCGCAGCCGCAACGTGTACGGGCCGTACGAGGCGCGTCGCGTCATGGAGCAGGGGGATACCCGGTCAGCGGACCCCATCAGGGCGGTTGGGTGCAGACCGCATCCGAGAAGACTGGTTCGTGCACTTTCAGGATAAAGGATGCTACGGCCGTGTGACTTGGCTCGAACCCATGACGTGGAAAGACGACTGGCCGGTGGTGGGCGAGGATAAGGACGGTGACGGTTGCGGCAATCCCGGTACTGACCTACCGCAAGCCGTCCGTGCCGTCTTCCGTCCGGGTGAATCCGGCCGAAAGCGACGAATTCGACACTACGGAGCTTGGATTGCAATGGCAATGGCATTCCAATTATCAGGATTTATACGGATTTACCACTCCGTACGGTTTTATCCGTTTATATTCTTGGCCGTTATCCGAAAAGTATATAAATTTGTGGGAAGCATCAATATGTTGCTCCAGAAGTTCCCCGCCGAGACTTTTACGGCTACGACAAAAGTCACGATGGTGAGCAAGGAAGACGGTCAGGAAGGCGGCCTGATAGTCATGGGATGGGATTATGCGGCACTGACCGTGCGTCGGGAGGGCGACCGTTTCATCCTCATTCAGCGGGTTTGTAAGGATGCAGAGCAAGGCGGGAAGGAATCTGTGGACAAATTGGCAGGTTTCGAGCCGTCCGAACGTCAAACTATCATTTATTCACCCACGGTCAGCCGTTCGGTCTATTTGCGGGTACAAGTAGCCGGAGAAGGGATGTGCCGTTTTGCATACAGTCTCGACGGTCAGACGTTTACTCCCTGTGGCAAGCCGTTCAAAGCCCGTCAGGGCAAGTGGATAGGCGCAAAGGTGGGCTTCGTATGCGTGGAGCCGCATGCCGAACCTGCGGTGAACCGGGATGGATGGATGTAGACTGGTTCAGTTACTCCGTAAACGGGAAAAACACTCATTTTAAAATATAAAAACAACATGAAAAAACAAACATCTATGCTTGCGGTCCTTCCCGTTCTGTTCGGGTTCTTTGTGATGGGCTTTTGTGACATTGTCGGTATTTCGTCGGATTATGCGCGCGAAACGTTCGGTTGGAGCCATACCATGGCCGGTTTCGTGCCTTCGATGGTCTTCATCTGGTTTCTGTTTTTCAGCATACCGGTGGGCATCAAGATGAACGCCTGGGGGCGCAAGAACACCGTCATGCTCCAGTATGGCGGTCACGCTTGTGGGTATGCTCATTCCGTTGTTGAAGACCGATTGGGCCTGTCTTGTGGGGTATGCCTTGTTGGGAATCGGCAACACCATCCTGCAAGTGTCGCTCAATCCTTTGTTGAACAATGTGGTGACCGACCAGAAACTGTTGACCAGCAGTCTGACCGCCGGGCAGGTTGTCAAGGCTGTTTCTTCGTTCTGCGGCCCGTTCATCATGCTTTTTGCCGTGAACGTGCTGGGCGGCGGCGACAAGGACAACTGGTATCTGGCTTTCCCCGTGCTCGGTGCCATTACGTTAGTGTCCGCCCTTTGGCTGTACTTCACGCCCATACCTCATGAGAAAAGGGAAGACAGCGGCGTGACGATGGGGAAGGTGTGGGGCTTGCTGTCCGACCGTACCATCCTGTTGCTCTTCCTGGGTATCTTCTTCGTGGTGGGTATCGACGTGGCCACGAACTTCATCAGTTCGAAAGTCATGATAGCCCGTTTCGGTTGGGATACATCGGATGCCGGTGTGGCTCCTCAGGTGTACTTCATTTGCCGTACGGTGGGGAGCGTTCCTCGGTGTGTTCTTCATGACCAAGATATCCGAGATGAAGTATTTCCGTATCAATATTCTGGCCGCTATTGCCGCCATTCTGGTGTTGGCTTTCTATGAAGATGCCACGGTGGATCTGATTTGTGTGGGCGGCATCGGATTCTTCTGCTCCTGCATTTTCTCCATCATCTACTCCATGGCCGTACAGCGCATGCCGGAGAAAGCCAATCTGATTTCCGGTCTGATGATTACGGCGGTGGCCGGTGGCGGTGCGGTGACCCCGTTGATTGGTGCGGCTACGGACGCGGCCGGTATCACAGCCGGGTGTGTGCGTGCTGCTGATTTGTGCTTTCTATCTCACTTTCTGCGCATACGGCGTGAAGAGTACACGATAGGGATTTTTAGAATGATAACAATGAAACGGATAAACTATAAAATAGGATTTGTATTGCTGTTGGGATTGTGCTGCCGTCCGGTGGCGGCCCAGCAGCGGGTCGATGTAGAGAAAGACTTGCAATACTGTCATCGTCAGGTGGCACGTGCACTGGCAGGTTTGAAGAAAGACGGCGGATGGGATTATACCCGGATGCCGCGTAACATTCTTGCGGAAGACTTGAAGGAAGGCCGGACGGAGTGGAATTGCCGTCCGGCTACACCCGAAGAGTGGTGCGGCGGTTTTTGGCCGGGCGTGTTGTGGTATGACTATGAATATGGGGGCGAGGCTTACATCGGACGTCAGGCCCGGAACTACACGGCCTCACTGGCTTATTTGGCCGATCGTGACCCGTACGACCATGATTTGGGCTTTCTGGTGCATTGCAGTTTCGGCAACGGGATGCGCATCGCGCCTTGTGCGTCCTACCGGGATGTCATTGTCGGCACGGCCAACCAGTTGGCCAAACTTTTCAATCCCCGGATAGGTACCATTCTGAGTTGGCCGCGTGAAGTCGAAAAACAAGGATGGCCGCACAATACCATCATGGACAATATGATAAACTTGGAGATGCTTTTCTGGGCTTCCCGTAATGGTGGTGGACAAAACTTGTACGACATCGCTGTGCGTCATGCCGAGACGACGATGCATAACCATTTCCGCAAGGACGGTTCTTGCTATCATGTGGCGGTCTACGACACGGTGAGCGGTAAGTTGATAAAAGGTGTCACACACCAAGGGTATTCGGACCGGTCGATGTGGGCGAGGGGACAGTCTTGGGCCATTTACGGTTACACGATGGTGTATCGTGAGACCCGTGACCCTCGCTTTCTGGCTTTTGCGCAAAAGGTGACGGATGTGTACCTCAAACGTTTGCCCGAACGGTCGGACGACTGGGTACCGTTGTGGGACTTCGACGACCCGTCGCCGTCGGCACCAAGGATGCTTCGGCTGCCTGTGTGGTGGCTTCCGCTTTGTTGGAGTTGAGCGGTTATGTGGATGTTGAGAAGGGACGGCAATATCGTGAGGCGGCAGAAAATATGTTGTCATCCCTGAGCCGGAACTACCAGAGCGGAGAACGTTGCGTGTCTTTCCTGCTTCACAGTACGGGACACCATCCGGCCGGGAGCGAGATAGACGCTTCCATCATCTATGCCGATTATTATTATTATGAGGCCTTGTTGCGCTTGCGCCGGTTGCAGCAAGGACGTCCGGTGTTAGGCATCGGATGATGACTTGAAACTTTCGGGTTTCTCTTTCACTGCCATATTGCGGTCGGGGGAGACCCGAAATATTTGTGTACATAAAGTTGAGATAAACATGCTGTATGGTTTTGAAATAAAAGAATAATGGTGCTGCGAAATGAAGACAATGGTTTGATGGCCGTGGCAGGTGGGGTATGGACTTGTTGGGGCTGCAAAGACGAAAATGGTGTAAAGAAAGGAAAAGACGAACCGTGGGTTGTGGAAATTAAATCTTTCGAGAGAGATGAGTTGAAAGTGTCGGATATTTTGGCACGTATAGACACAGTAGAGTTGTATACGGATGGGAAGGCCATGGCTTCGATAGGAGATTTGTGTTTTCTGGATTCCATGGTCTATATATTGGACGCTTCGAAAGCCGTGTCGGCCTTCAACATGCGTACAGGGAGATTATACAAGCAGATACGGACCGTGGGGGGGGCATAACGAGTAGATTATGCCAAACGCTATTGCTTCAGGAGGCGGCCGGGTGCACTTGATGGATTTTTCCGGAAGATGTATCCTCTCTTATGATGCAGACCTGAATTTGTTGCACCGTACGCCTGTGGACTTTATGATGCATGACATTATTCCTGTAGATGACGGATTCTTGCTTAGTAACAGTTCTCCCGGAGACCGTGAAGAATTGATTATCCATACGGATACATCGGGCAAGGTATTGGGTAGGTTCCTTTCTGCTGATTTAAGTCAGGCTGTTTGGCCGGTGGGCAAACCTTTTATCCGTAATCCGAAGGGAGAAGTCTTTCTGAAAGCACCCTTTTCCAACGATATTTATGTTTGGCGCGATACGGTTCCGGTATTGGCTTATCGTGCGGACTATGGTAGCCTGACTCCCGAACAAGGTCGGGAGGCGGAAGATGCCCTGAGTGCGGGAAAGGTCGGGACGTTTCATGATTTCTTGACCTCCGACCGTTGGTTAGGTTTCTTTGAATATGCGGATGAGGTCTATTGTCACATGGAAAACCTGTCCGACGGACAATCCCACCTTCAAGGAAAGCTTGTGCGAGATGTCCCCGGTTTTTATCCCCAGTGGCAGTATGGTGAAGCGTTGGTTGGGGTTGTTCACGGTGATGATTACGGCAGCGAGGCCAAACTTCAAGAAACAAGATTGGGGGCGGTTCTCTTTTTATTATTTGAAATAAAAATAGGGATACAAACTTTTTTCTTACTTTTTTCGCATTTTTATTTGAACTTCGAATCGAATCTCGTATATTTGCGGATGTAAGTAAGGAAACTCTTACATTTATACTTTCCCGATGGGGGCGATGTGAAAGATGGAGTAGCACCGTCCCCACATTTTGATATAGTGGAAAACAACTTGTTATTCGTCTAATTATGATAATATCATGAAAAAAGTTCTTTTGTATGTATCGTTTTGTTACAGCATTAGTGTCGTGTAATAATGATAAGACTGCGCCACGATGGGAAGAGAAACATAATACTCGTGAGTTTGGTGCTGTCATTTCAATGGAAACCTATCCGGTTGTGGTAGATGAATTTATGAATATAAAAGAGTGGTGTATCGTGGATACAATGCTCATTTGTAAGAATGGTGGTGGCGAACCATTTTATTATGTGTTCAACACAAATGATTTCCGGATTACCGGAAAATTCGGCCGTAAAGGAAACGGAGAGAATGAATGGATTTCTCCTCACCTGATACCAATAACGGATACTGCTTATACCGTCATTGATAATTTTCGGTGGGGAATCTATGACGTGACGAAGGTCGACAGTTCGTATGTGATTCAAAAGAAAAAGAATATGGGCGTGCAGATACCTTTAAATTCCCCTAAGTTTGTCTCATATTCAACTTTTGGAAATATTTCATATAGTCCGCGAGAAGTTGTATGGGAGATTACGGATATAGAGAACCTGTCATGCTCGGATTCGATTGTTTTCTTTGACGAAAGTAAAGGTGGTAATTCCACGCTTTATAATTTTTCGTATGATGTGGCGTTTGGGCATGCCGTATTTGCTTACCTTTATCAGGATGGTTTTATGATAGCCTCATTGTCCGACGGGCGGCATGTGATACCAAAGTTGGCCGTGAAGGGTGACGGAGAAGAAAGGATGAAAGACGGAGGGTATTATACGGATGTGGTATGCGGAAAGAAATGCTTTTACATTTTGTCGCAGGGAGACGTGGAGACATCTGGATTGTCAGGAACATCTTCCATAGAGGTTTATGACTATGAGGGGAATCCTATGAAGAAAATAAACTTAGATATCATAGCGTCTCATATGGTTTACGATGAAATAAACAAAGGGTTATTTTCAGTCCTTCAATGGATAATGATTTACATGTATTGGATTATGAGTTTGAATAGATAATTTATTTTCTTACCGCAAACCGGAAAACCATTGTGTTATGATTGGTTTTCCGATTTGTGATGATTCGTTTCGGGTATATATGCGACGGTGTGCGCCGGAATGACACCCTACAAGAAACCTACAATTTCAAGATGTCTTCTTTGGAGAGTCCGGTGGCGCGAGAAATATCTTCCATGGACAGCCCCATGGCTTTCAGGTTCCGTGCCGTGGATAATATGCCTTCTGCCCGTCCTTCCGCTAATCCCTCTGCGCGTCCTTCCGCTAATCCTTCCGCTCGTCCTTCGGCCAGCCCTTTCGACCGTCCTTCCGTCAATCCTTCCAGTTTGGCTGTGCTCAACACGTCATTTTGTATCATGATGGCATTGAGATGCTCGTCGTAGGCGTATCGTTCGGCGGGAGCCATACTGTAATATTTCAGTTTCTCCCGTGCCTCGCTTAAGCCCGGGACTTTAGTGTCGGGTTCGATTTCCCTGTCTTTAGGTAGTTAACCCATTCTTCCAGTGGCGTCTTTGCTACCTTGTCGAACTCGTTCACGCGTATGATGTAATATTCGGGAAAATCTCTTGGGTACTTGGGCAGGATGGCATTCTCCTGCTTGGTCGAGATTTGCAGTTCGTCGGAAGTGTGCACGCCTATAAAACGGTTCTGTCCGTGGTAGAGGTAATCGTTACCCTTGCCCAAATCGAAATAGACGATGCTGATGGAGTACACCTTCTTGATGTTTCCATAGCTCTCGCCTAATGAAATGTGTTCGGTGATGGTCTTGGCCACGCCGTACAGTATGCGTTCCAGATAATAAACCTCTCGCGTGTTCTGCACCTCCACGAGTATGATTTCGCCTTTGCTGTTCTTGGCCTTGATGTCCACGCGGTTGAACTTGTCGGTCTCGGCCAACTGGTTCCCCTCACTTTCCAATATTTCCACGATTTGCGTCTTGTCCTCGAAGAGCACTGTGAGCAACCCTTCCAGCACGGCGAAGTTGGCCTTGTCGCGTAGCAACCGCTTGATGGCCCAGTCGAATCGTATGTATCTGTCCTTGAGCTTGCCCATAAGATATTTATTTTAGAGTTTATGTAAATACAAAGAAAAGGAATTATCGCAAGAAATCAAAATGAAATGTCGTGAAAATTGTGGTGCATTCCATAAATTAGAAGGAACAATACCATATTTTTGGGGGAAAGGGCTGCGAGAATCGCAGTATGCAGTATGACGTCTATTCTGACATAACATGATTTGTTTTTAATTACATATTTTTTCGCGTTTTTATTTGGATTTGTTATGCTGTTTTATTAATTTCGCATAACTTTAATATTAACCTGATTTCATGAACATGAAAAATAGAACTTTATACTGTTTTTTAGGACTATTCGCATTGGGTGTAAGTTGCACATCCGTTTCATCGGAAGAAGACATGTATGCGTTGGCTTTGAAAAAGAATCCGGCTTTGCGGCATGTGTTGGAACTTTATGAAGGGGATTCCCTGAAACAGCAGGCCGCGTTGTTCTTGATAAGTAATTTGGCTTGCCATGAAGGTGTCGCCTCCGGAGACATGGGGGCGGTGTATAAGGCGTACGAGTTGTTCGGTACGGGCAAATTCACCTATCAGCAAGCTTTGGATTCTGCGGCCAAGGTCTGTGGGTTTTCCGGTGCGAGGAATATAACCATGAAGAAAGACATTTATATCGATCCTGCTTATTTGGTGACGAATATAGAGTGGGCATTCAAGGTATGGCGCGAACAGCCATGGGGGAAGAATGTGCCTTTCGGGCAATTTTGCGAATATGTATTGCCTTATCGTGTAGGGAATGAAGAGCTTGTGCCATGGCGTGAAAAATTATATTACCAGTTTATGCCTATCATAGAAAAGCACAAGAACGATTCGGACATCGTGAAGCCCACTTATGCGGCCCATCTCGTGCTCGACAGCCTGTTGCGTGCCCCCTTTTATTTCACGGGCGAGATGGGGACGAATATCAGGATTGGGCCGCAGATTGCGGATTGGCGTGGAGGAAGCTGCTTGGATTTGTGCGACATGATGGTGTATATTTGCAGGGCCTTGGGCATTCCCTGCGGCATAGAGGAGTTGCCCATGCGTGGGAACAACAACGCGCCCCATTATTGGAATTTCATAGAAGACCAGGACGGCAAAACCTGGTACTTCTCCATGTTCTATTGGTGGCACCGCCTGATGGAAGCGGAGAATATGCCGATGTGTATGGTAAGGTGTTTCGCCATCGTTTCAGCCTGAACCGGCAAATGAAAGACTCCATGCAGACGGACGCGTATTTTGTACATCCGGAGTTCCGTTTTCCCTGTTTCGAGGATGTGACTCGTTTGTATGCCACCGACAAGTCGCATACACTGACCATAGGTAAGGAGCATTTCACCCGTGAGATGGGGAAGGGCAGTTTGGTTTATCTCTGCATGTCAAACCGCTATGATTGGAAACCGGTGGGTTGGTGCCGTTACGACGGGCAGGCGGCGGTTTTCAACGACTGCCATGGCGGCACGGTATATTGTCTGGCTTCGTATGATGCCGGTAGTAAAAAGTTGGTCACCTTGTCACACCCGTTCAGTGTGGATGTGGACAGTGCGAAGATGGAGTTTTACGAGCCGGAGAAAGAGACGGAAGACGTGGTGTTGTTCAGCAAATTCGGTATGATAGGCGAGTTCTTCCTTGGGCGCATGGTGGGCGGCGTGTTCGAAGGCAGCCGGTCTCCCGGCTTTGAACATCCCGACACGTTGTTCCGGATTAAGGATATGCCCCTCCGCTTGTGTACGGCGGTGCGTGTCGATTCCACGAAAACTTACCGTTATGTGCGGTATTTCGGACCCCGTGGGGGCTTCGGCAATGTGTCGGAAGTAGGTTTTTATTCGTCTTGGGCTGATACGGAACCTTTGAAGGGCGATATTCTCGGGCCGCAGGAAGGGGCGCACGGAAGCCATTCCTATTTCAATGTGTTCGACGGGCATACGGACACGTCCTACGACCATCCTTTTGATTATGGCGGTTGGGCCGGACTGGATTTAGGAGAAAAGAAAGCGATAGGAAAGATTGTCTACACGCCCCGGAACCGGGACAATTTTGTCGGAAGGACGACCTATACGAATTGCTCGTATGCCATGGCGGGGAATGGAAATCGGCAGGCACGCAGGTTGCACAGTCCGATTCGCTCTTGTTCAGGAATATTCCGAAACATGCTCTTTTGCTGTTGCGTGATCTTAGCCGTGGCGAAGCCGAACGGTTGTTTGAATACAAGGATGGCGTACAGAAGTATTGGTAATAAGAATGTTAATAATGTATTACTATATGGAACACATGAAAGGTTATGACTTAAAACGTTTTTTTTTCCTGCTTTGGCGTGGGGTGTATCGTGTATTATCTTCCTGCTTGTCATATTTTTTATATGCAGTAAATATGGCGAATACCGTTTGCTATGTAACGTAGGACTTGTGGACGATGGCATAGACGAACTTCATACCACGCTTCTTTCTGTGAGTGTCGGTGCCTTGGTATGCCTGTCTGGTATAGCCGGTATCGGTTTGGTGTGGACGTTGAGGAAGTCGAAAGTCCGTCCTTTGAAAGCGGAATCCATGGATGACGCCTTGCAGCTTTTTGCATATCGATAAATTCGGAGGCTGTGTGATTTATAGTCATAAATCTTTCGACGCGTCCCCCCGTGTGCTTTTTGTTTTTGGAAAAGTTGGTGCAAAGGAGGACCATACTTTGTCATTGGAAGAACTCGGTGAACTATTGGGAAAAGGATATTCAGACGGGACGGAAAGCTGTCATTCCCGGCTTAGGAATATAAAATGTATAGTGCATAAGACCCTTCGGGATACCCCGTTCGATGTGGTCAGGGACGCTTTTGGCAATTTTAAGTTGGTCTTGAAAGAGGGGGAAAGTGAAGGTGTCGGAGAGCCCTTCGTTTTCCTTTTCCGTCTCTGATTTTTACCGCAAATCGGAAAATCGTTGTGCTGTGATTGATTTTCCGGTTTGCGGTAATTGCTTTTGGTTTCTTTGCTTGTCTTTCTATGCCTCTCCCCTCCATACAGGGAGATATGTGGAAAAATCCATTCGCATCCTTCATACTTATTGGTTTACAGGATGTTAAGGTGAACTCTCATGGTTGGTAGGGTTCACACGGCATTCACCTTGGGAGTCAGGTGGATGCTGGTTGGGGATGCTTGCCGCTGAAGGATGCCTGAAAGATGGGGTAGCCCTCCTTCAGCCTGCAAACTGTTGCATTCCAAATGTTTGTATGGCTTCCTGAAAGATGAAGCCTGTTTTTGCAAATTTCCGGTGTATGTACGTTTGTGGGTATGTTTCAGCCTTGTTTTAGCCCATTAGCCTGCCGTGGGACTGGACTTCCCGTTAGCGCACCGTTAACAAGGCATTAACGAACCATTAACAAGGCGTTAACGCAACGTTAACGAGGAGAAAAATGAGACAATCGTATTTTCTAAACTGTTGGAAATAAGGCGTTAATGTTTCGTTAACGGTGCTAACAAAATCGTTAACGAAAAAGTACGGTCGTTAACATTGTCATCCTGAATTTTTGTAATTACTTTGCCTGTGAATCCCACACAGGTGGTCGGTAAAAAGAGCGTGAAGCCGCGAAACCTGTAAAGGGTATAGTTATTAAAAATTAAATGTTATGAAGAAGAAGTTCTTCGCGCCCTTGATGGGTGCTGTGGTGTTGGGCTTGTTCTGCCTACGCTGGGTATCGCACTTATGATGCGTACCATGGAGTGAGTGAAAGTGATTTGTTGTTAGCAAATGCGGAGGCATTGGCTGATCCGAGGGAAGGTAACAGTTTGTGGTTTTCCAATCTTAGAAATGTAGAGTGTACTTTACAGAAAGTGAATGGAGGGCTGCATTTTATTACAAAGGTGTCCTTATAGCAGCAGGGGCTACATATACATATTATGGATCAAAGTGGAAATGTGAACGCGAAGTCACTATCAATACGTGTAACACGTCCAATGAAACTCCATGTGAATAATGTCTTTTTCTGCCTTTATGCAATTTTGCATAAGGGCAGGTTTATAAGTAAAAAAGCAACTATGATGAAAAACGTAAGTTTATTTATTGTATTGATTGGATTCTTATTTTTTCATGTAAAAAATGGCAAAGAAATGAATCTCATAATGATTTTACGGTAGAAAAGTTAATCGTAGATACAAAACAGACTGAATGTTTGGATACGAATCAATATATTATTCCTAAAATTCTTTCTTTAAAAGGCTCTGAGGGCATGATACTTCCTCAATATGATAAAATTGTGTTCCAAAATGGTAAAATTTATGTTATGGACAAGGAAATTACAAAGAATGTTGTAGTGTTCGACTCATTAGGGAACTATTTGTATAAAGTGGGAGAAGTGGGACGTGCCTTGAATGAACTGTATCGTCAACCAACAAATTTTGAAGTTAATTCACAAAGCGGTAACATTTATCTGTTTGATAGCGAGGGACGAAAAAATCATAAAGTATGATGTATTTGGAAAATACTATTCTACAGATATTTTAGAAGACTTTTGGCCATATGCTTTTGGCTTGACCGAGAATGGGAATTATGCTTTTGCGTTCCGTATGTTGGATGATAATATGGAACCTACCTATGAATTGGCTGTATATGATTCGTTAGGGCATAATAAGAGCAATTATCGGCCATTGGAGGAACATCAAATGTTTACTACGGATATGCCGTTTTGGCATTCGGATGTTGGTTTATGTTATATTCCAAATCTGAGTGATACTGTGTTCATTTTAATGGCGATACTCTTAGTCGTGCTATTCATGTGGACTTTAAAGGTAAAAAAGTTTTTATCTCAAAATGTGGTGGCTGAGTTGAAGCATAAAGGGGAGGCTGCTATACGAAAGAATTACGAAGGTTATGTGTATAACTTGACAAAGTATGAAGAGAACGATGAATGGGTGAATGTGGATTATTCTGTTGGTGTCAGGGTACATTATTTAAAGAACAAGCGAACTGGAAAAGAGTTCCTATTTACGTCGTTGTTTAAAGGTTTTTCCCAGCCAACTTATTTTTTTTATTCAAGGCAAATATTTGGTTTATTTGGTAACGGAAGACAGTGTGGCTGATGTAATGGTCAGGAAAGGTGAAGATTGGTGGGAAGATACATTTGTCGAAACCCATGATGCCGTAAAAAAAATGTTAGACGGTAGAATCCCCCTGCCGGCTTTGGTTTATGTGGAAATAAAGTCAGGAAGCCATGAATAAGTTCATGCTAATGATATTCTTTTTATTTTTATTGGTACTTGGTTATGCTTATGTCTGTAATGATGATACAAGGGTTATGAAAGAAAAAATAGGTATATTAAAACAAAATAAGATTTCATTGCCATTGGAACGAATGAAATATATCTGTCATCGAAGCATGGGGAGAATACACAGATAAATAAATCGCTGAAATTTGTGTCATATTCGGATTCTATGGCGTGTTCTTCTTTGTGCGGTAGATAAGTTATATACATGGATTGATTTGATAAGGAAAACAGAATCTTATGAAAATAAACTTGGTTATTATTTTATCTTTTTTCCTAAAATGAAAGAGTGGGCGAATGTTGAGTTTGCAATATCGACTTTATCACATTTTAATTACCCTGTTTACATGGATACACTTGGTATATTTGAACGCTCAAATCCCCATTTGCCGCATAATCAAATGTTTCATACTTTCCTTCTGGATGAAAACAACAACGTGTTGTTGGTCGGCAATCCTTTGGATAACGAGAAGATAGAGGAGATGTTCTGGCAAATCGTGGAAAAAGAGTTAGGCAAACGAGAATAATATGAAACGCATAGTCCGTCATATTCCTTCCCTGCTATTAGGCGCGTGCTTCGTGGCCTCCGGTTGGCTGAAAGGCGTGGCCCTTTACGGAGCATTGCTGAAATTATCGGAGTATTTCCGCTTGTGGGGGTGGAGCGGCTTTGTGACTGATTATCCTTTGGCGTGGCCGGTGTGTCTCTGTGCTAGGAGTTGTGTGGCTTTTTCTACTTTCGGGCGTGTTCCTCAGGACAATGATTTGCAGCGTGGTGGCGGTAATATTAGGCTTTCTTTTGGGGAATGTTGAGATAAACAAGTCGTTTGACTATGCAAATGCTTGTTTTTGAAAATTTTTGTGATTAAATCCCACGCAGGTAGTCGGCAAAAAAGAGAGTGCAGCCGCGAAACCTGCAAAGGGTATAATTTTTAAATTAAAAAACAATGAAAAGAAAATTTTTTGCGCCCTTGATGGGTGCTGTGGTGTTGGGCTTGTCTGCCTACGCTGGGTATCGCACTTATGATGCGTACAATGGAGTGAGTGAAAGTGAACTTTTGTTGGCTAATGCGGAGGCGTTGGCTATACAAGAGTTTATGGGGTGTGATTGTTATACTAGTATCCGTACATGTCGTATATATGTTGGTTCAACAGGGGTGTGAAATTGCGTAATGGTAAGATCCTTGAACCGGAAGCTGATGGCTATGTGGAATTTGTCGGAGAGATCGTTTGTTCAAAAAGGAGGGAATACCTGTTGTACCATGGAAGAATGTATTGATTTATATGATAAGATATAAATCTACATCATCGTCCAAATGTTAAATGGATTGGCATTGATACTTTTTTCAATGCCGATCCTTAAAAAAAGATATATTATGAGATTTTTTAGTTTTGTAAAAATAGATTCATTTGCGTTTTATTCTTTTTGTTTGCTTGCAGCAAACATTCAAAGTACTGTGCCGACTTTTTTTCAGTCGATGTACAGCAAAGAGATAGTATAGAGCATTTCTTTTCCGGTTATGATTATGTCATGTTGGAGACAAACGAAAATACTTTATTAGGAAATGTTGAAAGAATGAAAGTTGATTCCTCCGTGATAGCCGTGCAAGATAAAGGAAGAATTCTTTTGTTTCAGCATGATGGCAAGTTCATTACAAAGATAGATAAGTTGGGACGCGGTGCCGGAGAATATTTGTCTGTGGAGGATTTTTGTGTTAAAGATTCATTGGTGTATATATTGTCACGTGCCCAAAGGCGTATTTTGGTCTATGATTGGAAAGCTACTTTTGTAGATAAGATAGATTTAGATGACTGGTATCAACATTTTGAGATAGTGGATGACAAGTTGATGTTTCTTTCTTCGGAAAATTCCAATGAGAAACAGTATGATTTTGTGGTGTTCAATTATGCCAAGTCGGAAGATATGAATATGTTTTCCCCATTCGAGAATAATGAGGGGATAACCTTCAAAAACTTTACCCCATTTAGTGGTACTTTTTTAATGGTGGGTATTATGTACTTCGTCCTTTTGACTATACCGTATATAGGTTAAGCAGAACCGGATTTGAACCTTATTGTCTGTTTGAGTTCAATACCAAGGAACAAATCGAGCAAGGGCGGCTTTGGTAGATTTGTATGATAAGACATCCAATAAAAAATGTAGTACAGTATTTAGGAAGTTATGAAGAATATAATGGTTCTATATATCTGACTTTTTTACACTGTTCGAGGAAAAACATGGTATCGGTACTTATGTGTATAAGGTCGAATCAGATGGAAAGAATCTATTAATGAAGATTTATGAGAACTTTTCTGATAAATATCCTTATATATCTGCCCCTTATGGTGTTTATGATGGAGCTTTTTATTCGATTCGTCCGGCATTGGACATATTGAATATCGAAGAAATGTACGGTCTTTCTTTGTTTCATGATAAAGGGTTGACGGAAGAAAGTAATCATGTGGTATTTTTCCATAAATTGAAATGATATATGAGGTATACAGGTGTTTTATTGTTGCTGACCGCTCTTTGCTTCGTATCGTGTACGGGGAAGAAAAGACTTTAAGGATGGCATCGTGCAGTTGCAGTCCCGTCCGGTTTCGCTATCCTTGGACAAGATGCGTTGCATGTGGAATGGCAAAGACACGGTAGTCAGTGAGGAGAGATATGACACGGACTTTAAGTTGGTGGTCTACTCCGATACGGGCAGCATGTTCTTCTTGTGGGTTAAAAACAATGTACTTGTGGGACGATCTGATTCATGATTTGGAATCCTATGGAAAGAGTGTGTCGCTCTGTTTTATCTTTATGCCGTTGCAAAAGATTTGGAAGAGTTCTATTTCACCATGAGAACGATGGCTCCGTTGCTTCCTGTGCATGTGGATACGGCAGGAATCTTCATCCGAGAGAATCCCCATATTCCGAGAGAAGCCGTATACCATACCTTCCTGTTGGACAAAGACAACCGAGTCGTGTTGGTGGGAAATCCATCAAGAAGTGAGAAGATAAAGGAAATGTTCTGGCAAATAGTGGAAGAAAAGTTAGCAAACGAGAATAAAATGAAACGCATAATCCGTCATATCCCTTCCTTGCTGTTAGGTGCGTGCTTCGTGGCCTCCGGTTGGCTGAAAGGCGTGGACCCTTACGGCACGTCTTTGAAACTGTCGGAGTATTTCCGCAGTGTGGGGTTGGAGCGGCTTCGTGGCCGACCATCCCTTGGCATGGTCGGTGTGTCTCTGTGCCGGGGAGTTGTGCTTGGGGCTGCTCCTGCTCTCGGGCGTGTTCCGCAAGGCGGTGGCCTGGGGTACGGTGGCGGTGATGTCTGCCTTTACCGCGCTGACGGCTTGGCTGGCTTTCTCGCCTGTGGGGATGTCGGTGCAGGATTGCGGCTGTTTCGGCGATGCTTTCACGTTGGGGCACGGGGCTACGCTGTTGAAAAACGTGTTGCTGTGGGTTTTGGCGGTCTGGCATTTGTGGGTAGTGCGGACGGAGTCTTGGCACGGCCTGAAAGGATGGCGCACGGCTTCCTGCTGTGCGATCTTCTCCTTTGGCAGTTCCCCCTTTACTCGGCGGTGTGGCTTCCCCGGTGGATTTCCTGCCTTTCGGCCGTGGGGCGGCCCCTGTCCGCCGTGCCGGGCTTCGGAGTGTACGACGGACGTTATGAAGAGGTGACGGATTCGTTGATGGAGGTGTCGGGTCAAAGCCTTTGGTGGCGGTGGTGTCGCGGCGCGAGCTTACGGTGGACGACCTGCGCAAGCTGTCCGGCCTTCGTGCCGAAAGCCGGGGCGGGGCGCATCTCCTTCTGCCTGTGGACGCTTCCCGGACAGAACGGCGGGGCGGATATGGATGTTTTCTATACGGACGAGGTGACGCTGAAGTCGCTGCTGCGTGCCGGGGCAGGTCTCGTGGTGGTGGACGGGGGCATCGTGCGTGCCAAGCGCAACCTGTCGGTGTTCCGTCCGGTACGGTTTGGTAGGAACGTCACGGTGGGGGAGATGATGGGAAGAGGACGCAGGCCTGCCGTGGCGCTACGGCGTTTGCGTGTTGGCGGGCCTGGCGGTGATGGTCTGGGTGCGCCGTAAAGAAACGGAGGGCGGACGATGAAGGCGGCATGGGGCGTGGCGTATAGGGTGGCGTGCGGCGTGTGCCTCGTGTGGTTGGCCGTCGTGTTGGGCGTGGCCGTGCACTACGGTTGGCGTGCCTTGGTGGCCGACACGTTCGTCATCCGTCGGACTCGATGTCGCCCACGTTGCTTCCGGGCGACAAGGTACGGGTGGACAAGACGGTTTTCGGTGCACGGCTCTACACGTCGCTGGACTTTACGGACGGGCGGATGGAGAGCATCCGTACCTGGGGGGCGTCGCGGCCTGCGTTACAACGACATCGTGGTGTTCAACTATCCCGTGAATGACAAGGGGCGCATCGGCTTCAAGATGAATTACGTGTACGTGAAGCGCGTGGTGGCCTTGCCGGGCGACACGATATCTTTCGTGCACAGCCGTCCGGTGAACAGCCATTATGAGGGCGTGTTGGGGCTTGCGGAGGCGCAACGCGGGTTGGAGGAAACGCCGGACAGCCTGATACCTTGGTACGCGATGCGCAACATTCTGGTGGAGACGGCAGTGTTGGGCTATACCATCAAGGAGATCCCGCCGGTGTACGTGCCCCGTCGGGGCGACATCCTGCGGATGGATGACTGGCGCAAGGCGGAAATCTACCGCCGGGCGATAGAATGGGAGACGGGGCGTGCGTTGGCATGGGACGGTGAGCGCGGGCAGTGCCTGTCGGACGGTCGGCCTTTGCCGTACTACCGTTTCCGCAAGAATTATTATTTCGTATGCGGCGACATGGCCTACGGTTCGAAGGATTCCCGTTACTGGGGCTTCGTTCCGGAGGAATACATCGTGGGCGTGGTGGACCGTGTGGTGGAGTCGCACCATCCCGTGACGGGGCGCGAACGGAGGGAACGCCGCGGACTAAACCTGACGAACAATGAATAAGGAACAATATACATATATAATAAGGTATGGCGTGGCGGCGGCAGCGGTGGCGGCGTTGTGCGCCCCTGTCGTGTGGCGGACGGAGGCGATGCCTTCCGTGTCGGACGTTTGGGGCTATCGGGTGGTGGCGGCTTTGGCCGTCTTGGCCTTGACGGCCGTATGCTTGGAACAGCGGTTGCCGCGTCTGCATTGGGCGGACGGCGTGGTCTTGTTTTGGTGGGTCTGCGTTTCGCTGAATTATGTGTTTGTGTCGCCCTATCCGGCGGCGGAAGCATACGGAAAGGCCATGGCCTTGGGCGTGGCTTACGTGGCCTTGCGGCTGGTTATTCCTTTTTGCGGCAGGGCTTTTACCCGGCTTTGGTGGGTCGGACTGTGTGCGGCGGGCGGCTATGAGCTTTGGACGGGTTTCATGCAGTTGGCGGGTCGGGAGGCATCCCGGCATCATTTGTTCGACGTGACGGGTACGTTTTTCAATCCCGGCCCGTATGCCATATTCGTGGCCGTGGTGCTGGCCGTCTCCGTAGCTTGGTGGTACAGGCATGGAGAGGTCTTTGCCGGGCGTGGCCGGTGGAGCCGGGTGGGGGCTTGGAGCGTGGCGGCAGTGGCGGTTTTTTGCTTTCCCGTACTGGTCGCCACGTGGAGCCGTGCGGCTTGGGTGGCTGTGGCGGTGGCTGCGACCTGCCTGCTGTGGAAGGCACATCGGCGGATGGTGTTTTTGGGGGATGGGCGTGGCGGTGTGTGCAGGCGTGGCGGCTTACTTCCTGAAACAAGGGTCGGCAGATGGACGCCTGCTGATGACGATGGTGGCCGGACGGGCTTGGGTCGGGGAATGGCTTTGCGGGCACGGGCTTGGCGGCTATGCGCAGGCCTACGGTGCAGCGCAGGAGGCTTTCTTCGCCGCGCGTCCCGGTTCGCCGCTGTCGGTGGTGGCCGGTAGTCCGGAATATGCCTTCAACGGCGTGTTGGGCGTGGGCGTGGAACAGGGCGTGTTAGGGGCCGTTCCGGCCTTGGTGTTGGGATTGTGGAGCTTGGCGGTGTTGTGCAGGCGTGGTGAGGTCTCGGCCTACGGCTGGTTGGTCTTGTTGGTCTCTTCCCTATTTTCTTATCCTTTCGCTTTGTGGCCGTTCTTGTCGTTGGCTGTGGCTTGGGTGGCCTTGGCGGCATCGCTCGAGGCCGGAACGGCAGAAGTGCGGTGGTGGAAAAGGACGGCCGTGTGGCCTGTGGTGGCCGTGGGCGGTTGGTGCGTGTGGAACCTGTCGGACAATACGGTCCGGCGCGTGGAGGCATACGAGGAGTTCCGCCGCGTGCGTGGCGTTCAGGATGTGGCATTTTTGGAGGATTACCGCAAAAGTATGAGGATTTGAAAGCTTATCCGGATTTTTTTGTTTACCTTTGGTACTGCGTTGCGGGAGGCCGGGCGTTACAACGAAAGCAATGCGATGCTACGTCAGGGCACAAGGGTAAGTTGTGACCCCGTGTTTTACACGCTGATGGGGAACAACTACCGGGATTTGGGTGCTGTGGCGGAGGCTGAATCGGCTTACCGGAAGGCTTTCGGGATGTTGCCGGGGCGCATGTATCCGCTCTATCGGTTGATGAAATTTTATGAAGCGGAAGGACAAATGCGCAAGGCGGAGGAGATGGCCCGGCAAATCATTGCTTTCAGGCCGAAGGTGGATTCTCCGGCGGTGCGGGAGATGAAAAACGAAGCGAAGAAGTTAACAAAAGATAATAGGTATACCATGAAAAGCGAAATAGGAAAATATTTGCGTGGTGCTTGGTGGTGCTTGTGGGTGGCTGTCGTGCCGGTAGGGGCGCAACAGGTGCGTAAACTGTCGTTGACGGAAGCCATAGAAATAGCCAAACGGGATTCGTATGCGGCGCAGGTGGCTCGCTACAGTTTCTTGGGACAGTACTGGAACTACCGTTCTTACCGGGCGGAACTGCTGCCCTCGTTGAACCTTTCGGGCGGGGGTGATGAACTTCGACCGCTCTATCGTGGAGGCTCGCGACCCGGACACGGGCGTATCTCTTACGTGGACAACAACTCGCTCTCGAACGACCTGACTTTGTCCGTGGACCAGAACATCCGTTTCTGGGCGGTACGCTGTCGTTGCAGTCGTCACTCTCGCGGCTGGACCAGTTCAACTACGATTTGCAGACGTATAACACGGTGCCTCTCATCCTGAATTATACGCAGCCCATCAGGGCTTACAATGCCCTGAAGTGGCGGAAGAAGACGGCGCCGCTGCAATACGAGAATGCGCAGAGGGCTTATCTGGAAACGATGCAGGACATCACCATCAACGTGACGAACCTGTTCTTTACGGTGCTTTCGGCGCAGGAAAATTACCGCCAAAGCGTGGCGGACTACGAGGACCGGAAGCATCTTTTCGAGATTGCCAAGAAGAGGCTGGACTTGGGGACGACCACAAAAGCGAGGTGTTGCAGATGGAACTTTCGTTGCTGAACGCCAAGATGAGCGTGAACAGCACGAGCCTTACGCTGAGGACCCAGTTGTTCAGCCTGTTTTCTTATTTGCGCATTGTGGACTACGGGGACATAGAACTGTTGCCGCCTTATTACATGCCGGAAATCGAGATGAACGCCGAACAGGTGCTCGACAAGGCATGGACGGGGTCGTCGCATTCGATCGAACAACAGTTGAACCTGTTGGAGTCGCAGCGGGCATTGGCCGAGGCGAAGGCCAACAGGGGCTTGCAGGTGGAGTTTCGCGGAAGGCTCGGACTGAGCCAGTCGGCGAATGAGTTGCCTGCCGCCTACCGCCGCCTGAAAGACTATGAGACGGTGGGGCTTACGATGACCATTCCGATTTACGACTGGGGCATGGGCCGGGGAAAGGTGCGCATGGCCAAGACGGACGTGGAAATCACCAAGACCCAGATAGAGCAGGCCAACATCGAATTTGCGCACGACGTGCGGACGAAGGTGATGCAGTTCAACAACCAGGCCGAACAGTGCAAGACTTCACTCCGGGCGCAGGACATAGCCGCCGAACGTTACGACATCATGAAGAAGCGGTTCGAGAACGGGTCGGTGACGGTGACGGAACTGAACACGGCACAAGAGGAGTTTGAAAGCGCGCAGCACCAGTACATCAGCCAACTGCAACAGTTCTGGACGGACTATTACGGCATACAGAAACTGACGCTGTACGACTTTATCCGCAAGGAGAACATCGGGGTGAACTTTAATGATTTGGTAAATTAACGACAGACAGATATGAAACGGATTACGGGAATAAGCCTCGTGGTGTGGGTCGTCTGGGGAGCCGTGCGGCTGCAAGGACACGGACGGACAGCCGGAAGAAAAGGAACAGGCCATGGAGGGCGCGGTGCAGAAACTGAACGAGAATTATGTGGATACGATGATGTTGCACAAGGTGGTGTTCAACAAGCAAATCAAGTGCAACGGCAAGTTGAGGGCGGCGGCCAAAAGCGAACTGGCCATGCCGGCTACCGGACTGTTGCATGCCATCCATGTGAAGAATGGCTCTTTGGTGAAGAAGGGGGCGTTGCTGGCTTCGGTGGACGACCGTGAAGCCCGACGGAACTGGCCAAGGCCGAACAGGAGATGGAGAAGGCGGAAGTGGAACTGGTGGACAAACTTATCGGACAGGGATATGACGAGACGATGGCCGATGTGCCGGAAGCGATTCTCAAGAGGGCCAAAGTGACTTCGGGCTATACGTCGGCGGAGTATGCCTTGCAGACGGCCCGGCTCAATCTGGAGCGGTGCAACCTCTATGCTCCTTTCGCGGGGCGTGTGGCCGACATGGACTGCAAACTTTACCAACAGCCGAAGGAGAAGTTCTGCACGTTGATAGACGACACTTGGTTCGACGTGGAGTTCAGCATCTTAGAGGCCGAATTGCAGTCGGTGAGCATCGGGCAGAAGGTCGTCGTGTCTCCTTTCGTGGACGAAAACGAGGAGTTCACGGGGAAGGTGACGGAGGTGAATCCGTCCATCGACGAGAAGGGGCAGGTGAAAATCCGGGCAAGAATCAGGAACCGGGGCAATGTATTGATGGAGGGGATGAACGTGAAGGTCGTCATCGAGAAGGAGGTGCCGGACATGTTTGTCGTGCCCAAGGACGCGGTGGTGATGCGTGACGGTTTCCATGTGCTCTTCCGGTTGGAGGAAGGACGCGCCGTGTGGACTTACGTGGATGTGGTGTATTCAATATCAGCCAGTATGCCGTGACAGGCAATGCGCGGAAGGAGACGAAGATAGAGGACGGCGACGTGGTGACACGTCGGGCAACCTGAACCGGCCGACGGGACGGAGGTCATCCCTCGCGCGCGAGGAGAGAAAAGAAGATGGACTAAGGAAAGGAGACCGCCATGATTGTACGCAATTTGATTCACCGGCCCATTGCCGTGACGATGTGCCTGATTGCATTGATCGCCATCGGGTGTATCTCTTTCAAGTATATACCGGTGTCGCTGATGCCGGACATCGACATCCCGCAGATTACGGTGCAGGTGTCTTATCCCGGAGCGTCGGTGCACGAGGTGGATGCCGAAGTGGTGGCCCCGTTGCGCAGCCAGTTGATGCAGGTGGCCGGGCTGAAGGACATCCACAGCGAATCGAGGATGGACGCGGGTTCCATCTTCATGGAGTTCGAGCCGGGGAAGCAATATCGACCTGATATTCATCGAGGTGAACGATAAGATAGACCGGGCGATGAATCGTATGCCGAAGGAGTTGGAACGTCCCAAGGTGGTCAAGGCCAGTGCCATGGACATCCCGGCCTTTTATCTGGACTTGTCGTTGAAAAACGAGGGGGTCGGGAAAGACGGCAGCTTGCCGAAGGCCGGTATGAAGTTCACCCAACTGGGCGAATTTGCACGGAACATCGTGAGCAAGCGCATCGAACAGTTGCCGCAGACGGCCATGGTGGATATATCCGGTACGACGGGAGCGGAAATCATTTGCATTCCGGACGAAGCGAAACTTTTGTCGATGGGGCTGGATATGGAAACCTTGTCTAAGGCCATCCAGTCGAACAATATCACACTCGGGGCGCTTTCCGTCGTAGACGGGTTGTACCGTTACAACATCCATTTCGATTCGCAGTTGCTGAATCGGGAGGACATTGAGAATGTGTATATCAACCACGAAGGCCGTCTGGTGCAGTTGAAAGACTTGTGCCGTGTGGAAGAAAAACTGGCATCGCGGGCAGGACTGGTGCGCCACGACGGGAAGAATGCCGTGACGATGGCCGTCATCAAACAGAACGACGCGCAGATGGAAGATTTGCAGGAGAGCATCGAGGGGCTGGTGGAAGACCTGAGGAAGGAATATCCGGATATCAGTTTCGACCTGACGCGCGACCAGACCCGACTGCTGACGTACTCCATAGACAATCTGGAACAGAACCTGTACGTGGGGGCGGTGTTGGCCTGTCTGGTGCTTTTCCTTTTTCATGAAAGACTGGCGGTTGCCGCTGTTGATTATCATCACCATCCCCTTGACGCTGATTGTGACGCTGCTCAGCTTTCATTTGTTAGACATCTCTCTGAACATCATCTCCTTGTCGGGACTGATTCTCGGTGTGGGAATGATTGTGGACAACTCCATCATCGTTATCGACAACGTGATGCAGCGGTGGCGGCAGGGGGATGCCGCTTGCGGATGCCCTCGTGAAAGGGAACGAACGAGGTGTTCACCCGCGATGTTGAGTTCGGTGCTGACCACCTGTTCGGTGTTTGTCCGTTGATTTTTCCTGAGCGGCATCGCCGGTGCCTTGTTTTACGACCAGGCGATGGGCGTCGATAGCCTTGTTCGCCTCGCTTTTCGTGGCGGTGTTGGTCATTCCGGTGTATTTCATGGTGTTGTACCGGAAAAAAAAACATGTCCGGAAGGAGAGGTGATCGACCGTAAGTTCCATTTTAATTTTATGCTCCCCTACGAACGCGGTATCAAATGGGTTTACGGAATCGGTGAAGAGCGTGACGGCTTTTTGTCTGGCTATCCCGGCCATCTTCCTTATCTATAAAGGGCTGGAGAAAGAACGTCTTCCTTATATGGAGCATAACGATGCGCTGATGAAAATAGACTGGAACGCGGGTATCTCGGTGGAGGAGAACGATGTCCGTGTGGGGGGATGTGTTGAAGCAGGTGGACGGACTGGTGCAGACTTCTACGGCGATGGTCGGCGTGCAGGATTTCGTGCTGTCCCATACCGAAGACCTTACCACGTCCGAAGCCGTGGTCTACTTTCAGGCGGAGGACGGGGAAACCTTGCGTCAGGCGCAGGAGAAGATAAGAAACTACATGGCGGAACGCTATCCGCACGGCACGGTGGAGTTCGGCGTGTCCGGCAATATTTTCGATTTGATATTCTCCAATGACGATGCGGACTTGGAGATACGTTTGCAGCGTCAGGCGGAGGGCGTCCCGATGTGCAGGAAGCCCGGGCTTTTCTGGACACTTTGTCGCGCCGTTTTCCCGAGGTGGCGGTGCAGCCGGTCGTTTCCGAACGCAACATACAATACGTGGCCGACACGGAGCAGATGGCGGTGTACCATGTGTCGTATGCCGCTTTACAGGCTCGGTTGAGGATGTTGGTGAGCCAGAATGAGGTGTATGCCATCAATGAGGGTGCCCGTTCGTTACCCGTCATTATCGGCGAACGCAGTATGGACAGCCGTAAATTGTTGCAGTACACCGTGCGCAACGATGACGGGGTGGACATACCTTTGAGCTACCTGATACGGGAAACGCAGGGCGAGGACTTCAAACGGCTGTATTCCGGAAACGGCGGGGATTATTATCCCGTGAAGATTACGGCGGACGACCGTACGGTGGAGAGCATCGTGGATTTCACGGAACGGTTCGTGAAGGCCGACCCGCGCTATTCGGCATCGTTTACGGGCAATTATTATTCCAGCCGGGAGATGATAGGCGAACTGGTGCTGGTGTTGAGCGTGGCTGTGGCATTGCTGTATTTCATCTTGGCCGCGCAGTTCGAAAGCATCGTGCAACCGTTGGTCATCCTGTCGGAAATCGTAATCGATGTGTTCTGGGTGTTCCTTGTCCTGTGGCTGTTGGGCGAGTCGCTGAATATCATGTCTATGATAGGTATCGTGGTGATGAGCGGTATCATTATCAACGACTCTATCCTGAAAGTGGATACGATGAACCGGTTGAGGCGGAGGGGATGCCCCTCGTTACGGCTATCTGGCGCGGCGGGCACAGTCGTTTGCGCCCCATTGTCATGACTTCGCTCACGACTATTCTGGCCATTCTTCCTTTCCTGAGCCGGGGCGATATGGGATCTGCCTTGCAATACCCATTGTCGTTGACCCTGATTGTCGGCATGGTGGCCGGCACGTTGGTCAGCCTGTTCTTCATACCGTTGGTGTATTACCTTATATATAGGAGAAGGGGATAAGGCTTATGCAAGAGAAAAACTCACATACTGGATCGCGTATCGTCGTTCAGCCTGTTGCTCACGATGATTATCCTGATGATTATCGGGGCTGCCCTGATTCCGTTGGTAGACGGGTTCGTCACCAAGCCGCGCCAGGGCAAGACGCTGACGATAAGCTATGGATGGCAGAACGCCTCGCCCAAGGTGGTGGAGCAGGAGGTGACGTCGAAGATAGAAGGGTTGGTCTCGGCGGTGAAAGGCGTGGCCGAAGTCTCGTCGGAGTCTTATTTCGGTTCGGGACGGGTTACGGTCGTGCTGAAGAAAGAAGCCGATGTGTCCGCCGTGAAGTTCGAGATTTCGTCGCTCTTTTGAAGCAGGTGCGGAAGAAATTGCCCGAAGAGGTTTCTTATCCAGAACTGACGGTGGGGAAGTGGTAAATGACGGCGGTCCGCAGAAAGAAAGTCCTGTGAGGCATCTGTTGACCTATCAGGTGAATTCCAACCTGAAAGGCGAACAGATAAAAGAGTATGTGGAGAAAAACGTCGAACCGGTGGTACGGGCATGGGAAGAGGTGAAGAGCGTGGACGTGACCGGCGGGACTTCCAAATATATGGAGATTACGTACGACCCCCTCATCGTGGCGAACTATGGCCTGACGGTAGCAGACGTGGAGGACGGCATCAAAAGTTTTATCGGAAAGTCGGATATCGTGGGCGATGTGATGTACAGGGATGAAGAAGGGGAGCAAAGCCGTGTCACCCCTTTACCTGAAGACCTCGAGGTTTGCCCGCCAGATAGGCGAGATGCCCCTGAAGACCGTGGACGGGAAGATTATCTATCTGAACGACTTGGCCACCTTCGAATACCGGGACCGGCTGCCGGGCAGTTACTACCGCGTAAACGGGCTGAACACCATCTACATGAACATCGTCGTGGATGCGGATGCCAACGAGATAGAGTTGTCGCGCCAGTTGCGTGCGAAAATAGAGGAATTGAAACCCCGGTTGCGCGACGGCATGTATCTGACCTTGACGTACGACGCAGCCAAGGAGAAACAGTCGGAACTGGAAAAGCTGATTACGCGCACGTTGATGTCGTTGGCCATCCTGTTGGTGTTCGTCTGGTTGGTTCGTCGTAACTGGAAGTATCTGTCGATTATCGCCATCACGTTGGCCGCCAACGTCCTGATAGCCGTCATGGCTTACTATGTGTTCGACATGCGCCTGCATACCTTTTCGTTGGCCGGCATCACGGTGTCGTTGGGACTGATTATCGACGCGGCCATCGTGATGGTGGACCATTACAGTTACTACCACAACCGGAAAGCGTTCCTGGCCATACTGGCCGCCTTGCTCACCACAATAGGGTCGTTGGTGGTGGTGTTCTTCATGCCGGAGTATATCCAGCGCGACCTGTACGACTTCTCTTGGATTATCATCATCAACTTGACGGTGGCGCTTGTCGGCCCTGTTCTTCGTGCCTGCTTTGGTCAAGCAGTTCCATTACAGCAGCCGCATGCCGATAAAACGTTTGGGGCGTTCCAAACGGGTGATGGCTTGGACGCGCTTTTACCGCAAGTACGTCGCTTTCACGCAGAAACGCAAGTGGATATACTACGTCCTGTTGGTGTTGGCTTTCGGGATACCGTTCCATGCCCTTCCGGACCGGTGGGACAAGGAGAAAGTGTATTACCAGAGCGAGGAGGAAGAAGAGGCTCCGTGGTATGAAAGGGCGTACAATGCCACGTTTGGCACCCGTTTTTTTCCAGACCGAGCTGAAAGAACCGTTGAGCAAGGTGTTCGGAGGAACCATGCGTCTTTGCGCAGTCGTTGGACGAGAATACGTATGCCAAGGAGGAAGAGGAGATGAAACTCCACATCCGTGCCCAAATGCCTTTGGGAGGAAGCGTGCATGAATTGAACGAGAAGGTGCAGATTCTGGAGAACTTCTTGGTAGGGTTCAAGGAAATCAAGCGGTTCGAGAGCCGCGTGGAATGGTGGGGGGCCAACCTGACCGTGGAATTCAAGGATGAATACCGCGACACGTCTTTCCCTTATGTCTTGGAGAGCAAGGTCATCGGCAAGGTCATTTCCATCGGCGGGCGGATTGAGCACCTATGGCGTGAGCGAGCGGGGTTTCAGCAATTCGCTGAACCTGCAATACCGGTCGAACCGGATCGAGATTGCCGGGTACAATTATAATGCCTTGTACCGGTACGCGGAGGACATTTGTGCCCGTTTGAAGCAGAACCACCGTGTGATGGACATCATCATCGAAACGCCGGGGCATGAGCGGCAGGAAGATGAACTGTACATGGTCTATACGCCGCAGAACTTTGCTTTGTACGGACAGTCGGCGGCGGCCATGCACGGCACGTTGCGCGAGTTGCTTTCGGGAGTGGACGTGGGCGTTACGAGGACGAGTTTATCCGGACCGACATCTACTTGCGTTCGTTGCAATCCGACCGTTTCAATGTGGGATTTGGAGCATACCCATGTCAAGACCTCCGAAGGGGGACGTGGCTTCCGCCTTTCATGGACATGAACCTGCGGGAGGCCAAGAACTGCATTCCCAAAAAGAATCAGGAATATGTGTTGCGCGTGGCGTTCAACGTGTTGGGTTCATACAACTACACGGCCAAATACATAGAGGAGGTAACGGACGAGTTCAACGACCGTTTCCCGGTGGGGTACCGTTGCCTGAACAACACACCGAACTGGTATCAGGATGAAGGCACGCAGTATTGGCTGATATTGGTCATCGTGCTGATTATCTACTTCATGTGTTCCATCCTTTTCGAGTCGTTCCGGTTGCCTTTCGTCATCATCACTTTGATTCCGGTGTCCTTCATCGGCACGTTCCTGACGTTCTATTTTTCCGGAGTGAAGTTCGGGACGGG
>VOFE01001012.1_pt1 | contig 54945 bp, 93 predicted proteins | sample 5384071 | NCBI WGS metagenome assembly VOFE01 (sample SAMN12384724, study PRJNA508395) | human gut metagenome | isolation source: healthy gut D | host: Homo sapiens
GTAAGGGAACCCCACGCCGTGGGAGCGCGTTAGCGCGGAACCAGTGGGGCCGCGAAGCAAGCCGGTAAGGGAACCCCACGCCGGGCGCGAGCGCCGTTCGCCTGCTTCGGCGCGGCGCAGGATTGAAGCGTGCTCCCCGATGCCTCGGCGCGGTGTCGGGCGCCTACTCCCCGATGCTGTCAGCTCTCTGCGGCGCGGAAGTCCGCTTGACCTTCCGTCAAGCGGGTGCGGCCGGCATGGCAGAACCATGCCGGCCCGGCCGCCGCGCATCGGCTGACGGAAAAACGCGGACAGCCCGCTTTACGGGAATGATCCCCGCAGGAAAACCCATCTCTCTGCGCGGCGCTTCCGCGCCCACAAGCCGGAGGCTCCCCTGCTACCAAGGCCGATAGGCGAAGGCCGTTCGCCGGGCGCAGAGCGCCTTTCGTCGCGTTGCAGGCCGGGTGTGTGCTTGAAATTTTCCTCCCGCCGGGAAGCGTTTCCCAGCCTCCGGCGTACGGTGACAGTGTTTCAGCGCAGCGCAGTACGGGGGAGCCGCGTCCCCTGAAGCCGCGACGGCATCTCTTGTTTTACCGCCTTGACGCGAGCGTCTTTCGCCGACTCTGGCCCGGCGTTGGGTTGGGTTGCGTCCCCGAAGCCGCGACGGCATCTTGTTTTACCGCCTTGGGCGCGAAGCGTCTTTCACCGACTCCGGCCCGACGTAGGTTGGGAGCTGACACCTCGATGCTGTGGGTTATGTGCCGTGCGGCGACTGCAAGCGAGCGCCGTTCATCGCGCGCTGAAGGTTTGGCGCATGCCGTGAGCCGCGCTAAAGTTTTTGTTTGAATTTCCTGTGATCACAGGAAATTTTCGCTCATTTTTCCTGATATAACAGGAGCGCCCAGCGTTTCCCCGGCCCGTTCCCTGTTATACGGCCGGTTGGCCGTCAAGCGCGCGCCAAGCCGCAGGCTGATAAAAAAAAAAGCGTTCCGTTCCCCAAACCGTCTGCCTGCGCTTTGTCGGAGGCAGGCGTTTTGGGGGTTGGAGGCACAGGCTTCCCAGGCGGCATGGGGAACGGCCGGCGTTGGCTCCGTTACACAACTGCGGTTTCGCCGGCGAGGAAAAATACTGCGTGGTGGCGCGTTTCCCGGCGGCATCCGTACCTCGACACGGATGTAGCGGTCGCGCGGGCCGAGCGTACAGGAGGCCGTGGTCAAGGCGTGGCCTCGTGTCAGGCGGTCCGCCTTCCAGAAGGTATCGGTAAAAAGCCGATCCGCTCACAGGGGAGGTCTCGGCGGTAACTACGCCGTCCTCAATCGTGACCTGGCGGATATCCGGCCCTTCGGACGCGTAAAACCGGCCGGAACGCAGGCTTTCTAGAAGATCGCCGGTCTTTCGGGAGGGAAGACAGAACAATCCAGCTTTGGAACACGTCCGTGTCATAGAAATGCGCGTCGTCCACGCCGAGCAGGAACCCCGGTACCCCTGTGCGGCGGCAATATCGCAGAGAATAGAGGAATCGCCGCGCCCGCCGTAGGCTTCGAGATCCCCTGTAGATTTCCGTTGCAAAGCATCCGGGCTGGGAGAGGATATCCTGCGGGAGAGCAGCGACCACGCCGGGTGACCGAGCACCGCGAGCCGCCCGCTTCCCGGATCCCTCTTGCGAGCGCCTCGGGCGGCGTGCGCCCTCTCAAACGGGACAGGGCGCGTGATCCCCAGCCCGATGATATGCCAGGCGCGCCGGGTCTTGAAATCGTTACAATCCAGTTCCGTCCCGCCGAAGCGTAAAGCCGGGCAACTCCTCCCCCGGCGTGTATAGGCGGTGATCGGTGATCGCGAGAAAATCGTAGCCCGCCTCCCGGTAGGCGGCGATTGCTTCCTCCGGGCTGCGGACGCCGTCCGAACAGGTGGTGTGCGTATGCAGGTTGCCCTTATAACGGGGCATGGCGTTGTCAAAATAAGATTTGTTTCATGGATATCATCTCTGATTTTGAGCGTTGGAACCCGGACTGGGGACCGTTTCGCTGCTGTGCGTTTCGCCGGGCTTGACGCCGTTCGCCAGCTTTGGCCCGGTGCGGGGGTTGAAAGCTGCGACCCCGATGCTGCGGGCGTATGCTGTGCGGCGGCTGTGGAGCGCGCCGTTCGCCGGCTTTGGCCCGGCGTGGGGTTGAAAAGCTGCGACCCCGATGCTGCGGGCCGTATGCTGTGCGGCGGCTATGGACGCGAGCGCCGTTCGCCGACTCTGGCCCGACGTAGGGTTGGGAGCTGACACCTCGGAAGCTGTGGGTTATGCCGTGCGGCGACTGCAAGTGCGACGCCGTTCGCCGGCTTTGGCCCGGCGCGGGGTTAAGGCGTGCTCTCCGAAGCCGCAACCGCTTCTCTCGCAGCCTGTGTGCGAGCGTCGTTCATCGCGCTGAAAACCTGGCACGGGCTGTGGGCCGACCGCCCGCGCCGGAGGCATTTTCTTGTTTCTCAACCCGGGCGCGACAGCGCGGAAGCGCCGCGCGGGGAGGCAGGCATGCCTTTCGGGGGATGGGTGTGGAATAGCGCTTTTCCATCACATTCCCCAGCCGGTGCGCGGCGGCTGGGCGGCGGTTTCGCCGCCCAGCGCCCGCTTGACAGAAGTCAAGCGGGACTTCCGCGCCGCAGGGGCTGACAGCACACGGCCCACAGCATCGGGGCGCACATTCCCCACGCCGCATCGCACCGGGGCCGGCGAAAGACACCTCGTGTCCGCAGGATTACGCTTCGCGAATCAGTACCTTTTCGATTTCACCGACATACGTTGTATGCAGGTCGTTCTCCGGGTAAAGCGCGGCAGGAGCTCCCTTGGCGAGGAAGGACTCCGCCGTCATCGGCTGGCGATAGAGCTTTTGCAGAGCAGGACGAGCTTTGCTTCCGAAAAATAGGGGCGCGCATTCCGAAAAGACCGGGGTGATGCCCGTTTCCGCCGCCTTGTCTCACGTCGCGGCCCGATTTGGTCCCGCAGAAGTTCAGCATATCCCGCCGGGTTTCGTCGAAGAAGCAGAGGGAATAGTGCGTTTTGGCGTCGACAAATTCCTTGAGTGTAGCGCTGCGGACGGATGAAAATGTAAGAGACCGGCTTGTGCCAGAGAAAAACCCACGCCGCCCCAGGAGGCCGTCATGGTTGTTATAGTTGTGTTCATCGCCGGCGGTGATCAGCATCCATTCCTTCCCAATCAGGGTAAAGGGGTTTATGGAAAGCTCGTTGATTGCGATTTCTTTGAATGTGGACATGATAAATCCTCCCGTCAAAAATATTTCGTCTTACTTTCATCATAATACAAACTGCCTGGTTTGACAATGGGGCGCGGGCGCCGTTCGCCGGCTTCGGCCCAGCGTTATGTTGGGCGCTGATTCCCCGAAGCTATCAACTGCCTGCGGCGCGGAAGTCCCGGACACGCAGTGCCGTTCGCCGGCTTCGGCCCGGTGCAAATGATAAAAGTCGGTTCCCCCGACGCTGTGTCCAACCTCGCGCAATGCCGGGGCGCAGGACGGTTTCTTCCGATAGGACGAAAAGCCGTGAAAGCGATGGAACAAGGTAGAATCCACCCGCAGTGTGGGTTTTTCCAACTTTGGCACGGTGAAACGCTGGATTTGCAGCAGAAACGCGTTTCACCACTTGCGGCATAATACCGAAGCTGCACACCGGCTCGCCGCCGTCTCGCTTCTTCTTGCTGCCAAACGGCAGTATCCAGAATTCCACACCTATACCGCCCACACTTCGGGGCACAGTTTCCGACCTTGCGCCGGGCTAGAACTAAAAATGCGCAGCGCCAAGTACAATTGCCTCCGCTCATATGCAGCCGCCGGTACAGCGCCTGATATACGCTCAACCGCAAGCGCGATGAAAGGCGCGTCCGCGTCTGTAAGTTACCACAGCACACTATGTCGCGGCATCGGGGCGTGCGCTTCTAACCTTGCGCCAAGCTAAAACCAGCGAAAGACACTCCCGTGTCCGGGCTGGTACGTTACAGGCAGCCCTCGGCTTCGGGGAGTCGGCTCTAACACCGCGCCGGGCTGAAAGCGGAAAAGGTGCTCTGGGACGTTAGCGAAATGCACCCGACCGACCGGCCGGCTTCCGGCAAAAATAAAAAAGCCCGCCGAAGGCGGGCCTGGATGCCACTATCGCGTGAGCGGGATATGTAACGGAACTTGCGCCTTTCCGCCCCATCCAACAGGGTGTTTGTCGCAGTTCTCGTAATTTCCGCGTCCTCCTTAATGATTTCAATGTCTTCTTTTATCGCTCCAACATCTTCCTTCAGGCCCTTGACATCTCTTTTTAAAGTGTGAATATCTTCCTGCATAACGTCAAGGCGCTTGTCTACAGTATCAAAGGCGCTTGTCTACAGTATCAAGGCGCTTGTCTACGTTGTCAAGACGTTGGTTGGTTCTCTGCTGTTCTTGCTGCAATGCCTGCTGCCCTTGTTTAACTCTTTTTAATTCGGATAAAATCATCTGCAGCGCTTCGTTACCATTCATTGCAATCACCACCCTGTTGTTACAGTATAGCATCATACGCGGCACAAAAACAAGAAGAAATCAATAAAAAAGCTGGGGCTGCTGAAAACGGCGTGCGGCTGGACGAGGCGTGCGGCCAACGCACGTTTGGCCGGGCTGAAACCGGAAAAAGGCGCTCTGCGCCTGGGCCGTTAAGCGAAATGCACCCGACCGGTCCGTCGGCTTCCGGGAAAAATAAAAAAGCCCGCCGAAGGCGGGCCTGGACTGCCACTATCGCGTGAGCAGGATATGTAACAGGACTTGCGCCTTTTCCGCCCACTCCAACAGGGTGTTTGTCGCGGTTCTCGTAATCTCCGCGTCCTCTTAATGATTTCAATGTCTTCTTTTATCGCTCCAACATCTTCTTCAGGCCCTTGACATCTCTTTTTAAAGTGTGAATATCTTCCTGCATAACGTCAAGGCGCTTGTCTACAGTATCAAGGCGCTTGTCTACGGTATCAAGGCGCTTGTCACAGTATCAAGGCGCTTGTCTACAGTATCAAGGCGCTTGTCTACAGTATCAAGGCGCTTGTCTACAGTATCAAGGCGCTTGTCTACAGTATCAAGGCGCTTGTCTACGGTATCAAGGCGCTTGTCTACGTTGTCAAGACGTTGGTTGGTTCTCTGCTGTTCTTGCTGCAACGCTTGCTGCCCATGCTGCAATGCCTGCTGCCCTTGTTTTAACTCTTTTAATTCGGATAAAATCATCTGCAGCGCTTCGCTACCATCCATTGCAATCACCACCCTGTTGTTACAGTATAGCATCATACGCGGCACAAAACAAGAAGGAATCAATAAAAAAGCTGGGGCTGCTGAAAACGGCGTGCGGCTGGACGAGGCGTGCGGCCAACGCACGTTTAGCCGGGCGGGGCAGACAAACCGCCGGACTAAGGCCGGAAAAAGGTGCTTCGTGTCCGGGACGGCAGGAATAGAAAGCGATCACGGTATCGAGAATGCAGCTTCCAATATCGCGCAGCGTCGAAGGTTCGGCATATACCGGGCCTAAATGCACGTGGAGAATGGCGCTATCTTTAAAAGTGCAAATCATAAAACACACTATGAACACAGACAGCGTTTTCGATTCCTAAGATAAAACACGATCTTTATTCCCATAAACGTGAAAATTAATCTCACAAAATCCACTTTATCCTACTTTAGGCGAAAAGCGGTTTTTTCTGATATTCTGCAATATAATGAGTTTGGCCGATAAAATCAAAGGTCAAATTCCCCGCGTGTGATCCATATTTTGGAGTCCGCTTGCTTTATGGAAATATCGCCGGATAGAAAGTGTTTCCATCATCTTAACAAACACCGCCAAACGTTGTCTTGTGTACCCGTTTTTAGCATCGCAAAAGGAATGGATATGATGAGGAAAGGGATTACATCAAAAACGAGCGTTGGATTACCAAAAGGCGCTTGGCCGCCGGCTCCGGTGCTTGCGGACGGCGCGCGGCCTGTCCCAACAGGCGCTTGCGTCCGCCCTGCATATCGACCGCTCCACCTGTGCCTACTACGAAACCGGCGGATGCCTGCCCGATATTACCATGCTACTGCGGCTCTGCGAGCTGCTGAACACCGATCTGTACACGCTGTGCGGCTTCCCGCGCCCGTCCCGCCGGGCGGGGCCGGAAGAAACGCCGGGCGAACGGATGATGATTTATACCCTGCGTAAGCCGGAGCGGCAACTGGTGGCCGCCTTCCGGATGCTTCTCCCGGAAAAGCAGGCCAGGGCATTCCGTGCATTGGCGCGGATGGGGATCTCACCGGGACGGACCGGGAAACGCCTCCCGATCCATAACCGCCCTGCGGGCATCCAAAGGCAGCCCGCCCTCCGCCCCGGGGCGCGAAAATACCGCGCGGAAATGCCGTAACGGCGACTATTCTCCACCCATGCCGCGCGCCCAAGCGTTTTGCTACCGGCAAACACCCGCGCTCGCGTCGAGGCGGGAACATCCGGCCGCCTGCGGAACAGCATAAAAAGGCAAAAAACGCCCACCGATTTTTTTCGGTGGGCGTCGGCATTTTTACCCGCTATTTCAAATCCGGATGGCATAAATATTCCTTCAGGACCAAATTGATATATTGGGAAAGGGACCGGTCGCAATCCTCCGCCAATTGTCTTAACGACTGGATGACATCCGCGTCCAGCGTGATGCTGACCTTTTCTTTTAGCGGCTTCATATCCCTCAACCTCAAGTGAATGATTTTGTCAAAATCATACTACAAGATGGGAAAAATTTACCTTGTTTTCGCTCAAAGTAGCATAAAGTAGGATAAAAGGCCACTTGCGGCGCTGTGGCTGATTGGGAGCCGGTTTCCCGGTGCTGTAATGTGTTGGCGCGGGAACCGGACCGCTTCTACAGCGCGCCGTCGCGGCACCGGGGCGTTGGCTCCCAACCTTGCGCCGGGCCGGAGAGACCCGCTATAGTTTGGAAAGTTTTTCGGTTTATGTAAACTCAAACAAAGACAAACCGTCGGCCGCAATGGACGCTGCGCGCCGGGAGAATGGAAAGAAATCCCGCCGCGTGCGCCCGTTTCCGGTGCGTGCTCGACTGTTAGCGCGGTGGGAGGCGTTGCGTGCGCAAGAGAGCAGGATTAGAAGTGGTCGCGGCATCGGGGGCGCGCTCTAACCTTGCGCTGGGCTTGGAGCCGGAGAAAGACACTGCGTGCCTGGGACGGCAAAATTAGAAGTGGTTGCGGCATCGAGGCGTCAGATCCCAACCTTGTGCCGGGCCGGAGAAAGACACTTCATGTCGGGTTTCCCCTATAACGGGCAACCCACAGCATCGGGGAGCGTGCCTCCAACACACCCCCGCGCCAAAGCCGGCGAACGGCGCTGCGCGCCCGGCGAAGGACGGGGATACAGGGCCGGCAGTGGCCGGATGGAGAACGGTCGGCAGTGCCAACAGTGGGCGGGCCCGCGATCCGGCGGCAGGCGCGGAAGCGCCGCGCCGGGCAGGCTTCCGTTTCACCCGCCCCAGCCTGCGGCAGGCGCATTTCCCTCTGTTTCGAACCGGCCGGTGCGCGGCGGCCGTGCGGCGGGTGTCCCGCCGCACGGTGCCCGCTTGACGGAGGTCAAGCGGGACTTCCGCGCCCGTTGCCGGATCGGAGGCCCTGCGGCCCTTGAAGCACTTGGCCGCCAGGTTGGCACCGATATCCGTCACAGCGCCGGCGTGGTTCCGGCCCGTGTTGCCGATTGGGAACGGCGGCGCTTGTATCGCGGGCGGATCAGCGGCATGAACGATGAGGACAACGCCGGGGACGCGGTACTCCTGACACCGCGCCGGATTGAAGCCGGTGAACGGGCACTGCGTGTCCGCAAGTTATCACGACGCACCGAGTTGCGGCATCGGGGCGTCAGCGTTCAACCCAACGCCGGGCTAAAGCCGGCGAAAGGCACTGCGTGCCTGGGGCGGCGAGATTAGAAGCAGTCGCGGCATCGAGGCGTCAGCTCTATCACTACGCCGGACCGGAGTCGGCGAAGGCCTCGCGCCCGGCGAAGGGCAGGGATATAGGGCCGGCAGTGGCCGGATGGAGAACGGCCGGCAGTGCCAACAGTGGGCGGGCCCGCGATCCGGCGGCAGGCGCGGAAGCGCCGCGCCGGGCAGGCTTCCGTTTCACCCGCCCCAGCCTGCGACAGAGCGCCTTTCCTTCTGCTTCAGACCGGCCGGTGCGCGGCGGCCGTGCGGCAGGACACCTGCCGCACGGTGCCCGGCTTGACGGAGGTCAAGCGGGACTTCCGCGCCCGTTGCCGGATCGGCGGCCCTGCGGCCCTTGGAGCACTTGGCCGCCAGGCTGGCACCGATATCCGTCACAGCGCCGGCGAGGTCCTAGCCCGTGCTTCCAATTGGGAACGGCGGCGCTTGTATTGCGGGCGGATCAGCGGCATGGACGATGAGGAGCGCGCCAGGGACGCGGCATTTAACCCTGCGCCGGGCCGAAGCCGGTGAAAGACACTGCGTGTTCGACGGACGGATCGTGCTGATGGCTGTATTTATGCAGGATTGTTTGCATATTCATGAATATTGCCGGCGGCGGGAAACACGGGCACAACGCGGGATCCGCCGGGAAAGGCCGCGTCTAAAGGCTTGAATTCGATTGGATTACATTAATATTTCTGAAAAAGCACAAGATTGAGGTCAATGAAGACGGCATTTTGGCAGAAACGTTTAAACTGCATAAATATTCATATCCCTCTTGATTTTGCGGCAGAAGCGTGTATAATAAAAGATAACTGGTATGGCAGGCGATTTATGATCAGGAGGTTGAATGAGGATGAAAAAGAAATCAAGAAAGTGGTTCTGGCGTATTCCGGCGGGCTGGATACCTCGATCATTATTCCGTGGCTGAAGGAAACGTATCCCGGCTGCGAGGTGATCGCGGTTTCCGGCGATGTCGGGCAGGGCACGGAGCTGGACGGCCTGGAGGAGAAGGCGTTGAAGACCGGCGCTTCCAAGCTGTATATCGAGGACCTGAAGGAGGAATTCGTGCAGGATTACGTTTACCCGACGCTCAAGGCGGGCGCGGTTTACGAGAACAAGTACCTGCTGGCACCTCCTTTGCGCGGCCGATCATCGCCAAGCGCATTGTGGAAATTGCAAAGCAGGAGGCGCGGACGCGATCTGCCACGGGTGCACCGGGAAGGGCAACGACCAGGTGCGGTTTGAACTGACGATCAAGGCGTTTGCGCCGGATATGGAGATCATCGCCCCGTGGGCGTGTGGAACCTCAAGTCCCGCGAGGAGGAGATCGAGTACGCGGAGGCGCACAACATCCCGCTCAAAATCAACCGTGAGACAAACTATTCCAAGGACAAGAACTTGTGGCACCTCTCGCATGAGGGGCTGGATCTCGAAGATCCGGCGAATGAGCCGCAGTATAACAAGGCGGGGTTCCTGGAGCTGGGCGTTTCGCCGGAGCAGGCGCCGGATAACCCGACCTATATTACCCTTCATTTTGAAAAGGGCGTCCTGACTATGCTGGATGGGAAACCGCTCACCGGCGTGGAGATGGTTGCGGCGCTCAACAAGCTCGGCGGCGCAAACGGCATTGGCATTGCGGATCTCGTTGAAAACCGGCTGGTCGGCATGAAGAGCCGCGGCGTTTATGAGACGCCGGCCGGCACGATCCTCTATCATGCGCACAATAAGCTGGAGGAGCTTTGCCTTGACCGCGATACCTATCATTACAAGCAGCAGGTCGGCCTGAAATTCGCGGAGCTGGTTTACTACGGCCAGTGGTTCACCCCCCTGCGCCAGGCGCTCTCCGCTTTGTGGACTCCACGCAGGAGACCGTTACCGGCGATGTGAAGCTCAAGCTCTATAAAGGTAACATCATCGACGCGGGCGTTACCTCGCCGTATTCCCTCTATGATGAGGCGATTGCGACCTTTGATGAGGACGAAGTATACAACCAGGCAGATTCCGCCGGTTATTCATCAATCTCTTTGGACTGCCGATCAAGGTGCAGGCGAAGAAGAAGCTGCAAAACCAGAAATAATGCGGTCGCGGGCGGTTCTTGCCGGTCGCGCCGGAGAATGGAAAGAAATCCCGCCGCGTGCCCGCTTCGCGGGTGGAACGGCAAACGAGACGGATGCGGTAAAAGCGGGAACGCTACCAGCTTTTGGGCGTGGGAGACGCCCGGTCCAAGGCGGTATATATCGCCGTCCGGCGCGAGGGAACGATTCGCGATATACGTTCAGCCGTTAATGCGGCGAACGGCGCTCGCACACAAGGCAGTAAAACTAGATGCTGCCGTGGTTTCGGGGACACAGCTTCCAACATTACGTCAGGCCAAAGCCGGAAAATGGTGTTCGCGTTCGCCGCCGCACGGCACATAGACAGCAGCTTCGAGGCGTCGGCGCCCAACATTGTGCCGGGCTAAAGCCGGCGAACGACACTGCGTGTCCGCAGTCGCCGCACAGCACGCGGCCCATAGCTTCGGGGCGTCAGCTTCCAACACACCCCGCACCAGAGCCGGCGAAAGACACTGCGTGTCTGGGACGGCAAAATTAGAAGCGGTTGCGGCATCGTGGATGCGGCGACCAATCCAACACCGGGCCGAAGCCGGCGAAGGCGCTCGCGCCCGGCGAAGGGTGGGGATACAGGGCCGGCAGTGGCCGGATGGAGAACGGTCGGCAGTGCCAACAGTGGGCGGCCCGCGATCCGGCGGCAGGCGCGGAAGCGCCGCGCCGGGCAGAACTTCCGTTTCACCCGCCCCAGCCTGCGGCAGAGCGCATTTCCTCTGTTTCGAACCAGCCGGTGCGCGGCGGCCGTGCGGCGGGACACCCGCCGCACGGTGCCCGCTTGACGGAGGTCAAGCGGGACTTCCGCGCCCGTTGCCGGATCGGCGGCCCTGCGGCCCTTGGAGCACTTGGCCGCCAGGCTGGCACCGATATCCGTCACAGCGCCGGCGAGGTCCCAGCCCGTGCTTCCAATTGGGAACGGCGGCGCTTGTATTGCGGGCGGATCAAGCCGGCATGGACGATGAGGCGCGCCGGGGACACGGCACTTAATACCGCGCTGGATTGAAGCCGGTGAACGGGCACTGCGCCCGCAGTCACTGCGCGGCATACGGCCCACAGCATCGGGGCGTCAGCGCCCAATATTGCGCCGGGCCGGAGCCGGCGAGAGGCGCTGCGTGTCTTGGACGGCAAAATTAGAAACGGTTGCGGCATCGGGGCGTCAGCCCCAACATTGCGCCGGGCCGGAGCCGGCGAAAGGCACTGCGTGCCTGGGGCGGCAAAATTAGAAGCGGTTGCGGCATCGTGGATGCGGCGACCAATCCAACACCGGGCCAAAGCCGGCGAAAGGCACTGCGTGCCTGGCTTGTTATGATTTTGAAAAAAGGAGGTTCCCGATGTGAAGCTGTGGGAAGGACGGTTCCAGAAGGGCCTTGACAAGACAACCAATGATTTTAACGCTTCGATCGCGTTTGACAGCCGGATGTACGAGGAGGATATCCGGGGAGCATCGCGCACGCGACCATGCTCGGCGCCTGCGGGATCATTGCGGCGGAGGAGGCGGAGCGGATTTGCGCGGGCCTGGAAGGGATCTTGCAGGATCTAAAGGCCGGGACGCTCCAGATTGACCCGGAAGCGGAAGATATCCACACCTTTATCGAAGGGGGAGTTGACGGCGCGGATCGGCGATGCGGGAAGCGCTTGCACACGGCGCGCAGCCGCAACGACCAAGTGGCGCTGGATATCCGCCTGACGCTGAAAAAAGAGGCGGCAGGCTTATCCGACCGGCTGCAATCGCTGATCCGTGTGCTTTGTGATAAGGCGGAGGCCTATGCCGCCGCCGTGATGCCGGGCTACACGCACCTGCAGCGCGCCCAGCCGATTACCTTTGGCCATCATCTGATGGCCTATGCGGAGATGTTCCTGCGGGACGTCGGGCGCCTCAAGGATGCGGTGCGGCGGATGGATCAGCTTCCCGCTCGGCTCCTGTGCGCTGGCGGGTACGACATATCCCATCGACTGCCAAATGACGGCCCGCCTGCTTGCATTTTCCGGCGTTACGCAAAACAGCCTGGACGGGGTGGCGGACCGCGATTTCTGTGTGGAGCTGGCGTCGGCGGCCGCGCTCGCTGATGGTACACCTCCTCCCGCTTCTCTGAGGAAATCATCCTCTGGTGTTCGTGGAATTCCGGTTTATCGAGCTGGACGATGCTTTTTCCACGGGTTCCAGCATTATGCCGCAGAAGAAAAACCCGGATATCGCGGAGCTGGTACGTGGGAAGTCCGGCCGGGTGTTCGGGGATCTGATGGGGCTGCTGACCATGCTTAAAGGCCTTCCCCTCGCCTACAACAAGGATATGCAGGAGGATAAGGAGGCCATTTTCGACGCGGTGGACACGCTGCGGATGTGCCTGGACGCGTTTATCCCGATGGTGAAGACCATGAAGGTGCGCCCAGAGGCCATGCGCGCGGCGGCGGCAAAAGGCTTCATCAACGCCACCGACTGCGCGGATTATCTGGTGGGGAAAGGGTTGCCCTTCCGGGACGCCTATAAGGTGACGGGAAAGCTGGTCGCGGAATGCATCGCGCGCGGCGAGACGCTGGAAACGCTGCCGCTTGCGCAGTATCAGGCGGCCTGCCCGGCGTTCGGGCCGGATGTTTACGATGCAATTGCCCTGGAAACCTGTGTGACGGGCCGCACGTCCGAGGGCGGCCCCGCGTTGGAGAACGTGCGCCGGCAGGCCGCGCGGGTGCGTGCGCTTTTGGACGGAAGGTAGTTGCCCGGCGAAGGGAGAACGCTTGCGCGCCAGTGAACGGAAAGAAATCCGCCGCGTGCGCCTCGTTTCCGGTACATGCTTCACTGTTAGCGCGGCGAGAGGCGCTCGCGCAAGAGAGCAGGATTAAAGCGGCCACGGCATCGGGGAGACAGCGCCCAACACCGCACCGGGCCGGAGCCGGAAAATGGCGCTCGCGCCTGTGAGTTACCGGAGCGCACCGAGTTGCGGCATCGGGGGCGTTGGCTCCCAACCCTGCGCCGGGCTGGAGCCGGAGAAAGACACTGCGTGCCTGGGACGGCAAAATTAGAAGTGGTTGCGGCATCGAGGCGTCGGCTCCTATCACTACGCCGGGCCAAAGCCGGCGAAAGACACTGCGTGTCCGGGTTTCCCCTATAACGGGCAACCCACAGCATCGGGGGAGCGTGCCTCCAACACACCCCCGCGCCAAAGCCGGCGAACGGCGCTGCGCGCCAAGGCAGTAAAACTAGATGTTGTCGCGGCTTCGGGGAGACAGCGCCCAACATTGCGCCGGGCTAAAGCCGGCGAAGGGCGGGGATACAGGGCCGGCAGTGGCCGGATGGAGAACGGCCGGCAGTGCCGACAGTGGGCGGGCCTGCGATCCGGCGGCAGGCGCGGAAGCGCCGCGCCGGGCAGGCTTCCGTTTCACCCGCCCCAGCCTGCGGCAGAACGCGTTTCCCTCTGCTTCGAACCGGCCGGTGCGCGGCGGCCGTGCGGCGGGTGTCCTGCCGCACGGTGCCCGCTTTGACGGAGGTCAAGCAGGACTTCCGCGCCCGTTGCCGGATCGGAGGCCCTGCGCCCCTTGGAGCGCGGCCGCCAGGCTGGCACCGATATCCGTCACAGCGCCGGCGTGGTCCTGGCCCGTGCTTCCAATTGGGAACGGCGGCGCTTGTATTGCGGGCGGATCAGCGGCATGAACGATGAGGAGCGCCGCCAGGGCGGCACTTTTAACCATGTGTCGCCCGGCCGCCGTGCTCTGGCACTTTAAAAGGAAAGGCATAGGCGCCGCCTTCCGAAGCGGCGCTGGTCCCGGAACCGTAGCGGCTCATGCTGTGTTGGAATTGAGCAAGCCGCTTTGCGGGAAAGGCCGCCGCACGGCACATAGACAGCAGCTTCGGGGCGTCGGCTCCCAACATTGCGCTGGGCCGGAGTCGGCGAACGGCACTGCGTGTCCGGGGCGGCAAGATTAGAAGTGGTCGCGGCATCAGGGGCGTCAGCGCCCAATATTGCGCCAGGCCGGAGCCGGCGAGAGGCGCTGTTTATCGTGTCGAGGCGGCAAAATTAGAAGCAGTCGTGGCATCGGGGAGCACGCCGCCAACACACCCCCGCACCAGAGTCGGCGAAAGGCGCTCGCGCCCGGGGCATTAGGAAAGGAATGGTTATCATGAAACAGACACCGGTTCAAGTTGGTGTTTTAGGCGCGACCGGCTACGCGGGCGCGGGAGCTTGTCCGCCTGCTCGGGGGGGCATCCCGGCGCGTCGCTTGCGGCGGTTGGCTCCGTGAGCTTTGAAGGCAAGGCCCTGGCGACGTTTACCCGGCGTACCGGGGTGTGCGACCGCATCTGCGCCACGCAGGACGAGGTCCGGAGCGGCGAAAGCGACGTGGTGTTTGCCGCGCTGCCGCACGGGCTTTCCCAGGAGATCGCGGCGCAATGCGACGCGGCGGGGAAGTGCTTCATCGACCTTGGGGGGCGGACTTCCCGCCTGAAGGATGAGGCCGATTACCGCGAATGGTACGGTGGGGAATACCGGTTCCCGGCGCTGCATGAACAGGCGGTCTATGGGCTTCCGGCTGTTTCGGGAGGAGATCCGCGGAAAACGCATCATTGCCAACCCTGGTTGCTGGGTTAATAACGGCAACGCCCGTACTGCGCTGGCGCCCGCACTGCGGGAGGGCCTGATCCTGCCGGAAAGGCATCATCGCGGACTGCAAGTCCGGCGTGACCGGGGCGGGCGCGGGCTTGCCCAGAACCTGCATTACGCGGAATGCAACGAGGTCCTTTACGGCATATAAGGTGGCGGCGCACCGCCACACGCCGGAAATGGAGCAGACGCTCTCCCGGCTCTGCGGGGAAAAAGATTACCATGACCTTTGTGCCGCACTTGCTGCCGGTGAACCGGGGATCCTCGCCACCTGCTATGCGAATACGCGCCGGGCACGACAATGGAGGCGGTCCGGGCGGCCTACGAGGCAGCCTACGTCGGGGAACCGTTCATCCGCCTGCTGCCGGAAGGAAGGTCGCGGACATCCGGAACGTATGGTACTCGAACTACTGCGACGTCTCGCTGCACATCGATGCACGCGCCGGACTGCTGGTCGCGATCTCCGCGATCGATAACATGGTCAAGGGGCGCGGCGGGACAGGCGATCCAGAATATGAACCTCGCAATGGGGATGGAGGAGACGGCGGGCCTCCGGCTTGTTCCGCCGGCATTTTAACATCGGGGAGGACGATAACATGATTGCAACGATTTCAGGCGGCGTGACCACCGCGAAGGGCTTCCGGGCGGCGGGGATCCATTGCAGGATCCGCAAGAACCGGGAGAAGCCCGACCTCGCGATGATCGCGGCGGAGACGATGCGCGGCGGCGGCGGTCTATACCCAGAACCTGGTCAAGGGTGCGCCGATCACGGTCACGCGGGAAAACCTCATGGAGCGCGGGCAGTGATCTGCAACAGCGGCAACGCCAATACCTGCAATGCGGACGGCGAAGAAAAGGCGCGCCGCATGTGCAGCGAACTGGCGGCGGGCGCGCTGGGCATCGGCCCTGGAGGAGGTCATCGTGGCTTCGACGGGCGTGATCGGCCAGGTGCTGCCGATTGAGCCGATCGCGGACGCGGTAGGCGCGCTGGCAGAGGGGCTCTCCGAAGACGGGTCCGGAAGCGGCGGCGCGCGATTATGACGACGGATACGATGGTCAAGGAGGCCGCCGTAGAGGCGGACATCGACGGGAAAAAGGTGCGGATCGGCGGCATCGCCAAGGGCTCCGGGATGATCCACCCCAACATGGGCACCATGCTCTGCTTTTTGACCACCGATGCGTCGATCTCCCCGGAAATGCTCGACAAAGCGCTGCGCGCGGTCGAGGAGAGCTTTAACATGATCAGCATCGACGGCGATACCTCGACGAACGATATGGTTTCGATCATGGCCTCCGGCCTGGCTGGGAACGAAGCGATTCTGACACCGGGCGAGGGCTATGCGATCTTTGTCGACGCGCTGCGCCTGCTGTGCGTGCGGCTTGCGCGCGCATGATCGCGAAGGACGGCGAGGGCGCGACGAAGCTCCTGGTCTGCCGGGTGACGGGCGCGAAGGACAAGGCGGCGGCAATCGCCGTCTCGAAGGCCGTGATTGCTTCGAGCCTCGTGAAAGCCGCGATGTTCGGTGCGGATGCGAACTGGGGGCGGTGCTGTGCGCGATCGGGTATGCCGGTGTGCCGGTGGAGGTTTTCCCATGTGGATGTTTTCGTTCCGCTCGGTCGCGGGGACGATCCTGGTGTGCCGGAACGGCGCGGGGGATCCCTTTGACGAGGATACGGCGAAGCAGATCCTCTCCGAGGACGAAATCGATATCCTCGTGACGCTGCGGGACGGCGAGGCCCGATGCGGCGGCGTTCGGGTGTGATTTGACCTATGACTACGTGAAAATCAACGGCGATTACCGGACGTGACCCGGGGAACGTCGGCTTCTCCCGATGGGACGGGAAGCTGTGGGCGATCCGGGAGAGGAGAACCCCAGACGGCTTACCGCATCGGGGCGTCAGCACCCAACACCGCGCCGGGCCGGAGCCGGCGAACGGCGCTCGCGTCCAAGGCGGGTAAAACTAGATGTTGTCGCGGCATCGGGGAGTCGGCTCCCACCCCTACGTCGGGCCGGAGCCGGTGAAAGACGCTCGCGCCCAAGGCGGTAAAACGAGATGCCGTCGCGGCTTCAGGGACGCGGCTCCCCGTACTGCGCTGTGCTGAAACACTGTCACCGTACGCCGGAGGCCGGAAACGCTTCCCGGCGCGGGAGGAAGATTTCAAGCACACACCCCGGCCTGCACCGCGACGAAAGGCGCTCTGCGTCCGGCGAACGGCGCGCGCCCGGCGAAGGGCGGGGATACAGGGCCTGCTGTGGTCGGATGGAGAACGATCGGCAGTGCCGACAGTGGGCGGGCCCGCGATCCGGCGGCAGGCGCGGAAGCGCCGCGTGGAGATCGGTTTTTTGCGTTAGAAAGGCGCGACACCAGACAATGCGGTGAACCGGATTTAGTCCGCCTGAACGCGGCGGCGGGACGGAGTGCCGTCCCGCATCCCGGCCGGAGGTGCCGGCCGGGACTTCCGCGCCCGTTGCCGGATCGGCGGCCCTGCGGCCCTTGGAGCACGGCCGCCAGATTGGCACCGATATCCGTCACAGCGCCGGCGTGGTTCCGGCCCGTGCTTCCAATTGGGAACGACGGCGCTTGTATCGCGGGCGGATCGCGGCATGGACGATGAGGAGCGCGCCGGAGACGCGGCACTTAACCATGTGTCGCCCGGCCGCCGTGCTCTGGCACTTTAAAAGGAAAGGCATAGGCACCGCCTCTTCCGAAGCGGCGTGCTGAAACCGCCCTTGCTGCCCGTGCGGCGCTGGTACCGGAACCGTAGCGACTAACGCTGTGTTGGAATTGGAGCAAGCCGCTTTGCGGGAAGGACCGCCGTATCACGGACGGCCCACACAGCATCGGGGAGATAGCGCCCGACCCTGCGCCGGGCCGGAGCCGGAGAAGGGCGCTTCGTGTCCGGGGCGGCAAGATTAGAAGCGGTTGCGGCATCGTGGATGCGGCGACTCAATCCAACACCGGGCCAAAGCCGGTGAAAGGCGCTCGCGCCGCAGTCGCCGCACAGCACGCGGCCCACAGCATCGGGGGGCGTCAGCTCCCAACCCAACGCCGGGCTAAAGCCGGCGAAAGACACTTCGTGTCCGCAGTCGCCGCACAGCACGCGGTCCATAGCATCGGGGGAGACAGCGCCAACACTGCGCCGGGCTAAAGCCGGCGAAGGGCACTGCGTGTCCGCAGTCGCCGCACAGCACGCGGTCCATAGCATCGGGGAGGCAGCGCCCAACATTGCACCGGGCCGGAGCCGGCGAAGGGCACTGCGTGTCCGCAGTCGCCGCACAGCACGCGGTCCATAGCATCGGGGAGACAGCGCCCAACATTGCACCGGGCCGGGCCGGCGAAAGACACTTCGTGTCCGGGGCGGCAAGATTAGAAGCAGTCGCGGCATCGGGGCGTCGGCTCCCAACATTGCACCGTGCCAGAGCCGGCGAAAGGCGCTTCGTGTCCGGGACGGCAAAATTAGAAACAGTCGCGGCATCGGGGCGTCGGCTCCCAACATTGCGCCGGGCCAAAGCCGGTGAAAGACACTGCGTGTCTGGGGCGGCAAGATTAGAAGCGGTTGCGGCATCGGGGGTGTCAGCTCCTATCACTACGCCGGGTCGAAGCCGGCGAAGGACACTGCGTGTCCGGGGCAAAGTTGGCGAAGTTTCAAAACGGAGGGAAAGGAATGCAGATTTCGGATATTGACAGGGCGAATGTCCTTGTCCAGGCGCTGCCTTACATTCAGCAGTACGCCGGAAAGACCGTAGTGGTAAAGTATGGCGGCAACGCAATGATCAATGAGGACCTAAAGGACGCGGTGATGCGCGACATTGTGCTGATGCAACTGGTCGGCATCAACGTGGTGCTGGTACACGGCGGCGGGCCGGAGATTAGCGAGATGCTCCGCCGGATCGGCAAGGAGCCAAAGTTTATCGCCGGGATGCGCTACACGGACGCGGAGACGGTGGAGATTGTCCAACAGGTGCTTGCCGGAAAGGTCAACAAGGCGCTGGTGCAGCTCCTGAACGCCACGGCGGCCGGGCGGTCGGGCTCTGCGGCCTGGACGGCGGCCTGTTCAAGGCGGAAAACTCAAGGCGGAAAATGATCTCGGCTTTGTCGGGGAGATCACGGCGGTAGACACCCGGATCGTGCGCGACGCGACGGCGAACGGTTATGTGCCGGTTATCGCGACTGTGGCCGGCGGCACGGCGGGCGAGGTTTATAACGTCAACGCGGATATCGCGGCGGCGCAGCTTGCGGTTGCGCTCGAGCGGAGAAGCTGATCCCTCATGACGGATGTGCGCGGTTTGTTGCGGGACAAGGACGACGAGAACACGCTGATTTCCGTCGTGAATGTGAATTGAGGTGCCGGAAAGCAGGCGCCAGAACATCATTAGCGGCGGGATGATCCCGGAAAAATTGATTGCTGTGCGGAGGCGGTGCGCCGTGGTGTCAGCCGGGCGCATATCCTCGACGGCCGGATTCCGCATTCGATCCTGATCGGAGCTCTTTTCCGACGAAGGAATCGGCACGATGCTCTGCTGACCTGAAGTCCTCGGCGCAAAACGGCGCCCGCCTTCCCGGCACTGGAGAAAGCCGCTTTGCGGGCGGGAGTTCCGCGCCACAGACGGCTCACAGCTTCGGGGAGACAGCGCCCAACACCGCACCGGGCCGAAGTCGGCGAAGGCGCTCGCGCCCGGCGAAGGGCGGGGATACAGGGCCGGCAGTGCCGACAGAGAGCGGGCCCGCGATCCGGCGGCAGGCGCGGAAGCGCCGCGCCGGGCAGGCTTTCCGTTTCACCCGCCCCAGCCTGCGGCAGAGCGCATTTCCCTCTGCTTCGAACTAGCCGGTTGCGCGGCGGCCGTGCGGCGGGACACCTGCCGCACGGTGCCCGCTTGACGGAGGTCAAGCGGGACTTCCGCGCCTGTTTGCCGGATCGGCGGCCCTGCAGCCCTTGGAGCACGGCCGCCAGATTGGCACCGATATCCGTCACAGCGCCGGCGAGGTTTCGCCCGTGCTTCCAATTGGAAACGGCGGCGCTTGTATTGCGGGCGGATCAGCGGCATGGACGATGGGACAACGCCAGGGACACGGCACTTAACCATGTGTCGCCCGGCCGCCGTGCTCTGGCACTTTAAAAGGAAAGGCATAGGCGCCGCCTCTTCCGAAGCGGCGTGCTGAAACTGCCCTTTGCTGCCTTCGCCGCGCGGCGCTGGTGCCGAAACCATAGCGGCTCATGCTGTGTTGGAATTGGAGCAAGCCGTTTTGGGAAGGACCGACGTATCACGGACGGCCCACAGCATCGGGGGCGTCAGCGCCCAACACCGCGCCGGGCCGGAGTCGGCGAAAGGCACTTCGTGTCCAGGACAGCAAAATTAGAAACAGTCGCGGCATCGGGGCGTCAGCGCCTAACATTGCACCGGGCCAAAGCCGGAGGAAGGCACTTCGTGCCCGGGGCGGCAAAATTAGAAGTGGTTGCGGCATCGGGGCGTCAGCGCCAACATTGCACCGGGCCAAAGCCGGAGGAAGGCACTTCGTGCCCGGGGCGGCAAAATTAGAAGTGGTTGCGGCATCAGGGGGCGTCAGCGCCTAACATTGCGCCGGGCCGGAGCCGGTGAACGGCACTTCGTGCCTGGGGCGGCAAGATTAGAAGCGGTTGCGGCATCGGGGCGTCGGCTCCCAACATTGCGCCGGGCCAAAGCCGGTGAAAGACACTGCGTGTCTGGGGCGGCAAAATTAGAAACAGTCGCGGCATCGGGGCGTCGGCTCCCAACATTGCGCCGTGCCAGAGCCGGCGAACGGCACTTCGTGTCCGCGCCCGGGAAAAGGAGGAAAATTTGAATATGGATTTGGAGTTTGAAACCATCAGACAGCAGGAAAAGGATAACCCTCATGCCGACTTACAGCCGGTTCCCGGTGGCGCTGGCCTCCGGGAAGGGCGCGGTCGCCAAAAGCTGCGACGGCAGGGAATATGTTGATTTTACCAGCGGCATCGGCGTCAACGCGCTCGGCTACTGTGACGACGGCTGGGTTAAGGCCGTTTCGCAGCAAGCGGCGACCTTGCAGCACGTTTCCAACCTCTACTACCAGCCGGTGCAGCCCAACTGGCGGAGACATTGTGCCGGCTGACCGGGTTTTCCAAGGTGTTTTTCGGCAATTCCGGCGCGCGGAGGCAAACGAATGTGCCATCAAGCTGGCCGCGGAAGTACAGCCGCGACGCTTACGGCGAGGGCCGGGGAAATCGTGACCCTGCGCAACTCGTTCCACGGCCGGACGGTCACGACGCTGGCTGCGACCGGGCAGGACGGGCTGCATATTATTTTCGCGCCCTTTACCGAGGGATTCCAGTACGCGGAGGCGCCCACGATGGAGGCGGTGAGGGCCTGTGTGTCGGAAAAACCTGCGCGGTGATGATGGAGCTGGTCCAGGGGGAGGGCGGCGTGATCCCGCTTCCACAGGCGTTTGTGACGGCGCTGCGGGATTATTGCCGGCAAAAGGACCTGCTCCTGCTGATCGACGAGGTGCAGACCGGCGTCGGCGCACCGGCGCGCTCTACGCCTTCCAGAAATTCAGGATCATGCCCGATGTGATCACCACAGCAAAGGGGCTTGGCGGCGGGCTGCCCATCGGGCCTGCCTGTGCGGGGAACGCCTTGCCGGGGTGATGAGTGCCGGGACGCACGGCTCTACCTTCGGCGGCAACCCGGTTGCCTGTGCAGGCGCGTTGGAGGTGCTCTCGCGGGTTTCCGACCCCGGCTTTTTGCGGGATGTCGAGGAAAAGGGCGCTTACCTGCGCGTCGCGCCTTGAGGCGATGCAGGGGATCACTGAGGTCCGCGGCATGGGCATGATGCTCGGCGCGGTGCTTGCGGAAAGAAGGCCGGCGCGGTCGTGGCGCAGTGCGTCGAGGAGGGGCTGCTCCTCCTGACGGCGAAGGATAAGCTGCGCGTTTTTGCCGCCGCTCACCATTTCGTACGGAGGCTTGCCACACGCGGGCTTGCCATATTGGAATCTGTTTTAAAGCCCTGGGAGGAATTCCCGATGAAACATCTGCTCAAGCTTTTGGATCTCAGCAAGGAAGAGATCCTGACCATCCTGAACCTTGCCGACCAGCTCAAGTATGAGCAAAAGCATAACATTGAGCACCATTACCTCAAGGGCAAGACGCTCGGCATGATTTTTGAGAAGTCGTCCACCCGGACCCGCGTTTCCTTTGAAACCGGGATGTATCAGCTCGGCGGCATGCCGATTTTCCTCTCGGCCAACGACCTGCAAATCGGCCGCGGCGAGCCCGTTCAGGATACCGCTCGCGTTCTGTCCCGTTACCTCGACGGCATCATGATCCGCACCTACGAGCAGGAGGAGGTCGAGTCCCTCGCCCGGTACGGTACGATCCCGGTGATCAACGGGCTGACCGATTTTTGCCATCCATGCCAGGGTTTTGGCGGACCTGATGACGGTCCGGGAGTACAAGGGGAGCCTTGACGGCCTGAAGCTCTGTTTTATCGGCGATGGGAACAATATGATGCATTCCCTGATCGTCGGCGGCCTGAAGACCGGGATGCGCGTCTCTGTGGCGTGCCCCGAGGGATACCGGCCGGCGGACTCGATCCCTCGCATTTGCACAGGCTTTCCGGCGTTTTCGATGACGGATTCCCCTGCTTGAGGCTGCGAAGGACGCGGATGTTGTGGTTTACGGACGTCTGGGCCTCGATGGGGCAGGAAGAAGAGGCCCGAAGCGCCGCGCGGCGTTTGCGGGCTATCAGATTAACGATGAGATCATGCGTGCGGCAAAGCAGGACGCGATGGTGCTGCACTGCCTGCCGCGCACCGAGGCGAGGAGATTACCGCCGAGGTGTTCGAGGCGCATGCGGCGGAGATTTTCGAGGAGGCGAGAACCGCCTGCACGCCCAAAAGGCTGTCCTTGTCAAGCTGATGCGCGATTAAAGGGGTTCCGCCGGCCACGCGTGGCATTCGCCGGCTCTGGCCCGGCGTGGGGTTGGGAGCTGATGCCTCGATGCTGTGGGCCCATATTGCCGTGCGGCGGCTGAGGCCGCAAGCGCCTTTCACCGACTCTGGCCCGGCGTTGGGTTGGGTGCTGATGCCCCGATGCTGTGGGCCATGTGCCGTGCGGCGGCTTGTGCTTGCAGGGCTGTCGGCGCACAGCGCCCTTTTGGTATCAGGCGCTCACCGTGCGTGGGTGCGAAGAGTTTGGAATTGCCCGCCGAAAACAGGGGAGCCATTCGGCTGTTTTGGGCGCGGAAGCGCCGCGAAGCGCCTTCTCCGGCTTTGGATCGGTGCAGGGTTAGAAGCCGCGCCCCCGAAGCCGCAAACGCTTTTACTCCGCCGCCTTGTGTGCGAGCGCCTTTCACCGACTCTGGCCTGGCGTTGGGTTGGAGGCTGCGTCCCCGAAGCCGCAAACGCTTCTACTCTCGCCGCCTTGTGTGCGAGCGCCTTTCTCCGGCTTTGGCCCGGTGCAGGGGTTAGAGGTTGCGTCCCGAAGCCGCGACGGCATCTAGTTTTACCGCTTTGTGTGCGAGCGCCTTTCACCGACTCTGGCCTGGCGTTGGGTTGGAGGCTGTGTCCCCGAAGCCGCAAACGCTTCTACTCTCGCCGCCTTGTGTGCGAGCGCCTTTCACCGACTCTGGCCTGGCGTTGGGTTGGAGGCTGCGCCCCCGAAGCCGCAAACGCTTTTTACTCTCGCCGCCTTGTGTGCGAGCGCCGTTTTCCGGCTTTGGCCCGGCGTAGGGTTGGGCGCCGACGCCTCGATGCCCTGAGCTGCCTGTGGCGCGGAAGTCCCGCTTGACGATGGTCAAGCGGGCGCTGGACGGCAGCAAGCCTGCCGTCCAGCCGCCGCGCGCCGATCCCTTCAGAAAACGAGGACGCCGCCTTGTACAGGCTGCTTTGGATCGACGCAGCGTGCTTCCCCGCGCGGCGCTTCCGCGCCTGCAGGCCGGAGGTGCACGCAAGGCCGTTCCGCGCGCAGGATCGTTTTGTGTTTTGTCTCTGCGAAGCCGATGTGAAACCGTTATTCGTGGGGAGACGACTGTGGAAGCAGGAAGGTGGTAGAAAAAATGTACTGCCCTATGTGTGGCAAGGAAATGCAGACCGGCTGTTGCAGACGGGAGCGTTGACGGCTTTCAACCGGCAGAGGCACAGGGTATCGTTGAACCCGAAGGATCCGATGATGTGATGATTTCGCGAAGGGCTTTTACCTCAGCCGACTTCAACGGGTTTATTTGTAAAGGCGTGTGGTTTGGTGGCTTTGATTACCGAAATCCCTTGACACGTTGGTAACGGGCACGCCGGGGAACGGGAAAGGCACCCGCCGCGTTCCCGTACGCGCGCGGCTTTGGCGCGGTGGAAGGCGCTTGCGACTGAGGCTTTCGCATCACAGACAGCCGACAATATCAAGGAGCCGGCCAAGGAGCCGGCCTTCCAATATTAGGTCGGGCTGAAGGCGGAGAAGGCGCCCGGCCTCCGCTCACCCTTAAAGCCTCCGCGCGGTAGGCGGCCGACAGCTTCGGGGAGTCAGCTCCCATCACTGCGCCGGGCTGAAGCCGGAAAACCCGCTTTGCGGGCGGGCGTTCCGCGCGGCAGGCGGCCGACAGCTTGGGGAGGCAACGCCCATCACTGCGCTGGGCCGAAGCCGGAAAACCCGCTTTGCGGGCGGGCGTTCGCGCGGCAGGCGGCCGACAGCTTCGGGAGTCAGCGCCCATCACTGCGCTGGGCCGAAGCCGGAAAACCCCGCTTTGCGGGCGGGCGTTCCGCGCGGCAGGCAGCTCACAGCTTCGGGGACGCGGCTTCAACTTTGCGCTGGGCTAAAGCCGGAAAAACCCGCTTTGCGGGCGGGGCTTCCGCGCCACAGACGGCCCACAGCTTCGGGGTTACGGCTCCCAACATTGCGCCGGGCTAGAGCCGGCGGAACCCGCTTTGCGGGCGGGCGTGCGGTGCCGAAGGACAAATTTGGTTTTTGTAAACTTGAACAGGTTATCAGCCACAATGGGGCACCTGTGAGCCTGGGGGAACGCGGCCCGTATGTGCGAGCCCGCTCTAAGAACCGTACGCTGTGTTTTTGCGGGCAGTTCAGCAAGCCGTTACGCCTGTCATACTCTGTCGTATGTTTCAACACTGATTTTATAATTCTTAAAAGGAAAAAGCTGCAGCGCTTCCTTTCTTTGTCATATCGAAATGGCCGCTTTTGCGGGGAAAAGTCAAGAGCGCTTTTCTCCCCGAAGCGGCCTGTTATATTGATGCATCGCGCGGGCGGTAAAACCGCTTTGCCTCCGCGCCGAAACCAGGAAGAACTCTCGGCGCATGCAGGTCGTCCCCGGCGCACCGGATGTTTGGCACGGTGAAAAATACTTTGCCTGGCGTAGCCGGACTATAGCCCGGGCGCGGTTTACTTTCGCCGACTCCGGTGCGGTACAGTGCCGAAACCGCATTCCGAAGTTGTCGACCGTTTCTGTTTCTGCCGTCTCAAAAGCCGAGTGCCCCTTCGCCGGCTTTAACACAACAGAACAGAGCAGGAAGCATACTCCTCGATATCGCAATATGGTGTGCTGTGAAGCCATCAGATGCGAGCAGATTTTTGACGCGTTAGCATATCGCGAACCCACTTTTTCCTGTACCGATGACCAGCATATAGCCGGAACTGCCGGGATCCGCCGCCTCCGTCCAGAACCTCCCACATATAAGGCGCGGAAGCGCCGCGCAATTGGCAAAAGATAATTTCAGCATGCCGCTTTGGACAGGACGGCCTATGGGCTTCTCTTTTCCTGATTAAAATGCCAGTGCGCGGCGGCTGAGCCGCGAAGCGAAAACTGGAAGCGAACCTCACATCGCGAGCGAAACGAAGCCGCCACGCCACCCTGCTTGACCGAAATCAAGCAGGGATTCCGCACCCCGTTCACACGGTCGGCCCTCAGTACGCTAACAGACGCCGCGCCGACCACAGACACCCTGCAGCGCGGGTTCTCCGGCTTTGGCCCGGCGTAGTATTGGGAACTGGCTTTTGAAGCTATAAGCCGCCTGCAACATGGAAGTCCTGCCAGAGGAGCGGATCGTTCCGGCTGTAACGCGGGAAAAAGGAAGGAAATCGCCTTTCCGGAGCTGCGGCATTTGGAATCTACAAATTCAAAGGCGCAGATGCCTTTTGTCTTGAGGGGAGTGCGTGTCATTGTAGTGCGCATTTCCTAAGCGCGCGGTGATTCTCAGCCGACAGCGCGTATGCTGGGGATAAGGGGTGGGAATTTGGTTAGTTGAAACTCACTGCAAGTGAGTAGAGAACGGTCGGCAGTGCCGACAGTGGGCGGGCCCGCGATCCGGCGGCAGGCGCGGAAGCGCCGCGTGGAGATCCGGTTTTTCGTTAGAAAGGCGCGATACCAGGCAATGCCGTGAACTGATTTCAGCCCCGCCTGAACGCGGCGGCGGGACGGAGCGCCGTCCCGCATCCCGGCCGGGACTTCCGCGCCCGTTGCCGGATCGGCGGCCCTGCGGCCCTGAAGCACTTGGCCGCCAGATTGGCACCGATATCCGTCACAGCGCCGGCGTGGTCTAGCCCGTGCTTCCAATTGGGAACGGCGGCGCTTGTATCGCGGGCGGATCAAGCGGCATGGACGATGAGGGCGCGCCGGAGACGCGGCACTTAACCATGTGTCGCCCGGCCGCCGTGCTCTGGCACTTTAAAAAGGAAAGGCATAGGCACCGCCTCTTCGAAGCGGCGTGCTGGAACCGCCCTGCTGCCCGTGCGGCGCTGGTACCGGAACCGTAGCGACTAACGCTGTGTTGGAATTGGAGCAAGCCGCTTTGCGGAAGGACCGACGTATCACGGACGGCCCACAGCATCGGGGAGACAGCGCCCAACATTACACCAGGCCGGAGCCGGTGAACGGCACTGCGCGCCCGCAGTCGCCGCACGCGGCCCCAGCATCAGGGCGTCGGCTTCCAACACCGCGCCGTGCCAAAAGCCGGTGAACGGCGCTCGCGCCCGGCGAAGGGCGGGGATGCAGGGCCTGCAGTGGTCGGATGGAGAACGATCGGCAGTGCCAACAGTGGGCGGGCCCGCGATCCGGCGGCAGGCGCGGAAGCGCCGCGTGGAGATCGGTTTTGCGTTAGAAAGGCGCGACACCAGACAATGCGGTGAACCGGATTCAGCCCGCCTGAACGCGGCGGCGGGCCGGAGTGCCGGCCCGCATCCCGGCCGGAGGTGCCGGCCGGGGACTTCCCGCGCCCGTTGCCGGATCGGCGGCCCTGCGGCCCCTGGGGCGCGGCCGCCAGATTGGCACCGATATCCGTCACAGCGCCGGCGTGGTCCTAGCCCGTGCTTCCAATTGGGAACGGCGGCGCTTGTATTGCGGGCGGATCAACGGCATGAACGATGAGGACAGCGCCGGAGACGCGACACTTAACCCAGCGCCGCCCGGCTGCCGCGTGCACTGGCATTTTAAAAAAGGAAAAGGCATAGGCGCCGCCTCTTCCGGAGCAGCGTGCTGAAACCGCCCTTGCCGCCCGCGCGGCGCTGGTGCCGAAACCGTAGCGGCTCATGCTGTGTTGGAATTGGAGCAAGCCGCTTTGCGGGAAGGGCCGACGTATCACGGACGGCCCACACAGCATCGGGGAGACAGCGCCCAACCCTGTGTCGTGCCGGAGCCGGTGAAGGGCGCTTGCACCCAAGGCAATAAAACTAGATGTTGTCGCGGCTTCGGGGACGCAGCGCCTAACTTTGCGCTGAGCTGAAGCCGGAGAAAGGCGCTCGCGTCCGGGGCGGCCGCATTACGGATAACCCACAGCATCGGGGAGACAGCGCCCAACATTGCGCCGGGCCAGAGCCGGCAGAACGGCGCTCGCGCCCAAGGCAGTAAAACTAGAAGCAGTCGCGGCATCGGGGACGCAGCTTCCATCATTATGTCAGGCCAAAGCCGGCGAACGGCGCTCACGCCCAAGGCAGTAAAACTAGAAAGCAGTCGCGGCATCGGGGACAGCTTCCATCATTATGTCAGGCCAGAGCCGGCGAACAGCGCTCACGCACCCAAGGCAATAAAACTAGATGTTGTCGCGGCTTGGGGACGCAGCGCCTAACTTTGCGCTGAGCTGAAGCCGGAGAAGGCGCTCGCGTCCGGGGCGGCCGCATTACGGATAACCCACAGCATCGGGGAGACAGCGCCCAACATTGCGCCGGGCCAGAGGCGGCGAACGGCGCTCGCGCCCAAGGCAGCAAAACTAGAAGCAGTCGCGGCATCGGGGACGCAGCGTCCATCATTTGTCAGGCCAAAGCCGGCGAACGGCGCTCGCGCCCGGCGAAAGACACTTCGTGTCCGGGGATGTCAGCTTGGCTGTTCGCACTGATAGATATAGATTGCGCGGCGGATAAAATCCTCCGTTACGTCGAAGAACTCCGCAAGCTGCCAGACCTCCGTGTAACCGGCCCGCAACGCCTCCTGGTACTTGTCAAAAGGGATCAACTCGTGTACCGCCCATTTGTCGGCGCGGTATTCATGTTTTGCCCCACGTCGTACGGGCTGTGAATATTAATAAAAGCTTCCGGTTCGGCAATGCCCGAGTTCGTGTGCGGCCTTCACGTTCAAGTCGGCCGAGGAGGCCGCGGCATTCAGGTCGATTGCAATGTAATAGCGCCGGTCCGACACAATCGACATGGACGCGCAGGCCGGGATATGCGCGCCGAATACCTGGATATCATGGCTTTTTGCGATCTTCATCAGCCTTTTGATGGTTTCGTTCATGTTCCCGTTCCCTCACAAATTGCGCAAAGCGCTTTACTTCCCTCGAACATTTCGTCCGTAATGTCCCCGGCGCCGTTGAAAAGTGCAAATTTGATGTCCTCATCGGAGGCGACGGGCGCTTCCGTACGCTCGCCGCCCAAAAAGCGTGTCTACCGGGACGCCGAAATAGGCTGCGATTTTCGTCAGCTTATCGATTCCGATTTTTTGATCCTCCCGTATTTGTAGTCGGAAAGCGCGGAGCGCGGGACCCCGCCTGCCGGCACAGCTCCGTAATCGTGATGTGCCGTTCTGCGCAAAGCGCCTCGATACGGTTGTACAGGTTTTCCAAAATACAGCCCTCCAAACTGGGCACACTGCCGATATTACTGAAAATAGAAATTTATTAGTTGACTATTTCTGAATTCAGTAATATACTAGAGGTGAGCCAACGGAAAATAGTAAAAAATAATTTGATTTCATTTAGTATATTACTATTTTCCGTAAAAGTCAAGAGGAAAGGAAGAAATCAAATGTCAAAAATCTGCGATTTTGAAAAGCGGTAAAAAACGCCTGGTGGATTTGGATCGAACGCAAACCTGGCTGATTGAACAGGTGCGCTCCGACACGGGCTTGTACTTTGACGGCGGATATCTGTACCGGATCCTCAGCGGCGAACGCAGGACGCCGGCTGTTATGGAGAGTATTTGTAAAATTCTGAAATCCCCGCACCATAATTATACCGCAGCCGGTGTCCCATAAAACGGACTCAGAATCGCGGCTGCGGGCGCGAGCGCCTTTCGCCGGCTTCGGCGCGGTGCAGGATTGGAAGCGTGCTCCCCGATGCCTCGGCGCGGTGTCGGGTGCCTACTCCCCGATGCTGTCGGCTCTCTGCGGCGCGGAAGTACCGCCCGCAAAGCGGGTCCCGCCGGCTTCGGCGCGGGGATATGTTGGAGGCGTACTCCCCGATGCTGTTCGGCTCTCTGCGGCGCGGAAGTACCGCCCGCAAAGCGGGTTTCTCCGGCTTTGGCGCGGGGATATGTTGGGGGCGTACTCCCCGATGCTGTTAAGCTCTCTGCGGCGCGGAAGTCCCGCTTGACCTTCCGTCAAGCGGGTGCGGCCGGCATGGCAGAACCATGCCGGCCCGGCCGCCGCGCATCGGCTGGCGGAAAAAACGCGGACAGCCCGCTTTACGGGAATGGTCCCCGCAGGGAAAACCCGTCTCTCTGCGCGGCGCTTCCGCGCCCACAAGCCGGAGGCTCCTTCCCTGCGATCAAGGCCGGAAGGGAACCCCACGCCGGGCGCGAGCGCCTTTCACCGGCTTTGGTATGGTGCAGGGTTGGGAGCTGACACCTCGAAGCTGCTGGCTATGTGCCGTGCGGCGACTGTGGGCGCGAGCGCCCTTCATCGCGCTGAAAACCTGGCACATGCCGTGGGCCGTCTGCCCGCGCCAAAGGCCTTTTCTATATTCTTAACCCGCAGCGCGTCGAAGCCGCAGGCCGATAGGGAACCCCACGCCGCGAAAGAGCGAAGCCAGTGGGGCCGAAAATAGCGTTCACGCCTGGGAGATCGGGCCTTAACGGGAGAGAGAATGCTTCCAGCTTGTGGGCGCGGAAGCGCCGCGCGGGGAAGCAGGGGATGCCTTTCGGGGCTGGGTGGGGAATGGCGCTTTTTCATCACACTCCCCCGGCCGGTGCGCGGCGGCGGGTCGGCATGGTTCTGCCATGCCGACCGCGCCCGCTTGACAGGGGTCAAGCGGGACTTCCGCGCCGCAGACGGCCGACAGCATCGGGGACGCGGCCTCCATCACTCTACCGGGCCAAAGCCGGCGAAACCCGCTTCGCGGGCGGGACTTCCGCGCCTATACAGCCCCCGGCCGGTCCGTACTGGGAATAACGCCCCTTTCGTTCAGAAAACGCAAAAACAGGCGGCCCGGCGTACCCAGCTCGCCGCATCGCGGACAGCTTACAGCATCGAGGCGTGCGCTCCCAATACACACCCCGCGCCAAAGCCGGCGAACGGCGCTCGCGCCCGGGTTTCCCTATAACGGGCAACCCACAGCATCGGGGCGTACGCTCCCAGCCTCCCCCGCGCCAAAGCCGGCGCAAGGCACTTCGTGCCCGGCGGAGGGCACCAGCGCGCAGGGCTGTGGGTCAGAAAGGAGAGCATTTATGGCTTGGATCGAATTGCATCAGGGATTGCCATACAACAAAAAACACTTCGCCTAAAGCGTATCCTCCGGATTAAAACGGCGCAGGCGGTCGGGCATGTCTGCATGCTTTGGCTTTGGGCGCTCGACAACGCCCAGGACGGCGACCTGACCCGGTTTTCCGCCGGGGAGATTGCCGAGGTCAGCGGCTGGTGCGGAAAACGGGCGGAGGACTTCGTCGCGGCGCTGCAGGGAGGCGGGCTTCCTTGACGCGGACCGGCAGATCCACGATTGGCACAGCTATGCCGGGCGGCTGATTGAAAAGCGGCGGGCCGACGCGGAACAAAAACGCCTCATGCGGGAACGGGTCCGGGAACAGGCGGCATGTCCGGCGGACGTCCCGGCGGCGGGCGGCGCCCCGGCGGCGGACAGCGTCAGGCCGGCGCGCGTTACCCTACCAAACCCTACCGAACCGTACCCTACCGGGCATAGCGCTGCTGCGCCGGGCATTGCTGTCGGGACGGCGCTGGAAGAGAGGACCGGCGGGGCGGACGCGCCGCCTGCTTCGGCCGGGGAGGCCGGATCTCCTGGGACGGCAAGCTGCGATTGCCGGCAGCCCGGCGCAAAGCCCGACGGTAAAGCGGCGGCATCCGGTGGAAGCAGGGAGGCCGGTGCGCCGGGTCCCTGCGGAGAGGGCGGCATTTGTGCGGCAACTCCGGCAGGCGCTGCGGGGCGCCTGTGCGAGACTGGGGACAGAGCGATCGGCCCAGCGCACGCGGAGAAGGACGGGGCCGGAGGGGGAGGAGGGGCGATACAACGCATCGAGGCTGCTTTTCGGAACGGATCCGTCCGGCAAAGCCGGGTGACAAGCGGGTGCTGGCGGCGCTGTGTGGACAGTACCCGGAGGAAAGCGTCCTCTGCTGCTGTGGAGGAGGGCGCGAGATCGGGCGGACAGGCGCCAATTACATTGCGGCGATCCTGCGCCGGTGGGAAACCTCCTCCAGCGCGCGGAAACCGCCTGCCCGGCCGGGTACTACAATCACTTATGACCTTGATGCGTGGCAGGCGTTCAACCGAACGGTCCTGGAGGAGTATTTTGACGGAAGGCGGCGCTCCGGCTGGAAGCGGAAGCGCCGGAAGAGGAGGGACAGGAATGAAAGGAGAACGGAAACGGCCGCACATGCTGGCGACGCTTGCCGTGCGGGAGCTGTGCCGCAAATACCGGGACGGCGCGAAAATCACCGCGCTCATGGCGGAATATGACATCAGCAAGAAATATGTCTATGACCTGCTTGGACGGTGCGGCGTCCCGTTGCGCCCGGCGCGGCGAAAGACAAAGCCGAAAGGCCGTGGGCCGTCGGCGAATTCGCTCTGCTGGTCCTGCCAAAAGGCGGTCCCATCGCCGGCGGATCCCGCGCCGTGTCCTTGGGCGTTCTCCTTCCGGCCGGTGGAGGGCTGGAAGGCCGTGCGGGCCGGCGAGATGGGAAAACGACAGAAGGGGGTTGACCCAGGCTCCTATTTTTGTGGAGGAATGCCCGCTTTTTTTGGCGGACCGGCCGAGAAAGGTAAGGTGAGTGAGATGCCGGTGTTTACCGGGACAGCCAATACTGTCTGTCCGTTTTATGTGCGTGAGAGCGAGTTCCGCATTACCTGCGAGGGATTTCCGATTCCTGCTCCCTCTCCGTCGGCTTTGCCACTAAGGGCGCCAAGCGCCGGTGGCAGCAACGCTACTGCGCGGCGTTCTGTTACCCGTGAGTGCCCGATTGCCGCAGTGCTGTTAAAGCGTAATTAGACTCCCGCTTTGCGGGCGGCACTTCCGCGCCGCAGGAGCCGACAGCTTCGGGGAGACAGCTCCCAACCCAACGCCGAGCCGGAGCCGGAGAACGGCACTGCGTGCCCGGGTTTCCCTATAACGGGCAACCCACAGCATCGGGGAGACAGCGCCCAACCCAAGGCCGGGCCGGAGGCGGCGAAAGACACTGCGTGTCTGAGGCGGCAAAATTAGAAGTTGTCGCGGCTTCGGGGGAGCACGCCGCCAACACACCCCCGCACCAGAGCCGGCGAAAGGCGCTCGCGCCCGCAGTCACTGCACAGCACGCGGCCCATAGCTTCGGGAAGACAGCGCCCAACATTGCACCGGGCCGGAGGCGGCGAAAGACACTGCGTGTCTGAGGCGGCAAAATTAGAAGTTGTCGCGGCATCGGGGAGCACACTCTAACCTTACGCCGGGCCAAAGCCGGCGAAAGACACTGCGTGTCAGGCGAAGGGCGGGAATGCAGGGCCTGCAGTGGTCGGATGGAGAACGATCGTCAGTGCCGACAGTGGGCGGGCCCGCGATCCGGCGGCAGGCGCGGAAGCGCCGCGCCGGGCAGGCTTCCGTTTCACCCGCCCCAGCCTGCGGCAGAGCGCATTTCCCTCTGCTTCGAACCGGCCGGTGCGCGGCGGCCGTGCGGCGGATGCCCCGCCGCACGGTGCCCGCTTGACCGAGGTCAAGCGGGACTTCCGCGCCCGTTGCCGGATCGGAGGCCCTGCGGCCCTTGGAGCACGGCCGCCGGATTGGCACCGATATCCCTCACAGCGCCGGCGAGATCCTGGCCCGTGCCCAATTGGGAACGGCGGCAGCTTATATCGCGGGCGGATCAGCGGCATGAACGATGAGGACAGCGCCGGGGACGCGTCGCCCCCTAACCATGTGTCGCCCGGCCGCCGCGTGTACTGGCATTTAAAAAGGAAAGGCATAGGCGCCGCCTTCCGAAGCAGCGTGCTGAAACTGCCCTGCCGCCCGCGCGGCGCTGGTACCGGGAACGTAGCGACTAACGCTGTGTTGGAATTGGAGCAAGCCGCTTTGCGGGAAGGACCGCCGTATCACGGACGTCCCACAGCTTCGGGGTTGCAGATCACAAAACCTGCGCCGGGCCAGAGCCGGAGGAAGGCACTGCGTGTCCGCAGCCGCCGCACGGCACATAGCCCACAGCTTCGGGGGTGTCAGCTCCGACCATGCGCCGTGCCGGAGGCGGCGAAAGACACTGCGTGTCAGGCGAAGGGCGGGAATGCAGGGCCTGCAGTGGTCGGATGGAGAACGATCGTCAGTGCCGACAGTGGGCGGGCCCGCGATCCGGCGGCAGGCGCGGAAGCGCCGCGCCGGGCAGGCTTCCGTTTCACCCGCCCCAGCCTGCGGTAGAGCGCATTTCCCTCTGCTTCGAACCGGCCGGTGCGCGGCGGCCGTGCGGCGGGTGCCCCGCCGCACGGTGCCCGCTTGACGGAGGTCAAGCGGGACTTCCGCGCCCGTTGCCGGATCGGAGGCCCTGCGGCCCTTGGAGCACGGCCGCCGGATTGGCACCGATATCCCTCACAGCGCCGGCGAGATCCTGGCCCGTGCTTCCAATTGGGACCGGCGGCGCTTGTATTGCGGGCGGATCAACGGCATGGACAATGAGGGCGCGCCGGGGACGCGTCGCCCCTAACCATGTGTCGCCCGGCCGCCGCGTGTACTGGCATTTAAAAAGGAAAGGCATAGGCGCCGCCTTCCGAAGCAGCGTGCTGAAACTGCCCTTGCCGCCCGCGCGGCGCTGGTACCGGAACCGTAGCGACTAACGCTGTGTTGGAATTGGAGCAAGCCGCTTTGCGGGAAAGACCACCGCACGGCACATAGACAGCAGCTTCGGGGTGTCGGCTCCCAACATTGTGCCGGGCCGGAGCCGGAGAAAGACACTGCGTGTCCGCAGCCGCCGCACGGCACATAGCCCACAGCTTCAGGGTGTCAGCTCCCGACCCTGCGCCGGGCCGGAGCCGGAGAAGGGCGCTCGCACCTGCAAGGCAATAAAACTAGATGTTGTCGCGGCATCGGGGAGACAGCCCCCAACCCCTGCGCCGGGCCGGAGCCGGAGAAGGGCGCTCTGCGTCCAGTGCGGGGAGGAAGAGAAAGCATTCTGTGCCGCCATGGCAGTTTCCGGATTTGCAGCAATAGAAGTGTATAAAATGATATTTTATTGCCTTTCCCATTTCCATCCGGCACGGGCGCGATTTTGTGGGGCGGGACCGCACTGCGGGTTGAGAAACAAGAAAGGGCCTCCGGCGCGGGCGGTTCTCCAACGGTATATGCCAGATCTTCAGCACGGAGAAAGGCGCTCGCGCCGCAGCTGCCGCACGGCACATGGCCAACAGCTTCGAGGCGTTAGCTCCCAATCCCGCGCCGGGCCGGAGCCGGCGAAAGGCACTTCGCGCCCGGGTTTCCCCCTATAACGGGCAACCCACAGCATCGGGGAGACAGCTCCCAACCCAACGCCGGGCCGGAGGCGGCGAACGGCGCTTCGGGCCCGGGGCGGCCGCATTACGGATAACCCACAGCATCGGGGCGTCAGCTCCCAACCCAACGCCGGGCTAGAGCCGGCGAAAGGCACCGTGCCTCAGCCTGTCAAAGAAGTCGCCGAAAGGCGGCTTTTTTGGTAAAATAGAGAGGAGGTGAAGGAGATGTACGAGAGAGAAGTAGACGGACGGAGAAAAGTAGCGATAACGGATATAGAGGCATTGGTGCCGGAAAATCATCTGGTAAGAAAAATAGAGAAGGTAATGGACTACGAGTGGATCTATGAGCGGGTAGCGCCATACCACAGCGCAGCCAAAAATGTGAGGCCTGGGACAGACCCGGTGGTACTGATCAAGATGGTGCTGATCCAGCACCTGTTCGGGATCCCGTCGCAGGCAGACGCACCGGGAGTGCGAGGTGAATGTGGCGTACCGATGGTTTCTGGGCTACGGGCTGTTGGACAAGCTCCCGCATTTTGCGACGGTAAGCTATGCGTTCTGCCGGCGGTTCCCGGAAGAACTGGCAGTAGAAATCTTTGAACATATCCTGAATAAAGCGCTGAACAACCATATGGTGGACAGCAGCATGGTATTCATAGACGGACGCACATCAAGGCAAGCGCCAACAAGAAGAAATACCAGAAGGAACAGGTGGCAAAGGCGGCCCGTGTCTATGCGAAGCGGCTTCGTGAAGAGGTAAATGAGGAGAGGGCGAAGCTGGGAAAGCCGCCGGTGGAGGAAGAGGATGACGACGGACATGGTGGCGGAGGGACAACAGAACAGGTGGTATCGACGACCGACCCGGAGTGTGGGATGTACCACAAAGGAGAGCATGAAAAGCAGTTTGCCTATGAAGCGCACACGGTATGCGACCGGCATGGAATGGTATTAGGGGTAAAAAGGTAACGGCAGGAAATGTCCATGACAGCGTAGCCTGGGACGAAGTGTATGAGCAGACAGCCAGACGATTCCCGGAAATCCAGTATGTGACAATGGATGCGGGCTACAAGCAGCCATGGATCGCGAAGCGTATTTTAGAAGACGGCCGGCTCCCCCATCCTTCCGTACACCCGCCCTCACGGCACACGCCGGGAAGGGTTTATGCCATGGGACTTTTTCCTATGAGGAAGAAAACGACCGGCTGATTTGCCCACAGGGACAAGTCCTCCGGCATACCACCACCGACAAAGGCGGCAACGGACCTACCGCAGCACCCCGAAGGTTTGCCGGGACCGTCCGTGCCGAAAGGAGTGCGGAGCCAGTGCCAATGGTCAGAAGGTGATATACCGCCACATTTGGCAGGATGCCATGGATGTTATGGAGCAGATACGTAAAACGGATGTCGGCAAAGGCTTGTATGCCATGCGCAAACAAACCATTGAACGGGTCTTTGCCGACGCCAAGGAAAAACACGCCATGCGTTATACCCAGTATAGAGGCTTGGCCTGTGTTACGCAATGGGTCACGCTTAAGTTTGCTGCCATGAACCTCAAAAGTCATTTTTATGGCACTCCCGCCATACCCACCCTTTCTCCTTTTTCCCTTCTTTCACTTTTTATTTTCAGAAGGAGGTTTCATGCCTTCGCTTGAAACCTCCTTCTTGACAGGCTGAGGCACTTCGTGCCTGGGGCGGCCGCATTACGGATAACCCACAGCATCGGGGGAGATAGCGCCCAACCCAACACCGGGCTAGAGCCGGCGAAAGGCACTTCGTGCCTGGGGCGGCCGCATTACGGATAACCCACAGCATCGGGGGAGATAGCGCCCAACCCTGCGCCGGGCCAAAGCCGGAGAAGGGCGCTCGCGTCCAAGGCAGTAAAACTAGATGTTGTTGCGGCTTCGGGGACGCAGCGCCTAACTTTGCGCCGAGCCGAAGCCGGTGAACGGCGCCGCGTCCAAGGCAGTAAAACCAGATGTTGTCGCGGCATCGGGGAGACAGCCCCCAACCCCTGCGCCGGGCCGGAGCCGGAAAAGGGCGCTCTGCGCCCGGCATGGGGTTCCCTACCGGCGGGGAATTAGGGGACGCCGCCCCGGTTCGTCGCTAAAATGGAACGAAACGAGGAGGCGTCCGGCCTTTTTCGATCGTTTGTTTTGGCAGAGAGGGGGAGAAACAACGCGTCTAAGCCTGGGCCGGGCCGCCTGTGACGGTGGTTGCTGTGTTGCGCGAATGCGCAAGATGGGCTTGGGCGTCTGTGACGAACTGCTTTTGTTCCATACGTCATATAGAGAAATCGGAGGTCCGACTAGGGCGGCGCCGGAGACGCTGTCCCGACAAGATTCCGGTTTGGCATGTCGCCCCGCCCGCGAAGCGGGGTTCCGCCGGCTCCGCCCGGCGCAGGGGTTGAGGCGTGCTCCCCGAAGCTGTGAGCTGTCTGCGGCGCGGGAAGCCCGCCCGCAAAGCGGGTTCCGCCGGCTCTAGCCCGGCGCAATGTTGGGAGCTGACGCCCCGAAGCTGTGGGCCGTCCGTGGCGCGGAAGTCCGCCCGCAAAGTGGGTTCCGCCGGCTCAGGCCCGGCGCAGGATTGGAGGCGTGCTCCCCGAAGCTGTGGCCGTCCGTGGCGCGGAAGCCCTGCCCGCAAAGCGGGTTCCGCCGGCTCCGGCCCGGCGCAATGTTGGGAGCTGACGCCCTGAAGCTGTGGGCCGTCCGTGGCGCGGAAGCCCTGCCCGCAAAGCGGGTTCCGCTGGCCCGGCCCGGCGCAGGGTTGGGCGCTACGTCCCTGACGCCGCGACTGCATCTAGTTTTACTACCTTGTGCGCAGAGCGCCCTTCACCGGCTCTAGCCCGGCGCAATGTTGGGCGCTGGTCCCCGAAGCTGTGGGCCGTCTGTGGCGCGGAAGCCCGCCCGCAAAGCGGGTTCCGCCGGCTCAGGCCCGGCGCAAAGTTGGGCGCTGTCTCCCCGAAGCTGTGGGGCCGTCTGTGGCGCGGGAAGCCCGCCTGTGGGTTCCGCTGGCTCAGGCCCGGCGCAAAGTTGGGCGCTGTCTCCTCGAAGCTGTGGGCCGTCCGTGGCGCGGAAGTCCCGCCCGCAAAGCGGGTTCCGCCGGCTCTAGCCCGGCGCAGGATTGGAGGCGTGCTTTTTTTTAAAGCTGTGAACTGTCTGCGGGTAGGAACCTCTGCCGCCGGCGGCCTTATGCGGGCGGGAAATTCCGCTTAGCAGAGGATGAGCCGGTACTGCCGCACGATTTGCGGCGCCGGAGAAGCGGGTCGGCCCGTCGCCGGTCCGTTTGGCGGCCGATGCGGGCTGTTTTGACAAAAAGGACAGCATGGCTCCTTTCCCTGATGTTGCCTGTATGCCGGGCCGTTCTCGGCGGGTGCCGATGCCAGAATCATAAAATGACAGGAGTGAAGGAAATGTGCAATTTGCCGTTTTGAGCCGTGCCATCCGCGCTGCCCGAACGCGTCCCCATGCGGGTGGCGGTCTGTGCGGCGTGCGGAGAGGATATCCTTCCTGGGGATGATACGGGAAAATCGAATGCGCCGCCTATCATTTGAGTGCGCCTCGCGGCGATGCCCGCAGGAGATCCGCCCTTTTGTGGGATCAGCATAGGGACTGCCGAAGCGCCTTGCGCCGGCTTTGGTGCGGTGCGGTGTTAGGGCGTGTCCCCTGATGCTGTTGGTCGCGTGCCGTGCGGCGACTGCGGGCGCAGAGCGCCTTTCGCCGGCTCTAGCCCGGCGCAGGGGGGTGCTACGTCCCCGATGCCGCGACTGCATCTAGTTTTACTACCTTGTGCGCAGAGCGCCTTCGCCGGCTCTAGCCCGGCGCAGGGTCGGGCGCCGACGCCCCGAAGCTGCTGGCTGTGCCGCGTGCGGCGGCCCGAACGCGAACACCATTTTCCGGCTTTGCCTGGCGTAGGGGTTGGGAGCTGACACCCGATGCTGTGTGGGCCGTCCGTGATACGTCGGTCCTTCCCGCAAAGCGGCTTGCTCCAATTCCAACACAGCATGAGCTGCTACGGTTCCGGCACCATGCCGCGCGGGCGGCAAGGGGCGGTTTCAGCACGCTGCTCCGGAAGAGGCGGCGCCTATGCCTTTCCTTATTAAAATGCCAGTGCACGCGGCAGCCGGGCGGCACAAGGTTAGGGGACACGTCCCCGGCGCTGTCCTCATTGTCCATGCCGATGATCCGCCCGCAAAGCAATCGTTGCCAGCCCCAGCCGGAAGCACGGGCCAGGACCACGCCGGCGCTGTGACGGATATCGGTGCGGCCTGGCGGCCGCGCTGCAAGGGCCGCAATCGATAAAAAGCCATCCATAAAAGTTCAGATCAAAACAGAACTGGCCGGACGCCTCCTCCCAAAAAAAGGGAGGAATATGCTTGAACAATTTCACGAAAACAGGGAACACGAACCAGAAAAGGACCGCCGGCACAACGCCGGGCAGCGTTGCCGCCGCGATCTGGAGCGGGATTGAGACCGCCGCCCGCGCGGCGGACCGGAGCAGCACAAAAGCACGGGCCCGAACGGCGCGGGAAGCACCTGGCAGCCCGCCGGTACCGCGCCCGCGTCCGGCCTGACGCCGGCGGAGAAGGAGGAGCTGGAAAAGAAAAAGCGGGAAGAGGCCCAAACGCAGCTTAACAACCTTTTGGGCCAGCGCGGGGAGGTGCAGCAAAGCTACAACGCGCTTGAGTCGCAGCTCGCAGGACGGCCCGGAGGCGGACGGCGTCTGGAAGCGACGCGAGCCTACTATGCGGGCCTGATGGGCGATGGACGACGCGCAGTCGGAGGCGCTTGACGGCCTCGGACCGCCTCTCGGCGAATGAAAGCTACTACCGCGAGTACCTGGGCGACGAGGCGGTCAACGGCCCTACCGCCTGATCGGCAGGCTGTCGCCGTCGCTCGACGGGCTGGGCAAGACGGCGCAGGCGAAAAGAGGAGCTCTGGTCGCAGTGGGACAGCCAGGCGGCGTTCGACGAGGCGTCGGCAATCGCGGCGCAGTACGACGTCGGGGTGCTGACGCTGCAGGATGTGTTCAACCGGACGTACAGCGACGACGATACGGAAAACTGGCTGCAGAGCTTCCTCTTGCAGGAGGTGAACCCCTGATCACAGAGGCCGGCACGGTGCTCGACGGTCGTGGCACAGCGCGGAGGAGTACGAGCCGTACTATACGGCGCTGACCGATCTGTGGGATACGCTGGAAGGGATGCGCGCGAGCCTTCGAGGAGAACCGCCCCCTGTACGAGTACTACCTGGCCCGGCGGCGGCCGCCGCCTGGGAGACCACCTTCGACGACGCGGACATGAAGCTCGCGCAGTTGGAGATGGCGCTGGAGGAAAGCCAGGACTACTGGGAGCCGTGGGAGAGCGCGTCGGCGTACGAGACGGCCGTCGAGATATCCATAGTTTCGACCAGTACCAATACGACCCGATCGCCATCCAGATGGGAATGGAGGCGCTGAAGGATGAAACCGGCGCCGTCCCGGCGGAGTCGCAGGCGCAGTACGAGCTGCTGCAGGAGGCCTACCGGCAGAACTATGCCATGGAAATGATGACGGGCGACCTTTGCATCGATGCAGCAGCGTGCAGACGACACTTATGCACTCTTTCAAACGCAGATTGGCGATTATGACACACTGCAAAGCGCTACCTTCGGCATGCGGTGGGATCTTGACGCTGAGGCAGTCGGCGCACTCCATTATTCGAGGATTTTGCGTCGCAGCAGCGCACAATCGATACCCCTGGCCCAAAAGTACGGCATTGAAATCGACCGCAGTAGTGAGGCCGCATACGCGGACAGCCTGGACCTGCTGGAAGAGACCATCGTCGAGACGTATATGGAGACACAGGTGCGCTATGAGGGTTACGAAGCGCTGGTTGAAAACACCACCGCCTACCGCAACGACCTGGAGAAGGAAGGCGAGATCGACAAGGCGATGGCGGAGTACGAGTCTCTGCGTGAAAATGAGGATTTCAGCGAGCCTGGAGCCAACGGCAGGAGGGGTACGGGTTCCTGTACCGGTACATTAACGGGGATATCGGGATCTTCGAGTCGCTTGTCGCAAACTCATACGGGAAGACAGTGCTGGAAAAGTACAGTATGCTGACGGATGAGGAGCGCGAGATGTACAACTACCTGTGCGCGAAGGAAGGGAAGATGCCGGGAAGACATATTTAGCTAAGATGGACTACCGCTTGGACAAGCGGTACACGGAGGACCTGAACGAGGAGTGGAATGCGTTTACGAAGACCGAGCCGGTTCTGAGCAATATCCTGTCGGTCGCGATGACATTTGTCAAGCCGTTGGAACTGTTCACGGCTTGGGGCGTCGAGCTGCTGGGCGGCGAGGTGAACGAATACAGCCCGGTGTTCACGGTGAGCAACGCACAGGATGCGATCCGTGACAAATCCGTAGAGATGATCCGTGAAGGCCTGGAAGGGACAGGGCTGGAGGAACTGGCAGTCAGCGCGTATGAAATGGGAATGCCCTTGCTGGACGTGATCGCCGTGACCGCGGTGACGGCGGAATCGGCGGCCCGGCGACGGGGTTCGGGAAAGCAATGTCAACGCTGATCCTTTTCGGGTTCGGGGTCGGTGGACGCGACCAAGATGGCGTTACAGCAAGGCGCGGACGGGAAGGATGCACTGCTCTACGGGACAATGAGCGGCATCGTGGACGCGGTGACGGACCGGATCGAAGTAGGCCGCCTGTTCGACCTGGTGTCAAGCCCGCAGCAGCAGAAGAAGCTGCTGCGGACGGCATTCGAACAGGCGGGAGTCAGCGTGACGGAGCAGATGATCTCCGATACGGCGGGGCTGCTGTTTGAGGACGCAATTCTCGGTGAGAATTCACGGTTCAACCAGAGAAAGAACGCGCTGATCGCGCAGGGATGAGCCCGGAGGCGGCGGAAAACAGGCGTTCCAGGAGACCTGCAATGAGACGCTGCTGAACGCAGCGAAGAGCGGCGGCCTGGGCTTTATTACGGGAGCCGGTGCGGAGGAAGGCAGGCGAATGGTACCGGAAGTTCAAAAAGCGGGCCGATGATGGACAGCCTTACGGGCGCCGGGCCGGAGATGGCGGACATGCCGGGGCCGGTGCGGGCTGTGGATACCTCGGAGGCCGTGAACCTGATGAACGTCGGCGACGCGGTGGAAATCGGCAAGACCATGCCCGAGGGCAGTGACGCGCGGCAGTACGCGGAGGCGCTGGAGAGCCAGGAGAGCGAGCCAAGCATGGCGCAAAGGGCGAAGCAGCAGGACCTGAACCTGAAGGAGCTGCAGGAACGGCTTGTGGACATGATTGACAGCGAGCTGGACTCGAACACGAAAAGTGTTGGGAGGCAGCTCACCGGTACCGCAGCCGGTTCAGAACTTGCCGCCGGACGGCAATCCGCAGCGCCGGCCGGCGGATTCAGCCGGGGAAGCGGACGCAGCCGGGCGCAGGGCCGCCGGGACGGACGCAGCCGGCAATCCGCGGCGCAGGAGCGGGACATCAACGGACGGCGGGACAGAGCAGAAGCACCCGGCGAGCCATGCGCTGGAGAAGGTGGTGTACGGCGAGGCGCTGACGGCGGAGGATGCGGCGGCAATCCTGTCGGACGGGAAGGCGACGGAGATCTACAACCGGCTGACGGAGAGGCCGTGGCGGCGGAGTACGGCGTGGAATCGATCCTGGACCCGGAAAACGGGTACTACGGCCTGGTGAAGAAGCCGTACCCGTCGGAGAACGGGATCCGCCGATGACGGCGCGGGAGCGTGCGTTCGCGGCGGAGCTGCGCGGGGAAACGCCGGTGCGCCGGTACGCGCCGGGGGGAACCGGTCGCGTTCCTGCCGATGGAAGCGCTGAACGGGGACGTCGGCGCGTGGCACGGAAGTGGCATTGGAGACCGGCTACCGCCGGGCCCCACTGGCTTTTCGGCTCGCGGCGCGGGTACCCTACCGGCCTGCCGCTTCGGCCTGCCGGCACTGAAGATATGGACTGGTTCGGGAACCGGCAAAGCGGCGCGGGCGACGCAGCCCCCCGGCAGCAGCCGCGCCCTGGGCGGCAACGGCATTATACCGGCCGACAATAGCGGCGTTACGCCTGTGGGTGCACAGCCCGGCGGCTATCAGGCCGTGGATAATAGTGGTGTTACATCTGCAGGCGGCGGCACAGAAGGCTTCGTCCAACCCGATTCCACAGATCCTTTCGGCCAAAATCAGGCATTCGACACAAATCGACAAGATTTCTTAAATCAGGATGCTATGATGTGGGAAAATGAAGGAAGTTCACAAAATACCTCTCCATCTTCCGGTGCAACAAAAATTATCCATCGGGACGGCCGTGTTGAAATTGTTGGTAAGGGCGACATTGTTAAAACCATTGATAACCGTCCTTATCTTAATCCAAAAAGCAGGCCGTCTTTCCGAAAAAATTTTGTAACAGATTTTTGAATAAGATATGGAGCGAAAGCAAAGATCATATTGTTCGTGATGCAAATACCGGGGAGGAAACCATTGAAGCCGGGACAATCCCGTAAAGCAATTTGGCATCTCGGGCATGTGAATAATGCAAAATATTCAGAAATCCATGCTGCGTATGTTCGTGGAGAGATGACACCTGCGGAATTCCGGGATTGGTACAATAATCCTGATAACTATCAAATTGAGAAATCCTCCAATAATCGAAGTCATCGGTATGAAGAAGGAGGCGGCGTATAAGGAGATAATGGCTGCTTGCTAAGAAGATGGGCGCAAAGAAAAGATAAATTACGAAAAGAAAGGATGAAAAACAAATGACATCCCCTAAATGTAAAATTTATTCCAAATGCAGGAGCTTGTCTGGTTTCAAATAATATTTTGAACGGTAAAGGAACTGTAAAATGGATGTTTCGGGAAGAAAGCCAAAATGAAGTTGATAACGGTTGGCGGTTCCTTTTTTCAGACATTGATGATGAAGCGTTTATCAATAACCCTAAAAATATGTCCATCTGTGATTTTAATACCGTAGCGAATATTGAACCGGCGGTGATAGGCATTTATCTCATCCAGTAGGAGCGACTTGCAATTAGGTTACGGAAGAAGATGGTCGGATTACCATCTATGATAATCTTACGGAAAAAGAAATCCCAATGCGCTACGAGTAATCAAAAAGATCCGGCACTTGCACTGCCGGATCTTTTTTTTCTTTAATCAGAAAGTTGCAAGGCATTTTTGCTTTTCATTATATATAGTCTCTCCGTGCCCCTGGGCGGCAACGGCATTATACCGGCCGACAATAGCGGCGTTACGCCTGTGGACGGCGGTACAAATGGCGTAAATGGCCTTGCCGGCAAAAAAGAGTTTCCAAAATTCAACTTTTCACCCGACACGGACACGCAGTTTAACCCGCCGAACAGCGATATGGGCACACCGCTTGACAGTTCTGCAAACGCAGCAGACAACGGGTTCAGCCAATCCGATCCCAATGCTTTCATTGGCTAAAAAATCAGGCATTCGACACAAATCGACAAGATTTCGCAGAGCCGAATGATATGATTGAGGTAATGAAATAATTTCACGGGATGAGCTTTTGGACAAACCTTTGTGGATGATCCATTCGAGAATCCCAAAACGTTAAAGCCGAATGTCCAATACCAGTCCGGTGAGTTTGGTTATCAATATGCAACAGATTCTAAAGGACGAATTTTTTATGCAAGGGCTGAAGATTTTGCAACTTACTTCCCGAAAAAGCGTCTTTATCATGTTCGAAATACGCCAGGAAAAAAGGGCGGGGGATCATGTGGACATCTTTTTGAGACCAGTTTGGCGGTTCCAATCAGTTGGATAACCTTGTTTCACAGCTTGAAGGTGTCAACCTGAGCAAATATAAAAAAAAATTGAGAATAATTGGAAAAAATCGAAAAAGGAGGCAAAACGGTTCGTGCTGATATGAGAATTGTATATGATGGCGAAAGTACCTGTCCGAAAAAATTCTTGGTGAGATATGAAATTGACGGCGAAGTTACAGTTCAGCAAATATCTAATGAATAGGAGTGGCAATATGGCAAAAAGAGATTTGAGGACTATTTCACAGAAGTACAGGCGGACATGGTAGACATTTGCCTAGAATATGTTGACGATGCTGCCGGGATAAAATTTATATCTATTGTTCGTCTGAAGACGGCGTAATCATGGCAGACTATTTTTACAAAAATCGGAAACCATGTTGCCAGAAGACATCGGTTAAACCATTTAGGCGTGAAAAGAAATACGATGTATCTGTGCAAAAGCCAAGAGGCGGTACTGAATGTTCTGCTAGAAGATATTGAACGGATAAAAAGAAATCTGCAAAGAACATGACCAGCCGATGCCGACAGAGATGAAACTCGTGTATGATGTTCAGACGCACGGCTTTGAAGCAAGCTATCAATACGATCCGCAGTATTCCCATGATGAAGACAAAGTGGTAGAGGACATTGTAGACGCATGGTTTGCAGAAGTAGAGCAGGCTGAAAGCAGGTCATAATTAATTCCACACATGATTTTTAAAAATTGAAAAAGGGTACGCTGAGATAAATTAGCGTACTCTTTTTTCCTTTTTATCAGTTTATGTTTTTCAGTATAGGCAAATGATAGTGCGTCATCGCGCCTGACCCCGAGAACGGGATCCCGCCGATGACGGCGCGGGAGCGTGCGTTCGCGGCGGAGCTGGCGGGAAACGCCGGTGCGCCGGTACGCGCCGGGGGAACCGGTCGCGTTCCTGCCGATGGAAGCGCTGAACGGGGACGTCGGCCGCGTGGCGCGGGAAGTGGTATTGGAGACCGGCTGGTGCCGGGTTCCCTACTGGCTTCGCTTCGCTCGCGGCGTGGGTAATCCTTACCGGCCTGCCGCTTCGCGCCTGCCGGCACAGAGGATATGGACTGGTTCCCGAACAAGCGGAGCGGCAACGGCATAAATACCCTCCGGCAAAAAATAGTTTCCAAAATTCAACTTTTTCGCCGGACACGGACACGCCGCTTAACTCTGTCAAACAGCGACATCGGCACACCGCTTGACAGCCCTGCAAACGCAGCAGACAACGGGTTCAGCCAATCCGATCCCAATGCTTTCATTGACCAAAATCAGGTATTCGACACAAATCGACAAGATTTCGCAGAGTCGAATGATATGATTGGAGACAATGAAAGAATTTCACGAGATAATCCTCAAATCCTTACGTCGGAAGAACGCGGAACTCCTAACCTGACAACCTTCAGGGATATAAAGAAGGCCGGCTTTATTTTGACGATGTTGTGGATGACTATGCAAAAACAATATACGGATTTAGTAGAGAGCAAAAAAAAATGGTTCTTGGGATAGAGATGTTTAATGGAAAGAAGCTAAAAAAGAAGCAAAGAGAGGCGATTAAAGCAAGGGCAATTGCCAACAAGTACATCCCGAATGTGCCCGTTAGGTTGTTAACGGAAAGCGGTTTGCCGATTTTGACAGCGTTGGGATTGTCCGAAAAACAATGGAATTCCGGAAAATTTTGGAAGCTGAAAGACCGTATGCAGTTTAAGTACCTGAATGAACAGCTTGGAGGTGCGGTACCGGGGTACACCTGGCACCATACGGAAGTTCCGGGCAGGATGCAGTTGGTTCCGTTCGAGTCCATTACATCACGAACCATAGTGGCGGTAGATCGACAAAAAATGTGGGGATACATCGGAAGGAGAAGATCGTAAATGTTTTTCAGAAAAGATGGAGGCGCACTGGTACAAAAAAAGAATTCGGTAATACGTCCGTTGCCGACAGAGAAAGACATATTGGAAAGAGAAGACTATTTTGAAGAAAAGCTTCCTAAAAGTTATCGAGATTTTTTGATGACATGCGGCGGCGGCGTCTCGTGGAGGCAAAGCAGTGCTTTGCCTGTGAAGGGGATGGGACAGAGCGGCTGATAGAAAGATATTTAACCATTTGTCCAGATTATGCTGATCATCCATTGGGGGATTATGATATTAGTGTCCTTTTAACCTACGTAGAAGATCGGCTGTTGGACGACCCGGAATCAACGGGGTACAACGTTATTCCGATTGCGGCGCTATTTGCTGGGGATCTATTATGTTTGATTTTTCGCAAAAATGCAGAAACGCCGACGGTCTGTGTATGGGATCATGAAGAATCAGAAGAAGACGCGCCGGTATTCTATCATGTCGCGGATTCCTTTGAACAGTTTTGCACGATGCTGTCCGCAGGGGAATAGAAATTAACGATAAAGCAGCTCCGCAGTTTACTAGAACTGCGGAGCTTCTTTATAATATTGCAAAAAGAGTAATCAGGGACTATGTTTTTCCTTTTCATTAATATATAGCAATATCTCCCGTTTTTCCAGCTCTGGACTCGAACACGAAAAGTGTTGGGCGGCAGCTCACCGGTACCGCAGCCGGTTCAGAACTTGCCGCCGTGGACGGCAATCCGCAGCGCCGGCCGGCGGATTCAGCCAGGGAAGCGGACGCAGCCGGGCGCAGGGGCCGCTGGGACGGACGCGGACGGCAATCCGCGGCGCAGGAGCGGGACGGCTCCGGACGGCGGGACAGAGCAGAAGCACCCGGCGAGCCATGCGCTGGAGAAGGTGGTGTACGGCGAGGCGCTGACGGCGGAGGATGCGGCGGCAATCCTGTCGGACGGAAGGCGACGGAGATCTACAACAGGCTGACGGGAGAGGCCGTGGCGGCGGAGTACGGCGTGGAATCGATCCTGGACCCGGAAAACGGGTACTACGGCCTGGTGAAGAAGCCGTACCCGTCGGAGAACGGGATCCCGCCGATGACGGCGCGGGAGCGTGCGTTCGCGGCGGAGCTGCGCGGGAAACGCCGGTGCGCCGATACACGCTGCCCTGATCATGCCGTTCGTATAGCGGGCAGCTCGTCCAGGTTAAGCTGCTTCCTTCCCCTGCAATCGCTTTGCTATACTCTTTGCCTGTTCTTCCTAGCTCAGGATAAGATCGGTTGCCATAACGGCCTCGATGTGAGAGGGCCTGCCGGGCCTCAAAACGATATGATCCTTGTATGGGGCAAAGCCGCAGTTTCAGGCGGAAACATTTTTTTCATGGGGTTCCCACAGATGGGACTGCAAAATTTGCCTGCCATATTTCCTCGTCTTTCCTGTTGGCGGCGTTCGATTCGCCTCATTGCAACCGGCGCTTTCCCGGCCGCCTGAAAGGCGTGATTGCCATACAGGAGGAAAGCCGGCCGAAGGGCTGCAGGCTGTCTTCCATCCTGTCATGTTGTTTGGCGAAACGGCCTGTGAAGAAAGCACATCGGCCTTTTCCGCGTGTTCACATGCGCTGGAGCATCGGGCGGGAAAGCTGAAAGCGGTGCGTTGAACTTCCCGGGAATGATCCCCGGCACGGCTTTCCCCAATATCGGCTGCCGTTAAAAGGCGCCGTTTAGAAGAGGCGGGCGCGGCTGGGGCGGCGGCTGCCGAAAGGCCCTCTGCCCCTACGGCAGGGCCTGATTCTCCTGCGTCTTTAACGCCGCCGTTAAAAAATTCCGCGGTTTTCCCTAACCAATCCAGTTAGAAAAATTGAAAAATTAAAAATGTTTGTATATAATATGAAAATAGGCTTAAGCGGCCAGTTTGACAGGGGCAGTCCCCTTTAAAAGGCGGTGGCAGAATGGAAAATTATCTATCGATCCGGGAGGCGTCGGAAAAATGGGGCGTATCCGAACGGAGGATCAACCAATACTGCGCCGAGGGCCGCATCCCCGGCGCCCAGAGGTTTGGAAAGTCATGGGCGATTCCGGATGATGCGGAGAAGCCCGGCGATCCCCGCCGGACACGTCAGCAAGCGGAACCTGCTCCGGCACAGACGGCCGCCGGTTTGCTCGACCACACCAATCTGATGCCGCTTATGAATACGGCATTTGCTCCCGGCCGATGCCGGGAAGCTGTGGAAGCAATGGCTGCCGGGCCGCAGCGGGACATTGCCATGGCAGAATACCATTATTTCAGCGGCCAACCGGAGGCGGCGGCAAAAGAGGCAGAACCTTATCTTACCAGCCCCGATATGGGGGTCGAGGCTTTCCTCCTGCCTGATCTACGCTTATTCCAATCTATCCATCGGCCGGATCCCACAGGCCAGGGCCGCTTTGGAGGAGCTGAACGCCTCCCTGTCCGCCGCAGGGGGGAGCAGTCGCCCCAGTTCCGGGCTGCGTCGGCTTTTATCGCGTCGACTGGGGCGGTGTTGCTCCATCTGCCACTGCCGGAGGAAATGCCGGAGGTTGAGAGCTTTCTGCCGCTGCTGCCGCCGGGGCTTCGGGCCTTTGCGCTGTATGTACAGGCCCATTATCTCTATCTGAAAGAAGAAGTACGAACACAGCGCTGGCATTGTGGAGGCCACCCTTGCCATGGGCGCGGCAAACTACCCCATCCCCGCCATCTACCTGCATCTGGTGGCGGTCATGGACTATATGAGCCTCAAACAGCCGGATCGGGCTGAGGTCCATCTTCTGACGGCGTGGGAGATTGCCCGGCCCGATGATCTCATCGAAGGCTTTGGGGAACATCACGGCCTGTTGGACGCCATGCTGGAGGCGGCCATTAAGCCAAAATGGCCCAAGGATTTTAAGAGGATCATCGACATCACCTATCGGTTTTCTTCCGGATGGCGCAGGGTGCATAATCCAATCACTGGCCACGACGTAGCGGACGATTTAACCACCACCGAGTTTTCCATGGCCATGTTGGCCGCCAGGAGCTGGACCAACCAGGAAATCGCGGAGCATCTGAATGTATCGGCCAATACGGTCAAAAGCCACGTCTCCGAAGCGATGAGAAAATTGAATGTGGAAACAAGGAAAGAGCTCAAGCAATATATGCTGCGGTAGGAAATGCCCGTGGGACCCCACGGGCATCACCCATTTTGGGGTCAAAACGGGTAATAGCAATCTCGATTTTCCTTCGGTATAATAAAAATGTGATAGGATGGCCGCTTGCTGTGCGGCGGCAGTTTTACCGAAGGAGAGCAAGGGCAATCGATGGAAGCAGATAAAAATGTCCTTAACCATTGGGGCGTGGCCCCCGGCCGTCAGACAGATTGGCAGGATATGCCTGCCCGCTTTCCCTGCGCACAATTCCATCATGCCGTGTAACAGGACGTGCTGCGCCCGCGGTTTATCCGTGGCTGCGGCGCGTCCTTTTTGATTGCTGGAACCGGTGCTTTGGGAGAGGGGGGTGTTTGCAGCGTGTGTATCCACGCACCCTGTACAGCGCTTTGCCTGCCCCGTAGAGAAAATGGAGGGAGCTGAGGGAAATGGAGAAGGCCAAACGATACGAGATCGAGGGGGCCATTCTGGATATTCCCGTGCATTGGGATGAACGCTCCCAACAATATCTGGAGGATTACAGGGGCCTCATTGAAACCCCGGCATACACCCCGGAAGGGCGTCCTATCCTGTTGACGATTGAGGACGCCTGCCGGTACAGCAGCCCGGCGGCGGGTGAAGCAAGGTGCATTGACTGCGGTTCCTGCGCCTATTTTCGCCAGCCCCATGGTTCCCTGCTGGGCGTTTGCCACAACGAAACCATGCGTTCCGGCGCAAAGCCGGCGCAAGCGGAACCCGATGCGATGAAGGAGGAAACGATATGAGAATGAAAAGGCGATTGACAGCGATCCTGCTCTGCCTGTGTATGGCGCTGACGTTGCTGCCGGCAACGGCATTCGCGGCGGATGAACCTGTGCTGACCTATGCCGGACGCTCGGATGGCATTGGAAGCCTGCTATCTTAGCGTATCTGTCGATGGAGAGGACAAAGGCTTCTTATGGCCGGAAGAATCTTTGGCCATATCCGCGGGTTCTCAAGTCGAGATTGATCTTATAGGACTTTTTTATCGAATCCCTTTTGACGGCTGGGCTGTGGAGGGGATAGATCCCGCTCAAATCCCGGATGTGGTCGAAATTACCTTTACCATGCCGGAGGGGGATGTCGGCCTGACGACAAAAGTACGGGAACTGGAAAACCCGGAAACTTCCATCGACGATAACGGCATTTTGACCTGGAACGCCGTTGAGGGGTACGAAAGCGCGGCTTGGATTTTTGTTGATAGAGAAGGGATCCGTTCGCCTTTATTGGAATCCGGACGGACGGCGGCTGAGAACGGAAATATACCTTCGACCTGGAAGCCGCCCTGCAGCAGTACGAAGCGGCAAACGGCCCTCTTGGCAGCGTTAAATTGATCATCACGATAGCTTATTGGAAGCCTTCGGATCCGCAGGACGCCATTTGCAGAGGGATGTGGGAGAACGCGTTAACGTATCACTACCATGGAGTGCAAAAGCTTGAAACGCCGGCGAACCTGCGCTGGGACGGGTTTACCGCCCGGTGGGACCCTGTGGCGCATGCGGCGAAGTACACGGTAGAGGTCTATCACGCCGGAACACAGGTAGCCACAGTTACCGTTACCGACCCTGCGTTTAACCTCCATCAGATTTCAGACGAACTGACCATGGGGGAGACCTATGCGTTTCAGGTGAGCGCCGTTCCGGAAGACGGCAGCACAACGTACGAGGCCAGCGGCAGCAGCGAACCAAGCGCAGCCAGCGAACCGTATCAAGCTCGCCCGACGAGCCTTTGGATTATCAGCTGATGGTAGCCGGCGTCGCTGTGACAAGCGAGAATGCAGACGATATTTTAAATGACGGGACAGTATCCTATGACCCGGTTGCAAAGGTTTTGACGCTCCATAACGCGGTATTGGACGGCGGCATATACAGAAAGTCCGATGAAGATGACGGCGATCTGACGGTGAATGTCGCAGGCGAAAATACCATCAAGATAACCGACACACATGGAATAGCTCTGGGAGCAAATGCTCTTTTTGGTCCAGGGAAGCGGAACGCTGGACATTGTTGAAGCAGGAGACATGGTTCAGCAGGGAATCTGGGCAAAGAAGATAACGATAGACGGCGTTGCCTTATCCATAACTTCCAGTGCAAGCGGCATTTATGCCGAGGCAGCTTACGGCGTCCCTGTGGAGGAAGGAGACGAGACGGTCAACATTATAAACGGCGCCGAGCTCAATATCGTTTCGAGCCGCTCTGCGGCGATTTCCGCTAAGGAAATATTGATCGACGGCAGCACCGTAACGGCAACGGGAAGTGAAGGCCTCTACGCTGGCGGCGATATCTCCATCACCAGCAGTAAAGTTACAGCCACGGGCACAGACGGTAACGCCTACAGCACCGGTATATACTCCAATACGGGAAACGTCGCCATAAGTGACGGCGAGGTCACAGCCACCGGCGGCGAAGCCGTGAGCGCGGACGGTTCCGCCACCAGCCTCGGTATCTACGCCGAACTCGACGTCACCGTCACGGGCGGCACGGTAACCGCCACGGGCGGCGCGGCCACCGGTGCTTACGCCTACAGCGACGGCATATACTCCGATATGGGAAACGTCATCGTAAGGGCCGGCGATTTGAATGCCGCCGGGGGCACGGCGGAATCCACAGGCCTGGACGGTTTCGCCACCAGCCGCGTATCAACTCCAACGGCGATGTCACCGTCACGGGCGGCACGGTAACCGCCACGGGCGGCGCGGCCACCGGTGCTGTCGCCGACAGCGACGGCATTTATTCCTTTAGCGGAGGCGTCTCAATCTCCGGTGGCGAGGTCACAGCCACCGGCGACACGGCGGAATCCACAGGCCTGGTCGGCTACGCCGCCAGCTGCGGGATCTACGTTGACGGCACGGTAACCGTCACGGGCGGCACGGTAACCGCCACGGGCGGCACGGCCACCGGTGCTGTCGCCGACAGCGACGGCGTTTATTCCTTTAGCGGAGGCGTCTCAATCTCCGGCGGCGAGGTCACAGCCACCGGCGACACGGCGGAATCCACAGGCCCAGACGGCTACGCCGCCAGCTACGGGATCTACGTTTACGGCAATGTCACCGTCACGGGCGGCACGGTAACCGCCACGGGCGGCGAAGCCGTGAGCGCGGGCAGTTCCGCCGGCAGCTGTGGTATCAACTCCAACGGCGATGTCACCGTCACGGGCGGCACGGTAACCGCCACGGGCGGCACGGCCACCGGTGCTGTCGCCGACAGCGACGGCGTTTATTCCTTTAGCGGAGGCGTCTCAATCTCCGGCGGCGAGGTCACAGCCACCGGCGGCAGCGAGGCCTTTGATGTTTTTACAAGCGTTACCGTTTCTCCGGAGAACGGCAAGGTCATTGAGGTTAAAGCAGGCGATGCCGAAGCCGGCGCGGCGGAAACCAGCGGCTCGCCGTTTACTGAGGAAACGAATATCACCGACCTCGTTGCCGGTGCGAAATACATCCAAAGTAAGACAAGCGGATGTCCCAGAACCGGAGCCCGGATCCAACATCTACGTCGGCGGCGCGGGACTGACGGGCACTGCGGAAAACCCCGCCTACGCCTTGACGGATGCGGACGGCGCGGTGATGACCTCGGGCGCCGATGAGGACAACTATAATATCAAATGGAACGGCGAAACCCTGACCCTCAACAGCGCGAAGATTACGCAGGATTCGTATGTGTTTTTTACAACGAAGCGGCTGCCGTCTACTGTGAAACCGGTCTTACCATTGAACTGATAGGCGAGAACACGGTCTCGGGCCCTATTGGCAACAACACAAACGAAATCTACTCCAGCTTTGGTATTTATAGCGCCGATGGAAATATCACCATCACCGGCGACGGCGTTTTGAACGTCACCGGCGGTGCAGTTACGAACATAGACCATTTCGCCTACAGCTACGGCATCTCTGCCGTCGGCGTCACGATCTCCGGCGGCGAGGTCACAGCCACCGGCGGTACGGCGGAATCCACAGGCCCAGACGGCTACGCCGCCAGCCGCGGTATCTACGCCGAAGACGATGTCACCGTCACGGGCGGCACGGTAACCGCCACGGGCGGCGCGGCAACCGGTGCTTACGCCGACAGCGACGGGATATACTCCGATAGGGGAAACGTCATCGTAAGTGACGGCGATTTGAATGCCGCCGGGGGCACGGCCACGGGCGAGAATAACGCCGGCAGCTGTGGTATCAACTCCAACGGCGATGTCACCGTCACGGGCGGCACGGTAACCGCCACGGGCGGCACGGTAACCGCCACGGGCGGCGCGGCAACCGGTGCTTACGCCGACAGCTACGGCATTTATTCCTTTAGCGGAGGCGTCTCAATCTCCGGCGGCGAGGTCACAGCCACCGGCGGTACGGCGGAATCCACAGGCTCATACGGTTACGCCGCCAGCCGCGGTATCTACGCCGAAGACGATGTCACCGTCACGGGCGGCACGGTAACCGCCACGGGCGGCGCGGCAACCGCCACGGGCGATTACGCGGAAAGCTACGGCATCGAGTCCGATGACAAAGTTACCGTAAGCGGCGGCACGGTCACGGCCACAGCCGGCGTCACACGGTGCGGCGACGGTTACGCTTATAGCGGCGGTATCTACTCCAGCGACCTTACGATCACCGGCGGCGAAGTCACCGCTGTGAGCGATCTGGCCGTGGATGAGCGGGGACTCTGACGCTTACAGCTACGGCATCGAGGTCTACGACGATGTTACGATCAGAAACGCGTCTGTGTACGCTAGGGGAGTCAGGCAAATGACAGCGCCGGCATTTATATAGACGGCCGTTTGACCCTTGAAAGCGGCAGCGTGCAGGCGCTGGGAGGAAGAGCGGTAAACCATAGCGACCCAGAGGCGGCGGCAAGCGCCGGCATAATCGCCGACGGCGTCACAGTAAACGGCGGCGAAGTCACCGCAGTGGTGGGGCTTTCCCGAGCACGGAACCGCAGACGGCATCTACAGTTACGGCGATATCGAGATCAACGGCGGCAGTGTGACCGCCACGGGCGCATCCTACACCGTTGACGGCGTCGTCCGCAGGATTCGAACGGGATCTACAGCGAAACCAGGGGACATCACGGTCACGGGCGAAGGGACTGTTGTGAACGCAAACGGCGGATATGCCGACGACGAGATCACCGCTATCGAGGCCCAAGCGGGGGATATCGTCATCCAGGGCGGCAGCGTCCGCGCCGACGGCGCGTATTATGGCGCGTATACGAGCTATGAAGGGACCGGGACCGGCCTCAGCGCGCTGCAGGATTACGACGGCACAGGCGGGAATATCATCGTTTCGGGCGGGACCTTAGCCGCAACGGGTTATACGGACAGCCTCTACTACGAGAGTGAGCTGATCGCCCGCCCGGAAGGCGCTGGAATCACGGTGGGCGTCCTGGGACGACTGGATTGTCGACGAGGAGACG